>Ga0209476_10002258_pt1 | contig 12929 bp, 11 predicted proteins | sample KloWWTrecipitate_FD_187179 | JGI IMG/M metagenome (GOLD analysis project Ga0209476, IMG submission 187179) | Active sludge microbial communities from Klosterneuburg, Austria, studying microevolution and ecology of nitrifiers - Klosterneuburg... | ecosystem: Engineered > WWTP > Aerobic digester... | reverse complement strand
TATCCGTAGCGGTCCCCGAATCCCTTCGATACCTTCGAAGTCTCCGATGCGGAACTGGAGGGACGAAGGCAGGTCCTTGCCTATCAGCGCGCGTTCAGGGGCCATGTACCCGGCTATGAGAATGCGCTGATTCTCGATTCAAGCGCGCATATTGGCTTTAGGGAAAGCCGCCGTATTGACGGCGAGTTCCGACTAGAACTCGAACACGTATATGCTGGCGCACGCTTCGACGATGGCATTGCGTCGTGCTCCTGGCCGGTTGAAGTTCACGAGAGCGGCAGCACCGCAACGCGCTGGGATTGGCTGCCCCCGGGAATCCACTACCAGGTTCCACTTCGCTGCCTGCTGCCTCGCGGGCTCACCAACGTGCTGGTCGCCGGCCGCTGCATTTCAACCTCCCACGATGCGCACGGTTCGGTGCGCGTGAGCGCAAGCTGCATGGCGATGGGACAGGCGGCTGGCGTAACCGCAGCTCTGGCGTCAAAGGATGGATCGACGGTACGAGCCGTGAGTTTCGAATCCATCAAGACCGCGCTCCTGGATCAAGGCGCGCTGTTCGATGCGGCACCTGTTCCAACGCAATACTCGCCGGCTTAGGCGGAACACAGGCGGAATTCCGGAATTGGCGTACCGCGAGCATTTGCGGGACACTTCAACGAGATTGACGCACCGGTAGGTGAGTGATATATTGGTACTACCAGTTTGGTGGTACCAGTAATACTTGCATTAAGGCTTTGATTTTTATTGATTCCAGTGGCGCGGCAGCGTGAATTTTCTGATAGGACTGCGGTAATTGCTTCGGAGACGATGTTGACTGTGCCGCTTACTCTTGCGATCGACGGCTCCGTGGCCACGATATCGCTAAATCGACCCGAGGTGATGAACGCGATCGATTCGCACATGCTTCAGGCGCTTGAAGAGTCCCTCGACGCCTCGGAAATGAATGGGAACGTGCGCGTCCTCATAATTGCCGGTTTGGGCGACAAAGCCTTTTGTGCGGGCGCCGACATCAAGCACGTCCGCAGCATTCAGGGTGCCGAGAAAAGGCATTTTATCGAACGCGCCTACCGCGTGCTTGAACGGATTGCGAGCTCGCCACTCGCCAGTATCGCCGCCGTCCACGGTTTTGCGCTCGGAGGCGGACTGGAACTGGCGATGGCATGCGACCTGCGAATTGCCGACGAATCGGCAACTTTCGGTTTGCCGGAAATGACCTTGGGCAGCGTTCCCTCATTCGGCGCGGTCCAGCGATTGCCTTTATTGGTGGGATATGGAGTAGCGACGGAGCTTCTCATGACCGGACGCCGCTTGCGCCCGGATGAGGCCAGACAGTGCGGCCTCGTCAATCAAGTCGTTGCCAAAGGGGGCGCCTTGAGCGCCGCGCGGCAGATGGCGGCTGCGCTGAGCCTGCGACCTGCAGAGGCGCTTCGATATGCGAAGCTGGCAATTCGCCATCGTGTTCCTGCAGAATTCGCAGCGGCTTTTCACGCTCTTGTATCCGAGGTTTGCCACAACAGCCCGGGATACGAATCGAACACACAGAAATTCCTGAACTCCAACAAATAATGTTAGTAGCGATTTTTGGAAAGGTAAGCGCAGAATGAACCCCAAAGCCCTTGAAGGTATTCGCGTTCTCGACTTTAGCCGCTTGTACGCAGGGCCGTTTTGCACGATGCAACTTGGCGATCTCGGCGCCGACGTCGTAAAGGTCGAAACGCCCGATGGCGACCCTTGTCGCCATCAGGGCCCTCCGTTCCATCATGATCAGGGCATGAGCTTCCTTTCTGCAAACAGGAACAAACGCTCCATCGTGCTCGACCTGAAGACACGGGATGGGCTGGAGAAGGCACTCAAGCTCGCCGCGACTGCGGATGTAATCGTCGAGAACTTCAGGCCCGATGTCATGGACCGCATGGGCCTGGGCTACGACACTGTTTCCGCAGGGAACCCCCGCGTAATTTTCGCTTCGCTGTCGGGGCTAGGCGCCGACGGCCCGTATCGCGATCGCGGCGCGTTCGATATCATCGTTCAGGCCGAATTCGGCTACATGAGCATCACCGGCGAGAAGGGCGGCAAGCCGATAAAACAGGGTACGTCGATATTCGATCTTGTGTGCGGCTTGTATGGCTTCAACGGCATTATGTCGGCGCTTTACCAGCGCGAGAAGACGGGCATTGGCCAGCGGATTGAAACCAGCCTACTCGAGGGCGAAGTGAGCTTCCTCGTCGATGCCGCGATGGATTATTTTGTCACCGGTAATATGCGGGGCCGCTGGGGCTCCGAGCATGCAAATATCGTCCCTTACAAGGTATTCGACACGGCAGACGGGGAACTGGTAATCGCGGCCGGTTATCAGAATCTGTTCGAGTCATTCGCAAGAGCGATGGGGCTCGAGCGACTTCTGGACGACCCGCTTTTTGCCATACATTCAGACCGTGTCAAGAATCGGGAAGCGTTTTATGCCATCGTCGACCCGGAAGTGCGCAAATGGACCACGGAGAACCTGTACAAGCTGCTCGACGCTGCGGGTGTTCCGTGCGCACCGGTAAACAACATGAAGGACGTGTTCCATCATCCTCAAGTCCTGCATCGCAAGATGGCAATGCAGATCCCCCATCCCGAGCGAGGGCCGGTTCCCTCCATCGGGCCGGCAGTAAAGTACTCTGGATTTGATGTAACCGACGGCTGGACTGCACCGCCGGCGCTGGGCGAGCACACTGAAGAGGTGCTGAGAGACTGGCTTGGCGTCTGAGAATGCGCCCTGCGAAATCGGATAACGCACGACTTGGGGTTCAGGCAGCAGGCACGAAGCCGGAACCCAACTTGAGAGGAGGAACCCAATGATCAAAAAACCGATGTTGAAGCTCATAGCCGCAGCGCTGATAGCTACGGTGCCCATGGTGTCCGCTTATGCGCAGCAAGCGCAATGGCCCGATCGTCCGATCAAGATCATCGCGCCGTTCTCGCCGGGAAGCGCGACCGACGTCTGGGCGCGCTTGCTCGCGCACGGCCTCCAGGACAGACTCGGGCAGCCCGTCATCGTCGAGAACAAGACCGGTGCAGGAGGACAAATCGGAACGGATGCGGTCGCCAAGGCGCCTGCAAATGGTTACACACTGTTGATCGGCACGCCGGTGAACCCGATTCAGGTGAAACTGTACCAGGGCAAGCTTCCCTATGATTTCCAGAAAGACTTCGCGCCCGTGGCGCTGCTCGCCACCCTTCCGCTCGTCCTGATCGTGGGACCGAACAGCAAGTCGACGAACATGGCGCAGTTGCTGGACGAGGCCAGGAAGAAGCCGGGCGCCATCACCTTCGGTTCCTCCGGCGCGGGTTCCTCCAATCAGCTTTGCGCCGAACTGATGGGGATCCTCACGCAGACCAAACTGACACATGTGCCTTATCGCGGGACGCCCGCGGTCTACCCGGATATCATCGGCGGCAACGTGACCCTGCTCTTCGACAACGTGACCGTTGCGCAACCGCAGGTGAAATCGGGAACGGTGCGGGCGCTGGTCGTGGCGAATCCGACGCGCCTGAAGTCGCTCCCGGACGTGCCCTCCAGCACGGAGGTGGGCCTGCCGGACCTCGTGTGCCAGTCCTTCACCAGCGTCTTCGTCCGCACCGGGACGCCGCCGGAAATCGTCAAGCGCCTGAATGCCGAGATCAACGGTGTCCTCGCCGACAAGCAACTGCGCGAGCGCATGGAAGGGCAGGGTGCCGAACTGTACAGCGGCGGCCCGGAAGTGCTCGGCCGGTTCTTCAATGGCGAAGTCGAGCGCTGGAGCAAGGTAATCGAGAAGGCGAACGTCAAGGTCGATTAACCGGTCAGAAAGCAACTGGAAAGCTGTGTGGCAATTCACACTGGGAGGCTTGCTCATGTTACTGCGCACTGCATTTCTAATTGCATTCGCTGTCGCTTTTGCGACAGTAGTTCATGCTGAATACCCGGAAAAACCCATCAAGATCGTTGTGCCGTATCCGCCCGGAGGGGCCACCGATGCGGTGGCAAGGATCATCGGGCATAAGTTGCAGGAGCAGCTCAAACAACCGGTAATTGTGGAAAATCGCGCCGGTGCGTCGGCCATTATCGGCAGCGAGGTTGTTGCAAAGAGCGCTCCAGACGGGTACACGCTATTGATGACCGCCAGTGGACCTCATTCAGTCAATATCAGCTTGTTCCCTAAACTTCCCTACCACCCGATAACAGACTTTTCGCCTGTCATTCTGACTTCGATTCTGCCCATGCTGATGGTGACGCCGGCATCTGCGCAAGGTGACGTAAAGGACTTCATCAAATGGGCTCGCGAGAACCCGGGTAAAGGCAACTATTGCTCTGTCGGTCTCGCAACACCCTCTCATCTCGCAGCTGAAATGTTCAAAGCTATGGCAAATGTGGATCTGGTTCATGTCCCGTACAAGGGCAGTGGCCCGGCGGTGATAGACACCATAGCCGGCGTGTGCAACGTACTCTTCGACAACGCGATGTCTTCCGGACCGCACGTCAAGGCCGGAAAGTTGAAGGTTCTTGCAGCCGCTTCGAAGGATCGGCTCAAGTCCTGGCCGAATGTCCCTACGCTCGCAGAATCAGGCCTTATAAATTATGAGGCGTATACATGGACTGCGCTGCTGGCTCCGGCAGGCACTCCTAAACCGATTGTCGCGCGCTTGCAGACCGAGGTGGCGAAGATACTCCAGATGCAGGACGTGAAAGCGAAACTCGAGGCTCAAGGTGCGGAGCCGGGTGGGGGAACTTCTGAAGATCTTGCCGCCTTCACCGAGGCTGAAATCCGTAAGTGGGGCAAAGTAATTAGGGAAGGGAATATCAAGGTTGAATAATTTGATCCTCATTAGACATCCGTCTTGCTGCGATCCGCGCTTCCCCTGAGTCTAGCCGCCTTTGCGCCGAAGATTGTCTCCCATACCTTTGCACCCTCTTTGAGGTGCTGTTTCAATATGGCTACGGCCTCCGCGGCATCTCTTGCTTCGATGGCTTCATACATTTTTCGATGGTGCGACTGCGAACGCTGACTGCGCTCCTTGTCCGAAAAATATACCATGCGGCGCGAGCGGTACATGAGGTAAAAGACGGTAAGTACGCGTCGAAGGACGGCATTTTTCGTTGCGGCCGCTATGGCCATGTGAAACGCCTCGTCCTCTTCATTAATTGGCTGACCTTTTGCAATCTGGCTTTCGGCAAGCTGCAATATCTGGCGCATTTTCTCCAGATCGGAATCGCTGCGGCGGCGGCACGCCAGGCGTATCGCCTGCACTTCGAGCAAGGAGCGAACTTCCATTGCTTGGAAGTTGTCGTCGGCAGTTCCCGGAAGTCCTAAATCTGCTTGCAACACAAGCAGGTCGACGCTGCTTTCCATGCGAATGTCTTTGACGTAGACCCCTGAATTGGGGCGGCGCTCAATCACACGCATCGATTCAAGCACCGACAGCGCCTCTCTTATCGTATTCCGGGTAACTCCGAGTCTATCCGCGAGATCGCGTTCGGAGGGCAAACGATCGCCAGCCTCGGAGCGGTGCTCGCGGATTAGCGAGAGTATTCCGGAGACCGCGATATCGATATTGTCAGGCTTGTCTATTTCTGCCGTTTTTCCGCTCATCGAGCTTAACCTCGAAGGACTCAAAAATCATCGGTCGGTGATGCCGCATCGCAAAGCCGACCGCCGCAGGCAAATTGACGCCATTCAGGAAAAAGCGGCGATGCCGGTGAGTTTGCGCCCAATAATGAGTTGATTGAGTTGCGTTGTTCCGTCTGGAATCGTCAGCAGCCGGGCATTTCGAAAGTGTCGTTCCACGGGGAATTCCCGGGTTATGCCGAATGCCCCATGGATCTGAATTGCTTTTGACGTTATTCGCTGCGCGGCCTCGGTCGCAAAGGATTTGGCGACCGCTGCCTCGCGCTCGCATCTGGTCCCGCCTGACAACAGCCAAAGCGCCCGATAAACGAGATACCGTGCCGCTTCGAGTTCCGTCACCATCTCCGCCAGCATACCTTGAATCAGTTGGTGACCGGCGATGGGCTTACCGAACTGCTTTCGTTGCAAAGCATAATCGATACTGGCGTCCAAGGCAGCTTGTGCGATACCAAGTGCCAGTGTCGATACGAAACAGCGTGAGCGTTCGAAACCTTTCATCGTTTCGCGCAAGCCGCCGCCGAGGCCGCCTACTATATTCTCCTCCGGGACGACCACGTCATTGAAAACGAGTTGACCCAGCGACCATGCGTTCAAGCCGAGCTTGGATATTTCTCTTGTTTCGAAACCGTGCTCATGCCGATCAACCAGGAATATCGTGTATTGCTGCTCATCAGTGCGCGTGAGGACCAGAACGAAATCCGCGATCGTGGCATTCGATGTCCAGAGTTTTTCGCCGGTAATAATGTAATTTTTGCCGTCGCGTTTTGCACGTGTCTTAATTTCGCGCACACTCGATCCCGCTTCAGGCTCGCTCGTTGCCTGGCAACCAATGATTTCCCCCGACATGAGACGAGGCAAGTACCGTTCCTTGATAGCCGGGAGGGCGCCCGAATGGATCTTCAGCGCTGAACCTTCGGTAATCCAGGCAACACCTGCCAAGTCCGCCGATGTGCGCGACAACTCTTCGAACAGAAGGCCGCTGGTGAGGAAGTCCAATCCGGCGCCGCCGTCTGCTTCCGGTATCCACCCGGTGCCGACGCCATACGGTATCGTCAAGCGCAGGAGCTCGAGTGCCACATCCTTAGGGAAGGGGCTATCCAGGTGCGCGCTCGTGATTGGGAGCACATTGTGCTGCAGGTGCCTGCGCCAGCCATCGATTGCCAATCGCTGTTCTTCGGAAAGGGAAAAATCCAAGTGAAACCTCCTAGGGGTATGCAGTTACAGAAGATCCGCCTAAAGCGAGTAACTTGTTGTATTACTTATTACAATTTTACAAGTTCAATCGGGCGCTGCTCATGGCGTATTGACCTCTACTCAGTACTCTGTTGCCAATGTTTTGCAGCGTTAGAATTCTAGCATAATAATTTTTATTGGTCCAACCAGATTTCGCATCGCGGTATCAGTGAAACTTTCATTAATAATACATTAAAACATATATCTACTTAATTTATATAAAATGAATAGTAATTATGAAAGGCGCGTTCGATGTCCAATTTATGATATAGTGGAGGTACCATAAGTGATGATATTCGTCCGGATGTTGGGTGATGGTTTTCTGTTCCGAAGTCGGACAGTCATCTCATATCAAGAATGCATAAGAGCGAATACGCGGAGCAAAAATCGGATCTTGCGAGTACGGCGTGGAAATTTATCCACCCGGACGTGATCGAGCACTGAGTACTGATATGCCACCCAAAAGCATGACCCCATGGAGATCAATCTATGGAAGGCAATAAACTGCCGCTTTCAAACATACGTATTCTCGACCTGACCGTGATGACCTCGGGGCCCGTCGCGACCATGATGCTCGGCGACATCGGCGCCGACGTGATCAAGATCGAGGAACTGAAGGTCGGCGAGTTGTCGCGCAGCATGGGTACCATTTTCGTGGGCGATGAGAGCTGCAATTTCCTGTCCCAGAACCGCAACAAGCGCAGCTTGCGGCTGGATCTGAAGAAGCCGGAAGCGCGCGCGGCCTTTCTGCGCATGGCCGAGTCGGCCGACGTGATCACCGAAAACTTTCGGCCGGGCACCATGGACCGGCTGGGCATAGGCTACGATGCGGTAAAGAAGGTCAATCCGCGCATCATATTTGCGAGCATTTCGGCGTTCGGGCAGACCGGTCCCTATGCGCACCTCCCGGCCAACGATCCTGTGGTGCAGGCGCTCTCCGGGCTGATGGCGATGACCGGGGATGCTGACGGCGATCCGGTGCGCGTCGGTCAACCCTGTCCCGATTTCGGCGCGGCGGCGCTGCTCGCTTTCGGCGTGTGCGCGGCGTTGCTGCACCGCGAGCGCACCGGCGAGGGCCAGCAGCTTGACCTGTCGCTGCTGGATGGCACGGTATTCAGTTCGATTCCGCGCGACGGCGAAACACTGAGGACCGGCGAAGCGCCGCCGCGTCTGGGCACGAGCCATGCGATGTTCGTGCCTTACCGTAATTTCCGCGGCGCGGATGGTTCGTTGTTCTTTCTCTCTTGCTTCACGGAGAAGTTCTGGGGCGCCGTATGCGATTCGATCGGCCGCCCGGAACTGAAGACGGACCCGCGCAGTGCGACCAACATCGCACGCTGCAAGAACCGCGCGTTCGTGGACAGCGAACTGGAAACCATGTTCGCCACGCGCCCGATGGCCGATTGGCTGGCGTTGTTCGCAAAGTTCGGCGTGCCGGCGGCGCCGGTGCAAGATCTCAACTACGCATTGCGCAAGGATCCGCAGTTGATTCACAACAAGACCCTGGTTTCGCTCGATCATCCCACCGCGGGCAAGGTCGAGACGCTTGCGCTGCCGGTCAATTTCCGCGGCACGCCGGCCCGCTATGGGCGCTCCCCTCCCATTTTGGGTGAGCACAGCTTCGAGGTTCTTGGCGAGTTCGGCTTTTCGCAAACCGAAATCGACGGCCTCACCCAATGCGGCGCCGTAGCCGGCAAACGCGGCAAAGTGCCGGCGTAGCGCTCTGATCAGGCCTGGAGAAGGAATCCATGTCCGGCCCACGGGACTCTACTCTACACTCCCACCTTTGGCGGGAAGCGCATCCGCATCAACCGCCCCGAGGCGCGGAATGCTGACTGATCACGCCGACGTAGTGATCGTCGGTGCTGGGATAGCGGGCCTCGTGGCGGCGCTACGCGCGAGCCAAGCCGGAGCTTCCACGGTCGTGCTGAGTGAAGGCGGCGGCGCATCCTGCTGGCTCCAGGGCGTGAATGTTGCGCTCGGCGACGCCGATGCGCGCGATTCACCGGCTGTTCATTTCGACGATATCGTGCGCGAGGGCTACGGGCTCAGCGATCGTGGATTGGCTCACGACACTGCGGCGCATGCGATCGAGGTTTTGCGGGAACTGGATGCGCTCGGCGTCGGTTTCGCCCGGGATGGCGAACGCTTTCGCCAACGGCACGCCTCGGGCTCGGCCTATCCGCGCTGTTGCTACGTCGCCGGCATGATGTGGGGGCCGAAGGCCAGGCGGGTACTAAGCGACGTGTTGAAAGCGCGCGCCAATGTAAGATTCATACGGGCTCACGTCGTACGTGTTCTGGTCGAGGCGGGGCGGGCGGTAGGGGTCGCGGCGGTATTGCCGCGCACCGGAGAGCCCATGGTGATCGGTACCGGCGCGGTGGTGCTGGCAAGCGGCGGCGCCGGCGGGATATTCGAACACTCGACGTATCCCCGCGATGTGACGGGAACATCCTATGCGATGGCCTATCACGCAGGTGCGCGTCTCATGGACATGGAATTTATCCAGTTCGAGCCCCTGGTAGCGTACGCGCCGAAGGCGCTGCGCGGGTTCGTGATCCCGACGACCCTGTTCGGCGATGGAGCGACGCTTCGCGACAAGGACGGCAAACGCTTCCTGCTCGAAGTTCGCCCGCAGGGCGAGGCTGGAATCGGCAAGGAAACGCTGGTACTCGCAATGGCGGACATGGCGCGTCGCGGTCGCGCTGAAGCTTCTGGCGCTGTCTGGCTCGATGCCAGAGCGGTGCCGCGCCAGGTTCTGGAAGGATATCCCTGGTTGTTTCCGTACCTTGCAAAGCGAGGCGTTGACCTGGCCTGCGAACTGGTGGCCTTGCTGCCGGCCGCGCATACCTCGCTCGGGGGAATCGCTGTCGACCGGCGCCGCGAATCCTCGGTGGGCGGCCTGTTTGCCGTCGGCGAGGCAGCCGGCGGCTTGCACGGCGCCGGCAGACTCGCCGGCGGCTCGGGCACGGATGTCATAGCGAGCGGTTCGCGTGGCGGTTACGCGGCCGCGGAGGTCGGCCGGGGGCAGGCCAGCGGAACTCGGGCACGAATCGCTTTCCTGGGCGAATTCCATGATGAGGCGATATGCAGGCCGCCTACCCGCCAGCAGCGAAAAATTCACTCGGAGGTGCGCTCTTTGATGTCGCAGGCAGCCGGCATATGGCGAAACGGCAGCGACATGAGACGGGCGCTCGCGCGCGTGCGCGAGCTGCATGAAGAAATGGAGCCGCGCAAACCGCTCGCGGCGGGGAATTACGCGGTGACTCTTGCCGACATACTCCTGGTTGCCGGCCTTATTCTGGAGAGCGCACTGGCGCGACGCGAAAGCCGTGGCGCCCATCAGCGCACCGATTTTCCGGATGCCGAACCTGGCGGCACATCGTCCGTCATCGTACCTGCGGCCGGAACGCCTGCAGGCCACTCGCGGATTCGTATCCCGATTGAAGCGTAGTTATCAGTGATCCAGCTCGACCAAGTGAAATACGTTCACATAAAGGAACAAAAATGGGACCGTTAGCAGGAATCAAAGTGGTGGAACTTGCGGGGATCGGGCCCGGGCCGATGTGTGCCATGCTGCTCGCCGACCTGGGTGCGACGGTGCTTCGCATCGACCGGAAACACCCTTCCGGGCTTGGCTACAAGCGCCCGCTGAAATACGATTTGACGCTGCGCGGAAGAAAATCAATCGCACTAGATTTGAAGGACCCGGATGCGGTAGCCCTGGTATTGCGTTTGATAAGCGACGCCGATGCGCTCATTGAAGGGTTTCGTCCCGGCGTCACCGAGCGCCTGGGATTGGGTCCGGATGCCTGTTTCGAACGCAATCCGAAGTTGGTGTACGGACGAATGACGGGCTGGGGGCAAACCGGCCCGCTGGCCATGGCAGCGGGCCACGATATCAACTACATCGCAATAACCGGGATACTCAATGCGATAGGCCGTCAAGGACAGGCGCCTTCGGTACCGATCAATATCATCGGCGATATGGCCGGAGGCTCGATGTACCTGGCGCTCGGAATGCTCGCTGCCATCATCGAAGCCAGGAATTCGGGTAAAGGGCAGGTAGTCGACGCCGCCATCGTCGACGGCGCCGCGTCGCTGGCCACGTCCTTGTTCGGCATGCGGGGGGCCGGCATGCTAAGCACCGAGCGCGGCACGAACGTGCTTGATTCCGGGGCCTACTTTTACGATGTATACGAATGCGCCGATGGTGGATACATTTCAGTCGGCGCAGTCGAAGAAAAGTTTTACATTGAGCTTATGCAGCGGATGGGCCTCAATCCAACGGAAATCGGTCCGCACATGAATCGGGATAACTGGTCGAAGGGGCGTGCGCTCTTAACGGAACGATTCAAAACGAAAACGCGGGATCAGTGGTGCGAATTGCTCGAAGGGTTCGATGCGTGTGTTGCGCCGGTGTTGTCGTGGGATGAAGCGTTCAAGCATCCGCATTTGAAAGCGCGGAATACCCTGGTCGAAATAGACGGGGTGGTTCAGCCAGCGCCTGCGCCGCGTTTCAGCCGGACGATTCCCGACCTGCCCAGCCCTCCCGCAGCAGTCACTCCGGACAATACAGACGCAGCGCTGGCCGGATGGCTTGATGCCAGGGAGATTGGTTCATTGCGCGCCGTTGGAACGATAAGTTGAGCACGGGAAAAATGGCCTGGAAAAGTCGGTGATGCGCAGGCGCATGATTGCCTGAATAGCTTGTCGAACATGACGAAAGTCGGTGCGATCGTCGACTGGCGCAGCCAAGGATTGAGGAATCGGGAGAATGCAATAGTGGAAACGAAATACTGCACAGTGGAACGCGATGGCCACCTGACAATAGTGACGCTCGCGCGGCCGGAAGTCATGAACGCTTTGCACAAACCGGCAGACGACGAGCTGGACCGGGTATGGGACGACTTTGCGGCGGACCCCGACCAGTGGATCGCGATCGTGACCGGCGCCGGCGATCGCGCCTTCTGCGCCGGAAACGATCTTAAGTTCCAAGCGCGCGCGGATGGGCCGCGTCGCTATCCGAAGTCGGGCTTTTGCGGGCTGACCGCCCGCTTCGATCTCGACAAGCCGGTGATCGCGGCCGTGAACGGCGTGGCCATGGGAGGCGGGTTCGAAGTCGCGCTCGCCTGCGACATCGTCATTGCGGCGGAAAGCGCGCGCTTTGCGCTCCCCGAACCTCGTCTCGGAATGGCGGCGCTCGCAGGCGGGATGCATCGCCTGCCGCGCGCAATCGGCGTCAAACGCGCCATGGGCATCCTGCTGACGGGCCGGCACGTTTCCGCCCGCGAGGGCTACGAACTCGGATTCGTAACCGCGTTGGCGCAGCAACAAGGCGCCTTGGCAGAGGCGAAGGCCTGGGCGGCCCAAATGCTGGAATGCTCCCCGATGTCTCTGCGCGCCACCAAGCAGGCGGCGATGCGCGGCTTGACTTTCGCCGACGTCGAGCAAGCATATCGCGCAGAGTACGAGGCGGTGACGCGGCTGAGGGCAAGCAAGGATTATGTGGAAGGGCCCAGGGCCTTCGCCCAGAAGCGCAAGCCGGTCTGGAGCAGTGACTAGCGGACGCAAATTCGCCTGAAGCGAACTCGGCAAGGAGCGGCTTCAGCACCCCGGGTCGGCACCGCCCCGTCAGCCTCAATCGACGACGCCCTGGCAAGCCGCGGCAATCGCGGCAGACATGGCGATGCCCGGGGCACATCGCTCGCTTCCGCTCAGTTCCAGCGGAGAGCGGCGAGCGCGACAGCTCAGTCGGCCGAGGCGCCGGACGACTTGACCAGGTCGCCCCAAAATGCGACCTGGTCGCGGATGAACAGCGTGAACTCGCTCACCGATGCCGCGGGAGCAGGGTCGAAGCCCGTGGCCCCAAGTCTTGCCTGAACGGCCGGGTTGCCGAGCACCTTCACGAACGAGCGGTGCAGCGTCTGTCCGTGGCCCCAGTGCAGACCACACTGCAAAAACGCATCCTGCGCGCCTTCGTTGCTCGGGGCCTGCTGGAGAACTGTGACGCCAAAGACATGCTGGGCTACAAACACAGCGGCT
>Ga0209476_10002254_pt1 | contig 12935 bp, 10 predicted proteins | sample KloWWTrecipitate_FD_187179 | JGI IMG/M metagenome (GOLD analysis project Ga0209476, IMG submission 187179) | Active sludge microbial communities from Klosterneuburg, Austria, studying microevolution and ecology of nitrifiers - Klosterneuburg... | ecosystem: Engineered > WWTP > Aerobic digester... | reverse complement strand
CCTGCGCCTCGGCCGTCAGGGAGCCTTTCCCAGTGACGGTGAGCGTGGCTGGGATTTTTGCTCGGCCTGTGAGCGCGCTAGCCAGCAGCCGCAACAGGTCGGCCAGGTCGCTGTCGGTCAGGGCCGTGGGGCGCAGTTCCACCAGCAGGATCCGCATTTCGGCCAGCGCGCCGCGGATCAAACGGCGCAGATCATCGAGCGATTCCCGCCCCTGCGCGTTGTCGCGATCCCACAGGCGGGGCAGGACCTCGGCGATCAAACCCGCGGAGAAAAGTGACTGGTTTACGGCATCGTGCAGTTCCTGAGCCAGGCGCTGGCGTTCGCGCATCACGGCCAGCGCCTGGGCGTGCTCGTATAAGTCGGCATTGACCATGGTGATGGCGGCCTGGTTGGCCACCATCAGGGCCAGGCTGGCATGATGCTCGGTAAAGTAGTCGAATTCGTTGTGCGCGATCCCGATGACGCCAATGACATCGCCCTTCACGGCGACAGGCACCCACATCCAGGCCCGCATCCCGGTCAACAACATGGCGGCCTGGTTTTCCAGAAATGACCGGAGATACTGCGCCTCCGCGTCGGGGCCCGACACATCGGCGATTCGAATGGGCGCGTTGTCCGGAAACAGCGCGGTAAGGGTCTCCGGACCGTTCATTCGAATACGGAACGGGACCGCTTGTTCCAATGGCAGCGGCCCGCGCACGGCCAGGGGGACCAGGTCGGATCCCTCGAGCGCAAAGAGCCCGGCCTGGGTGTAATCCAGGATCGCCCGAAGTTGGTCGAGAATCAGCCCCGGCTTGAGTTGCAGGGCCGAGGCCAGCGTTTGGGAGACTTCCAACAGGGTGGCCTGCTCGCGGGTCCGGGTCTCCACCTCTTCCAGAAGATATTGTTCGGACTCAACCCGCTGGCTGATATCCCGCACAACGCTCATCAGGCAGGCCCGGTCCCCATGCGTCAGCGCCGACCGCCGCTCTTCGGAAAAGAACTGCGTTTTGTCCCGGCGCTGGTGGACGGACAGCGCTTCAAACACATCGCCCGGCCGAATGGCCTGGAGATCGGCGAGGAACTGGCGTTCGCCGCTGGGAGTGATGTAGCTTGCCGGGAGTAGGCCGATGAAGTCCTCGCGCGCGTAGCCATGCATGGCGCCGGCCAGGGAATTGGCATCCACCACGCGGCCCGTTTCGACGTCGCTGATGATCAGTCCGTCACCTGCGGCCTCGAAGACCTCCCGATACGCGTCGCGCGAAGGGGTCATAGAGTCAGTGTAGTCCCGAAGGCCCAAGCAGAAAACCGATCACATCAGCGGCGGTGTAGCTGGTCTTTCCAGCCGGCACAAGCTGACCCACCGCCGCCAGATCGTCGCCGGAGGTGACGAGTGGCTGCTCCACCGCGCCATCCTTGCGGTGCTGACCATAGCCGGCGGTGGCCACCAGGTTGTTGCACAGGCAGGCCCGGCCGGCCGTGTCCTCGATCTTGCCGCCCTTGCGCACATAATCATCGACCGGCTCGGCGGGGCAGCGATAGTTGAGGGTGCCGTCTTCCTTCTTGACGATCACCCGCAAAAAGCCAAGGTCGCAAATGCGATTGCGGGCCGCGTATACCTCCGGATCCGACATCGTCCCGGGCACCGATACCACCTTGAACGGGAAGCCCGTGGGCGAGGCGTTGGGGCTGGTGAAAACCTGGGCGGCCTCATCAAACACCTGGCGCAACACCGATTTCTTCAACGCGGGCGCCATCCCGGACTCGTCGCACAGCGCAAAGGCAGTGCCCACCTGGATACCCGCCGCCCCGGCGGCCCGGATGTTCTTCAATTGCTGGGGATTTCCGAAGCCGCCGGCAAACCAGAAGGGCAAGCCAAACTGCTTCATCTTCTCGGGGTCGACCACATCCTTGTCGCCGTAGATCGGCTCGCCCAATTCATTCAGCTTGAGCGCGCCGCGCGGAGGCGCGTTGTGGCCGCCTGCCGTCGGGCCTTCCACCACGAAACCATCGATCGCGCCTTCGCTGCGCTTGAGCAGGGCCTGGGCCAGGGTGACCGAGGAGATGATGGGCAGAAACTTCGGCCGTTTGAGTTGCCCGAACAGGCTCGTGATGCCCGGGAAAATCCGCTCGGGGTCAAAATGCATCCGCACATCGTCCTCCGGCCCGGCGCCATGCGCATCAAGCCGATAGGAGACGGGCTCATGGCGGGCCAGTTTATCCAGCACGCCCGCCACCTGGGTCGGAATGCCGGCGCCCATCAACACATAGTCCACCCCGGCCAGCATCGCGCCATACAGCGAGGCAAGGTTGGGCATCTGCACTTTTTCGAGCAGGTTGATCCCGACCAGACCGGCGTGATTCTCCTTGGCCAGAAAGACCTCGACATAGTTGGCCAACGCGGTCAGTTGATCCAGAAAGACGGGCGGATTGACCGAGTAGGCCGGGGGTGTCTTGTAGGGCGCGTCCGGCGCCTTGCCGCCCGCGATGTAGTAGCGCTCGAGGATGGTCTTGACCACCTCGGGCAAGGGGAGGCTGGCCAGGGCGCGCCGCATGTGCCCGCCAAGATCGCCCTCGGCGAGCCGGCTGGCCAGCACCCGGTTAATGCCGGTGCCAGAAACCACGCCCAACTGTCCAAGCTGGGACACAGCCCTGGCCAGGGTCCAGTTCGAGATCGCGACGCCCATGCCGCCCTGAATAACGAGGGGAAAATCCATGGGCCCAGTCTAACCTGCTTCGCTACAACCGCTTCAGGCCCACTGCGCGCCGCGCAATCTGATCAATGAGACCGCTGAAGATCAGGCCGTGCAACGGATAAAGCCCATACCAGTAGAGCCACCCAAACAGGCCCTTGGGGGCGAAGAAGGCGGTCTGCGAGAGCAGCGTCTGGCCATCCTCGCGCGGCGTCACCTGGAACTGCAGCCAGGCCTTGCCGGGCACCCGCATCTCGGCCCGCAAGCGAAGCAGCCGCTGGTCCTCGACCGCCTCAACCCGCCAGAAATCCAGGGCTTCGCCCACCCGCAGCGCATCCGGATCGCGCCGGCCCCGCCGCAGGCCCACCCCGCCGATCAGCTTATCGACAAACCCGCGGATCTCCCACGCCCAGGTCATGTAAAACCAGCCGCGCTTGCCGCCGATCCCGGAGAAGACGGCGTGCAGCGCCGCCGGCGTCGCCGGCACAATCCGCTGGCGGCGTTCAAGCACCATTCCCTCCTGCACGGTCAGGGTGAGCGGCGGCACATCGCCCTGGCTTGTGCTCAGCGCATCGCTCCAGGCCGTTTCAACATCCCTGGCCTCGAGCTTGGCCAGCGCGCGCGCCACCGAGACCCGATAGCTCACCGGCGCGACATTTGGGAACAGGTCGCGCGCGACCGGGTCATGCACAACGTTCTCGTTGCGCAAGCCCTCGATGAGCGGGCGGGCAATAACGGCGGGAATCGGGGTGACCAGATTCACCCAGTACGATGACAGGCGCGGGGTCAGGACCGGAACCTGGATCATCCAGCGCTTGAGGCCGCGGACCTCGGCATACTGGGTCATCATTTCGCCATAGGTGACGACTTCCGAGCCGCCGATCTCGATGATCCGCCCGGCGCTTTCGGGCACGCTGAGCGCCGCCGTCAGATACTCCAGCACTTCGCGGATGCCAATGGGTTGGGTGCGGGTAAAGACCCAACGCGGGCAGATCATCACCGGCACGCGCTCGGTCAGATAGCGGATCATCTCGAAGGACAGGCTGCCCGATCCCACGATGACGCCCGCCCGGAATTCGGTGACCGGCACCCCGGCCTCGCGCAGCGCATCGCCCGATTGCTGGCGCGAGCGCAGGTGCTCAGACAGGCCGGGCGACGCCTCGGCCAGGCCGCCCAGAAAGATCAGGCGCTCGATCCCGGCGGCCCGGGCCGCCGCGCCAAAATTGCGAGCGGCGTTCATGTCCCGTTCGTGAAAGTCGGTCCCCCCGCCAAGGCTGTGGACCAGATAGTAGGCCACCCGCACGCCCGCCATCGCCTGGGCGAGGCTGTCGGGCTGAAGCACGTCGCCGGCCACGATTTCGACCTGGCCCTGCCAGGGCCGGCCCTGCAAGCGGGAAGGATCGCGCACCAGGCAGCGCACGCGATAGCCCATCTCCAGCAGGCGCGGCACAAGCCGCCCGCCGATGTAGCCGGTGGCGCCGGTGACCAAAATGGGGGCGTTGGTTGCCTGGATGTCGGAATTCATAGAGTGCCGTATTTGACTACACCCGGGTGAATGACGGATGAGCGCACCGGCGCCCGCCGGGAGGCTATCCCCGATAATTCGCGAGATCACCCTCCCCGCGCGAAGCGCGGGAAGGGTGATCTCGCGAATTTTCGGGATGACTTCTAGTCCAACCCGCTGCGGGGCAGGGTGCGATGCAGGTCCAGCCACGCGAGCATGGCTTTGATACTCGCGGTGGCCAGGGCGATGCTCGTGTCCGCCGCGCCGTAGTAGATCCGCAGCGTATCGCCATCCGGCGCGACCGTGTAGCCGCACGGGAAGACGACATTGCCCACATCGCCGAATTGCTCATAGGGCTCCTGCGGCCCAAACATCCACTCGTCGCCGCGGGCCAGACAGCGCTCCGGGACCTGCAGATCAAACAGGGCCAGTCCAAGCCGATAGATCGCGCCGGATGCGGTGTGCCGCACGCCGTGGTAAATCACCAGCCAGCCCTCGGGGGTCTCGATGGGCGGAGGCGACAGGCCGATCTTGTTCGCATCCCACCAGGCGCCGCGCCGGGCAGCCAGCATCAAGCGATGGCTGCCCCAGTGGCGCAGGTCTGGCGAGTACGACAGCCACATGTGCGCGCCCGCGCCGCTGACAGGCCGATGGATCATCGCCCAGTTCCCGCCGATCCGATGCGGGAATAGGGCCGCATCCTTGTCCTCCGGCGGCAAGACCATCCCCAGGCGCTCGAAGGCGCGGAAGTCCTCGGTCATCGCCAGCGCGACCCCCGGGCCGCTGCTGGAAAAGGCAGTGTAGACGATAACGTATTTCTTCAACTCAGGGACATACGTAATGCGCGGGTCTTCGATCCCCCACAGTTCCTCGGGGAAGTTCGCCGGATCCGCGGGCAGGGTCGGCTGGGGATCGATCTGCCAGCCATCCACGCCATTGACCGAGCGGGCGACGCTCAAGTGCGAGTGGCCGCGCCGGTCCTCGGCCCGGCACAGGAGCAGGGTCGTGCCATCGCGCAGCAGGGTCGCGCCGGGGTTGAACACAGTGTGGACCGGATAGGGCCAGTCGGCGGCGGTCAGGATGGGATTCGATGTATGGCGTTGGAAGAGTTGAGGATGCAGGGTTGTCATGCGGTTCGAACTTCCTTGGAGATGAAGGCCGACTCGGCCAGGCGAAGCTCCAGCAGGGACTGGAGAAAAGCCAGGGTCGATTCGGCGCCTTGGTTTTCATTCAGGCGGTCAGGATGCAGGCCGTCGCGACAACCGCCCGTTGTCGGATCGTAGATGGGTAGATTCAGATCGTTGCGCCCAAGGAACCACTCGAAGGCGCGCCGGGCTTCCTTGCGCCAGCGCTTGTCACCCGTCGCGCGGTGGGCCTCGAGGCAGGCTGAGATCATCGCCTGGGCCTCCACCGGCTGTTGATCAAAGCGGGCCCGGTCACCATCCCTTTGATAGAACCCGTTCGAGCCGATCGGCACAAACGGGTGGCCCTCGCCATCCGAGCGCTGCAGCTCAGCCAGCCAGCCCAGCGACTCCAATCCGGCCCCGGTCATCAAGGGATTGGACATCATGTGGCCGCACAGAATCATGGCGTGCGGAAGCGCGGCGTTGCAGTAGGTCAGCCGGTCCTCAAACCAGAGCCAGTTCTCCGAGCGGTTGTTCTGGTACAACGTCAAGAGGCGGCCCGCGAGCTCATCGCGGACCTGGCTGGCCAGGCGATCCCCGGCAAAGCGCTGCAAATATTCATCGATGCCCATGAGCGCGAAGGCCCAGGCGCGCGGGCTGGTCGTGCCCAGAATGGCGGGCAGGGCCTGCTCAAACACCTTGCCGGCCATGCTGTGCATGGAGGGCATGTTCGACCGCCCCAAGACCGTGCCCAGGGCCCACAATGTGCGCCCATGGCTGTCATCCGAACCAATCTCTTCCAGCCAGTTGCGCTGGTAATCCATGAAGTTGCGGAAGCGCCCGGTCTCGGCGTTGAAGGCATACCAGATGAAGGCGAGATACCGCGAGCCCAACTCGAGGGCCTCGCTGTTGCCGACGGCCTCCAGAAGCGCGCTCACCATCAGGGCGCGGGCGTTGTCGTCGGACGTGTAGCCCTCGGCATAGTTGGGCACGGTGAAGATCGCGTGCTGCAACATGCCGGTGTGGTCGGTCATGTGTCGCAGATGATCGAGCTTGAGCGGTGGCAGTTCGGCTGGCCGGCGATCAAGCGGTTTGACCGCGAATTCGGACGGGGCGAAGTGCCGCCGTTCGGCCCGCGCGCGGGCAAAAGTCTCCATGTAGCGGCGGGCCACCTGCGGCCAGATCATCGCCCGCCCAAACAGATACGCCCGCTTGCGCATGGCGTGGCGTTTGGATTCGTTGTCCAGCAGGTCGATCACCTGCGCGGCCAGCGCGGCGGGGTCGCGGAAGGGCACCAGCACGCCACGCTCTTCAGCCAGCATCTCCTCGGCATACCAGTACGGTGTTGAGATGACGGCCTTGCCCGCCCCAACGGTATAAGCCAGGGTGCCCGAGGTGATCTGATTCGCGGTGAGGTAGGGGGTGATGTAGATGTCGGCGGCGCTGATGAACTCGATCAGTTCCTCGAGGCTGACAAAACGGTTGTAGAAGATCACCTGACCGTCGACGCCCTTCTCCTGGGCCAGCCATTGCAGTGACAGCCGGTAGGTCTCCCCGTCATGGCGCAGGACATTCGGATGGGTCGCGCCCACGACGATGTAGACCACATTCGGATGCCTGGCCAGGATCGCCGGCAGGGCGGCGATGACGGTCTCGATACCCTTGTTCGCCGAGAGCAGGCCGAAGCTGAGCAGGACGGTCTTGCCTTCCACCCCGAACAAATCCTTGTGAAAGCTCGAGTCCACAAAGGGCACGTCCGGAATGCCGTGCGGGATGTGATCGATCTTCTCGGGGGAGACGCCATAGATCTCCTGCAGGTAACCGACGCCGCGCTGGCTCATCACCACGACCCGGTCGGACAGAGCGGCGACTTCCTGCAGCACCCGAAGCTGATCGGGATCGGGATCGCGCAGGATGGTGTGAAAAGTGGTCACGATTGGCATGCGCAGATCGCGCAGCAAGGCCAGGATGTGGCTGCCCGCCCGGCCGCCATAGATGCCGTACTCGTGCTGCAGGCAGACCAGATCCACGTTGTTGATGTTCAGAAAGTCCGCGGCCCGCCGATACGAATCGATGTCCTTTTCGGTCAACTCGAAACGAACACGCGACGGATAGTCATAGCCTGCAACGATGTCATTGACGGGCAGGGCGATGCAGGTGGCGCCAGGAAATTCCGTGGCAACGGCCTCGCACAGGTCGGTGGTAAACGTGGCGATGCCGCACTGGCGGGGCAGATAGTTGCCGATAAAGCCGATTCGGCTGATGGGTGAAACGCTTGAGCCTTGCTCCATGACGACCTTCCTTTGTCTGGAAATCGCCCTTTTTGCGTTGCATCCTGGCCCATAAACGCAAAGAGGCGGGTCCCAAAGCGACCGCCTCTGCCATACCCAGTGAAAAATCCGGGTTTCGCGATTTCTATGTGGAAGGTGAGCGGTCAATCATTACATACTTCGGCACTATACCAGCCAGCGGCGAAAACCAAGCCTTTATGAGGAACGCCGCGCACAACGGTATTTAAGAAAGATCGTCGCAGGCGATGTCCCCCTGCTCCGCAGGGGGACATCGCCTGCGGAGCAGGGTTGACGGCGGCCCTAGGTCCGCCAGGCCAGGGTCGTCTTATTGAGCGTCTCGATCTCATCCGGCGTCAGCGCGAACAACAGCGCGCCGGCATTGTCGGCCGCCTGTGCGCCGTTCTTTGCCCCGGGAATCGGGAGGACGCTGTCGTTTTCGATCAGCCAGCGCAACGCAACCTGGGCCGGAGTCTTTGCATAACGCTCACCGATTTCCCGCAGCAACGCCACCACCGGAGCGGTGGCCTGGGGACCCTTTCCGCGAAAGCTCGCCGTGAAGCGCCGCAGCCCCTTGGGTTTGACGCCCCCGGCATATTTGCCGGTGAGCGCGCCACTGGCCAGGGGCTGATAGGCGATCAGGGTGATCCCCAGCTCGCGACAGGCATCGAGCACGCCATTCGTCTCGGGTTGTCGATGCAACAGCGAATACTCGACCTGATTGGAAGCCAGCGGGATGCCGCGCCGGGCGAGCGCCGCGTGCGCGATCCGCATTTGCTCCGCCGAGTAGTTGCTCACCCCGATCGCCTTGACTTTGCCCGCCTCGAGCGCGTCCGCCATCAGATTCATCAGCATCGGGATGGAGACCCGATTGGACGGGAAATGATGTTGGTACAAGTCCAGCGATGACCGCCCCAGACGGGCCAGGCTGGCGTCGAGGGCTTTCGGCATATCTTCCGTCTTTGAACCAATGCCGGGCGGGAACTTGGTCGCGATCAGGGCCTGGGTGCCGCGGGCCAACTCGCCCAGGCGCAACTCGGAGGCGCCGCCGCTGTACATGGCCGCGGTGTCAAAGAGCGTGACGCCGGCCGCCAGGCTAGCCTCCAGGGCGCGCATTTCCTCGTCACGCCCGTGCGCGCCGCCGTAGGCGATCTTGGCCGGATGCAGCCGGGCCAGCCCCTTCGCGTCGCCCCAGGTCATCGCGCCGACACCGAGGCGTGGAACATTCAGGCTGCTTCGCCCCAGGGGTTTTTGAGATTCGCTGTGTTCCATCACTTCACGATCTTGACGTTGAAGATCCCCGTCCCGAGGGCGCCCCACATGCGCAACCAGATCGGCAGATACATCTCGGTGCCGCGCGCGGTCGCAATGTCGCCCAGATCCAGGACATGCCTCCAGCCGAACCAGTTGGTCAATACGTCGACGACCTTTGCTTTGGCGTCGGCATCGTTGCCGCTGATGAAGACGTGATGGTCGCCGTCTGCCAATTGGCGCGGGTTCACCATGAGACTCGCCGTGATGGTGTTGAGCGTCTTGACGACTCTGACCCGCGGATAGGCGCGCTGGATCTGCTCGCCGAGGGAATCGGTGTTGGACACGGACAGCGTGGGCGGCATGCCGCGCGAAAAATCCAGCGGGTTGGAGATGTCGATCAGGATCTTGCCATTCAAATTGGCCTCACCTGCGAGGGCGAGGGCCTCGAGCGACCCGCCGCCGTTGGTGGCGTTGAAGAGAATCTCGCCGTGGGCGGCCGTCGCGGCCGGGGACCCGGCCTGGACCTTGCCGCGGGTCGCGCCCAGCCAATCCGCGAGCTTGCCCGTATCGCGGGTGCCGACCATTACCTCGTGGCCGAGCTCGGCCACCTTCGCGGCAATCGTCTGTCCCACCGTCCCCGAACCGAATACTCCGACTTTCATGGTGATCTCCTGTTGATTCTTGCGTTTGTCGACCGAGTGTAGTACGATACCGTTCTGTATCGAGTTTCGCCATCATACAATACAGATCTGTATCGTGTCAAGAGGCAATCACCCGTGAAAACCAAAGCCGCTCCCAAGGACAGACTCTTCCAGACCGCCGCGCGCCTGTTTTACCGGCAGGGGTATCGCGCCGTTGGGGTGGACACGCTCGCGGCGGAATCGGGGATCGGCAAGATGACGCTGTATCGCCACTACCCCTCAAAGGAAGCCTTGATCGTGGCGTTTCTGGAGGACAGCAACGAGGTCTTCTGGAACAATTTCGAGGCGCTCACCCGGGCAGAGCCGACGCCGAGAGGCAAATTGCTCGCGTTTTTCAGCGCGTTGCAGGAATATGCCGTCACGCCGGCCTGCCATGGCTGTCCATTTCTCAATGTCGCCACCGAATACCCTGAATCATCCGATGCTGGCCATCGGGTGGCGCTGGAGCACAAGAAAAGCGTGCGCGCCCGTTTTGAGCAATTGGCCCGGGATGCCGGTGCCGGCCAGCCTGTGGCCCTGGCAGATGCGCTTGTGCTGCTGATGGACGGCGCCTACATGGCCGCGCGCATGTTCGGCAGCTCAAGCGGAAATCCGGCCGCAACCGTGGCGGCAACGGCGCGGCAGTTGATCGATGCGCATTGCCATGACTAGTGACGAGATCACCCTCCCCTCGCTTCGCGAGGGGAGGGTGATCTCGTCGATCTACCAGACCCCGGGCAACAGCCTGTGGTGGACTCGGGCCGCGTACGCGCGATAGCCGTCGAGCTCGGCCTGCAGGAACTGGTCTTCGAGGCCGGTCCGAATGATCAGGATAATCACAATGAGCGTTGCCGGCACGAACGCCCACGTCGAGTCCAGCAGGATCGCTGTCGGCAGATAGGTGATCATCGCCCCGGCGTACCCAGGATGGCGGATCCATCGATATGGGCCGCTCGACACGACGTGATGGCCGCGATCAGTCTGGAGGCGCACCATGCCGGAGAAGAATTGGTTGGCGACAAGGGCATAGCTCGCAAGCACGTAACCGGCCAGAATCAGGGCAAGCGCAAGCCCTTTCAATGCCAGGCTGAACCCCGGCGATGTGTCCAGCCGCGCCTCCACACCGGCAACGAGCGGCAGCAACCCGCCGCCCACGCCCACCAGCGGGGCAAGCACCTTGTCAAAGGGCTGGGCATCGGGCATCCGCAGAAAGCGCGCCCGCTCGGTGAGGAGGCCCGGGTTGCGCCGGGCGGCCAGCCAGCGGCTTACGACGAAACCAACGATGGAAATGCCGGCATAGAGCCAAGCCTCCCACCAGTCCCATCGCGACGTGATCAGGAGCGGTAGAAATGGCAGGCCGAACACGATGAGCAGCATTACGGCCACAGACCCGGGTGAGACTCGCTTCTGTTGGTTGCTCATTGGGATCTACTTGATCTCCCCGATCTCAAGCACGAGCCCGAGACCATTTGGGTTGGCCAACACAAGGTTGGCCCCGCCCAGGGTCAACGTGGCCTTGCTCCCTTGCGCGCTCAGGGTGGGCCTCGTCTTCGCCAGCCAATCCTGAATCTGTTGCGCGGCGGCGGACGGAATTGCCTGACTTGCCACGGTCGTGAAGAAGGCATCCGCCTTTTGCGCGTCGGTTTCGCCCGTCAGCGCGTGGATGGCGTCCGCGATCTCAGGCGCTTGCTTGCGGCTGTAGATCGTCAGGTAGGTGGACTTGCCGCTGGCGCTCACGCCCCTGCACTCCCACGCGTCGTAGGAGACCGCTTTGCCCCCCGTGAACCGCCGGACCTGACAGGTCATCCCCAGATCGCGCGCCACAGCCGCCTTGATCGCTTCGGTTTTCGCCGGAATCCCGGCCGGGATGCTGCCGGCCGCAGCCTGAGTCGCCGCGAATTGACTCACCCGATACGCGCCCAGCGCAGCCAGGCCGACGGCGGCAACGAGCAGGACGTAACCGCTCCACTGGCGCAGGCGCTGGGCGCCTTCCGACGCGTCCAGGACAAGATAGGCCTGGGCCGGATTCTCCGGATTGTAAGTAGCGGTCACGGCCGCGCCGCGGGGATGCTCGGCGATGATCTGTTCAACCTTCGTCGGGATAAGGCTCATCCATTCGCCGGAACGGGTGATCACATCGTTCCGATAGGCCGAGGATTGATACGACTGGCCGCCCACCTGATAGGCGTAGGTGATGACCGGCTTGTAGCGATGCAGCGATTGCGTGCGCAACGGAATGCCGATGCCGGGCAGCAGCGCCCAGCGCCGCTTTTGCTCCACATGCGCTTCGGAGACGATGGCCGCCGCCTTTGGCCATCCGCGCGCGCGGCGGCGCTCGGCAATCTCCGCCCGCATCCCGCGTTGCAGCCCGTAGCCCACTCCCGCCAACACAACCGTGAAGATCACCGTGAAGATGATGAACTCCGTCATGGGCACACCTCCTGCTGGTGTCTACAGGACAGTATGGACCCAATTCCTCCTGGCAAAACCGGTCACGTGCCGATGGGATCGAACCTCAGGCAGTGAAACTCGGCCTGATAGCCGGCGGCCTTGGGGCTGCAGGCGTAGAGCCCGCATGACACGACAGACGCGGCCGTGCGCTCCATGAGATGCGCCACCCGAATCTGCTGCCAGGCCAGGCCATCCAGTGAACTCATGACGGTGCAGTCTGCGCCCATCACCTGGATCCGAAACCAGACGGTATCGATGTCCTTTGCCAGCGGCTGGGTGGACCAGTCTGAGTATTGGGCGTTAGTCACGACCGCGCCCAGGCGGCTGGGCTCATCCGGCTCGAACTCGACCGAGGTCTTGAGCCAGCAGGCAGGGGACACGCGGACCATCAGGCCGGCCTGGTCATACTGATGGCGGGGATGCGATGTCACCTTTGTCGTCAGGCTGAAGTCGCCGCCTGCCCGCAGATGCAGGAAATGGCCCGAGTCGGCCTCGAAGCCATAGTGGGTGCGTTGCCAGAAGTCGGTGTTGGCGCTGGGCGAGATGCGGAGGACGCCTTTTGCCGGATCGACGGACCAATGATCCGGCTCGCAATGCCAATGCAGTTCGGGGGAGAGCGTCGCGCTATCGAAACGCGCGTCAAGGGCTTTGTCAGTCATGGGCATTCCGGCGGATCATTGGCCTGAAGCTGGTTGTCGACAACTTCCAGAAGCAGCCGGCGAGCCTCCGCGTTCACGCCGTCGCCATCGTCATCGGGCGCAGCAGGGGTTTCGCTTCCGCCTCTCTTTTGTCCGCCTGATTTGTGCGCCATGGTTTCCAATGATAGAGCTACGCCGGGATAGCGTCAGGCGAGAAGACCTCGCGGGTTTTGGAAACCCGCGAGGTCTTGTGTGTCCACGCCGAATCGCCTGGCGATATGTGATTACCAGGTAGACGTAGTACGTTGGTTTTAAGGGAGAGTC
>Ga0209476_10002253_pt1 | contig 12935 bp, 9 predicted proteins | sample KloWWTrecipitate_FD_187179 | JGI IMG/M metagenome (GOLD analysis project Ga0209476, IMG submission 187179) | Active sludge microbial communities from Klosterneuburg, Austria, studying microevolution and ecology of nitrifiers - Klosterneuburg... | ecosystem: Engineered > WWTP > Aerobic digester >... | reverse complement strand
TCGTCGATGCAGCGTGCGCCAGCTCGGAGGCACATCCGGTCGCCGTGGCGGCGAACGCGATCGCCTGGTTCTGCTGTGCGATCGGCCGGGGGCCCCATCAACGTATTGGTGACGCGGTGATTCACTGCCGTCCAAATGCCCTGATCGTGGGCAAGAGCGGCAAGGCCCGCAAGGGCACCAGCGAGACCACGGCGCGCGAAGTATTCAAGCGCGCCGATCTCCTGCTGCGTCAACGGTGGGGCAACAAGGACGTGTTGCGATTCTTCCCGGGCGGCATGTCCACCGGAGAGGGACTGGCCTGGGTGATCCGCGACCCGCGCGAGGCGGACGGCAACGGCAAGGGGATCGACGAAGGCGTGAAGGACAAGCGCCTGGTTGTCATCGAGCCGGAGTTTGCGAACGTGTTGGCACAGGTGAAGCGCGACGGCAACACGCTGTCGGCCGTGGTGCGAAACGTGTTCGACGGCCGTGACATCGAGCCGATGACAAAGACCAGCCAGACAAAGGCAAGCCGGCCGCATGTAGTGATCACGGGACACATCACCGGGTTCGAGCTGCGGGAGAAATCGACCGAGAACGACGCAGCAAACGGGCTGCTCAATCGCTTTGTGATCCTGTACGTCTATCGGCCCAAGCTGGTTCCCTTGCCGAAGCCGACGCCTGAGGCGGTGCTCGATGACCTGGCCGTGAGGGTGGCTGACGCGATCGAGTACGCAAGCCGGGGCAATGTCCACGCGAACAACACGCACGAGGTGGCGATGACACCGGAGGCGGAGGACTACTGGCTACAGCACTACAACCAGGTCACGCGAGATCGCGACGGCAAGGGCGGCAGCCTGCTTGCCAGATCGGAGATGTACGCCCGCATGCTGGCCATGATCTTCGCCCTCATGGACCGCCGCAGCGAGATTGAGCCCTGCGACTTGCGGGCAGCACTGGCCTGGGTGGACTACTGGCACCGCAGCGTGGTCTACATCTTCCAGTGCGAGGAGGACGAGTCCGAGCTGGACCCGTTCACCGTCGAAGTGCTCACCCTGGTGACGGCACGCCCTGGTGTGTCGCTGAGCCAGATTCAGGAGCACTGGAGCCGCAAGAAAACAAAGGCGGTGAAGGCATCGCTTGAACGGCTCTTGAGCCTGGCGCCCCCACTTATCCGATGCGATCGAGACGACACCACGGGAGGGCGCGCCGCACTGCGGTACTTCGCCTGTGCGCGTGAGGTGAGTTAGGTGAGTTAGGTGAGAAATGAGTATCCATGCGGGTTTGGGGCACACACGAATGGTGAGTTAAGAGTGAGTGAAGGTGATTTAAGTGCACAGCACGAACACTTACCGCACTCCTTTATCACCGCTCCATCACCTCGCAAACCCGCGCCAATGCTCATTCCGCACCTAAATCACCTAAATCGCCTAAATGACTGTGCGGGAGGGGGGTGAAAAGTCCTGCCCCTGCCAAGGGAAACCGATCTGTCTCCCTCTTTTCTGTGCGCGTGAGTTTCGGGGGGTGGGGGGTCAAGTGGTGCCCTACCCATCGCCGACGTATTGACCAGCTCTGCACCACGACAAAAACCGACCATCGAATTGGTCACACCAAGGAAAGGCAACCCATGAAGTTCTTCTCCCCAAGCAAGCCCGCGCCGAAGGCGCCGCCCATCGAGGCAACCGCAGCGGCACTGCACGCCGCTGCTTCCGAGTTCATCGAGCAGCACCTGGCTGACTGCAGCGAACACGACCGCCGTGTGCTGGAGCTGTCCGCCCGGAATGGCGAGCTGGCCCTGCACATCCGCGTCATGCCGGACCCGCAAATCACCATCGAAAGCAAACCCGGCGAGCCATCACACATTCACTTCCACATTCAGGACCAATCATGAACAGCACGAACCCACCGACCACCACCACCGACAGCCTCAACCTGATCGGCAAGCAACTCGAAGCCGTGATCAAGGGCGAGCCCCTGCCATCACTTCGTGACGACGCATTCGGCCTGCTGATGGCCGCGCTGTCCGACATCACCCGCGTGGTTGATCAGCCGCAGCGACGCTCCGAACTGGCGCGGCTGGGGCTGCTGACCGCCGCGCTACTGATGAGCCAGCTGCAGGACAGCATGCGCGCAGAACGCGGTGCAGCCGAAGCGCTGAGGGATGCCAAGCGCACGCACTGAGGGCTGCAGATCTGCGCCGGGTGTGATAACCTGCGCCCAATCGCGCAACAGGGTAAGCCTACGGCACACCCTGGCGGCGACGTGATACGGCATCCCTTCGGGACGGCGCGCATCGAGCCCTTCATTCATTGAACCTGGCTTGTGCGCGCTTTTTTGCGCCCGGCCGCATTACGAAAGACTTTATGAACCACCACAACCAAGAACCCGCGTTCAAGTCCCAACACGTCGCTGACCAAGTCGCTGGCGAGAACGCCTGGCGCTCGGTATGCACGAAGTTGGGACAGACCCAGGCAGCCAATATGCGACGTGCGTGCGGCGACAGCGCGGCCGAGACCCACGAAAACAGGAAGGTGATGCGCCGCGCGGTCAACAAGATGGTTGCGGACATCGGTGCACGCGAGTTCACCAGTGAAGAAAACACCGCGGCGAACTACGCGGCCAGCGTGATTGCGTTCCTCGACGACGCGATTGATCGTCAGAACGAAATCAATGACCGCAAGAAGTCGGCGCAGATGCGCGTGATGCGAAGCGCGGACGACTTCAACAAGCACTACAACACTGCGCGCAGCTCGTTTGGCGAAGACGGCGGCGAGATGAACATCGCCGATTTCCTGCGCGGTGTGTCGAACATGGGCACGACCCCAGCCGTGAAGAACGCGCTGAGCGTGGGCACCGACACGGCGGGTGGCTTCTCGGTCCCCAGTCGCTTGATGCCCGGCATCCTGGCTGCACTCGCTCCGGTGTCGTCGCTGCTGCGAGCTGGTGCCGGCATCGTGCCGCTCGATGACGGCGCAAAGACGTTCACGACCGCTGCGGTCAACACGATCCCGACCGCTGCCTGGCGGGCTGAGGCCGGCACGCTGGCAACCTCGGACCCGGCATTCCGTGCGGTGGTGGCTACACCTCGCAGCCTGGCCTTCCAGTTCAAGATCAGCCGGGAGTTGCTGGCCGATGGCCAGAACATCACCGAGGCGCTGTACCTGGCGATTGCTCAGTCATTCGCCCGCGAGCTGGACCGGGTGGGCCTGCGAGGTACGGGCACGGCGCCTGAGCCTCGGGGTGTGCTGAACACGGTCGGCATCCAGGCCGTGACCAACGGGGCCAACGGTGCATCACTCGCAACGCTGCGTTACGGCAACCTGTTCTCGGCAGTGCAGGCGATCCTGCAGGCCGATGCACCGATGCCCACGGCAGCGATCATGAGCCCGCGCTCGCTGGTGGGCCTGGGTCAGTTGGCAGACACCACGAACCAACCGCTGCGCATCCCTGGCATGTTGGAGCCGGTGCAACTGATCGGCACCAGTCAGATCCCGAACAACCTGACGGTGGGCACGTCAACCGATTGCACCGAGGTGTACCTGGGCGACTTCAGCAACCTGTATTTCATGATGCGCGAGAACGTGTCGGTGCAGGTGCTGCAGGAGCTGTACGCGGGCACCGGCGAGATCGGGTTTGCGTGCCACATGCGGGCCGATGTGGTGCTGACCTATCCCGCAGCGTTTGCGGTGGTGACCGGCGTGCGTCCGTGATGAGGTGAAAAGCCTGCATCGCTTAATTCCTTTCGAGGTGCAGGCATGGCCGCTTCCGGGAGTCAGCGGCGAGAGGGCTCACCGCGCGGGATTGGAACCCCGCGCTGCACGCCCTCACCCAACCTAAACGGACCATCACCGCCAGTTCCCCTGGCGCTGGGCACCTCGGACACGGCGAGAGCCGCTGCACGGTGCCGCCTTTGCAGGCGTCTGCACAAGCCCGACCCAAAGCTCAGGGCGGATCAGCAGAACAATCGTTCAGTGATGCCCATCGAATTGGATGGCGTAGACGCCTGGCTGTCCGGCTCGCAGGCAGGGGCTTCGAAGCGGGCGACATCGCATAGACCGGGGAACAAACCGGGGCACAGATACCGATGGCCTGCGCGCATCGCAAGCACTGGTAATGCTTTCCGGAAGTTATTCAATTCCGGTTCCGGCACCAGTGGCGACCTGAGCTTCGTCCGGGCGTCGCGCCGGTGCGGCATACCACTGATCCTCGGGCACCACCTTGGGGTGCGCGGGGTCCTCGTAGTAGCCCGGCGACATGATCTGCACACCATAGCGGTTGAACATGTCCTGGATGCTGGCGTTGAGCGCACTCGCTGCCTGGGCGCGCTGCGACGGACTGCCAACGGCCACGTAAACCACCAGCTTGTAGACCACATAGAAATCCGACAACCCGCTCTGGACTACGTAGGGAGCAGGCTGCCGCGCAATGTCGGCCACGGACTCGGCAGCGCCCAGCAGGAGGGCATGCACCTGACGCCACGGCGTGTCATACCCGATGGTGACCGCGGTCTCCAGCACATGGCCGGGTCCCTGCGCCTCACGCGAGAAGTTGCGCGTCACGTTGCTGAGTACCAGGGTGTTCGGCAACGCGTACTCCGATCCCAGGCCGGTGCGCAGGCGCGTCACGAACAGTCCGATCTCTGTCACGGTGCCCTCGCAGTCCTGAACGGACACGTACTCGCCCAGCGACAGCGCCCGGGTATAGACAAGGATCACGCCGCTGGCAATCTGGCCCACCAGGCCCGAAGCCCCGATGGAGACCATGATTCCGAGGATCACCGACAGTCCCTTGAAAGCCTCGCTCTGAGCGCCTGGCAGATACGGATACGCCATGGCCAGAGCAAACAGCCACATGCAGGCGTTGACGATGCGTCGCGTCGCCGGGGCGGTATGGCTGTCCAGCATGCCCAATTTCAGACGACCCGAAGCAACGTGGTTGAAGACTTCGGTCGATACCTGCGTCCCGACCCAGGCAGCCAGGAAGATCAGCACGGCAAAGAACAAGCCCGGCAATGCCGATGCGACCGAGGCCAGACCCTCCAGCAGCAGGTCGAAGAAGGCGTGGAAAAGACCTTCGCCAAGCGCCCTTGTGATCGCGAACTGGTCCAGGCTGTAGGCCAGACACATGAAGAGCGCCAGCAGGCTGAGCAACCATCCCAGCAGCACGCACGACCGCGATATGGTTCCGAGAAAGATCGGCGTGATGCGAGTGGCCAGGGTAGCGTCAGCCAGGAACTGCGCGCGCGTGAGCAGGGCGCCGGTGACGGCGTCACGAACCCAGCGCGCCGCGCGCCAGACAGCCAGCAGCACGACAGCCAGCGCGACCAGCGCCAGCGCGACACGCAGCATGGCGCCGAGGGTGGCTCGCGGATCTCGGCGCTCGCGGGCCTCGGCCCAGGCCTTCTGCAAGGCATGTGAAGCGGAGTTCGCCATCTGCTCGACGCTGGTTTCGGTCGACTGCGCAGCATCTCCCGGAAGCACCTCGAACAAAGGCTTGCCATCGAGTTCGACCTGGACACCGGCCCCCTGCGGACGAACAGAAGTCCAGCCTTCCCCTGACTCCTCGAAGGCTTTCAGGATGCGCATCCGGGCCCCTTCGGCCCGCTCACTGGCCGTAAACGCTCCCAGAGGAACGCGAAAGGTATGGATCGGACGATGGCCAATCACCAGAGGCGCGATGTCAGCAGTCTCGGGTGCCGATGCCGCTGCGGGTTCCGCACCGGCAGCCTGTGCCAGTGAGAACAGGATCAGCAGCCCGAACATCAGTCGCAGCCAGGTCGCGACGCGCGAAGTCAGGGCTGTGGAAATGGAGTGAGCCAAGGCAACCTCACGCCGCAGACAGGAGCATGCATTCATCTTCTTCTCACACGGAAAAAATGGGCACTACCACGCTGTGGTTGCAAGCGAACTTGCACGACCCGGCTCCCTGCTCTGCTCAACCAAACCCTGACCGCTTGCAACCGGCCCAGTCGATGAATGGGCAACGAACTGAACGGGACCGAGTCAGTGCGTGCGAGCAGGGGCGTTGTCCTGCCTTGCCACGCGTTGAGCTGAATGTATCCGCACATCTGGCCATCGCAATTCGCCGGCCGGTGCACAGCAACTGCTGGCGCAATCCCGTTGACCGCCATGACTGAAGGTCAGCGGGCACACGCTGGCGATCCGTGCGTTCATGGCGAAGCAGGAGAGTTGGAAAAAGACCGCGCCCGAGCGCCGACCGGCCGCATCTGGCGACGGCTGCATGAGGTGCACTGGAGGATGGAGGCGCGGCCCAGAGTCGAACTGGGCTAATCGGATTTGCAATCCGGTGCATAACCGCTTTGCTACCGCGCCGTACGGGTCGCCGACCCAGGTACGAAAAAGGGAAGCTGGTGCTTCCCTTTTTCTATTTTTTGGAGCGGGAGACGAGGCTCGAACTCGCGACCTCAACCTTGGCAAGGTTGCGCTCTACCAACTGAGCTACTCCCGCATTCGCGATGCACTGCACATCGCGTCTCGCAGTATACATCGAAACCTCTGCATCGACTCCATTAAATGAATCAGTGTTTCATTGATTCGGTCGACACGGCAGGAACGGCTGCAGCTTCAGGTTTCACCTCTTCGGGCTTGGGCGGCTCTTCATCCGGCAGCGCTTGTGGCAGGCTTTGCAGAGCCACCTCGAGCACCTGGTCGATCCATTTCACCGGAACGATCTCGAGCTGGTTCTTCACGTTCTCCGGAATATCCTGAAGGTCCTTGACGTTCTCTTCCGGAATGATCACTGTCTTGATGCCGCCACGGTGGGCCGCCAGCAGCTTTTCCTTCAGTCCACCGATTCCAGTGACTTCACCGCGCAGCGTGATCTCCCCGGTCATGGCGACGTCCGCGCGGACAGGAATGCCCGTGAGCGCAGAAACGAAGGCCGTGGTCATGGCCGCACCGGCGCTGGGCCCATCCTTCGGGGTCGCGCCATCGGGCACGTGAATGTGGATGTCACGCTTCTCGAACAGCTCGTCCTTGATCCCCAGGCGGCGAGCACGTGAGCGCACCACGGATCGCGCTGCTTCCACCGATTCCTTCATCACATCGCCGAGTGAGCCAGTACGAATGATCACGCCCTTGCCAGGCATCATTGCCGACTCGATGGTGAGCAAGTCTCCACCGACCTCGGTCCACGCCAAACCGACGACCTGACCCACCTGATTCTGCTTCTCGGCCTGGCCGTAGTCGTACTTGCGCACCCCCAGGAAATCATTCAGGTTGTCGGCGGTGACCACGATCTTCTCGGTCACCTGCTTGAGCTGAATGCTCTTGACCACCTTGCGGCAGATCTTCGAGATTTCACGTTCGAGCGAACGCACTCCGGCCTCACGAGTGTAGTAGCGGATGATTCCCCGCACGGCCGACTCGGCGACTTCCATCTCGGCATCCTTGACGCCGTTGTTCTTGGCCTGCTTAGGCAACAGATAGCGTTGAGCGATGTTGACCTTCTCGTCCTCGGTGTAACCCGAGAGGCGTATCACTTCCATTCGATCCAGCAACGCCGGCGGGATGTTCATCGAATTGGACGTCGCGATGAACATCGTGTCCGAAAGGTCGAAGTCGACCTCGACGTAGTGATCGCTGAAGGTGTGGTTTTGCTCCGGGTCGAGAACCTCGAGCAACGCGCTCGATGGATCGCCGCGGAAATCCATGCCCAGCTTGTCGATTTCGTCAAGCAGGAACAGCGGATTGCGCGTGCCGACCTTGCTCAGGCTCTGCAGCACCTTGCCCGGCATGGAGCCGATGTAGGTGCGGCGATGCCCGCGAATCTCGGCTTCGTCTCGCACGCCACCGAGAGCCATGCGAACGAACTTGCGCCCGGTGGCGCGAGCCACACTCTGGCCGAGCGAGGTCTTGCCGACACCCGGAGGCCCGACCAGACACAGAATCGGCGCCTTCACCTTGTCGACACGCTGCTGCACCGCGAGATATTCGAGGATGCGATCCTTGACCTTCTCGAGGCCGTAGTGGTCTTCGTTCAGAACGGCTTCAGCGAAGGCCAGGTCGTGCTTGATCTTGGTCTTCTTGGTCCACGGCAGATTGACCAGCGTGTCGATGTAGTTGCGCACGACCGTCGCCTCGGCCGACATCGGAGACATCAGCTTGAGCTTCTTGTACTCGGCATCGGCCTTCTTGCGAGCCTCCTTGGGCATCTTGGCGGCGATGATCTTCTTTTCCAGTTCCTCCATGTCGGCGCCTTCTTCGCCGTCACCGAGTTCCTTCTGGATCGCCTTGACCTGTTCGTTCAGGTAGTACTCACGCTGGCTCTTCTCCATCTGGCGCTTGACGCGACCCCGGATACGCTTCTCGACCTGGAGGATGTCCACTTCGTGCTCAAGCTGCTCGAGCAATTTTTCCAGCCGCTTGTCGACCGCGAACAGATCGAGCACCGATTGCTTGTTCTCGAGCTTCAGCGGCAGATGTGCCGCAATCGTGTCGGCAAGGCGACCCGCATCGTCGATGCCAGCGATTGACGTCAGGATCTCCGGCGGGATCTTCTTGTTGAGCTTGACGTACTGGTCGAACTGTTGGGTGACGGCGCGACGCAGGGCCTCGATCTCGGGCTTGGTTTCCACTTCGGGCGGCATCGGCGTGACTTCGGAGACGAAGTACTCGCCGTTGTCAGTGATGCTGTGGGTGTTGGCGCGCTGCAGTCCTTCGACCAGCACCTTCACGGTGCCATCGGGAAGCTTCAGCATCTGCAGGATGGTCGAGACGCACCCAACGTCGAACATGTCATCCGGCTTCGGCTCGTCCTTGCCGGCAGCCTTTTGCGCCACCAGCATGATCTGGCGCCCTGCCTCCATCGCGGACTCGAGGGCCTTGATCGACTTCGGGCGCCCGACGAACAGCGGAATCACCATGTGGGGAAACACCACCACATCTCGCAGGGGCAGTAACGGCAGCGTGATGGGCTCAGCGGGGAGTACAGGATGTCCGGACATGGAAACCTCTCTTTCTCAAGCCTATCTAGGGCTTGAGTTTTTGATTGCAAGGAGCCGTGCGAGGGGAAGTCACCTGCGCGGCAGACCGGTAGTTCAGGCGCTGGCCTTGGCTTGCTCGCGATAGACGAGCAGAGGTTTGGCTTCGTCTTCGATGGTGTGCTCGTCCAGAACGACTTTCACAACACCCTCGAACGAAGGCAGTTCGAACATCGTGTCGTTGAGCGATTGCTCCATGATCGAGCGCAATCCGCGAGCTCCCGTCTTTCGAGCCAGGGCCTTGCGTGCGATCGCAGTAAGCGCCGATGGCCGGATCTCCAGTTCGACGCCGTCCATGCTGAATAGCTTCTGGTACTGCTTGATCAAGGCGTTCTTGGGCTCCGTCAGGATCTGAACCAGGGCGTCCTCGGTCAATTCGCCAAGGGTAGCCATCACCGGCAATCGTCCGACGAGTTCAGGTATGAGGCCGAATTTGATCAGATCCTCGGGCTCGGCTTCTCGGAATACTTCGCTGACCTTGCGATCAACTTTGCTCTTCACGTTGGCACCAAACCCGATACCAGACTTCTCGGACCGGTTCTGGATAACCTTTTCAAGGCCATCGAAGGCACCGCCGCAAATGAACAGGATGTTCGTGGTGTCGATCTGCAGGAAATCCTGGTTCGGATGCTTGCGCCCACCCTGCGGCGGCACGCTGGCCATCGTGCCCTCCACCAACTTGAGCAAGGCCTGCTGCACGCCTTCTCCGGACACGTCGCGTGTGATCGAAGGGTTATCGGCCTTGCGCGAGATCTTGTCGATCTCGTCGATGTAGACGATGCCGCGCTGTGCCTTCTCGACGTCGTAATTGCAGTTCTGCAGTAGCTTCTGAATGATGTTCTCGACATCCTCACCCACATAGCCCGCTTCGGTCAGCGTGGTCGCGTCAGCAATCACGAACGGCACATTGAGCAGCCGCGCAAGCGTCTGAGCCAACAACGTCTTGCCGGACCCGGTCGGGCCGATCAACAGGATATTGCTCTTGGACAACTCGACGTCGTCCTTGTTGCGGCTCATGTGCTTGAGCCGCTTGTAATGGTTGTAGACCGCAACCGCCAAGGTGCGTTTGGCTGGTTCCTGACCAATCACGTACTGGTCCAGGCTGGCCTTGATTTCGCTCGGAACGGGCAGATCGGACTTGGTCGCCTTGGCGTCCGCACTTTCAGCCGGAACCTCGTCGCGGATGATGTCGTTGCAAAGCTCGATGCACTCATCGCAGATGAAAACCGAGGGGCCTGCAATGAGCTTCTTGACCTCGTGCTGGCTCTTGCCGCAGAAGGAGCAATACAGGACTTTTTCGCTCGAAGAGCCTTTTTTGTCGGCCATGGAAATGTGCCACCGGTCAGCGAAAGTGCTGTCTGAATAATAGAACAAAAGGAAACGGGGCCTTGCCGTGAAGAAAGGCCCCGTTGGATACGCTGATCGAACGCTTCAGCGCGTCAGGACCGCTTGGAAATCACCTGGTCGATCAACCCATAGTCCTTGGCTTCTTCCGACGACATGAAGTAATCGCGCTCCGAATCGGCGCGGATCTTCTCAAGCGGCTGTCCGGTGCGGTCAGCCAGGATGCCGTTCAGGCTCTCGCGCAGCTTGAGGATTTCGCGGGCCTGGATCTCGATGTCCGTTGCCTGACCCTGCGCACCACCCGAAGGCTGATGGATCATCACCCGGGAATTCGGCAAGGCGAAACGCTTGCCCTTGGCACCGGCAGCCAGCAGGAAGGCACCCATGCTCGCGGCGATGCCCATGCACAGCGTGGAGACGTCTGGCTTGATGAACTGCATGGTGTCGAAGATCGACATGCCGGCGCTGACCGAGCCGCCTGGCGAATTGATGTAGAAGGAAATGTCCTTGTCCGGGTTCTCGCTTTCCAGGAAAAGCAGTTGCGCGACAACAACGTTGGCAGATTGATCGTTCACCGGACCGACCAGAAAGATCACCCGCTCGCGCAGCAGGCGCGAGTAGATGTCGTAGGCGCGTTCGCCGCGGCCGGATTGCTCGATGACCATCGGGACCATGCCCAGGCCTTGCGTGTGAATTGCGCTCATGCGTGATGTCCTAGTTATCGTTCTCTGGCTTATCTCTTCGGCCCATGCCAGCGGGAAGACGAGACCGAATTATGTCGTCACAACGCGATCCCGATGGGGGTGTGGAAATGCGCAGGGGCACCGGCCTGTGCGGCTCGGTGCCCCTGCGCGCAGGCCGAAGGCGATCAGGACGCCATCAACTCGTCGAATGGAACGTCCTTGTCGATCACCTTGCCGCGTGACATCACGAATTCGGCGACGTTGTTCTCGACAACGACCACCTCAACGTCCGCCATCCGCTGCTTGTCGCCCAGATACCAGCTGACGACTTCGGAGGGCTTCTCGTAACTCTGTGCCATCTCCTCGATATAGGCCTGCAACTGCTCAGGCTTGGCCTGAAGGTTGTTGGCACGAACCAGTTCGCTCACCACCAGGCCCAGGCGGACACGACGCTCAGCCTGGGGCTGGAATATCTTGGTCGGGATCTGTGCCTTGTCCATGTCCTTGGCGCCGCGCTGCTTCATGTCGGCGATCGTCGATTCGACCAGCCGCTTGGCCTCGTCGTCGACCAAGGCGGCGGGAACATCCAGTTCGCTGTTCTTGAGCAGGACCTCCATCACCGAGCCCTTGTTGCGCGTCATCACACGAGCCTTCACCTCGCGCTCGAGGTTGCTGCGGACGTCCTTGCGCAGGCTTTCCATGGATCCATCCAGGATGCCCAGACTGCGCGCGAACATGTCGGTCAGCTCGGGCAGTTGCTGGACCTCGATCGCGTTGACCGTGACAAGGAAGTCGGCCTCCTTGCCGGCGGCTTCCTTGTTCTGGTAATCGTCCGGGAAGCGCAGCGGGAAGGTCTTCGATTCGCCCACCTTCATGCCACGCACCGCGAGGTCGAACGTCTCGAGCATCTGGCCTTCGCCAATCACGAATTGGAAGCCCTGCGCCGTCCCGCCTTCGAAAGGCACCCCATCGAACTTGCCCTCGAAATCGATCGTCACGCGATCCGTCTCGACCGCTGGTTCGCCTGCAGGGCGCGGTGCGAATGTGCGACGCTGCTTGCGCAGGATGTCGATCGTGCGATCGATGGCGGCTTCGGTGATGTCGGTGCGATATCGCTCGACCTCCACGCCTTCGAGGCTGCCGATCTTCACTTCGGGGAAGACCTCGAAGACTGCGTCGAACATCATGGTGCCCGATTCCGCGCCTTCCTTTTCGGTGATGCGGGGCGCTCCGGCGACCCGCAGCTTGGCCTCGTTGGCCGCATCGGCGAATGCCTGCCCGATCTGGTCGTTCATCACCTCGTTCTGAACCGAGTAGCCGTAGCGCTGGGCCACCACGCTCATCGGCACCTTGCCGGGGCGGAAGCCGTCAGCCTTCACGGTCCGGGACAGCTTCTTCAGCCGATTGGAAATCTCGCTCTGAATCGTCTCGGCGGACAGGGTCAGCGTGATACGCCGTTCGAGCTTTTCAAGGGTTTCGACAGTCACTGCCATGATCAAGAGACCTTATGTAGACGTTGCTGATTGCTGTGGCTGGTGCGCGGGGCGGGACTCGAACCCGCACACCATTGCTGGCGTCAGGACCTAAACCTGGTGCGTCTACCAATTTCGCCACCCGCGCGGGGCCAATTCAAACGACAGGAGCACGCGCTTCTATCAAACGGAATTCTGCGCACCGCAGAAAGCCCGCCAGTTTAACCGCGCCGGCTTCCGCTGGAAACGACTTCACGCAACGATGCATGGACAATGCGCGCCGTGAGCGTTGATCACTACGAAAATTTTCCTGTCGCTTCCTGGTTGTGTCCCCCGGCTCTGCGCGCCTCGGTCGGGGCTATTTACTGGTTCGCGCGAACGGCGGACGATCTGGCGGACGAAGGCGACGCCAGCGCTGCGCAACGCCTGGCCGATCTTGCTGCCTACCGGGCGGAT
>Ga0209476_10002252_pt1 | contig 12942 bp, 12 predicted proteins | sample KloWWTrecipitate_FD_187179 | JGI IMG/M metagenome (GOLD analysis project Ga0209476, IMG submission 187179) | Active sludge microbial communities from Klosterneuburg, Austria, studying microevolution and ecology of nitrifiers - Klosterneuburg... | ecosystem: Engineered > WWTP > Aerobic digester... | reverse complement strand
CCGAAGGGAGTGGCGCCCCGAAGACGAATCGAACGTCCGACCTGCCCCTTAGGAGGGGGCTGCTCTATCCACTGAGCTACCGGGGCGTGTGCTGCCGGGCGCGATTATCTCACGCCGCAGCGCGCCCCCGACAAGGGCGAGGCCTCAGTTGATGGTGACCGGCGGCACGCGCCGCAGGAGGAGCTCGGGCTCCTCGCGGATCTTCTCCGCGAAACGGATGTTGCGCCGCACGGCATCCATGTAGAGGTTGGTGCCGCCGAAGTGCCTCTGCGCGTACTGGTAGGTGCCGCCCAGGTCGTGGTCGAGGCGCTTGGAGGCCGAGACGAAGAAACCGGGCGTCTTGCGGATGAGATCCTCCGCGGAGGCGAATAGCGTCACCTCGCCCTCGCCCGTGACGCGCCGCGCGATGCCGCCCACGACGAACTCCGGGTACAGCCGGTCGTGGCATTTCTCGAGATAGCAGCGGTCCGACATCTGCGCGATGATGTCCGCGGAGCCGAGCAGGCTCCCCAGCAGCCGGAACACGGGCTGCGGCAGGCGGATGGTGGCGACCGGCCGCTCGTACCCGGTGAAGTGGAGCACCGGCCCCGCCACGGCGGCGAATTCCCCCAGCCCGATCGTCGGCAGGTAGTCGCGCAGGAAGCGCCCGCCGCGGGAGACGTGGATGCGCGTGTACTCCGCCCCGCGCCGGTGGCGGCGGTCGCCGCGGCGGCGCAGGTAGCCAACGTCGTGGAAAAGCGCGCATGCGATGCCCAGCTGGAAGAGCCGCTCGCCGATGGCCGGCCCGTCGCCGCGCGAACGCTCGTAGCCGTCCAGCAGCCGGGCCATGGCGAGCGAGACCTCCAGGACGTGCTGCAGGTCGTGGTAGGCCGTGTCGCACTTCTCGTAGCCCGTGTGCTCGCCACGGTAGAGGGCGGCGACGTCGTCGAAGGCGCGCAGGAGCCCCGCCGGGGCCGGCGCATCGGGATACAAGGCGTGGTGGATGCCGGCCACCTCGAGCCTCACGCACACGGGATCGGTCGTGTTGATCCGGTTGCTCACGTCGAAATCGTTGCGGCGGAATTCCATGGCACGCCCCCAGGGTGACCGGCTTATTGCTTTTCTGGATGCCCGGCCGGACCGGGCAATCCGGCCATTTTCCGGCGATTGCGGGCGGCTCGCAAGGCCCGCTTGCGCCCTGTCAAGACTAGCCAAGCGGGGGCCTTGGGAGTAAGGTTCGAGGCACATCTTCGGAGGAAAAAGACCCATGCCGACCATCGCGGAGAATGCCGAAGAGATCAAGCGGCGCATCGGCGAGCTCAACCTCGAGCACCGTGACCTCGACCGAGCCATCGAAGCCCTCGAACTCAATCCCCTCCACGACGAACTGCAGTTGAAGCGTCTCAAGAAGCGCAAGCTGATGCTCAAGGACCAGATCTTCATGCTCCAGCGGCAGCTGGTTCCCGACATTCCCGCCTGACCCGCACCACCCCGGCCCTCGCCGGCAGCCGCCCGACCGGAACTTCGGGGCCGCGGGCAGGGTCATTCATCCCGATCGGCCGCAAGCGCGCGCAAGGCTGGTGAGAGCCCCGCGAAGGCCGGATAATCGCCGTTTTCCGGCCCCACGCCATGAAGACCCTCCAGATCGCAGGCGCTCTCGCCCTGCTCGCCGCCGTCGGCACCGCCTCCTACCTCGCGGGCAAGCGCACCGCCCCCGGCCCTGCTTCCGCGCCCTCCCCGGCCACGGCCGCATCCAAGGGGCCCGGCGCCGGCGCGCCCGCGGGCGTCGCCGTCACGGCCCGCCCGCCCGCCGTGGTGCGGCTTCCCCAGTCCATCACCACCGTCGGCAGCCTTCGCTCCGACGAGGCCGTGATCGTGCGCCCCGAGGTCGCGGGCCGCGTGGCCGAGATCTCCTTCCGGGAAGGGCAGCGCGTGACGAAGGGCCAGGTGCTCATCCGCCTCGACGACTCCGTGCAGCGCGCGGACCTCGAACGCGCCCGCGCCAACCTCACGCTCTCGAAGTCCAAGTACGAGCGCGCCGTCGACCTGCGCGCCAAGGGCTTCATCTCGGGCCAGGCGAAGGACGAGGCCGAGAACACGTTGAAGGTGGCCCAGGCAGACGCGGAGCTGGCCGCCGCGCGGCTGGCCAAGACCGAGATCCGCGCCCCCTTCGGGGGCATCATCGGGCTGCGCTCGGTGAGCGTCGGCGACTACGTGAAGGAAGGCCAGGACATCGTGAACCTGGAGGAGATCGACCCGCTCAAGGCCGACTTCCGCGTCCCCGAGGTGTTCCTGTCGCAGGTGAAGGCGGGGCAGGTCCTGCAAGTCACGATGGACGCGCTGCCCGACCGGACCTGGCCCGGCCAGGTGTACGCGATCAACCCGCTCATCGACGCCAACGGCCGCGCCATCGCCATCCGCGCGCAGGTGCCCAACGCCGACGGAAAGCTCCGCCCCGGGATGTTCGCCCGCGTGCGCCTGCTCACGAGCGAGGCGCGCGATTCCCTCATGATTCCCGAGGAATCCATCTTCCCCGTCGGCGACGACAAGTTCGTCTACAAGGTGGTCGACGGGCGTGCCATGCGCCAGAAGGTCGACATCGGCCTGCGCCGCGAAGGCAAGGTCGAGATCCTCGGCGGCCTGACGGCGGCCGACACGGTGGTGACCGACGGCATCGTGAAGCTGCGCGACGGCGCGCCGGTGCGCGTCGCCAACGCCGCCGCGGCGGTCCCGCCGGCGGCGAAGGCGGCACCACCCGCCAAGGGCAATTCCTGAGGGAGGGCGCGCGATGAGGCTTCCGGAGATCTGCATCCAGCGCCCCGTCTTCGCGACCGTGCTCTCGGTCGTCGTGTTCCTCGTGGGCCTCATCTCCTATTCGCGCCTCTCGGTGCGCGAGTACCCGCGCATCGACGAGCCGGTGGTCTCCGTGGAGACGGTCTACCAGGGCGCGAGCGCGGAGGTGGTCGAGTCGCAGATCACGAAGGTGCTCGAGGACTCGCTGGCGGGCATCGAGGGCGTGGACCTCATGACCTCCTCCTCGCGCTCCGAGCGCTCGCAGATCACGGTTCGCTTCCGCCTCTCCCGCGACCCGGATTCCGCGGCCGCGGACGTGCGCGACAAGGTGGCCCGCGTTCGCGGCCGGCTTCCCGAGGCCGTGGACGAGCCCGTCATCGCGAAGGTGGAGGCCGATTCCTGGCCCATCATCTGGATGGCCGTCTCCGCGCCCGGCAAGAGCCAGCTCGAGGTGTCCGACTACGCCGCGCGCTACCTGAAGCCGCGCCTGTCGACGCTGCCCGGCGCGGCCGACGTGCGCATCTTCGGCGAGCGCCGCACCTCGATGCGCATCTGGGTCGACCGATCCAAGCTCGCGGCCTACCGCCTCACCGTGCAGGACGTCGAGGAATCGCTGCGGCGCCAGAACGTGGAGATCCCCGCCGGGCGGATCGAGAGCCACAAGCGCGAGTTCTCCGTGCTCTCGCTCACCGACCTGCAGACGCCGCAGCAGTTCGAGTCGATCGTGGTGCGCGAGGTGAACGGCTACCCCGTGCGCGTGCGCGACATCGGCCGCGTCGAAGTGGGCCCGCTCGACGAGCGCGTCATCACCCGCTTCATGGGCAACACCTCGGTCACCATGGGCGTCATCAAGCAGGCGGTGGCGAACCCCCTGGAGCTCTCGCAGGCGGTCCGCCAGGAGATCGAGGAGATCAACAAGACGCTGGACGGGATGCAGATGCAGGTGATGTACGACTCCTCTGTCTTCATCGAGCAGTCCATCACCGCAGTCTTCAAGACGATCGCCGAGGCCATCGTGCTCGTGGCGCTGGTGATCTTCGTGTTCCTGCGCAACCTGCGCGCCACGATCATCCCGCTGGTCACGATCCCGGTGTCGCTGGTGGGCGCCTTCGCCTTCATGTACGCCTTCGGCTTCAGCGTGAACACGCTCACGCTGCTGGCGATGGTGCTGGCCATCGGGCTGGTCGTGGACGACGCGATCGTCGTCCTCGAGAACATCTACCGCAACCTCGAGAACGGCATGTCGCGCCTCGACGCGGCGCTCACCGGCGCCAGGGAGATCGCCTTCGCCGTGGTGGCGATGACTCTCACGCTGGCCGCCGTGTACGCGCCGCTTGCCTTCGCCACCGGCCGCACGGGGCGGCTCTTCATCGAGTTCGCACTGGCCCTTTCCGGCGCCGTGCTGGTGTCGGGCTTCGTCGCGCTCACGCTCTCGCCGATGATGTGCTCGAAGCTGCTGCGCCACGACAGCAGCCGCCACAGCGCCGTCTACAACGCGATCGAGGACTTCTTCCACGCGCTCACCGCGCACTACCGCCGCGCGCTGGGTTACGCGCTGCACCACCGCGCGCTCGTGGTGGTGCTCGCCCTCGTGGTGGCCGGCGCGAGCTACGTGCTCTTCAAGAACCTGCGCTCGGAACTGGCCCCCATCGAGGACCGCGGCGTGGTCTTCAGCTTCGTGACGGCCCAGGAGGGGTCGACGGCCCGCTACACGGCGGACAACATCAAGCCCATCGAGGAGCTCTACAGGACCGTGCCGGAGATGCAGCGCTTCAATGCCATGGCGGGCTTCCCGACCGTCGCCGACGGCCTGGCGATCCTTCGCCTCAAGCCGTGGGAGGAGCGCGACAGGAAGCAGCAGCAGATCACGCAGGAACTCGCGCCGAAGCTCGCGCAGATCCCGGGCGTGCGGGCGTTCCCGACCAACCCGCCCTCGCTCGGCCAGTCGCCGCGCAACCGACCCGTCGAGTTCGTGATCATGAGCTCGGCGCCCTACGAGCAGCTCGCGGTGCTGGTGGAGCGCTTCATCGCCGAGGCCTCGAGGAACCCGGGGCTCGTCAACATCGACTCCGACCTGCGCCTGGACAAGCCCGAGCTCAAGGTGAGCGTGAACCGCGACAAGATCGTGGACGTCGGCGCTTCGGTGGACGCCGTGGGCCGCACGCTCGAGACGATGCTGGGCGGGCGCCAGGTCACGCGCTTCAAGCGCGACGGCGAGCAGTACGACGTCGTGGTGCAGGTGGCCGAGGGCGACCGCCGCACCCCGGGCGACATATCCGACATCTACGTGCGCGGCAAGAACGCCGAGATGATCCAGCTATCCAACCTCGTGAACGTGCGCGAGGGCGTGGCCCCGAAGAGCCTCAACCACTTCAACCGCATCCGCTCGGTGACGATCTCGGCCACCCTCGCGCCGGGCTATACGCTGGGGCAGGCGCTCGCGTTCATGAACGAGACGGCGAAGAAGGTGCTGCCGCCCACGGCGCAGACGGACCTCGCGGGCCAGTCGCGGGAGTTCCGCGATTCCTCCACGGACATCTATTTCGTGTTCGTGCTGGCGCTCGCCTTCATCTACCTCGTGCTCGCGGCGCAGTTCGAGAGCTTCATCGACCCGTTCGTGATCATGCTCACCGTGCCGCTTTCCATGACGGGGGCGCTGCTGGCGCTGAAGCTCACCGGCGGAACGCTCAACGTCTACAGCCAGATCGGCCTCATCACGCTGGTGGGCCTCATCACCAAGCACGGCATCCTCATCGTGGAGTTCGCCAACCAGATGCAGGCCCGGGGCAAGGGCGTGATGGAGGCGGTCGAGGAGGCGGCGGTGCTGCGGCTGCGCCCCATCCTCATGACCACGGGCGCCATGGTGCTGGGCGCGGTGCCGCTCGCGCTCGCCACCGGCGCGGGGTCGGAATCGCGCCAGCAGATCGGTTGGGTGATCGTGGGCGGCCTGCTGCTCGGCACCTTCCTCACGCTGCTGGTGGTGCCCACCGCCTACACGCTGCTCGCGCGCCGCCACCGGTCGTTCGAGGAGCGGCTGGAGGCCGACCGCGCCCAGAACGAGAAGGACCTCCACCAGCCGGCCGCGGCCGACTGAGCGGCACCCGTCGCCACCTATGGAAAAGGGCCGCGCAAGCGGCCCTTTCGACTTTTCCCCTCCCGCCGGGCCTCAGCCCTTGCGCGCGCGGAACTTGTGGTAGATGTCGATCACCTTGGGGACGTAATTCTGCGTCTCCGGGTAGGGCGGGATGCGGTGGCCGGCGCGGATCACCGCGTTCTCGCCGGCGTTGTAGCCCGCGAGCGCGAGCCGCATGTCGCCGTTGAACATCGCCATCAGGTCCTTCAGGTAGCGCACGCCCCCGTGGATGTTCTCCACCGGGTCGAAGATGTTCTGCACCCCGTAGCGCCGCGCCGTGTCGGGCATGAGCTGCATGAGGCCCGAGGCGCCCTTGCGCGAGAGCGCGTTGGGGTTGAAGCCGCTCTCCGCCGTGATCACCGCCTGGACGAGCGCGGGCTCGAGGCCGTGCGACCGGGAGGCCGTCTCGATGATGCTGCTGAACTTGCGGATGTCGGCCTCCGTGGGCATCCACGCCTGCCCGGACCGGGGGACCCGCGAGCCCGCCTCGCGCCGGATGAGCTTGTAGCGCCGGTCGAGGTGCGGCAGGTTCGTGAAATGCACCACGCCGCGCTCGTCGGTGAACGAGTAGATGTCGGCCAGCGCCGGGAGCGGGCTGAGCGATAAGGCGGCGGAAAATGCCGCGAGCGAGCAGGCGGTGAACCAGCGCATGGAGACCATTCTAGGCCAGATTTCGTGGCCCGTGTAAAGAAACCACTTCAAGAGAAAAGCCCAAGAGGCTAATTCGATTGAAGTTTCCTGGAATTCCCTGCCAGAGTTCGAGCAGGAATCTCGGCGATTGGTTCCCGCGAGGCCCAGGAACATGGCGCCCGGAAAAGCAAAAAGCCGGCTTGCGCCGGCTTCCTGCCTGTTGGCGTCCCCACGGGGATTCGAACCCCGGTTATCGCCGTGAAAGGGCGGTGTCCTAGGCCTCTAGACGATGGGGACATGAAAACCGGACACCCGAAGACACCCGATTCCCGTCTGACTCGTTGGTGGAGGTAAGCGGGATCGAACCGCTGACCTCTTGCATGCCATGCAAGCGCTCTCCCAGCTGAGCTATACCCCCGACCGAGCCCGAGATTATACAAGCCGATCGCGCCGGCTGCAAAGCCCCTTCAACCGGCGGCGGCGTGGCGCAGGCGCTCGAGCACCACCTCCTTGCGCAGCGCCGCCACGATCGCGTCGATCGCCTTGGTCTGCGCCTTGCGGGTGACCGCCACGCGAAGCGGCATCATCACCTCCGGCATCTTGAGCCCGCGGCCCTTCACGAAGGCCTGCAGCGCCGCCTTGACGCCCGCGGCCGTCCACTCGACCGGCTCGAGCGCGGCCGCGAGATCGCCGACCACGCCCCGGCCCTTCGCGTCGAGGTACTGCGCGACGATGGCGGGATCCGTCGTCACGGGCGAGGCCAGCTCGTGCAGGAAGGCCTCGTGCTCGCCCACGAGCGACCAGCTCCCCTGCCCCACTTCCGTCATGGCCACGGGATCCATCGCCGCCGCGATCTCGGCGTGCAGCGCCGGGTTGCGGGCGCGGATCGCCTCGACCAGGTCCGCGGCCGGGATGCGCTTCAGGTACTCGCCGTTGAGCCAGCGCAGCTTCTCGGGGTCCCAGCGGGCCGGGGAACGGCTCACGTGCTCGAGGTCGAACCACTCGACCAGCTGCGCGCGCGAGAACATCTCCTCGTCGCCGTGCGACCAGCCCAGGCGCGCGAGGTAGTTCACCAGCGCGTCGGGCAGGAACCCCTCGTCGCGGTACTGCAGCACGCTCACGGCGCCGTGGCGCTTGGAGAGGCGCTGGCCGTCGGCGCCGAGGATCATCGGCACGTGCGCGAAGTGCGGCACTTCCGCGCCCAGCGCGCGGTACAGGTTGATCTGGCGCGGCGTGTTGTTCACGTGGTCGTCGCCGCGGATCACGTGCGTCATGCCCATGTCGAGGTCGTCGACCACCACGCCGAAGTTGTAGGTGGGCACGCCGTCGCCGCGCAGGAGCACGAGGTCGTCCAGCTCGTCGTTGGACACCGTCACCGGCCCCTTCACGAGGTCGTTCCAGGTGACCGCGCCGTCGAGCGGGTTCCTGAAGCGGATCACGGCGGGGCGCCCGCCAGGCGGGGTTTCCACGGAATCGCGCCAGCGCCGGTCGTAGCGCGGCTTCTCCCCGCGGGCGACCTGCGCCTCGCGCATGGCGTCCAGCTCCTCCTTCGTGCAGTAGCAGCGGTAGGCCTTGCCCTCGCGCAGCAGCCGCTCGGCCGCCTCCCGGTAACGCGCCAGGCGCTGCATCTGGAAGAACGGCCCCTCGTCCCAGTCGATGCCGAGCCAGGCGAGCCCGTCGAGGATCGCCTGCACGGACTGCTGCGTGGAGCGCTCCTGGTCCGTGTCCTCCACGCGCAGGATGAATTTCCCGCCGTGGCGCCGGGCGAAGGCCCAGCAGAAGAGCGCCGTGCGGGCGCCGCCGATGTGGAGGTAGCCCGTGGGGCTGGGGGCGAAGCGGGTGCGGATCATGGCGGGAAGCGGGACGAGGGATCGCCATTGTAGACGGCCCGGCCGAAGGGCCGCACGCCGCGGGGACTCTCCCCGGAGGCGCGAATGGAGGTAAAGTGTAACGGTCTTAGTTACATCCCCGGGAGCCTCCGATGCAGGCCGAAGACCGCGAAGCCCGCGCGTCCGAGCGAAACGCCTTCCTGTTCCTCACCGTGGTGATGGCCCCGGTCGTGGCCGTGCTCGTGGTCTCCGGCTACGGCTTCGCCGTCTGGATCTGGCAGCTCTTCGCCGGGCCACCGACCGGATGAGCGCGCCCTCTCCTGCCCGCCGGGCGTTCCTGCGCGGCGCTCCGGCCGGGCGCGGCGCGGGCATCCGCATCGGGGAGGCCTGCCTCGCCGCGCGCGGCATCGTCTGCCACAGCTGCCGGGACGCCTGCGGCGAGGCGGCGATCGCCTTCTCGTGGGGGCCCGGCGGGGTTCCGCGCCCGCTCGTCGACGCGGGCCGATGCACCTCCTGCGGCGATTGCGTCCCGGCCTGCCCGGCCGGCGCGATCGCGGCTCCGGGAGCGGGCGCGTGAGCGGCATCCACCTCGCGAGCTGCGTCGGGCGCTGCCACCCGGAAGCGCTGGACGGCGTGGTCCACGCGATCTCCGGCGCCGGGCTCGCCGAGGTTTCCCGCGCCGACCCGGGCGGCCGGCTGGTGCTGCTCGTGGAGCGCGGGAGCTCCCGCGAAGTGCTCGCCGCCATCGAGGCGCTGCGCGCGGTGCCGGGGCTCGTGTCGCTGCAGCTCGCCTACCAGCATTCCGAGGACCTGCCGGAAACCTGAGGAGCCACCATGAACCTGGACCGTCGCGACTTCATCCGCCAGACCGCGATCGCGGTCGCCGCCTCCGCGGCCGGGCTGCCGGCCGAGGGGCAGTCGAACGTGATCACCGATTCCGCCGCCGCGGGCACCAAGTGGCACAAGGCCCCCTGCCGCTTCTGCGGCACGGGTTGCGGCGTGACCGTTGCCGTCAAGGACAACCGCATCGTCGCCACCCACGGCGACCCGCAGGCCGAGGTGAACCGCGGGCTCAACTGCGTCAAGGGCTACTTCCTGTCCAAGGTGCTCTACGGCGAGGACCGCCTCACGCGCCCGCTGCTGCGCATGAAGGACGGGCGCTTCGACAAGAACGGCGAGTTCGCGCCCGTCTCCTGGGACAAGGCCTTCGAGGTGATGGCCGAGAAGTGCCGCGCCGCCCTGCGCCGCGGAGGGCCCTCCGCGGTGGGCATGTTCGGCTCGGGGCAGTGGACGATCTGGGAGGGCTACGCCGCCAACAAGCTCCTCAAGGCGGGACTGCGCTCCAACAACATCGACCCCAACGCGCGCCATTGCATGGCGTCGGCCGTCATGGGCTTCATGCGCACCTTCGGCATGGACGAGCCGATGGGCTGCTACGACGACATCGAGGCCGCCGACGCCTTCGTGCTGTGGGGCTCGAACATGGCGGAGATGCACCCCATCCTCTGGTCGCGGGTGACGGACCGGCGGCTGTCGACGAAGGGGGTGAAGGTGGCCGTGCTCTCCGTCTTCGAGCACCGCAGCTTCGACCTCGCCGACCTGCCCATCGTGTTCAAGCCGCAGGCGGACCTCGCCATCCTCAACTTCATCGCCCGGCATGTGATCGAGACGGGCCGCGTGAACCGCGACTTCGTCGACCGCCATTGCGCCTTCAAGCGCGGCACGGAGGACATCGGCTACGGGCTGAGGCCCGCGCACCCGCTGGAAAGGAAGGCGAGGAACGCCGCGCGCGCCAACGAGATGTCGCCCATGACGTTCGAGGAGTTCCGGGCCTACGTGAAGCCGTACACGGCCGAGCACGCCTCGCGCCTGTCGGGGGTGCCGGTGGCCAGGCTCGTGGCGCTCGCCGAGCTCTATGCCGACCCGAAGGTGAAGGTGGTGTCGTTCTGGACCATGGGCTTCAACCAGCACACCCGCGGCGTGTGGGCCAACAACCTCGTCTACAACCTGCACCTGCTCACCGGCAAGATCTCGACCCCCGGCAACTCCCCGTTCTCCCTCACCGGCCAGCCCTCGGCGTGCGGAACGGCCCGCGAGGTGGGCACATTCTCGCACCGCCTGCCCGCCGACATGCTGGTGGCGAACCCGAAGCACCGCGCCGAGGCCGAGCGCATCTGGAAGCTGCCACCCGGCACGATCCAGCCCGATCCCGGCTACCACGCGGTCCTGCAGAGCCGCATGCTGCGCGACGGCAAGCTCAACTTCTACTGGGTGCAGGTGAACAACAACCTGCAGGCCGCGGCCAACTTCAACGAGGAGGGATTGCCCGGCTTCCGCCACCCGGACAACTTCATCGTCGTCTCCGACGCCTACCCGACCATCACCGCGCAGGCCGCGGACCTGGTGCTGCCCGCGGCGATGTGGGTGGAAAAGGAGGGCGCGTACGGCAACGCGGAACGGCGCACGCAGTTCTGGCACCAGCTCGTGCGCGCGCCGGGCGAGGCGCGCTCGGACCTGTGGCAGTTGCTGGAGTTCTCGAAGCGGCTCAAGGTGGACGAGACGTGGCCGCGCGACCTGCTCGCGAAGAAGCCGGAGTACCGCGGCAAGACGCTCTTCGAGGTGCTCTTCCGCAACGGTCAGGTCGACCGGTTCCCCGCGGGGGAGGTCGAATCCGGCTACGACAACGACGAGACGAAGGCCTTCGGCTTCTACGTGCAGAAGGGGCTCTTCGAGGAGTACGCGGCCTTCGGGCGCGGCCACGCCCACGACCTCGCCCCTTTCGACGACTACCACCGCGCCCGGGGGCTGCGCTGGCCGGTGGTGAAGGGCCGCGAGACGCGCTGGCGCTACCGCGAGGGGAGCGACCCCTACGCGAAGGCCGGCAGCGGCTTCGACTTCTACGGCAACCCCGACCACCGCGCCTACATCATCGCGCTGCCCTGGGAGCCGCCGCCGGAATCCCCGGACAAGGAGTATCCGTACTGGCTCGTGACCGGCCGGGTGCTGGAGCACTGGCACTCCGGATCGATGACGGGCCGCATCCCGGAACTGCAGCGCGCCTTCCCCAACGCCGTGGTGTTCATGCACCCCGACGACGCCCAGGCGCTCGGCGTGCGCCGCGGCACCGAGGTGCGCGTGGTCTCGCGGCGCGGCGAGATCCGAACGCGCGTGGAGACCCGCGGGCGCAACCGTATGCCGCGCGGGCTCGTCTTCGTGCCGTGGTTCGACGCCTCGCAGCTCGTGAACAAGGTCACGCTCGACGCGACCGACCCCATCTCGAAGCAGACCGACTTCAAGAAGTGCGCCGTGCGGATCGTGCCCGTGGCGCCGGGAGGCAAGGCATGAAGCCGGGCGTCCTCCCTCTCGCCGCGCTCGTCCTCTCCGGCTGGTGCGCGCTCGCGGCCGCGCAGCCCGCGCCCGCGCTGGCCAACGGGCTGCGCGGGCCCGCCCCGCTCGACACGGAGGCCTCGCCGCCGCCCTTCCCGAAGATCGTGAACGACGACCAGCGCAGGACCCGCGCCTACCCGATGCAGCCGCCGCTCATCCCCCACCAGATCGACAACTACCAGCTCGACCTGTCGTTCAACAAGTGCATGAGCTGCCACGGGCGCGACCGCACGGGCGAAAGCCAGGCGCCGATGGTGAGCGTCACGCACTACCAGGACCGCGACGGCACCATGCGCAACGAGATCTCGCCGCGCCGCTACTTCTGCACGCAGTGCCACGTCGTGCAGACCGACGCGAAGCTGCCGGTGCGCAACGACTTCCGCGACTTCTACGGCGTCGCGGGCGCGAGGAAGGGGGCGCGATGATCGCCGCGGCCCGCGCGCGGCTCGCCGGCTGGTGGCGCGTCGTCTCCTCGCCGAGCCGGTTCCACAGCCTGGGCTTCCTCACCGTCGGCGGGTTCCTCGCCGGCATCGTCTTCTGGGGCGGCTTCAACACCGCGCTCGAGCTCACGAACACCGAGCGCTTCTGCGTCTCCTGCCACGAGATGCGCGACAACGTGTTCGAGGAGCTCAAGCCCACCATCCACTACGCCAACCGCTCCGGCGTGCGCGCGACCTGCCCCGATTGCCACGTGCCCCACGACTGGACGGACAAGATCGCCCGCAAGATGCAGGCATCCAAGGAGGTATGGGGCAAGATCTTCGGCAGCATCGACACGCGCGAGAAGTTCGTGGCCAAGCGCCTGGAGCTCGCGCAGCACGAGTGGGCGCGCCTCAAGGCGAACAACTCGCTCGAGTGCCGCAACTGCCACGACTTCGCCTCCATGGACTTCACGCGGCAGAGCCAGCGCGCCCAGGGCCAGCACTCGACGGCGCTCGCCGCCGGCGAGAAGACGTGCATCGACTGCCACAAGGGGATCGCGCACCGGCTCCCGGACATGGGCCGGGCGCCGCCGGCGCCGGGAGGCGTTTGACCACGGGTCCGGCGACATGCGAGAATTCGTGGTTTTCGTGGCCCGCGAGGCCATTGATGCGGGCGATTAGCTCAGCGGTAGAGCACTCCCTTCACACGGGAGGGGTCACTGGTTCGATCCCAGTATCGCCCACCAGCATTCCCGAGGGGCCCGCGGCC
>Ga0209476_10002248_pt1 | contig 12948 bp, 8 predicted proteins | sample KloWWTrecipitate_FD_187179 | JGI IMG/M metagenome (GOLD analysis project Ga0209476, IMG submission 187179) | Active sludge microbial communities from Klosterneuburg, Austria, studying microevolution and ecology of nitrifiers - Klosterneuburg... | ecosystem: Engineered > WWTP > Aerobic digester >... | reverse complement strand
GCAACGCACCCTTGGCGACGCGCGCCTTGCGCCCGACATAGACCAGCGGCACCGGGCCGACCGTGTGCTGGGTATGCGCAATGCCGTTGTCATCGACCATCTGCTCGAGATTGCCGTGGTCGGCGGTGATCAGCATTTCGCCGCCGCTGTCGCGGATGGCGGCGCTGATTCGACCCAGGGCGACATCGATGGCTTCGGCGGCCTTGATCGCCGCACTTTCAATGCCGCTGTGGCCAACCATGTCGGCGTTGGCAATGTTGCAGACGATGAAATCAAAGTGCTGCGCGCGGATTTCCGCCACCAGTCGATCGGTCAGCTCGGGCAGGCTCATTTCCGGCTGCAAATCATAAGTGGCCACTTTCGGGCTCGGCACGAGGATGCGCTGCTCGCCGGGAAACGGTTCTTCACGGCCGCCGGAAAAGAAAAAAGTCACATGCGCATATTTTTCGGTTTCCGCAATGCGCAACTGGCTCAGTCCCTGCGCGGCGAGCACGGCACCGAGCGTGTTGTCCATCGACTGCGCCGGAAAGGCGACCGCGCTGACCGCAAGGTCGGCGGCGTACTCGGTCAGGCTGACAAAGGCCGAAAGCCTGGGCACGCGGGCGCGCTCGAAGCCGGCAAAATCGGCATCGACAAAGGCGTGGCTCAACTGGCGCGCCCGGTCGGCGCGGAAATTCATGAAGATGATGGCATCGCCATCGGCCACCGGCACGCCGGCACCGATCGGCGTTGGTTGGACGAACTCGTCGTTCTCCTCGCGCGCGTAGGCCGCATCCAGCGCGCCAAGGCTGCTGTCGGCATGCACGGTGGATCGTGCATCGACAATCGCATCCCAGGCCAGCTTGACGCGATCCCAGCGCTGGTCGCGATCCATTGCGTAGTAGCGACCGCTGACAGTGGCAATGCTGGCGGCCGGGTATTCGGCGCATCTTGCTTCGAGCTTGCGCAGCGATTCGTGCGCGCTGCGTGGTGGCGTGTCGCGACCATCGAGGAAGGCATGCACGGCAATCCGCGCAACGCCGCGTTGCGCCGCAATGGCGAGCATGGCGAGGATGTGTTCCTCGTGGCTGTGCACGCCGCCCGGCGACAACAGGCCCAGCAGATGCAGGCATCCGCCGTTCGCCTTGACGGCATCGCATGCCGAAATCAGGGCCGGGTTGTGCGCCAGCGTGCCATCGGCAATCGCTGCATCGATGCGGGTCAGATCCTGGTAGACGATGCGTCCCGCGCCAATGTTCATGTGGCCGACTTCGGAGTTGCCCATCTGCCCGTCCGGCAAGCCGACGCTCAGGCCATGCGTATCGACCAGGCTGTGCGGACACTCGGCGAGCAGGCGTCGCCAATGCGGGCAGTCGGCCAGGGCGATTGCGTTGTGCGCGGTTTCCTTGCGGTAACCCCAGCCATCGAGGATCAACAGGAGCACGGGTTTCGGTCGGGACATGGATGGGCTCGGCGCGGCAGGAACAGGATGGCAATCAAATCACCCGCAAATGGTAACGGATGCAGGCGGCGATACCCGGATTTGCGCCACTTCGTGCGCGCCTTCGGATCCGCACGGGCAAAGGCGACGTTCACACGGTTCGCGCAAAGGCATGCGGCTGGCCCAAGTCTGCAGGCGTCCCGGCGCTGTAAACGATTTTGCGCCCCGCTGCATCTACTGGCGGGTGCCCACTCCGGAGTAGCCCATGCTGCGACCCATCCTGTTTTGCCTGGCCATTGCCACGTTGACGCCGTTGCCGATGTCGGCGGCGTTCGCCGATGACGATGTCAGCAAGGTCAATGGCTCGATCCGCATTGACGATAACCAGCATGCGGGCGATCTCGATACGGTCAACGGTTCGATCCGCCTCGGCGCGCAAGGCCAGGCCGAGGCGCTCTCCACGGTCAACGGTTCCATTGAAATCGGCGATGACGCCAGCATTCGTTCCGCCAGCACGGTCAATGGCCGCATTGCGCTCGGCAAGCGTGCGCGCGTGAGTGCGGGGATCGACACCGTCAACGGCTCGCTGCTACTCGATGAAGGCAGTGACGTCAGCGGCGATGTGGCCAACGTCAATGGCAGCATCCGCTTGCTCGCTGCACATGTCGGCGGTGGCATCAGGACGGTCGGCGGTGATATCGACATCGGCGCCGATTCCATCATCGACAAGGGCATTCGGGTCGAGAAATCAAACAGCTGGTTCAACTGGGGCAAGGACAAGCCGCTGCATGTCGTGATCGGCCCGCGCGCCGTGGTCAAGGGCAGTCTGGTGTTCGAGCGCGAGGTTGAACTGCGCGTCAGCGACAGTGCGCAGATCGGCGAAGTCACCGGCGCCAAGCCGATCCGCTTCAGCGGCGATCAGCCCTAGGACAACACGCAAAAGCGATGCTCAAGTCCAGGTCGGTGAGATGGTTTGCCCAGCCCATCGCGCCCCGAGACAAGGGCCCTTCGACTGCGGCCTTCGGCCTTCGGCCTGCGCTCAGGGCGAACGGAGGTGGAGTGAGCCGCAGTCTTTCTGCTGCATCCTTCGGTCGCCACTCAGGGCGAACGGTAGTGGAGTAAGCCGCGGTCTTTCTGCTGCATCCTTCGGCAGCCGCTCGGGGCGAACGGCGCAAAGGGTGCGTTTCTGTCGGGGCTTCGTTTGTGCTGGGCTTCTTCCACTCAATCCGTCCCCCACAATCCGTTCGCGCTGAGCGCAGCGGTCGAAGACCGCGAAGTCGAAGCGTTCGCGGGGAGGCCCTTCGACTGCGGCCTTCGGCCTGCGCTCAGGGCGAACGGAGGTGGAGTGAGCCGCAGTCTTTCTGCTGCATCCTTCGGTCGCCACTCAGGGCGAACGGTAGTGGAGTAAGCCGCGGTCTTTCTGCTGCATCCTTCGGCAGCCGCTCGGGGCGAACGGCGCAAGGGGTGCGTTTCTGTCGGCGCCTTGTTCGTGCTGGGCGCCCCCCAAACCGTTCGCGCTGAGCGCAGCGGTCGAAGACCGCGAAGTCGAAGCGTGTGCGCTGCGTCCGGGCGGCGAGATCAGCGTTTGCGTCGACGTGGCCCTTGCGCCAGTTGTTTGATGGCGTCCCAGTCACCTCGAACCCAGGCAAGCTTTTTCGCGTGGCTCCAGCCCTTGAGCTTTCGTTCCATTGTGAGGGCTTCGTATCGAGTCTCGAATGCTTCGGCGTGCAGCAGTCGCAACGGGCGACGCGTTGCCGTGTAGGCGTTGCCTGTTCCGCTGTCGTGCTGCTGCATGCGCAGCTCGAGATTGTCGGAGTGCCCTACATACAGGCTACCGTCCGCGCATTCGAGCATGTACACGGTAAACGCCATCGTGCTCCATCGCGCCGGTCAAGGACGATTCTGGTGAAAAGAGTAGCCCAAGCAGCCTGTCGAGTCAGCTGGCGAGTGTATGCATGGCAGCCCTTCGACTGCGGCCTGCGGCCTGCGCTCAGGGCGAACGGAAGTGGAGTGAGCCGCGGCCCTTCGACTGCGGCCTTTGGCTTGCGCTCAGGGCGAACGGGAGTGGAGTGAGCCGCGGCCCTTCGACTGCGGCCTTCGGCCTGCGCTCAGGGCGAACGGAGGAAGGGGTGCGTTTCTGTCGGGGCTTCGTTCGTGCTGGGCTTCTTCCACTCAATCCGTCCCCCCAACCGTTCGCGCTGAGCGCAGCGGTCGAAGACCGCGAAGTCGAAGCGTTCGCGAGGAGGCCCTTCGACTGTGGCCTGCGGCCTGCGCTCAGGGTGAACGGAGAGGGGTGTCAGCTGCGGCCTTCGGCCACCGCTCAGGGCGAACGGCGCAAGGGGTGCGTCTCTGCAGGGGCTTCGTGTGCGTTACTGCCGGGGCTTTGCCTGGCGTGTTCGCGGATTCAGTAGCCGGTGCTGCGCAATTCCTTGCGCACCGCGTCATGCGTGGCCTGCACGGCGGGCGGGGGGGCGCGCGTGAGCAGGCTCACGACGACGATCGCAAGGGTTGCGGCGATGAATCCAGGCACGATCTCGTAGAGCGCGCTGCCGGAATGTTTCCACAGGATCACCGTCGCCGCGCCAACGATCATGCCGGCCAGCGCGCCATTGCGGTTGATGCGCCGCCAATACAGCGAGAGCAGGATGACCGGGCCGAACGCGGCACCGAAACCGGCCCAGGCATAGGCGACCAGTCCAAGCACCCGGCTGTCCGGATTCCAGGCCAGCGCAATCGCCACCAGGGCGATCAGCAGCACGCCCGTGCGACCGATCCAGACCAGTTCACGACTGCTGGCGTTCTTGCGCAGGAAGCCGCGATAGAGATCCTCGGTCAGCACGCTCGAGCAGACCAGAAGCTGGCACGACAAGGTGCTCATCACTGCCGCGAGGATGGCTGACAGCAGGATCCCGGCAAGCCATGGATTGAACAGTTGTTCGGCGAGCAGGATGAACACGCGCTCGGAATTCGCGTTGACTTCGCCGGCCACTTCCGCATGCGCGCCGAACCAGGCAATGCCGAAGAACCCCACCGCAACCGAGCCAATCAGGCAACCGGCCATCCAGGTCATGCCGATGCGACGTGCGGTCGGAATCGTGCGCACGCTGTCGGCGGCCATGAAGCGGGCGAGGATGTGCGGCTGCCCGACATAGCCAAGCCCCCAGGCCATCGAGGAGATGATCGCAATCGCGCCGCCCTTGCCGATCCAGTCCAGCCGTGACGGATCGACCTGGCGGATCACCGCCAGGCTTTCATCGATGCCGCCATTGCCGACGATCACCATGATCGGGGTCAGGATCAAGGCGAAGATCATCAGGCTGGCCTGCACGGTGTCGGTCCAGCTCACGGCGAGGAAGCCGCCGATCATGGTGTAGATGATGGTCGCCGCCGCGCCATACCAGAGCGCCTGCGCGTACGGCACGCCGAACACGCTTTCAAACAAGCGCGCACCGGCGACGATTCCCGAGGCGCAATACACGGCGAAGAAAATCAGGATCACGGCGGCGGAGATGATGCGCAGGATGCGTTTGTCATCGGCAAAACGATGGGTGAAATAATCCGGCAACGTCAGCGCATTGCGCGTGCGTTCGGTGTACAGGCGCAGTGGTCCGGCGACAAAGCGCCAGTTGGCCCAGGCCCCGATCAGCAGGCCGACGACGATCCAGATTTCCGAGGCGCCACTGAGGTAGATCGCACCCGGCAGGCCCATCAGCAACCAGCCGCTCATGTCCGAAGCGCCTGCCGACATGGCCGTGACAAAGGCACCCAGCGAGCGTCCGCCGAGAATGTAGTCGTCAAACGTGCGCGTCGAATACCAGGCATAAAGCCCGATTGCGATCATCGCCGAGAGGTAGATGGCGAAGGTGATGATCAGTGGCGTGCTTGCAGTCATTGCGACTCCGAAAACCGACGGTTGCACAGGCCGATTAGACCCGCGAAGTCGGACAGCTTAACGTGATGAGCCGCTCTGATCATGGCGGGCGGATGGCTGATGGAGCAATGCTCGCGTTTCCGGATGTCGCATCCTGCGCGCGGTGCATGCAGCCAATCTTGCCCCGGCCCCGTCAATTCCCGCCGCCGCTCATTTCCGCACCGAGCAAGCGTCGCGCCGCTTCCCAGTCGCGCTTGATGGTGCGCTCGTTGAGCCCTTCGAGGGCGCCGATTTCGGCGAAGGTCATGCCGGCGAAGAAGTGCAACTGGACGACCCGACAGGCGCGTGCGTCGATGTCCTCAAGCAGCTTCAAGGCGCTATCCAGCTCGAGCACCTCGACCGCTTCATCGACGCCATCGTCGTGACGCTCATCGAGGGTCACGAACAACGCTTCGCCGCCACGCTTTTCGGCACTGACGCGGCGCGCATGATCGACCAGCAACTGGCGCATCGCGCGAGCGGCGAGCGCCATGAAGTGTTGCCGACTTTCCAGGCGCAAACCATTGCCACCGCTCAGCTTCAGCCAGGTTTCGTGAACCAGCGCGGTGGTCGAAAGGGTTCGGTTTGCGCCGCCGAGTTGGCGATGGGCACAGCGACGCAATTCATCATAAAGCAGCGTGAAAATGCGACCCGATGCGTCGGCATCACCGCTGCCCGCCGCATCGACAAGTTCGGAAAGATCATCAGTCATGCGATCCCGGCGGCGATCAGTGCGCTGTCGCCAAGCATGGGCTGCGCGCCGGCGTCGCGTCAATCGATCGAGGCATGCCGCAAATGGATCTGGGCACGTTCGACTTGGCGCATGAGATCCGGATCGACATTGGCCAGTGACACCAGCAGACCTTGCGCCGCCGCGCGATGGCGCCCAGCTTCGGCATTGTTGTTGCGCGCCCTGGCGATACGCGCGAGCAGCGCATGTGTCGCAACCAGTCCGGCAGTATCGTTGGGGGCTTGCGCTTCACGTTGGCTGAGCGCGGCCTCGGCGAGGGTGCGCGCTTCATCCATTCGACCCAGGCCCAGCAGCGCCTCCGCACGTACGCCATGGGCAAACACAAGGCGTGGCTCGTTGGCATCAATGCTGGTGAGCGCGGCAATCGCGCCGTCGACTTCGCGGAGTGCTTCTTCATGCTTGCCGGCACGATTGAGCACGTTGGCGAAGGATAGATGCACATAGGCACCTTCGCGCGGTGGACTGGATGCTGAATCCGCGATGCGCCTCGCACGCCTTGCATAGTCGATTGCGCTGTCGAAATTCTCGCGCCGCATTTCCAACTGGGCCAGTGTGTTGAGGTCGCTCATCACGAATGGATGTTGCTCGCCCATCCGTTTCAAATGAACCTCCAGGGAATGCGTAGCCAATGGTTCGGCCTCGCTGTAGCGACCCAACTGGATCAGCACGGTGGCTTGGTTGTTGGCGGTCGCCATGGCGGGCGCACTGTCGCCCTCGCCACGCTCGCGATAGATGCTGAGCGCTTCGCGAAAGTAGGGCTCGGCACTGGCTGGTTTGCGCCGCGAAAAATCGAGCATGCCCAGCGAGTTCAGGGTGAGCGCGACCACTACATGGCGATCGCCGAAAGCGGCGCGCTGGATCCTCAGGGCTTCCACCTGCGCAACCTGGCTCTCATCGAATCGTCCCTGCACACGCAGCGTTGCGCCGAGCACCTGCAAGGTTTCGGCGATGCCGGGATGATCGCTGCCGAGACGCTTGCGGCGAATGGCCAGCGCTTCGCGCACCACCGCTTCAGCCTCTTTTGTACGACCCCTCTCCGTGAGTGCCACTCCGTAGTCGTTGAGCATCAAGGCGACGCGCGTATCCTCGTGCCCGTAAACGGCACGCGCGTCGGCAAGTGCTTGCTCGAATATCTTCGCGGCGGCATCGAATTTCCCCTGTCGTCCCAAGGCGAAGGCTTCGATCTGCAGGTCGCGTGCCTGGTCGCCACGGGCCTGGCTTCCTCGCGCGCGGTCGATCGCCAGCGCGGCACGTGCGTCGGCAATCGTGTCCTCGAAGCGACCCTGCTTTTCGCGCAGAAAGCCGCGCTCGGCCAGTGCAAGGGAATGCAGATCGGGAGGCAGCTCGAGCGCGAGCGCCGATGCAATCGCCTGTTCGGATTTTTCCAGATCGCCGCGCTCACGCAGCGTCGCGGCGTAGGCAATCCGGGCGCGCATGCTGCTGGGAGAATCCGGTGCCGCTTGGGCGAGTGTGGAGCGCGCTTGATCGAGCAGTTGTTCGGCCTGCGGCAGCTGCCCCAACTGTCGATACAGGGAGCCGAGCGTCAGCAGCATCTCGCCGCGCAGGCGGGGCTGGTTGGCCAAGTCGTGCTCGATGCGTTCGCTGCCGCGATCAAGCAGTTCGCGCGCGGTCACCCGATCACCCGCCGCGGCATCGGGTGCCGCTGCGTCGAACACGCTGGTCAGGAAGGCTTGCGCCGCGCGTGCCAGTCGCGCTTCGGCAGCGGCTTCGCGCGCCTGCCAGCCAGCGACGAGGGCGCCGCCAATGATCGCTGCCAAAGCCAGCATGACAGCCGCACTGGCGACCCGATGACGACCGACGAAACGCCGTAACCGATACGTGGCGCTATCCGGACGCGCCGCAATCGGGCGCCCCTTGCGCCACGCATGAACGTCGCGAGCCAAGGCTTCGACCGTCGCGTAGCGCCGCAGTGGTTCGCTGTCGGTTGCGCGTGCCACGATGATGGCGGCATCACCGTGCAGGACGCGCTCAGGCACGAGTTTGCGATCAGCATCGTGCGCGTTGGAGCGGGCGTTCACCAGCCAGTTCGACAGCGCTCCACTGGCTGGCGGAGAAAAACGCGCATCGGTAAGCAGCTCGAACAGAAGTTCGCCGAGCTGAAAAATATCGGTGGCCGTCGTTGCCGCCTCGCCCAGCAACTGTTCGGGTGCGGCATACGCACGCGATACGAACTGGGCGGACGCGCCGGTGCGGTCATCGGCTGCATCGCTTTCAAGCAGTTTGGCAATGCCGAAATCGAGCAGGCGCGCCTGCCCGTTGCCATCGATGAGGACATTGTCGGGCTTGATGTCCCGATGAATGACCAGGCTGTGATGCGCGTGCGCAATCGCCTCGCAGATGCTGAGGAAAACCTGCACGCGCGCGTCCAGATCCGGGTGTGCGCGAGCCATCCACTTCGACAGTGGTTCACCATCGATGTACTCCATGACGAAATAGGGTCGCCCGTCTTCACCGAGCCCACCATCGAGCAGGTGCGCGATATGCGGATGCACCAGGCGCGACAGGATCTGCCGCTCCTGGCGGAAGCGCGCGAGTACCGCAGCAGAATCCATGCCGCGCTTGATCTGTTTCAACGCACCGCGCTGCACGTAGCCATCGCCAGCCCGTTCGGCCAGGTACACCATGCCCATGCCGCCACTGCCGAGCGCCCGGACAAGCAACCAGCCGCCCAGCTGGGTGCCAGGCTCCAGTTCGTCGACCAACGCCTCATCTTCGGCCAGTCGCGCAGCGAGGTCACTGGCGGCGCCATCAAGCACGCCGGCGCGCTCGGCCGCCAGCATGCGCCCGACTTCGGCTGCCAGTGCCGCGTCGTCAGCGCAGCGCTCGACCGCGACCTGCGCTTGTTCGGCAGCGGGGAAATCCAGCACATCGCGCAACACTGCGAAGGCGCGGCGCTTGCGTCCCAGGCCGTTATCGAGTTCACCGTTCATGGCGCTTTCCGGAAAGTGCGAGCAGGCGTCGACCGATGGCCGGTCAAGTCCGTGACGGACTTCCCCAAGCGACCCTGCGCGCGGATTGTGGCCCATGCCGACCCCGGTCACTGAACGACCGCAGCTGCCGCGAGGGCACCGATCAGCGCCCAAGGAGATCCGGCGCTCATCGAGGCAACCCTTGAGGCGACATTGATCGTTACTGGAATCCGTTGCGGAAGATCAGGTCGGGCCTGGGTCCGCTGGCATTGGTGAAGCGTGCGAACAAGCTCTTGCCGAAGTCGCCACTGGACGCAATGAAGGAGCCGGCGAACAGCGGTCGCCCGTTGCGATCCAGCGTCAGCGCCGCCGCTTGATCCGGTCCGTTGTCGCCCAGGCCAGTGCCGCCAATGAAGCAGAAGCCGGTCGTGTTCATGCAGTCCCCGTACCCTGCCAGCGGAGTGAGGCCGAGCGAAAACGCCTGCAGCAGCAAATAATTGCTTTCCGGGCCGCTGTCGCCACCCACCAGCACGCGTTGAGCAATCGCGTCGGAAAGCTGCACGCTGCGATAGGCGGCATTGCTGCCGAGACCGTCATTCAATGCTTCGGTGGCGTAATCGCCATTCGCAGCGAAACGTGCGATGGCGGCGCGCTTGCCCGAGCCATCGTTGGCGTAGGTTTCGCCAACAATGAAAAAGTCGCCGTTGCCGGCCACGGCAATTCCCGCTGCCGTGTCACTGTGGGCCGTGTTCGATCCAAAGTAATAGACGCGGCGACCTGTGTGGATGTTGGTGTAGCTACCCTGCACGGTGCAGGTGGCGGCACAAAAGGATGTGTCCGGCGTCCCATCGCCGTTGAATCGGGCCAAGGCGACGCGATAGCGATTGATCGCGCTGTCAAAGGCTATTCCGGCAATACTGATGCGACCGCCGCTGGCCGCTATCGCCACGGCCTTGGGCGCGTCGAATTTCTGGGTCGCGCCCAGATCGAAGAACATGGTGGCCTTGCCATCTCCGGAAAAACCGGGATCCGGCGTTCCATCCGTTGCCCGCAGCCGCGCCACGCCGAAATCCATATCGGTTGCCGAGAGGCCCGCCTGGCCGACAACGATGACATTGTCGTACGCATCAACGGCAACCGCCGTCGCGTAGTCGTCCACGCCGAAGAAGTCCACGTCGGTGTTGCCGTCGCCGGCAAAACTCGTGTCAAGGTCGCCGTTGGGGAGAAAGCGCAAGACGCGGAAATTGCGTCCGCCAACGGAGGGGGTCGACGTGCCGACGACAATGATCCTGCCGCGACTGTCGATGGCCGCCCCGGTTGCCGATTCCAGGCCATTCGAGGAACTCAAGGCGACGCCGTAAGAGACGACATACACGCCATTGGCCGTCAGGTAGGTCAACCGCGGGCAAACCGGACTGCCTCCGCAGCCGCCACTGATTGAAGACACCTGAACGACCTCGCCGGTCGGCGTTTCCAGCATGGCGAGCGCAATGCGATTTGCCGACCCTGCGCTTTCGATGTAGCGACCATCGTCGCTGTAGGCCGTATCGAACTGTTCGGCATGGACAAAACTCGGCGCCGCGGCGAGCAATAAAACGGCGGCAAACAGCGGCTTGAACAAGGATGGCATGCAACGCTCCCGGGAATGGTTTCGTCAGGAATACGCAACGGGGCGGCCAATCGGGACATGCCGCAACGCAGGCATGGGTCACGCCATGGACATCCGATTTCATGCCACTGCAGCCGACGATCAGTCGCGCGCATGGAACGCGACCGCCGCCATGGAGGCGAGCAACTTGTGCATGAGTCCTACTGCTCGCGCCAGCCGGCGAACGAACCGCGACATCCACGTCGAGGCGCGCGCGACCCGGTATAAATCAATATGAATATCCGATTCAGCTACTTCACTCGTACCTGAATTCGGTTCAGGTTCACACGCCAGCGCGCACCTTCGTTTCGTCAACCATCATTGATTGATGCGTTGAATTCGGTTCAGGCGCGGCATGCCGGGGCCACTGCGAAATTACAGGGAGAAGCCCACCATGAGAATCCGACTCGTCCTGATCCTGCTCGCCTTGCTTTGTTGTGGCGGCGCGTTCGCCGCCGATCGCGATGCCGCCAACATCGTCTTCGCCCAGGCACAAACGGCCGTGCAGGCGGCCGCAGCGGCCGACTCCGCGACGTACGCGCCGGTCGAATTGAATGCCGCGCAGGGCCACCTTGCGGCGGCCAGCGGTGCGCTGGAGCGGCGCAACTGGGAAGCCAGCGCAATGAGTTCGGAAAAGGCCGTGGCCGATGCGAATCTGGCCGCAGCACGGGCACGCGAGAAACGCGCCACGACGGCCACGGCCGAAATCGAAGCCAGCGTCGAGACGCTGCGCCGTGAAATCAATCGCCCGGGAGCCACGCCATGAAAGCAAACTTGATCCGCTTGACCCCGATCCTCGGTGCCTTGCTGCTTGCCGCTTGTGCCAGTGTGCCTAAGGGACCGCCACCGGAAATTGTCCGCCTCGATGGCGAACTGAGCCGCTTGCGCGCCGACCCGCGCATTGCCCCGAATGCCGTCGATGAAATCAGCAAGGCGCAGGCTGCCGTCAACGTCATGTCCAACCAGGGGCGGCGCCTCGATGAGCCGATGTTCCGCCACGGCATCTACATTGCCGATCGCCTGGTGCAGACCGCCGAATCGGTCGGTCTGGCTCGCTACGCCGAACAACACGGCAAGCAACTCGGCGTCGAGCGCGATCGCCTGTTGCTCGATGTGCGCAGCCGCGAAGCCGAGAATGCACGACAGCTCGCCAGCAGCGCGCTGGCCACGGCCAGTGCCGAGCGTCGCAACGCCGAAATCGCCCGCGCCGATGCCAACGCCGCGCGCAACGAGCTTGAAGTGATGCGTGCACAAGTGACCGAACTGCAAACCCGGCAGACCGAGCGCGGCCTGGTCGTGACGCTTGGCGACGTCCTGTTCGAAGTGGATCGCGCCGCGATCAAACCCGGTGCGACGCGCGCGCTGGATCAACTGGTCGCAGCCCTGCGCACGGATCCCGCCGCGGCTATCACCATCGAGGGCCATACGGATTCCACCGGATCACGCGACTACAACATGGATCTGTCGACCCGGCGCATGAACTCGGTGCGCGCCTATCTGGTCACCCACGGCGTCGATCCGGTGCGAATCAGCGGTCGCGGTCTCGGCCCGGATTATCCGGTCGCGAGCAATGCCACGGAATCCGGACGCCTGCAGAACCGTCGCGTCGAAGTCATCGTCAACTCCAGCGTCGCACGCTGAGCAAACCCGGCGTGTCTTTCAACTCCGCCCGGCATCGGGCGGAGTTTTCTTTTCCGATAAAAGCAATAACTGGATAAAGAATCGCTGCGGAACCGAGCGCCGAATGTCGAGGAAGCGCATCCATTTCCGGCTCCACCGCACATGCAAGCAAGAGCAAGCCCGCGATAAACCTTGCAGCGCGTGCCCGGCGTTGCCCTAATATGGAGGCATTGCAACCAAAGGAGACTGTTCATGATGCGCCCCCTTTTCCTTGGCTTCGCCGTCCTGATCCTGGCCGCTTGCAGCCAGCAAGAGCCACCCACTGCAGCCACCGCACCCAGCGCAACAGCGGTCGCCGACAGTCGCCCCGCGCCCGTGGTGCCGACCACTGAGGGCAAGTATTCCGCCGCGATAACCGCCGAGGACTTCGCCTCGCGCCTGCAGACACTTGCCTCCGACCAGTTCGAAGGTCGTCAGCCCGGCACGCTCGGCGAACGCGTGACCACGGCCTACATCAAGGATCAATTCGAGCGCGTCGGCCTCAAGCCCGGCAACAACGGCAACTGGTTCCAGACCGTGCCCATGGTGCAGACCGACCTGCAGGATCCGGCCAACGTGCGCATCAAGGTCAAGGGTGCCAGCTCGGAAGTCGAGTTCGGCATCGGCAAG
>Ga0209476_10002241_pt1 | contig 12959 bp, 9 predicted proteins | sample KloWWTrecipitate_FD_187179 | JGI IMG/M metagenome (GOLD analysis project Ga0209476, IMG submission 187179) | Active sludge microbial communities from Klosterneuburg, Austria, studying microevolution and ecology of nitrifiers - Klosterneuburg... | ecosystem: Engineered > WWTP > Aerobic digester >... | reverse complement strand
GTGCTGGTGACGGGCGCGGCCGGTTTCGTGGGCTCATACCTGATCGAGCTGCTCCTCGCTGGCGGCGCCGACGTTGTCGGCTGGCAGCGGCCGGGCACCTCGCCGACAACGGCGGCGCCCGCCCGATGGATGACGGTGGAGCTGCTCGATGCCGCGCAGGTGTCGCGGGCGGTCGCGGACCTGCGACCCGGCGCCGTGTATCACCTAGCCGGTTCGGCCCACGTGGCCGACTCATGGCTGCACACACGCGAAACCTTCGAGGGCAACGTCCTGGCCACGCATCATCTGTTGCAGGCCCTGCGGCGAGCGTCGCTTGCACCGCGGGTACTCGTGAGCGGTTCCGCCACCGTGTATGCGCCGGCCGCGACGCCGCTCACCGAAGCCTCCGCCCTGAGGCCCGCCAGCCCGTACGCCACCAGCAAACTCGCGCAGGAGATAATCGCCGCCCAGGCGTGGCGCGAACACGGCATTCCGGTGCTGCTGGCGCGGTCGTTCAACCACGTCGGCCCGCGGCAGACGCCCGCGTACGTGGCGCCAAGCATCGCCCGGCAGATTGCCCTCATCGAGCGCGGCGCGCTGCCGCCAGTGCTGAAGATGGGGAACCTCGACCCTGAGCGCGACGTCATGGACGTGCGCGACACGGTGCGCGCGTATCGCGCCATGATGGATGCGGCCGAGCCCGGTGTGCCCTACAACGTGTGCGGTGGTCGTCCCACCCGCATCGGCGATCTGGTGGACCTGTTCCGCGCCCGCGCCACTCGACCCGTGGCCGTCGAACAGGACCCTGCCCGTCTGCGGCCCAACGACCATCCACGCCTCGTCGGCAGCCACGACCGGCTCACGCGGACCACCGGCTGGGAGCCGGTCGTGCCACTCGAGCAGACCGTGGACGACCTGCTCGGATGGTGGCGGACGCAGAGCGCTGGTTGATGAGCGCGGACCTCGACGAGGCCGCCGCCGATGCGACGCCGCACTCGACGGAGCCGCAGATGCAGCACGGATGAACTCACGCGGCAGCGCGCGTCAGGCGCGCCAGCAGCCCCGCGATGAGGGCCGCCCGCGAGACGAGCGCCCCGAGCTCGATGTGCTCGTGCAGCGCGTGCGCGCCGTCGCCGATGGCGCCGAGTCCATCGAGCGTGGGGATGCCCAGGGCGGAGGTGAAGTTGCCGTCCGACCCGCCGCCCGTACCGCCCTCGCCCAGCACGAATCCCAGTTCGGCGGCCACGTCGCGAGCCAGGCCGAAGAGTCGCGCCACCCCGCCGCTGCGCTCCATGGGCGGACGGTTGAAGCCGCCCGACACCTCGAGCGTCGCGCCAGGGGTTACGGCCCGCAAGGCGCGCATCGAGCGGTCCACCTCGTCGGCGTCGGCCATCGTGGCGGCCCGCACGTCGACGGTGGCAGCCGCGTAATCCGGCACGACATTCGGGCGCGACCCGCCCGACACCAGCCCGACGTTCACGGAAATGCCGCGCTCGAGATCTCGAATGGCGTCCACCGCCAGCACCTGGTGCGCCACTTCGCGGATGGCGTTGACGCCCTTGCGCGGGTCCACGCCCGCGTGCGCCGAGACGCCGTGCACCACCAGCTCGTACTGGCCGCATCCCTTGCGGCTGGTCTTCAGCGCGCCGCCGGCCAGCGCCGGCTCCAGGACCAGGACCGCGGTGCTCGCGGCCGCCTCCGTCTCGATGAGGGCGCGCGACGTGTGGCTGCCCGTCTCTTCGTCGGTGGTCCAGAGCATCACGATGGAGGCGTCTTCGGGTGGGGTGAGCTCGAGCACGGCCCCGGTCGCCAGCATCCCGAGCGCGATGCCGGCCTTCATGTCGAGCACACCCGGTCCGTGCAGCCGGTCACCCTCTCGGCGAATCGGCATCCGCGCCAGCTGGCCGATCGGCCAGACCGTGTCGAAGTGGCCGAGCAACAGCACCTGTCGCGCGCCGGCGCCGAAGCGCGCCACCAGATGGTCGCCGGCCGTCTGGCTGGCCACGCGCGTTACCCGTCCACCCATCTGCTCGAGCCGGCCCGCCAGTGTGGCACCGCAGCGGTCCACGGCGGCCTTGTCGTCGGTGGGCGACTCGATGGCGACCAGGGCGTCGATGAGCTCGAGCAGCCACGGCTCGTGGCTGCGGCAGAAGTCCTGCAGGCGCGTGGTCATGAGGGTGCCTATAATACCGATCATGCGCAGCCTGATCGGATTGTTCTGTGTCGCGTTGGCCGCGACGCCGGCCGCCCAGACGCCTCAGCCCTTCCCGACGCCGCGCGGCAGCACCCCGCCGCCGCCGCAGTCTCCAGAGCCCCAGCTCCCCGCAAACCCGGCGCCGGCGCGTCCCGCGCCTGCCGCCGCCGCGGCAGTTGTCGTACCGGGAGCCCCGGGCGCACCTGATCTCGGCGACACCCCGATCTACCCGTCGGCCGTGTACCTGACTTCGTACGACGCCGGCCGCGGACAGCGCTTCTATCTCTACGGAGTGCCGTTGACCTATGACGAGACGGTGAGCTACTACCGGGCCGCGCTCAAGGTGCGCGGCGATCAACTCTTCGAGACGCCGCCCACTTACCAGTTCGATCTGGGCCGCTTCCGGGACTCCGACATGGCCTTCCCGCCCAGCGTCACCGTGAAGGACTACACCTGGGGAGGCGGTGCGGGCTACGTGAACCCGCAGCCCGGCGCCACCCCGCCACGCTTTCCGACCGTCGTCCAGGTCGTGCCTCCCCCCGCGGAGCGGTAGGCCACGGGGGCGACGCGAGGGCACCAGGATTCGCTCGCTCGTCTACCGGTTCTGGACGTAAATCTCTCCTGCCTTCTTGAACTCCTCCGACTTCTCCGCCATCCCCTTCTGCGCGTCGGCACGCAGCTGCTGCGTGATCTCCATGCTGCAGAACTTCGGGCCGCACATCGAGCAGAAGTGCGCCACCTTGGCGCCCTCGGCGGGCAGGGTTTCGTCGTGGTACGCGCGTGCGGTGACGGGATCCATCGACAAGTTGAACTGGTCCGCCCAACGGAATTCGAACCGCGCCTTCGACAGGGCGTCGTCCCACGCGCGCGCGCGGTGATGACCCTTCGCCAGGTCGGCGGCGTGCGCGGCAATCTTGTAGGCGATGACGCCGACCTTCACATCGTCGCGATTGGGCAGGCCCAGGTGCTCCTTCGGCGTGACGTAGCAGAGCATCGCCGTGCCGTACCAGCCGATCATCGCGGCGCCGATGGCCGAGGTGATGTGGTCGTAGCCGGGCGCGACGTCGGTCGTGAGCGGACCCAGGGTGTAGAAGGGCGCTTCGCCACACCAGTCGAGCTGCTTCTCCATGTTCTCGCGAATCAGGTGCATGGGGACGTGTCCGGGGCCCTCGTTCATCACCTGGACGTCGTACTCCCACGCCACCTTCGTCAACTCACCCTGTGTCTGCAGCTCCGCGAACTGCGGCTCGTCGTTGGCGTCGGCGATCGAGCCCGGCCGCAGGCCATCGCCCAGTGAGAACGACACGTCGTAGGCGCGCATGATCTCGCACAGCTCGCGGAAGTGCGTATAGAGGAAATTCTCCTGGTGGTGCGCCAGGCACCACTTGGCGATGATCGACCCTCCGCGCGACACGATGCCCGTGAGGCGGCCGGCCGTGAGCGGGATGTAACGCAGGAGCACCCCGGCGTGCACCGTGAAGTAGTCCACGCCCTGCTCGCACTGCTCGATGATGGTGTCGCGATAGACCTCCCAGGTCAGGTCCTCGGGCCGGCCGCCCACCGCCTCGAGCGCCTGGTAGATGGGCACGGTCCCAATGGGCACGGGCGCGTTGCGCAACACCCATTCGCGCGTCTCGTGAATCTGCCGGCCGGTGGACAGGTCCATCGCCGTGTCGGCGCCCCACAGCGTCGCCCAGCGCAGCTTCTCCACCTCGTCGTCGATGGACGAGGACACGACGGAATTGCCGATGTTGGCGTTGATCTTCACCAGGAAGTTCCGCCCGATGACCATGGGCTCGAGCTCCGGATGGTTGATGTTGGCAGGGATGATGGCGCGGCCTCGCGCGACCTCGCTGCGGACGAACTCGGCCGGCAGCCCCTCCCGCAGGGCGATGAACTCCATCTCGGGCGTGACCTCGCCATGCCGGGCGTAGTGGAGCTGGGTGACGGCCGACCGGCCCCGCCGGGGCGCCACCCAGTCGGCGCGCAGCTTCGGCAGACCCTCGCGCGGATCGCAGCCCTGCGGGCCGCTCGTGTCGTAGAGCCGGATGGGGGGCTCGCCGCCCGACAGCGCCACCTCGCGCATCGGCACGCGGAGACGCAGTGGGCCGGCGGCGGTGTCGACGGTCTTCTCCTCGTACACCTTGGTCGAGTTCGGAAAGGCGTCAGCGTAGGTGCTGGATGTGGTCTCGGGCTTCATGGCCGCTCTCCCTTCGCCGGTGTCAACCGGTTTCCGCCGCCGCCGCGGCGCGGCGCCGGCAGGACCCCGCCGAAGCGCACAGGCGCAGAGGCGAGCAGGTTCCAGGGTCTCTCTCAATCGCGCCGGTGCCGCGACGAGCGGCGGAGGCGGATACCCCTGACGGTGCGCTCCGATGATACTAGGTTCGCCGGTCGACCTCGTCGGCCAGCGCCCGAACCGACGGGCTGACCTCGGCATCGTAGGTCGAGGGACGATCGAGCCGGCGGAGCGATGCCGGCAGCGATGCCAGCGCCGCCGCGGCGCGGCGGCGCGCGGCGGCCAGCGTGTCCGGAGGCGCTAGCCGCCGGCCCGCACGCATCACGGGCACCAGCAGCGGCTCTCCCTCCGTGTCGTCGGTCGCCAGGCCCAGCGTGTCGCCGGCGAGCAACCCGCTGGCATCGCGGCGCCGCCACACCTGCTTGCGACCGGGCCAGGTCGCCTTTTCGGCGGAGCGTTTGCGGCGCGCCTCGCCGTCGTATTCCTGGAGCTTGTAGGCGCTGTCCAGATACGGCCGATCCGCAGACGTGTTCATCCGCGTGCCGATGCCGAACCCGTCGATGGGGGCCTCCGACTCGACCAGTTCGCGCAGCCGGAACTCGTCCAGGTTGCCGCTGGCGAAGATGGTGATGTCGGGAAACCCACCGCGATCCAGCGTGGCGCGCACCTTCCGTGCGAGCGCGCCCAGGTCGCCGCTGTCGATCCGCACGCCCTTGATGGACAGGCCCTCGCCCCCCAGTCGCGCAGCCAACTCCACCACGCGGCCGGCGGCACGCTCGGTGTCGTAGGTATCGATCAGGAGCACGGCGTTGTCAGGCTGCGATCGGACGAAGTGCTCGAAGGCCATCATCTCGTCTCCGAACGCCTGCACGTAGGAGTGTGCCATCGTTCCGTAGAGCGGGATGTCGTATAGCCGGCCCGCCTGGACGGTGGCCGTGCCGGAGAAGCCGGCCAGCCAGCTGGCGCGGGCCGACAGCAACCCGGCCTCGGCGCCGTGCGCGCGGCGCAGCCCGAAGTCGACGAGCACCCGCTCGGGCGCGGCGAGCACCGCCCTCGCCGCCTTGCTGGCAATCATGGTCTGGAAGTGCAGCAGGTTCATCACGCGGCTTTCCACCAACTGCGCCTCGGGCAGCGGCGCCACCACGCGCAGCATCGGCTCGTCCGCGAAACAGAGCGTGCCCTCGGGCATCGCGTCGACCTCACCCGTGAACCGGAAGCCCGCGAGCGAGTCGACAAAGGCCCGCGTGAAGCGGCCCGTGCCCGCCAGCCAGGCCAGTTCCTCGTCGGTGAAACGGACCGTCTCGAGGTAGTCGAGCACCTGGTCCAGGCCGGCCGCCAGCAAGAAGTTCCGCTGGTCGGGCAGATCGCGCACGAAGAACTCGAAAACGGCGACCCCGAGCATCCGCTGCTCGAAGTAGGCCTGCATCATCGTCAGCTCGTAGAAGTCGGTCAGCAAGACGCAGGGTTTCACGGTTCCTCCCCCGCGGCCGGCAGCGGGCCCTCGTCTGCGCGCAGGACGTCGGCCACGGTGGCGAAGCGTGCGCCCGTGTCGCGCATCGAGGCTTCGGCACGCACGCCGTCACCGGGCCGGACGTTGACGGCGCGGATGGCGTCGGCCAGCACGACCACCTGGAAGCCCTGCTCGATGGCGTCACGCACGGTGTTGAGCACGCAATAGTCGGTGGCCAGGCCGCCTACGAAGAGCCGGGCGACGCCGCACTCGCGCAGGTCGGACGCCAGCGTGGTGCCTTGGAAGCCGGAGTAGGCGTCGACGCCGGCCGTGGTGGCCTTGTGGATGTGGACCGTGCCGGCGGGAAGCTCGAGTTCCGGCGCGTAGTCCGCTCCGCGGGTGCCGGCAACGCAGTGCGGGGGCCACGGCCCGCCCTGCGCGCGGAACGACGCGTGATCGGCCGGATGCCAGTCGCGGGTGGCCGCGATCGGCAGGCGCCGCTCGATGAAGGCATCCACGGCCCGACTGAGCGGCCCCATGACGGCCGGCGCGCCGGGCACGGCCAGGCTGCCCGTAACGAAGTCGTTCTGCACGTCCACGATCACCAGCGCGTCGCCCGTCCGCAGATCCAAGTCGCTCATCCGCATCAGCCCTCGTGTATCGTAGCCTAGCGGTGCAGGCGCCCCCTGCGATTCCGACGCCGGTGAGCGACCCCCTTCCCATCGACAGGCACCTCCCCACCATCCGCACCGCGCTCGCCGAGCGCCGTGCGGCCGTGGTGGCCGCCCCTGGGGCCGGCAAGACGACCCGCGTGCCGCCGGCCGTGGCCGACCCGGGTCGCGTGGTCGTGCTGCAGCCGCGCCGCGTGGCCGCCCGTGCCGTGGCCCGCCGCATCGCGGCCGACCAGGGATGGACGCCGGGGTGCGAGGTGGGGTGGCACGTACGCTTCGAGCGCCGCTTCTCGCCGGACACCCGCGTGCGGATCGTCACCGAAGGGGTGAATTGTCCTGTCGTGCGCGTGCCGGGCGCCGCTCACCCGCTTCGCATCGAGCATGCCCCGGGACGCAGCCTGACCGACGCGCTGAGCAGGGTGATGTCCGAGACGGGTGGACAGGTGCTGTGCTTCCTCCCCGGCGCGGGCGACATCGAGCGGGCTGTGCAGGACGCACGCGCGGTCGCCGCCCGGCACGACGCCGAACTCGTGCCACTGCATGGGTCGCTCGACGCCGATGCCCAGGACCGCGCCTTGCAGCCCGCCCCCCGGCGGCGCGTCGTGCTGGCCACCAACATCGCCGAGACCTCGCTGACCGTCCCCGGTGTGTCGGTCGTCATCGACACGGGCCTCCAGAAGGTGGCGCGCTACGACGCGGCCAGGGCCATCGACACCCTCGTGCTCGAACGCGTGACACTGGACAGCGCCGACCAGCGAGCGGGGCGCGCGGCACGGCTGGGGCCGGGTGTGGCCATCAGGCTATGGGACGAGCGCGACCGCCTGCGGCCCGCGCGGGAGCCCGAGGTGCATCGCGTCGACCTGGCGGCCACCGTACTGAGCGTTCTTGCGGCGGGCAACCGGCTCGACGACTTCGATTGGTTCGAGGCGCCGTCCTCCGACCGCGTCGCGGCAGCGCTTTCTCTGCTCCGGCGGCTGGGCGCGGTCGCCGACCTCACCGTTACGCCCCTCGGCCACCGGCTGCGTCGCCTGCCGCTCCACCCGCGCCTGGGTCGCGTGCTGTTTGCAGGCGGCGGGTCGTTCGAAGCCGCCGCGGCGTGCGCGCTGCTCTCCGAGCGCGGCGCCCCGGCCCCGCACACGGGCGCCACGTCCTGCGACCTGCTGCCCCTGCTCGACGCGTGGGCGCGCACGCTGCCACACACGCGTCGCGTCGCCGAGCACCTGCAGGGCCTGGCTGGCGACGCACTCGGACAGGAGTGCCGCGGGCACATCGACGAGGTGGATTTGAGACGAGCGCTGCTGTCGGGCTACCCCGACCGGGTGGCCCGACGGCGACCGCAGGACCCGGCCCGTGTGATCCTCGCCTCGGGACGCGGGGCGCGGATGGGGCGCGAGTCGCAGGTCGGCGGCGGCGAGTGGCTGGTCGCCCTCGACGTGACCGATGGCAGCCCCACCGAAGCGCTCGTGCACATGGCGTCCCTCGTGGAGGCCGAATGGCTCGAGCCCACCGCGCGCCGCGTCGAACATCGCCTCGACGACCAGTCTGGTACGGTCAAGGCTTTCGACGTGGCGCGCTACGATGCCATCCTCATCAGCGAGCGCCCGGTGGCGCCCGACGCTGCCGAGCGCGCGCGTGTGCTGACGCGGGCGTGGCTCGGCCGGCCGCCAGACGAAGCGACCACACAACTGCTGGCCCGAGCCCGATTCGCCGGGATCGACCTCGACTTGGAGGCGCTGGCCACCGCGGCCGCGGCCACCGCCCGTTCGGTCGACACGCTCGACCCGGCCGCGGCGCTATCGTGGGACGATCGTCGCCTGCTCGCCGACGGCGCGCCCGACAGCCTCGCCGTGCCGAGCGGCCGCACGGTGCGCCTCGCCTACGCGGCCGATGGCCGCGTGGCGGCGGCGGTGAAGCTGCAGGAGCTCTTCGGCCTGGCAGAGACACCGCGCATCGGGCGCCAGCAGGAGGCGGTCACCTTCGAGCTGCTCGCTCCCAACGGGCGGCCGGTCCAGACCACACGGGATCTCCGCAGCTTCTGGGAGCGCACCTATCCCGGGCTGCGAAAGCAGCTGCGCGGCCGCTATCCGAAGCACCCGTGGCCCGAAGACCCCTGGACGGCCAAAGCCACGCATCGGACGACACTTCGATCTTGATTGGCCCGGCAGGCCGTATCATCCATGCATGCGCTTTCTCGTCCGTGCATTCGTTCTGCTGCTCGTGGTGGCCGTCCTCGGGGGCGGCATCGGTTGGTATCTCGCCGGGCGTGAAGCCGGCCCCGCCGTCGCGATGACCTCGCCCGGAGGGTTCGTGGGGCAGGCCAGCTCTCTGGCGTTCACGGTGGAGTCGCCGGGGCGGCGCCTCACGCGCCTGGACGTGAGGCTCGAGCAGAACGATCAGGCCATCCCGATCATGTCGCTCGCCGACGTCGACGCCGCCGAACCTGGTCAACCCGATCGGCTGGTCATCTCGCGTCCCATCGGCAAGAAGACGCAGCCGGGCCTGGTCAACGGCCCGGCCCGTATCGTCATCGTGGCGGCGCGGCCGGTGTTCTTCGGGCTGCGCACGGCCGAAACCACGGTGAGCCACGACGTGCAGGTGCGCCTCGATCCGCCGCGCGTGGCGGTGCTGTCGATTCACCACTACATCAACCTCGGCGGCGCCGAGTTCGTGGTGCTGCGCGCAACTCCTGACGATGTGGCGGCGGGCGTGCGGGTGGGCGATGCGGAGTACCCGGCGTTTCCCGGATCGTCGGTCGGCATTCCCAACCCGGCGGTGCGCGTGGCGTTCTTCGCCCTGCGCTACGACCAGGACGTCAACGTCACCATCTCGGCCTTCGCGCGCGACGCCGCGGGCAACCAGGCCAGCACGCCCATCGAGCATCGCCCATTCCCCAAGACGTTCGTCCGCTCCCGCATCGCCATCGACCAGGGTTTCCTCGACCGCGTCGTGCCAGCCATCGTGGCCGAGACCGACGGTCTCGACGTGGACACCGCCTCGCCCGAGGGGCGGCTGAAGGGTTTCCTGGTCATCAACGGCAGCCTGCGCGAGAAGAACGCGGAGGCCATCAAGGCCCTCGCGGCGCAGACCAGGCCCGAGATGCTGTGGCGCGAGTCGTTCGCCCAACTCGGCAACACACAGGTGGAATCCCGCTTCGCCGACCAACGCACCTATTTTTATGGCAACGACGAAATCGACAGGCAGGTGCACCTCGGCTTCGACCTGGCGTCGGTGCAGCACGCGCCGGTGCACGCGGCCAACACCGGCGTCGTGGTGTTCGCCGACTACCTCGGCATCTACGGCAACTGCGTCATCCTCGACCATGGGCTGGGCGTGCAATCGCTCTACGCGCACCTGTCGTCGATTGACGTCAAGCCGGGCGACCGCGTGGAGAAGGGCGCCGAACTGGGCCGCACGGGCGTGACGGGCCTGGCCGGGGGCGACCACCTGCACTTCACGATGCTGGTGGACGGCACGCCAGTGAACCCGGTGGAGTGGTGGGACAGCCACTGGATGGAAGACCGAGTATTCCGGAAGATCCGGGAAGCGGGCGGCAGTCGGTAGCGCGCCGGGGGCGGGCCGCAACCCCTGGCCCCGGCCCGGGGGCATCTCCTGCCGGATTCGGTGGTTTGACAGGGGCGCCCACAATCGGCGAGTCTGTCGGCCAGCGCCTTCAAGGAAGAAGTCCATGCACGCCGGCTCCCCCCCCGAGTCGCCCGGTTCGACCGCCAGCGAGCCACCCCACTGGCTCGAGCGCCTGCTCGAGCACCTGCAGGACATCGGCATCAGCCCTCACCTAGCCGAACGCTTCGTCCACTGGTGGCGGCGGTACGGCCTGGTCAAGACCATGGTGTTGACGACCGCAGTGCTGTGGCCGCTGATCCGTTTCGAGATGCTGCCTGCGGCAACGTCGACCTTCGTCGAGTCGGTGGCCGAGGGCCAGGGGCTGCGCCTCACGGTGGACGACTGGAGCTTCTCGCTCGGCAAGTTCGCCGGCACGGCCCACGGCGTCGTCATCGGCACCGGCGGCGGATATCGCGAGCGGTTCGTCTTTCGGGCCGACGCCATCGAGGTGGATGCCAGCTTGTGGCAGAACGTCCGGGACGGCGTGGCCCGACTGCCGCGCCGCGCCGCCAACACCGTGCGCTGGCTGACTGGACGCCGCCAGGCCCCCATGCCGCCACGGCCGGTGGGCCGCTCGGTGACCATCGTTGGCGGCGAACTGTACCTCGAGCGGCTCATGTCGGGCCGGGGCAACTGGCAGGACGCCGTGGCCCGCACCTTCGCTCCTGGCACCGAGCCGGAGACGACCACTCCCTACTACATCCCGCAGATCGAACTGCAGGACTTCAAGATCACCTACGTCGAGCACCTGCCGGCTGAACCAGGGACCGGATTGGAGCAGTCGCTGACCTCGACCCTCCACCTCGACGAAGGTTCGCTCTCGCTCGGGGACTTCGTTGGGCCGGTCGACGACCGGGACAACCCCACCGACTTCTCGCTGGACGGGCGCGTGGGTGACGGCCGCGTGTCGGTCACGGGCGCGTTCAACCTGTGGGCAGCGAGCTTCGCCCTCGACATCTCGATCAACAACGTGGGCGCGGCCACCCTGGGGGTGATGTCGCCCGAGGCCTCGGTCGTACCCGCCGCCGGCACCATGACCGGTCACATCGCCCTGGCGGTGAAGCAGGACGAACTGCGGACCTGCGATGTCAACGTCCAGTTCTTCGACGTGCGCTATCGGCCGAATCCCCGGTCGCCGTTCACCCGCAGTCGAAGCACCCTCGTCGCCGAGCAGCTCGAACCGGTTCGGGTCTCCGGGCCGGTGCAGGCCGGATGCACGGGCAACTGGAGCGATCCGCAGTTCAGGCCCCTGTGGGCGGTGCAATCGAGCATGACGGCCCAGGCGCTGCAAGACGCCCCGGCGGCGGTCCACCTGGCGGCCCTGTTCGATCAGAAGCGCTTCAGTGACGCCCTGGGCCCCGACAACGTGCAGGCCGAGCTCCAACGTGCCAGCGAGCAGCTGACCGAACGTATCGGCCAGCAAGTCGGCGAGCAGACCGGCAATGCCGTCGGCCGAAGCCTGAAGAGCGTTGGTCGCGGGATCGGCCGCATCTTCGGACGCAAGCCGAAGTAGTACAGCCCGGCCGCTGGGACCAGGGCATCGATCTGTGCGAGGCATTGCGTAAGGTCGTTCGCGCGTCAGCGCGCCACCTTCGCCAGCGCTCCAGCCGCCTCCTGTACTTGAGCAGCCAGCGCATTCACCGCTGCCGAGACCGTCCGGACGCCGCCCTGTGCCTCGTCGAACCGCTTCTCCTCGAGACCTTCGCGAATCTGCGGCATCGTCTTCACCCCGTAGCCGGTGTAGAAACCGGGGGCGTAGATCTGGTGCTTGAACCAGTCGCGCCGGGGGAGGCCGTCGCTGTTACCGAGCTTCTGCTCCGACTTCAGCAGCAGAGTGTTGAGCGAGCGCAGCTCGGCGCGGCCGACGAGTGCGGCCGAGTCCTGGCGATCTACCCGCGCATAGGCCTGCTCGTACGCGCGGCCGGCGCGCTCGAGCGCCTCGACCGCGGCCCGCACGGGCGCGAGGTTCACCTTCGCGTCCTTGGTGTCGGCGGCCAGCTTCTCGAGCTCCACGACATAGCGCATCAGCGTGTCGGCCGTGTCGGTGAACTGGAATGGCAATACGGGCGCGTCCGCCAGCCGCAGCAGCAGCGTGCCGGTGAGCTGCGACAGCGTGCGCCCGTACGCGAAGTCGCCGTCCGCGAACTTCGTGTACCAGGTCACCGTGTCGTACGCGGAGTGGTAGACGCCGCCCGGGCTTTCCCCGCCGAAGCCCACGTTGAGCGACGAGAGGGTGAGGTGCTGCAGAAACGGCGTGTAGTCCGACCCCGAACCGAGCGGCGCCAGCCACAGCGCAGGGTCCTTCTCGCGCTCGGGCCGGGCGGCCGCGGTCGTGTTCATCAGCTGACGGCGCCGCGACTCTTCGGCCACCGGCTTGCCGGTTCGCGGGTCCATCACGTCGCGTGACACCTCGGTCATGAACTGCTGCAGCCCATGGGAGCCGCCGACGTTGAGCCAGCCCTTCCCCGTGCTGTCCGAATTGATGTAGACCGCCGCCTTGTCCTTGAGCTCCGCCGCGTGCTTCTCGGCCCACTCGGTAGACCCCAGCAGCCCCCACTCCTCACCGTCCCACAGCGCCAGAATCAGCGTGCGCTTCGGACGCCAGCCGGCCTTGAGCAGTTCCGACAGCCCGCGCGCGGTTTCCATCAACGACACCGCGCCGCTGGTCGGATCGTCGGCGCCGTTCACCCACGCGTCGTGATGGTTGCCGATGATGATCCACTCGTCGGGGAACGTCGTCCCCTCGATGCGCACGATAACGTCGTGGAGGGGGCGCGACTGCCAGTCGAAGGCGAGTTTGAGGTGCGC
>Ga0209476_10002239_pt1 | contig 12968 bp, 8 predicted proteins | sample KloWWTrecipitate_FD_187179 | JGI IMG/M metagenome (GOLD analysis project Ga0209476, IMG submission 187179) | Active sludge microbial communities from Klosterneuburg, Austria, studying microevolution and ecology of nitrifiers - Klosterneuburg... | ecosystem: Engineered > WWTP > Aerobic digester >... | reverse complement strand
AGGTCATTTGCCGTGTCCGCGATACCCACAGCACCCCGGAGTGGCCCCGCTACGCCTTCGGCACCATTGGCCCTGGCACGAAACTCCCCAGCCTCGGCCACATCACCTGGGATGAGCTGGTCCGCGGCGCCCGCGAACAATGCATCGGCCTGATTGAAGGCGGAATCGATGTGCTCAAGATCGAGACCTGCCAGGACCTCCTCCAGACCAAAGCCGCCATCGCTGGCGCCGCCGAGGCATTCGAGCACACCGGCAAGCGCATCCCCGTCATCGCCAGCGTCACCATCGAGACCACCGGCACGATGCTCCTCGGCTCCGATATCGGCGCCGCCCTGACCGCGCTCGACCCGCTCGATGTCGTCGACATCATTGGCATCAACTGCGCGACCGGCCCCGAGCAGATGGTCGAGCACGTCCGCTACCTCGCCGGGCACTCGCGCCGCCCCGTCTTCATCGCCCCCAACGCCGGCCTCCCGGAAGTCATCGATGGCCAGGCCTGCTACTCCCTCACTCCGGATGAGTTCGCCCGTTACCACGAGATCTTCGTGAATGAGTTCGGCATCAACATCGTCGGTGGCTGCTGTGGCACCACCCCGGCTATGTTCGAAGCCGCGATCGCGAAGATCGGCCGCAACCGCCCGCCGAGACACCGCGCCGCGACGAGCGCCCTCTTCGGCGGCCCGCCCGCCCTCTACGAGGCGAACGTCTCTTCCATCTACACGAGCGTCTCGATAGAGCAAGAGACCTCATTCCTCGTGGTTGGCGAGCGCACCAACGCGACCGGCTCCCGGGCGTTTCGCGACCTTCTCCTCGCCGGGGATGTCGATGGGATGGTTGGCCTCGCCCGGGAGCAAGCCGCCGAAGGCGCCCATGTCCTCGACGTAATGGTCGACTACGTCGGCCGCGACGGTGTTGCCGATGTGGAGCGCGTCGTTGGCGCGTTCCGCACCCAGTCCACCCTGCCGCTCGTCTTCGATAGCACCGAGGCCGCCGTCGTCGAGGCCGCCCTCAAGCTATATGGCGGCAAGGCGATCGTGAACTCCATCAATCTCGAAGATGGCGAGCGCAAGATTACCCGCCTGCTCCCGCTCATCCGCCGCCACGGCGCCGCTGCCATCGCACTCACTATCGATGAAGAAGGCCAGGCCCGCACCGCGGAGTGGAAGCTCCGCGCCGCCCGGCGCATCTACGATCTCGCCGTCAACCGGTATGGCATGGAGCCCGGCGACCTCCTCTTCGATTGCCTCACGTTCCCGCTCTCGGGCGGCCAGGATGACCTTCGCGGCGACGCGATGGAAACGCTCAACGCGATCCGCCAGCTCAAGGCCGAGCTCCCCGGCGTTCATACGGTCCTCGGCGTCTCGAACTGCTCCTTCGGCCTCAAGCCCGCTGCCCGCCGCGTGCTCAACTCAGTCTTCCTCTACGAAGCGATCGAACACGGACTCGACGCCGCCATCGTCAACGCGAAGCAGATCGTTCCCCTCAACCGCATCCCCGAAGAACAGCTCGAAACGGCCCGCGATCTCATCTACGACCGCCGCCGCGAGGGTTACGACCCGCTCCACCACTTCATCAGCCTCTTTGAGAACGCCGCTGCCGAGAAAGAGTCCAAACCCGACCGCGCAGCACTACCGGTCGAAGAGCGCCTCCGGCAGCGCATCATCGACGGCGACCGCCGCGGCATCGGCGATGACCTCGAAGAAGCCATGAGCCACTTCGATCCCCTCACCATCATCAACGAGCACCTGCTCGGCGGAATGCGTGTCGTCGGCGAGCTCTTCGGCTCGGGCAAAATGCAGCTCCCCTTCGTCCTCCAGTCCGCCGAGACGATGAAGACCGCCGTCTCCCACCTCGAACCCTACATGGAGCGCATCGAAGGCCAGACCAGGGGGCGCATCGTCCTTGCCACGGTCCGCGGCGATGTCCACGACATCGGCAAGAACCTCGTCGACATCATCCTCAGCAACAACGGCTACACCACGTACAACCTGGGCATCAAGCAGCCGATCCAGAACATCATCGAGAAAGCCCACGAAGTCGAGGCTGACGCCATTGGGCTTTCCGGCCTCCTGGTGAAGAGTACCGTGGTCATGCGCGAAGACCTGGAAGAGCTGAACGCCCGCGAGCTCTTCCATTACCCCGTCCTGCTCGGAGGCGCCGCCCTCACCCGCAAGTACGTCGAGGATGACCTCCGGGGCGTCTACCGTGGCAGCGTCTACTACGCCCAGGATGCCTTCGAAGGCCTTGCCACCCTCGACCGCGTGGTCCCCGCGCTCCGCGATGGCAGGCCCCTGCCCCTCCTCACCCGCGGCGGCCAGGAGCTCAAGGGCGGCGGCGACAGCGGCTACGACGAGGTCCGCCTCAACGTCCCCTCGGCAGATGGCCTCCCCGGCGAGCAGGACTACGCTCCATCCGGCGTCGCGCGGGGTGTACCGATCCCCACGCCCCCGTTCTGGGGCAGCCGCGTCGTTCGCGGGCTCCCCCTGCGCGACATCTATCCGTACATCAACGAGGTCGCGCTGTTCCGCGGCCAGTGGCAATACCAGCGCGCCGACCGCACTGAGACCGATTATTCCGACTTCGTCGAATCCGAGGTCCGCCCGATCTTCCGCCGCTGGCAGGAGCGTGCCATCGCCGAGCAGCTGCTCGTGCCACAGGTCGTCTACGGGTACTTCCCCTGCCTGGCCGATAAGAACGAGCTCATCGCCTGGCCCGGCCTTGAGGATGGCAGGCCCGCCGGCGAGCCTGTGCGCTACACCTTCCCCCGTCAGCCCACCGGCCGCCGTCTCTGCATCGCCGACTTCTTCCTCTCGGAAGATGAGGCGAAGGCCAACCCCGCCGGCCCCCAATACGATGTCGCCGGCCTCTTCGTCGTCACGATGGGCGACCGTGCCAGCACTTTCGCGAAGCAGCTCTTCGAGGCGAACGAGTACCGCGATTACCTGCACTGGCACGGCTTCGCCGTCGAAAGCGCCGAGGCCCTTGCCGAAATGTGGCACAAACGCATCCGCGAAGAACTCGGCATTGCCGCCAACGATGCGAAGGACATGCGGAAGCTCTTCGCGCAAGGCTACCAGGGCGCCCGCTACGCCTTCGGCTACCCTGCCTGCCCCGACCTCGAAGAACAGACCCGCACCGCCAGCCTCCTCGACCCGCGCCGCATCGGCGTCGAACTCGGCGAGACCTTCCAGTGGCACCCGGAACAGACCACCAGCGCCGTCGTCGTCCACCACCCCGAAGCCCGCTACTTCGTCATCCGCTGACCGCACCGCCCGCCGTCATAGGCGCGCGCGTAAGCAAGCGCGGCGATGGCCATCCCCGGAATGCGAGTTGCGAGTTGCGAGTCGAACGTCCCGCACCCCGCACTCGACCACCACCACCAGCGAGCCCCGGCCGTGAGGGAGGGGACACGCACTCCGGAACACTATCGAAATCCCGCCCCACGGACCCGCGCCCGCCGGTGGCGACGCCGCAAGCCCGCAGGCTCACGGCATCGCCACCAACGGCCACGGTCACATGTCCGATCAGGGCGCCAGGAACGTGGCCACCCAGGTGAGGTCATCTGCCCGGTCCACCCGGTACACCCCGCCGGTCCCCGCGCAGTTCCCATTCATCCCGAACGAGGTCACCCCGGCGATCACGTTCGTGTTGCCAACGAAGTTTGGCCCGCCCGAGTCCCCGAAACACGTGCCGCCCGTGTTCGCGTTGTTCGAAAGCAAGAGAGACGAATCCCCGGTAATCCCGCCGTTGATCTGCACCAGCGTCGGGTGCGCCACCATCCGGATCTTCAGGGCCACGGTCTTCCAGTGGTTCGGGTCGAGGGTCGGGTCGGGGAAGCTCTTCTGCAGCCCGTAGCCCACCGCCGTGAAGGTGACATCCTGCTTCCCGCGCTTCTTCGCCAGCGCATCAAGCTGGTTGAGCGCGGGTAGGTCCCCGTACGTGCTCATCGCCACCGGTGCGTCCAGTACCACCACGCCCAGGTCGTACAGGTAGAACGCGTTCGGGTTGTACTGGGGGTGGGTGTGCGGGGTGCCCTGGGCCGGCCCATCGAATGGGTACCCGTTGGCGGGGACTCCGCTCTGCACGTCCGCGTCGAACCAGATCTCTGCGTGGGCTGCCCCATCGGTGCAGTGCCCGGCCGTCAGGAAGACGGTTGGCGAGATCAACGTCCCGCTGCACCGCCACATTGGCGTTCCGCCACCATCCTGGGCCACCATCAGGCCCACGTAGGGATGGCCGTTGCCATCAGGCTCCCCATCGGTGATGGCCACCGCTGAGCCGATCCCGGCCGCGATGAGGCCGAGGACCAGCGAAATCGCGAGCAATCGTCGCCGCATCATGCTTCTCCTCAATCATGTTCGCCTCCGCAGCCGCGGGGCCCGGCCCCGCTTGAAGCGCGCGCATCGTAACAGCAAGTGGCCATCACGTGAACAGATTTTCTCGCTCATCCCCAAAATAACTGCCGGCTTCGCCATCCACGCCTACCACCACCACGTAATCCGGGCCGCACCAGTGAATGGCGCGGTGCGATGCCACCCACCCCGAGCGCCGCCCGGACCCCGCCGGCCAACACCCGGCCATCCTGGCGCCGGCCCGGCCCCTTTGGGGCACGGACCTCACACCCACAAATCCCGCTGCATATAGGTCGTATCCAGCCACTCCCCGAACTTGTACCCCGCGTTCCGCAACGTCCCCATTACCTCGAACCCGAATCGTTCGTGGAGACGGATGCTGACCGCGTTTTCCGAACTGATCGACGCCACAACCAGCCGCACGCCAATCGCCCGCGCCTCATCGAGGATCGCCGCCATCAGCGCGACCCCCACACCCATCCCGCGCGCCCGCTCATCCACGTAGATCGTGTCCTCCCGCGTGAACCGCCAGCCGTGTTTCTTCGACATCAGGGTCAGGTACGCGAACCCCACCACGCCCGGGGCGTCCTCGGCCACAATCACCGGTTGGAGCGGATCGTTGTGCTCGGCCCACCACTCCCGCCGCTTCTCGATGGTCCACGGTTCGGTGTCCCATGTGGCGGTCCCGTGTTCGATTTCGTGGTTATAGATGCGGTTGATCGCCGCGAGATCCGCTTCGGTGGCGTGGCGTATTCGCGGGAGTGGCCCGGAGTTCATCGCCCTATTCTGCCGCAGCATGGTCTGGTTCGCTTTACCCGCCGCGCGGTGATCGGTGCGCCCGGTCATTTCCCTAGTTCGCCCGTGCCGTAGCATTACCCCAATGCGCGAAAAGCTCGTCCTTGTCCTGGCCATGGTAGCGGGAGTTGCGGTCACGGCAGGGGCGTACGCCACCATCCATTCCCGCGGTGTTGCCCTCGGCCTCGGCATCGTCTCCGCCTACCTGGTCTGGGGCGAAATCGGCGATCTCTTTCGCGGCGCGCAGGCGCCGGTGCCGAAGGGCACGCCCCTGCTCGCAAACCCGCGCGTTCGCCGCCGGCTCCTGAGCATGGTCGCGCTTGCGGGCGCCTCCACTCTCGTGATGACCGAGTTCATCCTCGGCGATCTCCAGGTCGAAGACGTGCGCGAATGGATTCGCGACCTTGGCCCCTGGGGGCCAGTCCTGCTGATCACCGTCCTCGCGGTCGCCATGGTCTTCGCGCCGATCCCCAATCCCCCGTTCATGATCGCGGCGGGAATCGCCTGGGGCACCTTTCTTGGCGTGGTGTACTCCATCATCGGGCAGCTCGTCGGCTCGGTCATCATCTTCATCATCTCGCGGAAATTCGGCCGCAGGTTCATCCCCAAACTCATCGGCGAAGAAGGCGCAAAACGAGTCGACCAGCTCGCCCGCCAGATGGGGCCCCAGGTGGTGTTCTGGTGGCGCATGATGCCGATCTCGTTCGACTTCGCCGCCTACGCCGCCGGGCTCACGGGCATGTCCTTCCGCCTCTTCGTCACGCTCGTCTTCGTCGGTTCGATTGTCCCCACCACCGTCGTCGTCGGCTTCGGCGATTCCTTCGGGAAGTCGTGGGAAGCCCGAATCGTGACGCTCGCCCTGATCGCCATCGCCTTCGCCGTTCCGGCCACGGTCTTCTACTTCCGGAACCGGAAATCGCTGCCGCCGCTGCGCGAGTGGCCGCAGCGCCTCCTTGGCGATGAGGAGCCCGGCTCCGCCTGACGCTGTAAGAAGTTCCCGGCTGCACGGTCCTACTCCCATCAAACCCACGGGAGTGGACATGGAAAGCAAGAAGATCGCACTCGCCGCATTGGGCGGCACGGCTCTCATCGGCGCGGGGTTCCTCGCCAGCTTCGGCCATGGCGCCCTGCTCGATGGCCCCGGGGCCGCCCCGGCCCGGGTCACCGTGACCATGGTGAAAGCTCCCAGCCCCACCATCGTCGTCCCGGTCGGACGCGGTGACACGGCCGTAACCGTGATGGCCGAGGGCGACGCCGCGCACCGCTAAGGTGCGACCCGCACAGGAGTGGAAAAGCGAGGCGCCCGTGCCTCCCTTCTCGCATTTCCCCGAAACGCGGTACGCTTTGCCCCGCACCGGGACCGCTCATGGCCCGAAGCAGGATGGTATCCGCGAAATGCTCCTGGCTCTCGATATCGGTAACACCTCCATCCACATCGGCCTCTGGGATGGCGAACGGATAGCCGACACCTGGCGGATCGGCGTCGAACAGGAAAAACTCCCCGATGAGTACGGCGTTCTGCTCATGACGCTCCTGGGCAGTGGCGGCATCGAGCCCCGGGATGTCACCGCCTGCATCATCGGCTGCGATGTCCCCCCGCTCATCCCTACCTTCGAGCAGGTGTGCCGCAAGTACTTCCGGATCGAACCGATGGTTGTTGGGCACGGGCTCCGCACCGGCGTCCGCATCCTCTACGACAATCCGAAACAGCTGGGAGCCGACCGGATCATCGATGCCGTCGCCGCAAGCCGGCTCTATGGCACCCCCGTCATCGTCGTTGATTTCGGCACCGCCACCGTCTTCGATGCCGTGAACGAGCAGGGCGATTACCTCGGCGGAGCGATCGCCCCCGGCATCGGTATTGCCAGCGAAGCGCTCTTCAGCCGCGCCGCCATGCTCTATCGCGTCCAGCTCGAACGCCCGCCCGTCGCCATCGGCAAGAACACCATCCACGCGATGCAATCCGGTATCCTCTTCGGCTACGTGGGCCTCGTCGAAGGGCTGGTCTCCCGCTTCAAGGCCGAGCTTGGTGGCAACCCCAGGGTCGTTGCCACCGGTGGCCTTTCGCCGCTCATCGCCTCCGAAACCGATTGCATCGATATCGTCAACGGCGATCTCACCCTGATTGGCCTCCGGCTCATCTACGAACTCAACGCCGAGGGACGGACCGGGGCCTGACTCCCGGCCAACCCCGAAAGGGCGCCCGAATGGAACAGCACGCCGCGCACCCCATCCCCCTCCTGCCGCTTGGCGGCCGCCACATTGTCCTCGGGGTCACCGGGTCTATCTCCTGTTACAAGGCCGCCGATCTCGCCAGCAAGCTTCGCCAGGCCGGCGCCACCGTCGAAGTCGTCATGACTCCTGCCGCCACCAGGTTCATCGCGCCACTCACCTTCCAGTCGCTCACCGGACGCGATGTGGTGGTCGACATGTTCTCGACGGCCGAGGCCGAGGCCCACGTTGAGGTTGCCCGCCGTGCCGATGCACTCGTCATCGCCCCGGCAACCGCCAATTGCATCGCCAACCTGGCCCACGGCGCCGCGGCCGATATGGTGACCCTCACCGCGCTCGCGACCACCGCCCCCATCCTCATCGCCCCCGCAATGGATAACCAGATGTGGGAGCACCCGGCCACCCAGGACAACGTGACGACGCTGCGCGAGCGAGGCGCCGAAGTCGTCGGCCCCATGCTTGGCCGGCTCGCCACCGGACGCACGGGCCTTGGGCGGCTCGCCGAGCCCGCCGAAGTCATCGGCGCTCTGCGTACCCTTCTCGGCGCCCGGACGGGAGACCTGCGGGGCCAGCATGTCGTTGTCAGCGCGGGTCCAACGCACGAGCCCATCGACCCGGTCCGCTACGTGGGAAACCGTTCGACCGGCAAGATGGGCTTTGCCATCGCCGAGGCCGCCCGCGACCGCGGTGCGCGCGTCACCCTCGTCGCCGGGCCGGTCGCGCTCGAATCCCCCTGGGGCATCCACCGGATCGATGTCCAGACGGTCGACCAGATGCTCATCGCCCTCGAGCAGGCCACCGCCGATGCTGACGCCGTCATCATGGCGGCCGCCCCGGCGGACTTCCGCCCGGCAACGCCCGCCGATCACAAGCTCAAAAAGGCTGATGGCAACGAGACGCTCACCGTCGAGCTCATCCAGAACCCCGACATCATCGCGACACTGCCCGGCGGGGGCGTCCGGGTCGGGTTCGCTGCCGAGACCCGCAACCTCCGCGAGTACGCGCAGCAGAAGATCCCCGCCAAGCGCCTCGATTTCATCGTCGCGAACGATGTCAGCGCCGCGGGGTCCGGATTCGGCACCGAGACCAATGAGGTCATCATCATCCACAGCGATGGCCACGCCGAAGAGCTTCCGCTCATGAGCAAGTACGCCGTTGGCCACGCCATCCTCGACCGCATCTTCACCCAATCCGAGGCGCGCGCTTAAGCAAGCGAGGCAACGCCGCAAACCCCGAACGCCCCCCGCGCGCCCGGGTCCTTTCGCGATTTACGATTCCCCGCCTACCCGGGCCCCGCCCACCACCACCGCCTCACACCCGCCCGCTCGCCCTCGCATAGTCGCTGTAACCGCCATCGAACACCCGCATCTCCCCGTCCCGCACTTCGAAAACCCGGTCCACCAGCCGATCGAGCAAGTACCGGTCGTGCGATACCACCACCACCGCTCCCTGGAACTTCTCGAGCGCCTCTTCCAGCACCTCGGCTGCCGCGATGTCCAGGTTGTTTGTCGGCTCATCGAGCACCAGGCAGTTCGCACCGAGCTGCATCAGCCGGGCCAGCTGCACCCGGCTCTTTTCGCCCCCGCTCAGCGTCGCGATGCGCTGACTCGTCGCGTCATAGGGCAACAGGAACCGCTGTAGCTGCGCCACCGCCTCGCCTTCGTACATCGGCTTCGCCTCGCGCAGCGCCTCCACCGGCGTCTGGTTGAAGTTCAGTGTCTCGTGCTCCTGCGAGTAGTAACCCATGCTGATGCTCGGCCCCGTCCACACCTCACCCGCATCCGCCGGCAGCTGCCCCAGGATGAGCTTCAGCAGCACCGACTTCCCCGCCCCATTCGGACCCACGATCCCCACGCGTTCCCCATTCATGATGGTCGCGTTCGTGTCGATCAGGATGACCTTGTCCCCGAACGACTTCTCCAGGTGCCGCAGCTCGATTGCCTTCGCGCCGCCCCGGTTCGCCGGCCGGAAATTCAGCGACATCTTCCGCCGCTCCAGCACCGGCCGCTCCACCTTGTCCATCGAGTCGATCTGGCGCTGCTTGTTCCGTGCCTGCTTGATATGCCGCTCGTCGATCACGATCGATGCCCAGAGCTTGAAGCGCGCGACCGCCGCTTCCAGCCGCTGGATCTCCTTCTGCTGTGCAACGAAGTCCTGTTGCTGCCTGAGCAGGGCCAGCTCCCGCTGGGTCACGTACGAGGTGTAATTCCCCTCCCAGCGCTTCAGTACCACCCCCGCCTCGCGCGAGTAGTCCAGCTCGCAGATCACGTTGACCGTCTCATCGAGCAGGTAGCGGTCGTGCGAGACCACCACCACGCAGCCATCGAAACCACGGATCACCTGCTCCAGCATCGCCTTGCGGTCGAGGTCGAGATGGTTGTCAGGCTCGTCCAGCAGAAGCAGGTCCGGCTCGCTTAGCAGGCACCGCGCGATGCCAATGAGCTTGCGCTGCCCACCAGAGAGGAGCTCCATCGGGCGTTCCCACGCGTCTTCATCGAACCCCAGCGAACGCAGGAGCGCCTCCGCCCGGTTGCGGATTGCGCCGCCTCCGGACCGTTCGAACCTTTCGAGCAGGTCGGCATGCTCGTGTAGCACCCGGTCGAAGGCGTCCGGGTCCGCGAGCACGCCCGGGTCGGCCATCTTCCGTTCCACCGCCGTCAAATCTGCTTCGATAGCCGCCGGATCGCCACCTGCCGCGAGTAGCTCATTGAAGGCAGTGCGGCCGCTCTGCCCGGCGAACTCCTGCGGCAGGTACGCTACCTGGAGGCCCCGCCGGAATGTGACCGCACCGGCGTCGGGCACGTCTATCCCCGCGAGCACCCGCAGAAGCGTCGATTTTCCCCACCCGCTTGGCCCCACCAGGCCGATCTTCTCGCCGTCCTGGAGCGACCACGCAAGCCCGCGGAAGATGGTGCGGCCACCATGGATGCGAGACACGGCTGAGAGGTCGGCGACGATCACGCACCCATTTTCACCGAACCCGCACGGAGGAACGATTCCCCCCAACACCACCGCCCAATCCGAGCCGCGCCAGCGCATGGCGCGGTGCGATGGCGCTCGCCCGAACGCCACCGGCACACCGCCCGGCCCGGCACCCGGCCGTTGACCAACCCAACTAGATATCGAGGTTCTTTACCTGGCTCGCATTCGCCTGGATGAACCGCCGCCGATGACTCACTTCATCGCCCATCAGCTCATAGAACAACTGGTCCGCCGCTGCCGCATCATGCACCGCTACCTGGAGCAGCGTCCGCGTATCGGGCCGCATCGTCGTCTCCCAGAGTTGCTCCGCCTTCATCTCGCCGAGACCCTTGAAGCGCTGCACGTTGACGTTCTGGCGCCGGCTCTGCTTCCGGTACTCGTCAAGCTCCGCATCGTTGTAGAAGTAGCGGACATCCTTCCCGACCGCAGCCCGGAAGAGCGGCGGTTGGGCGATGTACAGGTACCCGCCATCGATCAGTTCCGGCATGTTCCGGAAGAAGAACGTCAGCAGCAGCGTCCGGATATGCGCACCATCCACGTCCGCGTCGGTCATGATGATGACTTTGTGGTAGCGCAAGCGCGCTACATCGAACGTCTCGCGGATGCCCGTCCCCAGGGCCGAGATCACCAGCCGGATTGCTTCGTGGCCGAGCATCTTGTCCGGGCGCGCCTTTTCCACGTTCAGGATCTTCCCGAAAAGCGGCAGGATTGCCTGGTACTTGCGGTCGCGCCCCTGCTTCGCCGAACCACCCGCCGAGTCGCCCTCGACGATGAACAGCTCCGATTCTTCCGGGTCCCGGCTCGAACAATCGGCGAGCTTCCCGGGCAGCGTCCCGCTTTCGAGCGCGCTCTTGCGCTGCACCAGGTCGCGCGCCTTCCGCGCTGCTTCCCGCGCGCGGCTCGCGACCAGGCACTTTTCGATGATGCGCTTCCCATCGGAAGGGTTTTCTTCCAGGTACTGGGCCAGCGCTTCGCCGACCACCGTCTGCACCTGCCCCGCCACCTCCGGGTTGCCCAGGCGCGTCTTCGTCTGCCCTTCGAACTGCGGCTCCGGCAGCTTTACCGAGACCACCGCCACGAGACCCTCGCGCACGTCCTCACCCGTCAGGTTCGGGTCGTTGTCTTTCAGGATCTTGTTCTTCCGCGCGTAGTCGTTCAGCACGCGCGTGAGCGATTGGCGGAAGCCCGTCATGTGCGATCCGCCGTCAATCGTGTTAATCGAGTTCGCGAAGGTGAAGACCGCTTCGTTGAAACCGTCGTTGTACTGGATAGCGCACTCGATGACGTTGCCATCCACCTCGCGCTCCACGTACACCGGCTCGAAGTTGATTGCCTCGCGCTCGCGGTTCACATGCCGGACGAAGCTCTTGATGCCCCCCTCGAAGTAGTAGTTCACTTCCTGCCCTGTCCGCTCATCGCGCAGGTGGAACCACACCTTCTTCGTCAGGAACGCGTACATCCGGAGGCGCTCAGCCTCGATTTTGAAGTCGAAATCCACGCTTTCGAAGATGGACGAATCCGGCCTGAAGCTGAGCGTCGAACCCGACTTCCGGGGCACCTTCAGCGCACTGGGCGTAAGCTCCGTGATCGGCGCACCCCGCTGAAACTCCTGGCGGTAGACTTTGCCCGCTTTGTCGTTCCCCTGTACCTCGGGGTCGGGCACAACCTCCACCCACATCTCTTCCGAAAGCGCGTTCACCACGCTGGCGCCCACGCCGTGCAGGCCGCCCGATACCTTGTAGCCGCCGCCCCCGAACTTTCCCCCGGCATGAAGCACCGTCAGCACCGTCTCGACAGCGCTCTTGCCCGTCTGCTTCTGCACGTCGACCGGGATTCCGCGGCCGTTATCGATGACCGTGCACCACCCGTTATCGTGGATGATGACCTCTACCCGGTCGCAAAAGCCCGCCATCGCTTCATCGACGGCGTTATCCACCAGTTCCTTGATCAGGTGATGGAGGCCGGACTTGTCGGTCGTCCCGATATACATGCCCGGCCGCCGGCGGACTGCTTCAAGCCCCTCGAGGACCTGTATATTTTCAGCGGTATAGGAAGACGACGGAGCCGGTGTGGTCATAGTCGAAAGAGCTATCCCTTGCGCGCCTTGCCCGACTCATGAGGAGATACGGCCAATTCGTTCGCTTACCTTCACAGTTTATCAGAACCAGGCCCCCAAAGCCAGTTTTCCGAATCGAAAACCGGCCCGTGTGCCTCCCCTACAGCCCCTGCCACCACTGCCGCGCACCCTCCCGCACAAACCGCCCGAGGCCTGGCGCGGGGAGGTGGCTCGCACCCACGATCGAACCATCGGCGATGAGCCGCTCCACCGTCTTCACCCGCGTCTCTCGCGCGATCCCGTGGTCCCAATCGAAGCTCGTGTCGAGCGTTGGATCCTCCGCGTCGATCGCCCCGATAACCACGTCGCCGAGGATGAACCCGCGCTCGCTCCCGGACGTGATCACCACGCTGGTATGCCCCGGCGTGTGCCCTGGTGTCGGGATTGCCGTGAGCGCGGCCGAGACGGTCCGTTCGCCTTCCACCAGTTCCATGAGTCCCAGTGCCTCCAGCGGGCGCACGTCGCGTTCGAATGAGGCGTTGCCCGCCGCG
>Ga0209476_10002237_pt1 | contig 12971 bp, 15 predicted proteins | sample KloWWTrecipitate_FD_187179 | JGI IMG/M metagenome (GOLD analysis project Ga0209476, IMG submission 187179) | Active sludge microbial communities from Klosterneuburg, Austria, studying microevolution and ecology of nitrifiers - Klosterneuburg... | ecosystem: Engineered > WWTP > Aerobic digester... | reverse complement strand
AGCAGGGCGCCGGCGAGGCCACCACCGACGATCGTCAGTGCGCGCGCGTCAGCGGGCATCACGCCACTCCCGTACGCTGGCGGCGAAACGCAGGACGTCGGCATGGGTGTTGTAAAGCGGCACCGGCGAGATGCGGATCACGTCGGGTTCGCGCCAGTCGCCGAGCACGCCGCGCGAAGCGAGGAATCCGAACAGATCGCGGCCACGTTCGCGTCCGCCGATCACGCGGATCGACAACTGGCAGCCGCGTTGCCGCACCTCCCGCGGAGTCACGACCTGCAGGATGTCGCCAAGGCCGGCATCGATCAGCTGCTCCAGGTAGCCGGTGAGCCGTTCCGACTTCGCGCGCAGGGCCGCCATCGTCGCCCGGTCGAACTGTTCCAGCGCGGCACGCAGCGGCGCCAGGCCGAGGATCGGCGGGTTCGACAGCTGCCAGCCGTCCGCGCCCGGGGTCGGCTCGAATTCGGGACCCATCCGGAAACGCACCGCCGCATCGTTGCCCCACCAGCCGGCGAAGCGCGGGCGCGCGGTACGCGCGTGGCGCTCGTGCACGAAGCAGCCGGCAACCGCGCCCGGGCCCGAGTTCAGGTACTTGTAGTGGCACCAGACCGCGAAATCCGCGCCGGAATCGTGCAGTTGCAACGGCAGGTTGCCGACCGCGTGGGCAAGGTCGAAGCCGACCACGGCGCCGGCGGCGTGGCCCAGCCGCGTGATTTCCCCGAGGTCGAACGCCTGCCCGGTGCGGTACTGCACGCCCGGCCAGACGATTGCCGCCAGCCGCGGCCCGTGCTCCGCGATCGCGCGTTCGATCGCCGCCATCGAGAAGGTGCCGCCGTCCACGTCGGGTTCGACCTCGATCAGCGCCTCGGCCGGATCCAGGCCGTGGAAGCGGACCTGCGATTCCAGCGCATAGCGGTCCGACGGGAAGGCGCCGGCTTCCATCAGCAGCAACGGGCGCTCGCGGGTCGGGCGGTAGAAGCCGACCAGCATCAGGTGCAGGTTGGCGGTCAGCGAATTCATCGCCACCACTTCCTGCGGCAGCGCGCCGACCACCCGCGCCAGCGGATCGCGCACCAGTTCGTGATAGTTCATCCATTGCGCCTGGCCGGTGAAATGGCCCTCGACGGCTTCCGTCGCCCACTTGTCCAGCACCTCCTCGACGTGGGCGCGCGCGCCCTTTGGCTGCAGGCCCAGCGAATTGCCGACGAAATAGGCCTGCGTGCCGCCTGCGTGCAGCGGCAGGTGGAACTCCTCGCGGAAATGGCGCAGCGGATCGACCGCGTCGCAGGCGTGCGCGTACGCGTCGGCGAAAATCTCGGTCATGCGAACCTCGTGGCGGGCAGGCCAAGCCATTCCAGCGCGGTGCCGTGGTAGATCCGGGCGCGCTGCGCGTCATCCAGCGCAAGGCGTTCGATGCCTTCGCCCGGCACCTGTTCGCCGAGCGGGAAGGGGTAGTCGGTGCCCAGCATCACCCGGTCGATCCCGCAGGTCTCGAGCAGGTAACGCAGGGCGGCATCGTCGGCCACCCACGAATCGAAATACAGGCGCTTCAAATACTCGCGGGGGTTGCGGAAGTTGTCGGTGGCGACCAGGTCCGGGCGCATGTTGAAGCCGTGCTCGATGCGGCCGATGGTGTAGGGGAAGCTGCCGCCGCCGTGGGCCATGCACACGCGCAGTTTCGGCAGGCGTTCCAGCACGCCGCCAAAAACCAGGCAGCAGGCCGCGCGCGACTGTTCCGCGGGCATGCCCACCAGCCACGGCAGCCAGTACTTGGGCATGCTGTCGGTGCCCATCATGTCCCACGGATGCACCAGGATCGCCGCGCCGAGGTCGCTGGCGGCCTGGAAGAAATCGAACAGTTCCGGCGCGTCGAGGTTCCAGTGCACCCCGTTGGGGCCGCTGATGTGCGAGCCGATCTGCACGCCCTGCAGGCCGAGCTCGTCCATGCAGCGCTCCAGCTCGCGGATCGCCAGTTGCGGGCTCTGCAGCGGCAGCGTGCCGATGCCCGCGTAATGGCGCGGAAAGTCGCGGCAGGTCTGGGCCATGTGGTCGTTCAGGGCCTGGTGCAGTTCCAGCGCGTGGTGCGGCCTGGCCCATTCGCTGAACATCACCGGCACCGTGCTCAGCACCTGCACCTGCACCCCGAAGCCGGCGTAGTCGTCGATGCGGATCTGCGGGTCCCAGGTCTTCGGCCAGATCTCGCGGAAGAACTTGCCGTCCTTGTAGATGCGGTGGCGGCCGTCGTCGCCGTGGTGGATCACCGGGAACCGCGGATCACCGTACTTCGCGGCCAGGTCGGGCCAGTCGCGCGGCAGGTAGTGGGCGTGGGTGTCGATCTTCAGCATGCGCGGCGGCTCAGGTGATGTCCGCCTGCGACGGCGCGTCCATGTCGTAACGCGTCGGCCGCGGATTGAGCGCGCCGCATTCGCTGCAGGTGCGCAGCGCGTCGTCGCGGTAGAAGCGTTCGAACACCTTGAAGAAATCCTGCTCGATGTCCACCAGGTGGAAGAATTCCTCGTACAGCTTGTGGTTGCAGCCGACGCAGAACCACATCAGGGCATCGTCCTCGTGCGCCAGGCGCTTGCGCTCGATGACCAGGCCGATGCTGCCCGCCATCCGCTGCGGCGAGTGCGGCACCCGCGGCGGCAGGTAGAACATCTCGCCGGCGCTGATCCGGATGTCGCGCGCAGCGCCCTGCTTTCCATCGAAATCTTCCTGGATGCGCAGGACCATCTCCCCCTCGAGCTGGTAGAACCACTCCGGACCGTCCTCGAAGTGGTAATCGGTGCGCGCGTTCGGGCCGCCGACGATCATCACGATGTAGTGGTCGTCGACGATGCACTTGTTGCCGACCGGCGGCTTCAGCAGGTGCCGGTGCTCGTCGATCCACGCCTGCAGGTTGATCGGGTTCGGCAGCATGGCGTCAGTCCCCCAGCACGGCGATGCACTTGAGCTCGATCGCGATCGGCGTCGGCAGGGCGGTGATGCCGAGGGTGGTGCGGCAGGGCGCGCCGGCCGGATCCGGGAAGAACTCGGCCCAGATCGCGTTGTAGGCCTTGAAGTCGCGCGCCATGTCGGTGAGGTAGACGGTGACGTCGGCCAGGTCCTCCCAGCGTGCGCCACTGGCCTCCAGCACCGCGCGCACGTTGGCGAACACCGCGCGCGCCTGCGCCTCGATGTCGTACCTGCGCACCCGCCCGTCGGCGAAATACTCGTTGCCGGCGATGGCGTTGGTGGCGGGGTCGCGCGGGCCGATCCCGGACAGGAACAGCAGGTTGCCGACCCGCCGCGCGTGCGGGTAGCTGCCGACGGCCTTCGGCGCCGCGGTGGCGTGCACGGCATCGTTCATCAGCGGTCCTCCCGGTCCAGCCTGATCGCCGCCAGCGCGGCGGCGTACTGCGGTTCCAGCTGGTCCGCGGCGGCCACGTTGAGGCCGAGGTCGTGCACCCGCCCATCGCGCAGGGTGTACACCCAGCCATGCACCGACAACACCTGCCCGCGCGCCCAGGCATCGCGGACGATGGTGGTCTGGCAGACGTTGGCGACCTGCTCAAGTGCATTGAGCTCGCACAGGCGATCGTGCTGCAGCGGTTCGTCGCCGGCATCCAGCAGCAACTGCGCATGCTTGGTGGAGACGTCGCCGACATGGCGGATCCAGTTGTCGGCCAGGCCCACCCGCGCATTGGTCAGCGCCGCATGCACGCCGCCGCAGCCATAGTGGCCGACCACAAGGACATGCTCGACCTTGAGCACGTCGACCGCGAACTGGATCACCGACAGGCAGTTGAGGTCGGTGTGCACCACGACATTGGCGATGTTGCGATGCACGAACACCTCGCCCGGGGCGAGGTCCACCACCTGGTTCGCCGGCACTCGCGAATCGGAACAGCCGATCCACAGGTATTTCGGCGTCTGCTGCCGCGACAACCGTTCGAAGAAACCCGGGTCCTCGCGCGAGATGCGTTCGGCCCAGGCGCGGTTGTTGTGCAGCAGGTCGTCGAGTCGGTTCATGCAGGTTCCACGGTCAAAGGGCGATGCCGACATTGCGCGGCTCGGTGAAGAATCGCATCGCTTCCATCCCGCCTTCGCGACCCAGCCCGGAGGCGCCGCTGCCGCCGAACGGGGTGCGCAGGTCGCGCATCATCCAGGTGTTGATCCAGACCATGCCGACCCGCAGCCCGGCGGCCAGCCGGTGCGCGCGCGCAAGGTCGTTGGTGAACAGCGCTGACGACAGGCCGTAGTCGCTGGCGTTGGCGAGGGCGAGGGCGTCGTCGTCGGAGTCGAAGGCCTGCAGCGTCACCACCGGGCCGAAGATTTCCTCGCGGTTGGTCGCGCATTCGGGGCCAAGGCCATCGATGACGGTGGGCGCGATGAACCAGCCCGGTCGATCCAGGGCTTCGCCACCGCAGAGCACGCGGCCGCCATCCTCGCGGGCCCGCGCCATGCAGGCCAGGACCTTGTCGAACTGCGCCTGCGAGACCAGCGGTCCGACCTGGGTGCCGTCCTCGAGCGGATTGCCGATGCGCAATGCGCGCACGCGCTCGACGAACCCGGCACGGAAGTCGTCGTAAATGCCGCGTTCAATGAGCAGGCGCGAACCGCACAGGCAGATCTGGCCGCCGTTCTGGAACGCGCTGCGCACCAACGTGTCCAGGTGCGCACGCCAGTCGCTGTCGGCGAAGACCAGGGTGGCGTTCTTGCCGCCCAGCTCCAACGAGGTCTTCTTCAGCATCGGCCCGGTGATACCGGCGATGCGGCGGCCGACCGCGCTGCTGCCGGTGAAACTGATCGCCTTGGTGCCGGGGTGCTGCACGATGGCTTCACCCACCGTCGGGCCGCGGCCATTGACCACGTTCAGCACGCCGTCCGGGAAGCCGATCTCCGCCGCCAGCGCTGCCAGCATGGTCGCCGTGCGCGGGGTGACTTCGGAGGGTTTTGCTACAACAGTGTTGCCCGCAGCGAGCGCCGGCGCGATCTTCCAGGTGAACAGGTACAGCGGCAGGTTCCACGGGCTGATGCAGCCGACCACGCCCAGCGGCGGGCGCAGCGTGTAGTTCAGGCCGGCTTCGCCGTGGTGCGATTCGCTGGAAAACTGGGTGGCCGCATGCGCGAAGAAACGCAGGTTGCCGACCGCGCGCGGGATCTCGATGTCGCGGGCCAGCGCCAGTGGCTTGCCGGCGTCGATGGCCTCGGCATGGGCGAACGCGTCGAGGCGCGCTTCCAGTGCATCCGCCAGCCGTTCCAACCAGCGCGCACGCGCGCTGTTCGGCAGCGAGGACCAGGCGGGGAAGGCGGCCTGCGCGGCCTGCACGGCGGCATCGACATCGCGCGCATCGCCGTCGGCCACCTGCGACGCGACCGCGCGGGTAGCGGGGTCGAACACGTCCAGCCATTGCCCGTTGGCGGGCATCGCCGGCTTGCCATCGATCCAGTGCGGGTCGCGTTGCATCCGCCTAGTCTAGAGCGAAAGCCCAGCAGCGCAGGTCCCGGGACGGGGTCAGATCGACTGCATGCGGCCGCCATCCGCCGCGAGCGACTGGCCGTTGACGTAGGCGGCGGCATCGGTGCACAGGAAGGCGACCACGCTGCCGACTTCGGCGGCATCGGCGAATCGCCCGGCCGGGACACTGGCCAGCATCGCGCTGGCGATTTCCGCCTGCGGCTTGCCGCTGGCGGCGCTGCGTTCGGCCAGGATCTGGTCCAGCCGCCGGGTGCGCGTGTAGCCGGGCAGCACGTTGTTGACGGTGATGCCATCCGCGCCAAGTTCGCGCGAAAGCGTCTTGGCCCAGCTCGCGACCGCACCGCGGACGGTATTGGACACGCCGAGGTTGGGGATCGGCTCGTACACCGAGGTCGAGATCACGTTGACGATGCGGCCCCAGCGCGCGGCGCGCATGCCGGGCAGCACCGCCTGCAGCAGGGTGTGGTTGGCGAGCAGGTGCCTGTTGAAGGCATCGAGGTAGGCATCGATGCCGGCCGCATGCGCGGCACCGCCGGGCGGGCCACCGGTGTTGTTGACCAGGATGTGCACCGGCCTGTCCGATGCCAGCGCAGAGACGGCATCGCCCAACGCCTGCCTCTGCGAAACGTCGGCGACCAGGAACCCGTGGCGCTGCGTGTCGTGCGTGGGCAACGCCGCGACCGCTTCGCGCAACACGTCCTCGCGGCGTGCAAGCAGGGTGACGTTGGCCCCCAGCTGCGCCAGTTCGATGGCCGCGGCGCGGCCGATGCCGTCGGAACCACCGCAGACCAGCGCATGCTTGCCGGAGAGATCCAGCTTCACCTGGCGCGCATCCCGAACTGCTGGATCATGCGCGGGCGCAAGGCGTCGTCATCGTCGGCCTGCGGCGGCGCAAGCTCGGCCAGCGAGAATCCGCGATCAAGCGCATCCTCCTCGTCCAGGCCGTCGAACTCGACGAACTCGGCATCCATCAGGGTCGCGCGCGCGGTGTCCGTGCTGTCGTAGGAGAGGGTGTTGCCGTCGCTGTCGAACACCTCGGCGGTGCCGGCCTCGCGTTCGCGCAGGCGCGCCCAGACCACGGTGCGCCCCAGCGTTGCCAGCCACCAGCGGTCCGCGGGGGCGCTCACTGCAGCACCCCGGCGAGCAGCCACAGCAGGCCACCCATCGCGATCCCGCCGAGGATGACCAGCAGCGAGACCCGCGAAGGCGTCGCCAGACCGGACAGGTACGGATCCTGCGCCGCGCGGTAGTCCCCGTGCAGCAGCCACCACAGCGCGCGCGGTTTCAGGAACGCGCCTTCGCCCAGTTGCGCGGTGATCGGCGGGTGGCGGTCGCGGATATGCACCAGCGCCAGCGGCCAGAAGATCACGAATGCGGTGGCACCGGCGATCGCGATCGCGAACGAGCTCAACGCCAGGAACAGGACCAGGTCCGCATCCATGCTCAGAACTCCGCGCTGCCGGGTGCGCGCGGGTAGGCGATCGCGTCGCGGATGTTGGCGAGGCCGCACACGTACACCACCAGCCGCTCGAACCCGAGGCCGAAGCCGGCGTGCGGCACCGTGCCGTAGCGGCGGAAGTCGCGATACCAGCCGTAATGGGCCGGGTCGAGGCCGAACTGCGCCATGCGCGCGTCCAGCACGTCCAGCCTTTCCTCGCGCTGGCTGCCGCCGATGATCTCGCCGATGCCCGGTGCCAGCACGTCCATCGCGGCCACGGTCCTGCCGTCGTCGTTGATGCGCATGTAGAACGCCTTGATCTGCTCCGGATAGTTCATCACCACCACCGGGCGGCCCACGTGTTCCTCGGTCAGCCAGCGCTCGTGCTCGGTTTGCAGGTCCAGGCCCCATTCCACCGGGAACTCGAACTTCTTGCCCGACTGTTGCAGCAGGGTGATCGCGTCGCCGTAGTCGATCCGCTCGAACGGCGCGTTGATGAAGCCTTCCAGCCGGGTGATCGCGGTCTTTTCCACGCGCTCGGCGATGAACGCGAGGTCGTCGCCGCGCTCGTCCAGCACCGCGCGGAACAGGTACTTCAGGAAGTCCTCGGCCAGGTCGGCGTCGTCGTTGAGGTCGGCGAACGCGATCTCCGGCTCGATCATCCAGAACTCGGCGAGGTGCCGGGTGGTGTTGCTGTTCTCGGCGCGGAAGGTCGGGCCGAAGGTGTAGACCTTGCTCAGGCTGAGGCAGTAGGCCTCGACGTTGAGCTGGCCGGACACGGTGAGGAAGGTTTCCTTGCCGAAGAAGTCGCGGGAAAAATCCACGTTGCCCTTGCCGTCGCGCGGCAGGTTGGCCATGTCCAGGGTGGAGACGCGGAACATCTGGCCGGCGCCTTCGGCGTCGCTGCTGGTGATGATCGGGGTGCTGATCCAGTAGAACTGGCGCTCGTGGAAGAAGCGGTGCACCGCCTGCGCCAGGCAATGGCGGATGCGCGTCACCGCGCCGAACAGGTTGGTGCGCGGGCGCAGGTGGGCGAATTCGCGCAGGTATTCCAGCGAGTGCTGCTTGGGCTGCATCGGGTAGGTCAGCGGATCTTCCACCCAGCCGACGACCTCGATGGCGGAAGCCTGCACCTCGAAGCTCTGGCCCTGGCCCTGCGACTTCACCAGGTTGCCGGTGGCGATCACCGCGCAGCCGGTGGTCAGGTGCTTCACCTCGGACTCGTAGTTGGGCAGGGTGTCCGGCGCGACCACCTGGATCGGCGCGAAGCAGGAACCGTCGCTGACGTTGACGAAGCTCAGCCCGGCCTTGGAATCGCGGCGGGTGCGTACCCAGCCCTTCACGGTCACCTGCCCACCCTCGGGCGCGCGCCCGGCCAGCGCCTGCGCCACCGAAAACATGCTCATATGCTCTTGAAACCCTGCGTTGCAGCATCGAAATAGAGCGGCAAGTTTACCGGAGCTACAATCCCCGCATGGCCATCTCCCTCACCGAATCCGCCCGCGGCCGCATCCGCGGCTACCTCGACGCCGACCCGGCCGCCATCGGCCTGCGCTTCGGCGTGTCCCGCACCGGCTGCTCCGGCTGGGGCTACAAGGTCGACATGGCGCGCGAGGCGGGCGCCGGCGACACCGTGTTCGACGCCGACGGGATCCGCATCCACGTCGACGCCGCCAGCCTGGCGCTGGTGGACGGCACCGAGATCGACTTCGTCAAGCAGGGCCTGAACGAACAGTTCGTGTTCCGCAACCCGAACGTGGCCGGTGAGTGCGGCTGTGGCGAGAGCTTCACCACCGACGCCGGCAAAGCCGCCTGACCCGGCCCGGGCGCCGGCCGTGGCGGCTGGATTGCGCCCAAGTCATTGATCCGCCATACTATTGGGCTCCCGTTCGCGGGAGACCTTGCCCGAACGCGCCGGACCGCATCGCGGAGCCGGTGGCCGAGGGCTATCCCAACCGGCATCCAGCCGGCTGACATCCACAAGGAAACCACCATGCGTCATTACGAAATCGTGTTCATGGTCCATCCCGACCAGAGCGAGCAGGTTCCGGCCATGATCGAGCGCTACAAGGGCGCGATCGAAGCCGGCAAGGGCACCATCCACCGCCTGGAGGACTGGGGCCGCCGCCAGCTGGCCTACCCGATCCAGAACCTGGTCAAGGCCCACTACGTGCTGATGAACGTGGAGGCCGAGCAGGCCGTGCTCGACGAACTGGTCGACGGTTTCCGCTTCAACGACGCGGTGCTGCGCCACCTGGTGATGCGCCGCGACGACGCGGTCACCGAACAGTCCCTGATCATGAAGAACAAGGACGAGAAGGGCGACAAGCCGGAGCGCGGCGACCGCCGCCGCCGTGACGACGAGAGCGACAGTGCGGTTGGCACTGGCGACACCGAATCCGCCGCCGAAGCCGCCTAAGCGCGCGCACTCCAGGAGCAAGCACCCATGTCCAAGTTCTTCCGCCGCCGCAAGTTCTGCAAGTTCACCGCCGAAGGCGTGACCGAGATCGACTACAAGGATCTCAACACCCTGCGCCAGTACCTGACCGAGACCGGCAAGATCGTGCCGAGCCGGATCACCGGCACCAAGTCCAAGTACCAGCGCCAGCTGCAGTCGGCGGTGAAGCGCGCGCGCTTCCTCGCCCTGATCCCGTACACCGACAACCACAACGCCTGATCGCGGCGCCGGCGTGGCGTGGCGGATGCCACGCCCACCACCGGCCGCGCAATCGCGGGGTCGTCGTGATCCCTCCGTCCGAATCGGACAGCACCTGTTGCGGCGCAGCGCGTCGCTAACGACACGGAGCAACACCATGCAACTGATCCTCCTGCAGAAAGTCGTGAACCTCGGCAACCTTGGCGACAAGGTCAGCGTCAAGCCGGGCTACGGCCGCAATTTCCTGGTCCCGCAAGGCAAGGCCGTCCCGGCCACCGCCGCCAACCTGGCCGAGTTCGAGGCCAGGCGCGCCGACTACGAAGCCAAGGCCCAGGCCTCGCTGGACGGCGCCAACGAGCGCCAGGCCAAGCTGGCCGATGCCAGCGTGACCGTCAGCGCCAACGCCTCGACCGAAGGCAAGCTGTACGGCTCGGTCGGCCCGCGCGAAATCGCCGAAGCCATCACCCGCCAGCTCGGCGTGGACGTCGGCAAGTCGGAAGTGGTGATGGGCGAAGGCCCGTTGCGCCACACCGGCGAGCACGAGATCGTCGTGCACCTGCACGCCGACGTCGAGGCGAAGGTCAAGGTGGTCGTGGTGCCGGACGCCGCGTAAGCGCACAAGGCACCGTGATACCGCAACGGGCGCCGCGAGGCGCCCGTTGTGTTTGCGGAGGTCTGGTTTCCCGTCGCGTGGCGCTACTCGGTTCTCGCCCGTCGCAGCCGGTGAGACGGGTTATCCACAGGATGTCCCACGACTTGTCTGCAACCCTCCGCGCTCGATGCGCCCTACGATGCCTGCCATCGAACAATAACAAGCGGTCCGCGATGACGGCCCGCAACGGGGAGCCTTCCACCTGATGAGCGCACGTCCGCAGCAACGCCCGTTCGACGCCAAGATCGAGCAACTGCGGGTGCCCCCGCAATCCGTGGATGCCGAGCAGGCCGTGCTCGGCGGCCTGATGCTCGACGCGAACGCGTTCGACCGCATCGCCGACCAGCTCAACGATGCCGATTTCTATCGCCGCGACCACCAGCTGATCTACCGCGCGATCCGCGAACTGGCGGAGAAGAACAAGCCGTTCGACGCGGTGACCCTGGGCGAGTGGTTCGACTCGCAGGGGCTCGGCGAACAGGTCGCCGGCGGCGCCTACCTGGTGGAGCTGGCCAGCACCACCCCAAGCGCGGCGAACATCAAGGCCTATGCCGAGATCGTGCGCGACAAGGCGGTGCTGCGGCAGCTGATCGACGTCGGCACCGGCATCGTCAACGACGGCTTCCAGCCGGAGGGCCGGGACTCCGCCGAACTGCTGGCCAAGGCGGAGCAGGAGGTGTTCGCCATCGCCGAGGCCGGTGCGCGCGGCAAGCAGGACTTCACCCCGGTGCGCAAGGCGCTGATCGAGGCGTTCGACGTGCTGCAGACCCGCAACGCCAACGGCGGCGGGATCACCGGGCTGCCCACCGGGTACGTCGAATTCGATGAAATGACCGCCGGCCTGCAGCCCACCGACCTGATCATCCTCGCCGCGCGTCCGTCGATGGGCAAGACCACGCTGGCCATCAACATGGCCGAGTACGCCGCGCTGAAGTCGAAGAAGGCGGTCGCGATCTTCTCGATGGAAATGTCCGCCAGCCAGCTGGCGCTGCGCATGATCTCCTCGGTCGGCCGGGTCAACGCCACCCGCCTGCGCACCGGCGCGCTCGAGGACGAGGACTGGAGCCGCGTGTCCAGCGCGATCCAGCTGATGCGCGACGTCAAGGTGTTCATCGACGATACCCCGGCGCTGTCGCCCGACGTGCTGCGGGCCAAGGCGCGGCGCCTGAAGCGCGAGCACGACCTCGGCCTGATCGTGATCGACTACCTGCAGCTGATGGCGGTACCCGGCAACAGCGAGAACCGCGCGACCGAGATCTCCGAGATCTCGCGCGGCCTGAAGGCGCTGGCGAAGGAACTCAACGTGCCGGTGATCGCGCTTTCCCAGCTCAACCGCTCGCTGGAAACGCGCACCGACAAGCGCCCGGTGATGGCCGACCTGCGCGAGTCCGGCGCGATCGAGCAGGACGCGGACGTGATCGTGTTCATCTACCGCGACGAGTACTACAACAAGGAAAATTCGCCGGACAAGGGGCTCGCCGAAATCATCATCGGCAAGCAGCGAAACGGCCCCACCGGCGCGCTCAAGCTGAAGTTCTTCGGCGAATACACCCGCTTCGACAACCTCGCCCACGACATGGTGGGCAGCTTCGAGTAGCCGGCCGCGCGGGTTCCCTCCACGGCGCGGGCATGCCGTGGGTGGCGCCCGGATATGTTCGAATATCGCCATGAGCGAACCCTTCGACCAGCGCCCCACCCGCATCCGGGTCGACCTCGATGCGCTGACCCACAACCTGGGCCGCATCCGCGCGCATGCCGGCGTGCCGGTGCTGGGCGTGGTCAAGGCCAATGCCTACGGCCATGGCCTGGTGCCGGTGGCACGGCACCTTGCGCGGCAGGGCATCGACCAGCTCGGCGTGGCCTTCGTCGAGGAAGGCATGGAACTGCGCAGGGCCGGGATCACCACCCCGATCCTGGTGATGGGCGGGATCTTCGGCCCGCAGGTCGCGCAGTTCATCGTCCACGACCTCGAGATCACGGTGTCCTCGCTGGACAAGCTGCGCCAGGTCGAGGCCGCCGCGCAGTCGCTGGGCCGGCAGGCGACCATCCATCTCAAGATCGACACCGGGATGGAACGGATCGGCGTGCACAGCTATTCGGCAGCGCCCTTCATCGAGGCGGCGGTCGCATCCCGCTGGTGCCGGCTGAAGGGCATCTATTCGCACCTGGCCTGCGCCGACGACCCGGCGTCGCCGATGACGCTGGAGCAGCTGGACCGCTTCCTGGACGCATGTGCACACATCACGCGGATCGGCGCGCCGATGCCGGTCCGCCACCTCGCAAACTCCGGCGGCGTGCTGCATTTCCCGCAGACCCACCTGGACATGGTGCGGCCCGGGATCCTGCTGTACGGGGTGCTGCCCGATCCCGCCTCGATTCCCGCCATCGACGTGCGGCCGGCGCTTTCGCTGGTTTCGCAGGTCGTGTACTTCAAGGTGGTGCGGGCCGGGCACCCGGTGAGCTACGGCGCAACCTGGGCGCCGGCCGCCGATACCCGGGTGGTGACGGTCCCGATCGGCTACGGCGACGGATTCCCGCGGGCACTGTCCTCGCGCGGGCAGGTGCTGGTGCGCGGGCAGCGACGGCAGTTGGTCGGGCGCGTGTGCATGGACCAGTTCATGGTCGACCTCGGCCCCGCAGGCACCGCCTACAACGAGGACGAAGTGGTCCTGGTCGGCTCCCAGCAGGGCGAGGCGATTCGCGCAGAAGACCTGGCCCGGCTCGCCGGCACCATCCCGTATGAGATCCTCACCGGCCTCAACCA
>Ga0209476_10002236_pt1 | contig 12974 bp, 22 predicted proteins | sample KloWWTrecipitate_FD_187179 | JGI IMG/M metagenome (GOLD analysis project Ga0209476, IMG submission 187179) | Active sludge microbial communities from Klosterneuburg, Austria, studying microevolution and ecology of nitrifiers - Klosterneuburg... | ecosystem: Engineered > WWTP > Aerobic digester... | reverse complement strand
CGTATATCCTCTTTCTTTGCCTTGGCTCCTGTTGATCCGTGCTGCTTTCCCCTTTCCATGTTCCATATATACACCGTATATCACCGTATATCAACCCCCTTTGTGCGATTATCGCGGTATATCGTGCTTTTTATGGGCTTGGCCGGGCTTGGCTCCGGTGGCGTCGTGATCCCGATCCGGCGCTGGGCCAGATCGCGCCCTGAGGATCGAGGCGCTGGGCGTCAATAATTCCCCCGGACCTTCTGCGATCCCGGTGCGGCTCCACAGGCCCGTCCTGCGGCTCTCCGGGGCCTTGGGGGCCTCCATACACCCCGTCAGGCTTCCTTCCCGGCCCTATGGCCAGCTCAGGCCCTCTACGACCCTCTCCGGGCGCGCTGGGCGCGCATCCGGCAGCTTCCCGGCGCTGGGCACCGATCATCCTGTCCCAGACCACAGGGCAGGCCCACAGGCAGCCCATGGCGAAGACAGATGCCCTCGCCCACCACCGGGGCCGCTCTGGACCCGGTGCAGCGTGAACAACGTCAGAGATCGAAGATCACCAGCCAAAGGCCGAGGTCGAACACCCACGGCCCCCATTCGCCCAAAAGGGCAAATGGGCCGTAAGCGTCCGGTCTGACCGCTATCCGTTCCAGCGCCAGGGGAGCAGGTCGTCGACCTTGTTGATCTTGTAGTCGGGGATGCGGGCAAGGGTATCGGCGAGCCATGCGAGAGGATCGACGGTGTTGATCTTGGCCGTTTCGATCAGCGTGTAGGCGATGGCAGCTGCCTTGCCGCCTGCCTCGGAGCCGACGAACAGGTAGTTCTTTCGTCCGAGGGCGATGGCGCGCATGCCGCGTTCGGCCGCGTTGTTATCGAGCTCAAGGATGCCGTGGTCGAGATAGGAGCGCAGGCGTTCCATTCGGGTCAGCGCGTATCGGATTGCTCCGGCCAGCGGGGATTTTCCAGAGATCGTGGTGAGTTGCATCCCCAGCCATCTTTCCAGATCGTCGAAGACCGGTGCGGCATGGGCCATTCGCAGTTCTGCGCGCCGATCCGGCGGGGAGCCTCTGGCCTCCTTCTCGACGGCATAGAGTTGGGCGATCCGGCCGATGGCTTCTTCGGCGATCGGGGAGCCCTGAGAGCGGTGGATGTCGACAAACTTGCGCCTGACATGGGCCATGCAAGCGACCTCGCGGATCGCGCCGGAGCGGTAGATATCCTCAAACCCTGCATAGCCATCGGCATGCATCCAGCCGCGGAACCGGGCGAGATGGTCCCTCGGATGCTGGCCTTTCCGGTCGCCGGAGAAGCGATACCAGGCGGCGGGTGGGGCCTGTCCGCCCCAGGGGCGTTCGTCGCGGGCATAGGTCCAGAGCCGGGCGGTCTGGGTCTTGCCGGTGCCGGGGGCGAGCATGTTGATCGGTGTGTCGTCCGCGAAGATCGCTTCGGCCGACAGGACATGGCGGCCGATTGCATCGGCCAGCGGTTCCAGCAGGGCTGTGGTCTTGCCGACCCAGTCAGCCAGCGTGGACCGGTCAAGGTCGAGCCCCTCTCGGTCGAAGATCTGGCTCTGGCGATACAAAGGAAGATGGTCGGCATACTTGCTGACCAGAACATGGGCCAAGAGGCCTGGGCCGGGGCGGCCACGCTCGATCGGGCGCGAGGGCAGCGGGGCCTGGACGAAGCGTTCGCAACAGGAACAGGTCAGCCGGGGCCTGACAATACGGTTCACGATAAACCGGCCGGGCACATATTCCAGTTCCTCGGTGACATCTTCACCGATCCGGCGCAGACGGCCGCCGCAATCGGCACAGGCATCAGCGCCGGGTGCCAGTTCCACTTCCATCCGGGGGATGTGGTCCGGGATCGGGCGGCGCTTGGGTTTGTCCTTCTCCTCGATGTCCGGCAGCTTCATCCGCGCGGTCATGGCCGCCGCCGCAATCTCGCTGGTCTCAAGTGCCAGCTGAAGCTGCTCGGCCGTCTCGGACGAGGCCCCGAACCGATGCGCGCGGTGCCCCGCAAGTTGGTGCCGGAGCTTCTCGATCAGGATCGCCTGCGCCTTCACTTCCGCCAGAAGCCGCGCGGTGAAGCTGCGCAGCTCTTCGGGGTCTTCCGGCAAGGTCAGGGTCTGATCCAGCATGCAAGAAGTTTATCCCACTGTATTCGTTGTGGGAATCATTGATTGCAGGATGAGAAGATTATCCCGCTGCCAAGGGCCGCCACGTCCGCTGCGGCGCCCGCCAGTCAATGCCTTCCAGCAGCATCGACAACTGGGCAGGCGACAGCGCGACCTTCCCCTCCTTGGCCGAGGGCCAGACGAACCGGCCCTTCTCCAGCCGCTTCATGAACATGCAGGCACCCTGGCCATCTCACCAGATCACCTTGATCAGGTCACCCCGGCGGCCACGGAACACAAACAGATGCCCGGCGAACGGATCCTGCTCCAGCACCGCTTCGGCCTGCGCCGCCAGCGCAGTGAACCCCTTGCGCATGTCGGTGACGCCCGCCGCCAGCCAGACCCGCGTATTGGCCGGAACCGGGATCACGTCGACAACCCACGGATCAGTCGCGCCAGCGCCTCGGGATCATACCCGCCGCTGATCCGCATCCGGTGCCCGCCCGCCAGTTCGATCTCGATAAGGTTCTCGGCGACGGGCGCGGCAGATGATGGCTTCATCGTCTCGACGACCTCCACCGGCAGAAAGCGCGACCCCTCCGACAAACCGGGCGCTGCTGCCGGGTCCGGCGCATACTGCGGATCGCGCCGCCATTTGAAGATCAGGTTGGCATTCACTGCGTAGCGCTGCGCCACCTGAGCAACCGACACACCAGGTGCAGCCGTCTGGAAGCAGATCGACCGCTTCTCCTCGTCCGTCCAGAGCCGCTTCGTCCGACGCGCCACGCCATCACCATAGTGTCCACCATCGATAGTGGACACTATCCCGCACTCTCAGCACGCGGCAGTGCGGTCAGCCCGGACGCTTACAATGGGCCACCTTCCCCCCACACAGGGCCAGGATCACGCCCGCCAGCACCACACCCCACCGGCTCCGCTGCGAGCCGGGCGCAGCGTGAACCCGGTCAGCCAAAAGCCCATACGCCCCGCCGTGGGCAATCATACAATGATAGCCGAACTATCGCACTTGCCATCGCTGCACATCATTCTTCGCATAATCGTCAATATGCTCGGTATATCATGCCTTTTTGCTTGCGAAGGACAGGGAAAAGACGTAAGGTGAAAAGAGAGAAGAACAGAAGGGATGACAGGGATGGAACGCATCGTCACGCTACATCAGCAGTCGCCAATGGCTGCGCGGTTTGCCCTGATGATTGCCGGGCCGGTATGCGTATCTGAAGAGTTTGCATCGTCCGTCACCCTGCCGCCTCTGCGTCCCGGCTTCTACGCTTATCGGGCGCGTTTTGTAGGAATTGAGAATGGTGCGCGTGTCTTCAAGCTCCTTGAGCTTCTGGAAACCCGTCTACCCCTGAGGAAACATGCCGACCATTAGCACAGAACAAGAGCAAGCCCTACGGCAGTTCGCTAAAACGAATGGCCGCACATGGAAGGCTAAGCTGAATATCCTCTGGGAACGCGCTGCTGCGCCCGTCGTTCTCCACCAGTTGCGAAATTCGCATGGTCCGTCATGGCTGGCCTCTTATCGCATATCGCAGGAAGCGTGATCTAGACTCTCCATCCAACCATGCAATTCGGCATCGCCCTCACATGAAATGGGTCTGTTTGAGGTGTTGGTTGGGCCATATGGGGGTCAATCACGCTCCGTAACGCGCGCCGCTTTCCAGTGCCGTCCGCCGTCCGCGCTGCGCTGGGGTGAAGAACGGGTATCGCGGCCTTACACGGCTGAGGAACGGGTCGTCACGCATGTCGGTCTGAATGAAGGTGATCTCTTCGGGTGTCAGTCCGAGCGCCGCTCCGACCACAGTGTCGATGGCGTCTACCTGTGCCAACACATCTACTTCGGCCTGCACGGGATCAAGGCTGGCGAGAAGGGCGCTCAGTGCATCGGCAGTTTCGCTATCCTGCGGAATGACGACCCCGAGGAGCTTGGACTTTGACATCTCCGCACCTTCATGAAGGGCGATGCCTAAACGGAAAAATCGGGCAAGTTCCTCATTTGGCAGCGTGAGGCTATGGCCCTCTTCGGAGATAACTACAATAGCCGGGTCCGATCCTCCCACAGCATCCTGCAAAGTGATGCTGAAGGGTTCTCCGTCATCGAAAGAGGCAGAAAACAGTAGCTTGTCACTCTTTGCTGCGAGCGCCTTGAATGCGTCCTTCAAGGGCGCCAGCGGAAGCGCGTGAACACGACGCTCAAGCTCAGCGCCAGCATCGTAACGTGACCGACAGGCTTGCAAGAAGGGAGCGCGTCGCGCCTCTAGTGAGGGCGCGATAGCTGGTAGTGTATCCGACCACGGCATATTTCCAATCGTTGACGGATACATGTCGCTGCGCAGCTTGTTCTGGTAGGACGAGCGGAGCGAAAGCAGGGTAAACCACCCATATACTCGGGAAGTAAGCAGGAGATCGAAAGGGAAATCCTCTAGGTCTTGGCGTGGTCCGAATACAGTGGCTGTATTCATGATGGCTGTGGTTCTTGGATCGAACGGTGCCGCGCAAGGGACTTGTTCGATCTTCGGCAGACACCACATTTTTTTCGGCAGAATGTCCGGGAACTTCCAAATGGAAGGACTCGACAAGTTCCATACATCTAGCTTCTTGAATACCGGCTCACCCACTAGCCCCGCCGTGCGAATGTTTTCGCCCTTGTAGGTATCAAGGCCATTGGGACTATTTTCGCTTCCTGTCCCACGCCGCGCTGCGCCATAGGTCAGTAAATATTCTTCTTCCCAGTTTGCCTGCCCCACACCTGTTGGTTTTGTTTCCCTGACTTCAAAACCACCCTTGCGCTTCTTCCAGTAGGTCTTAGCGGCCGAGGAGAACTTACCGAGCGATTGTAGCTTGCGGACAATAGCAGCCCTTGCGGGAGTGAGACGTGTAGCAATACGTCCCTCTGGTGTGAAAAGATCATCGTAGGCAAGCTGAGCTTCCGGCGACACCGTAAGGTCAAATACCGGCCTTGCTTTGCGAAGGCTGGTATCCGTGCTGACCGATGCCTCGTCCACATGTCGAACAGTAACGGTATCGGCCTTGGTCGGCGGCCGCGCTTCGGCAAACAGGATCATTGGCAGGACATCTGCATCAAAGACGTGACGCCAAATCAGCTCCATGTCTACGATCTCAGTGATTGTCCATCGCCCACCCGGCGCGAAGAGCCTCCGCAGCTCAGCCGAGTCGTTCGCTACGCAGAAACTCAGAGGTATCACGAAAGCCAGCTTACCGGGTTTTTGCCCTACCACGCCCTCGGGCACGGAGCACCAGTAATCGAGCGCCCGATAGATAAAGAGGTTGAAGAGGTTTCTTTCCGCACTGATGCCTGAATAGGCAATGCCATTTCGGGTCACAGTTGACGCATAGTATCCCTGCGCTGTCGATTCGAGGGGCGCGCCGCGCTCTGGCCTGACATAGGGCGGGTTGCCGACCACGGCGGCGTAGCCCGGCACGTCGATGTCGCCAAACCGCGTTGTGGTCTGGTCGCGCAGGTCGGTCGGCACGAGGCTGTTGGCGCGCTCTGAGACGTGGATGGATGGAATGCCTTGCGTCCGCACGACAGCGCCAAACGACAGAAGGTGCCAGAGAAGCTGGATCTGGGACAGCACGGCGGAAAACGGGTTGAGATCGTTCCCTGCCGTGTTCTGGATGACTGCGCAGGCTGCCTCATAGGATGCAAGGCCGCGATCCGCGTCCTCGCCGACTGCCTGCTGATACCGCTCGATGAGGAAAGTTCCCGATCCGCAGGAGGGATCGAAAACCTTGTCGTCGGCTGCCAGCCCCAGACGGTCCAGCATGTAGCGCGCGATGCTGGGCGGCGTATAATACTCGCCTTGCGCCTTCCGCTGCTTGGGATCGAGGAAACGGTCGTAGATGCCGGTAAGGATGTCCCCCCGGATACTGGTGAAGTCGAACCGGGCGAAACGATACATCGCCCACTCGACATTCCGGGACAAAGTGTCGTCCGCAAGATCGAGCACCCAATCGTGCTCAGTCTCGTTGAAGGCTGCGGCATAGACCTTGGCCCCAGAGCGGTAGGCATCTTCCAGAAGACGGGTGTATCGCGCGTTGAAGTAGGCGCGCATCCCTTGGAACGCCTGAACCCCGCCATTGCACAGGTAGCGCCGCCGCCTGTTCCCGTCCGGTGTTGTTTCATCGAAAAACCCATGGTCCTCCAAGAAGCGGATCAGCAGGATGCGGGCGAGGATGAGATTGGCCGTCTCGGTCGCGAAAAACTGGTCTAGTTTGTCGGCTTCGCTCTTGGGGTCGATGCCCGTGCGTTCGGCAAAGGCCGGAAGGGCGCTCAGCGTCAGCCGGGCCATCGCAGGGTCGGCTGCCAGAAGCCGGTTCAGTTGGTGCGCTTCTCGTCCATGCTGGATGGCCTCCTCCCGCCCATGGGGCTTTCCGGTGATCTGGACCGGATATGGTGAGAACGTGTAGCCGTGGAAACGGGTGGAGAATGCTGCGACTTCGGCGGTAAGTTTGCTGCGTTCAGCCCGGATCGCGGCCAAGGCCGACAGAGTTGCAGCCTGCAAGCGCTGGGTCGTCTCTTCAAGACCATCAAAGAAAGCGTTTCGGGCCAACGCCTCTGTCAGCTCGTCGCCTGTCCCCGACAGACGGTCGGTTGCGATCAGGCTTTCATCACCTTCTCTAAATCGAGCCAAGAGGTGCGGCACCCCCGCGACCTCAGCCCTTAGCTCTGCCATCTTCTCAAGGAACTCATCATAGGTGAGCGTGGCGAGATCGAGCACGATGTCCGTGCTCGCATCGCCGCCCCTATCGGCTGGCCGGGCAACCAAAGTTGTCGGGTCCACCATGATGAACCATGCCGTATCGGCCGTGATGTATTTCGACTTCTCTTTGAACAGCGCCTTACGCTTGGCAGGCGTCTTGCAGGCATCGTGCTCATCCTTGGCTTCAAGGACGATCCAAGCAACCTTGGAGCCGGTAACGGCACCGGGCGCGAACACTGTGATGTCAGGACGGCCCCGCGCACCGGAGCGGTCGATGTCCACGTCCTGTGGCGGATAGCCTAGAACCTCAATGAACAGGTCACGCAGCGGCCCATACATCGTCGCTTCCTGCCCTTTGGCCGTCGCCGCAAGGCTGGTTCTGGCAATCTCAAATCGCTGCTGTGGTGTATTCTTCGCCAACAGGGAGCCTCTCCAATTAGGCACTGATCTCAGCGCTATCTACTACGAAACGTCTTGAATCAATCATCCAGCCAAGCAGCGTAAAACTGCCGCACTCTAGAAATCTGCTCATCGACGTGAAGACTTGGGTTTCCGCTTAGGAAGTCGCGCAGCTCTTTCTCCACTTCCGCCATACTGATATTCTTTTCGAGCAACTCGCCAAGCACCTTATACGCTCGTTGTTGGTCGGAGGGATGCCCCGCAAACCTTCGATCAGCGAGGCCGAAGCACATCTGTATCTCATTTTTCCATGTCATTTAGTGTCTCCCTTTTTGTCTGCCATCGCCGGACAGCCGTGACAGCATCTGGCAAGGCGCTGAACCCCCAGACTGCACCAATCAGAGTGAAAATGGACGCGCCTGCCACCCCCCCAAACACACCACCAACTATGCCAGTGCCCCCACCAATGAGCGCACCGAGAAGCGCCCCGGCCACTGTGCCAATTAGCCTCGATCTCATGTGTGCTCCTTAACTAGGATTTCGATCTTCAGGACAGCCACCAGCAAAAGCAGACCGCATTGCGGACAGATAGTCCTGCATTCCGACAACCTGCTGGATCATCGGTTCACAGACGACGCGACCGTTCTTTTCACACCGACAGTCGCCTTGATACGTCATTCTGCACAGGGATATTGCAGTATCTTCATCTGCCTTCGATAGCGCCATGGTTTCTCCGCCTCCTAGACCCGGTTGCTCTTGTTCGGTTCGGGCGGAAGTGCGGGAACGCTGTGATCCTCGCGCCATGCGCGCAGCTCAGCGTTCACAAAGTCTTCGAGTTCATCAATCGAGACTCCTTCCCGCATGGCTCTCACAATTGATATGGCTCCGTGGTGGTATCCCCTTCGGAAGTGTGCCTCGTGCTCACCCTGCGGTGGACTAATGCTGCTGGTCATGGTTGTCTCTTCACGGGCTGTAGCTCGACGGTTTAGGGACCGGCGCGGGTGACTGGCCGAGGCGCAGCGCCGCCTCGGTTTGTGGGTTTTCCATCGCCGGGGCGATGGCACGGTAGTCTGAACTGCTCATGCCGAGGGTAGCGCCGATCCCTCGCCATTCATCCCGGATCGTCTCAGCCATCGTCCGGGCCAGCTTTGCAGCATCGGCCTCCTTGATGTCGAAGAAGGGGGCTGCCTCGATGACGGCCTCGACCGACAAAGCGTTGCCATGAAGGTCCGAGATCGCGGTCTTCAAGGCGGTTCCGGCTTCGGGCACGGGGTTGATGTCGTAGGCGGGCGACAAGCGCCATTTACCGCCCGGAGCGGCGATGAACCCCAAGTTCCGCAAATGGTCGTCGGTGTTCTGGATCAGGACCGTGAACATGAGGCGGCGGTGCAGCTCGGCCATCTGCTCCTTGGGGTTGGCACAGTGAGTCATCATCCTATGCGCCACATCGACGTAGTTTCCCGGCTCTGTGCCCTCCAAGCCCATGAACGTCTGCGCCGAGATGAAGGGCACTCGCGCGCCACCGTCGAGCCTGTCGAACCGCTTGACCAGTGCCACAGGAAATCGCTGGGCGGCTGTGGGGAGTATTTCAGCCTGTGATGACCGGATGCCCACCCGCGCCGCCAGTCGGAGCGCCATGACTTCTGTCCGGGCGAGTGCGTAGGTGTCGTCTTGCTTCGCCAGTTTGGCGATCCAGAGTTGACCAGCGTTGTCCCTCGCGTTGACCTTCGGGCGCGCCCCGCCGAGTGAGCCTGCATTCGCGATCAGCTCGCCACCGACGAACTTTCCCCTTTCGGCCTGATACCCTTCTGGATCGGCCTCGAAGGCGCGTGAGGCATTGATGACATCATCCAGCTCGTAGAGCCGGGGCACGGAGACCGTTCCTCCTCTCTCAGCCGTCCTTGGCGGTGCCAGCGCTGTCGCGCCCTCACCGGGACCGTCGAAGTAGCGCAGTGCGCCGGATCGTAGAAAATCGTCCGACTCCAACAGGTAATCGAGATCGTTGGGCACCCGGCCTCGGCCGTCACCCTTGAACGCCATCTTGATGATCGCCCGCCCCCATGAGTCCGGCGCTCCATCGGAGATCGGCAAGGGCAATGCCGACGCGTTCCCTGACTTCGTGCGGAAGGTCGGCCCGTCCTGCAACGGCAGATCGGGCGACAAGGCAAAGCGGTTGGGATGCTCAAGCCAGCTCCGGTGATAGGTGAAGACAGCGGTCTCGCGAACACCGGAGACCTCGTAGATCAGCTCGCCGACCGGAACCGCCGGGCGGGGCGCTGCACCGGCTGCCACCATCCGGCCATCGTCACCACCGATACGCACGTCAATCCTGCGGGTGCTCACCAGCCGATTCCCTCTTCAAGATCGGTCCCGCTCTGGTCCCCTGCGGACGGGGCTTTCTCCCGTCCTTTAACCCGCCGGGGGACGCTGTTTCGCATGACCATCAGCCCCACGTCATCGGCTGCCTGATCGAGCAGGTCACGCAACAGATCGACCCTGCCAAGCGCGTGAAGCGCCGAGGCCAGCGTGTTGAGGGAGCAACCGGCGTCTCCGGCCTCCAAGCGCTGCAAGGTGGCGCGCGACACACCCATCTGCGCCGCGAAGTCAGCAGTCGAGATGCGCCGGGCGCGGCGAGCAAGGGATATGTCCGAGCCGAGTTTGCCCAGCGCGCGCGCAATGACGGGATACACCGCCCCGCCCTTCGTCTTCTGGATACCTGTCTCTGTTCTCATAACGCCTCGCAGATAGCGCTTACTGCGCCGATGTGGCTTATCTGCGAGTCATTACCGTCAAAGTCAAGGGGCTTGAAAGGCGCAGTTCACCAGCCCGACGACAAGTCGCAATCCGGCAGTGGCTGTCCCTGCCCGATCATGCCGGACAACCGCTCAAAGTCCTCCCCTAGCTCCAAAGCCAGATCCCGACCGAAGCAGTCGAACCATGCAGGAAGTGCCCTCCCGATCTGAAGGTGCTCTTGCATCGTCACCGGGCTGCCGTTCAGAAAGGCGAGAACACGATGGGGAGCGATCCGCTCCCCGCCTTCTGAAACCCTCGCTGCCAGCGCGTTCAGCACGGGCAACGGTTCAGACAATTTCGCGGCCGAAGCACCAATCATCTGCGTCACAAATCCATGTCCGAGGCTTCGTGGGTGGCCGTCATGCCCGCGTCCAGTTGCTCCGACGCAGCGATGGCGTCCTGCCGCAGCAGCGCGTGGTCGATCAGGGTGAAGGTGATCTTTGTCACCGCCCCGTTCCCTGTCTGGCTAGTCCAGTGCGTCATCATGAACTCTACTCCGCAGGCGTTGTTCATGTCCCGGTTGTCGGGTTGCAGATACTGGAAGGCATGGTTGACCTGCGCGCTACACGACACGTCGCCCAGCCTGTTGCCTTCGGGATCGAGCCGCCAGATCGCTGTGCTGCCGTCAGCGGAGGAAGGCGCTCCGTAGAGGTCCGTGAGCTGGGCGAGCAACGCGCCGTAGGGCGTGGCCTCCGCAGGCGGGAAGTGCATGGTTCGGGTGATCGTGCCGACAACACTCCCGCTGGCAGGTGTGGTCAGGTCGCCCAGCACATAATGCGCGTCCGTGGACCCCTGATGGTGCATCGGGGTCTCGAAGCCTACGGTGGCGTAGCTCACCGGCATCTCGACCGAGATCGAGGCTCCCGAGGTCGAGCGCAGTGTCAGCGTCCCGCTGGTCTCGGCGAGTTCCAGTTCCTTCACCGCCATCGCAGCCTGCATCTCGGTGAAGGTCATGCCGGGATAGGCGTCGAGAATGCGGAAAGGATAGGCAGGCGGCACGGTCGCCTCGACAGTCTGCTCCATGTCGAAGGCAGAAGCGCCCGTCCCAAACGCGAACAGTCCAATCACCCCAGCGGCGACCATTGAGAAGGCTTGATTTCGCATTGTCTCTTCCTTTCACCAGCAGCCACAACCTGCGCTTGTGAAGGAGACTAGCAGACCTGCTTCCGAAACTGAATCACCCCTGTGAGCGTCGCCAATCCCACGGCATCTGGAATACACCAGCCCAAAGCCCCCGACGCGCAAGGCGGGCTGCATCCTCGTCCCGCACATAGGCCCGCGAATAGCGACGGTAGGCGACGGCCCAACCTGCCCGGACCATCTCAGCCCCAATGTCGAGGTCGCCTTGGTAGCAGACCGCGACCACCCGGCCATAGCGGTCTATGTCTTGTGGATCGCATTGGATGGGCGCTCGGCCAATCAAATTGGCAAGCGCTATCGCCGCGTCTCGCCCGCAACGCCATCTTTCACCCTGTTCTGTTTCACATGGCTGCCCGCCCTCGGGCGCATCAATTCCAAAGAGCCTGACCCGCTGGCCGTGAATTTCGAGAGTGTCGCCGTCGATGACGCTGGCTACGCCTGCGACAGGCTCTGACTGAGCTTGCGCAGACCACAGAACAGCAAACACGAATGGAACAACACGCCAAATCTTTGCTGTGTGATTTAGCTCTGGGGCAGCCACCATTTATTCTTCCCTACTTTGGCGCGGACCATCAATTGAAACATTTTTAGCAGCGTCGATCATCTGCTCGCCTTTCCGCTTTTCCTCTCCATAACGTCGCCGAAGGAGGCCACGATACAGGCTGACTTGGGAAAGTGCATCTTCTCGTTCAGGTGCGTTGGGAATATGGGCATACGCATCTGCCAACCCTGCTTGCCAGTCGATAGCGTCATAGAGCGCCTGCCGGATAAGCTGCCTGTCGGTCGCCATAGTCAGGTTATCTCCCTATGAAACTCTGTCGGCTGCCCGATGTATATCGGCACCGGCTCCTCGCTGCAAAACTGGTCGAAGGTAGGGTCCAGCACCCGGCCGTCCGGGAGCTTGATCCACCAATGTTCGAGGTATCCCGTTGCGGGATGATCCGAATGATCGCTCTCGACCAACTCAACCGGCATTCCGTAAAAGTTCAGAAGCCCGGCCAGCGGAGATGAGACCGCAAAGCACATGCCCTCTGGCGAACCTGCCTCGCCAATGAGGCCGACGCGGAAGTCCCAAGCTACCCATGCCCGCTCCGGGTGCGCCGCACCGATCTCCCTTGCCTCCGCTCGATCCCATTCTGCTTCCGTGCTCGGCCAGTCCACCTGGACATCCATGCCTGATCCTCCTTCGTCGCCGCTTCAAGGCCAACATCATCGCGATCACTAGCGCTGATGTAGCCTTTCGCGCTAATTCATACATTATCGCTAATCGACACGCTATATCATGCTTTTCTAGTTGACAAGTCTCTTTTGTTGAGTCAGATACTGAAGCAGAAGCAAAGGAGAGCGTCATGACCACCACCCTTCCCGCCCCCACCGAGAACGAGCTGAAATGCCTGATGGTCTGCCTGAACTACGACAGCCGCGAAGGCCAGCTTTCGGACAACTTCAGCAACGGTGGCGCGGCCGAGTTCCGCGCTGCGCTGGGCTGGAACAAAGAGCAGGTCGCCGCCCTGATCGGCTCGATGGAGAAGAAGGGCTACGGCTACATGGACGAGGATGGGGTGAACGGTGAGCCGGTCGATATTTTCTGGCTGTCCGAAGCCGCCGTGAACATGATCTTCGACATGAAAGAGCAGGGGCTGGTCCAGTGACCAGCCTTTCCCTTAGCCTTGAGCCCACATTCTCCAAGTAAGTCGCTGATTTCGCTGTCGTAATCGTGATATTTCGCATATAAATCATGGCGTTGACGGCTGCGAGGGGCGCGTTTCATGGATCACCTGGAGGGTGCGGGCTTGGCGCGG
>Ga0209476_10002233_pt1 | contig 12978 bp, 8 predicted proteins | sample KloWWTrecipitate_FD_187179 | JGI IMG/M metagenome (GOLD analysis project Ga0209476, IMG submission 187179) | Active sludge microbial communities from Klosterneuburg, Austria, studying microevolution and ecology of nitrifiers - Klosterneuburg... | ecosystem: Engineered > WWTP > Aerobic digester >... | reverse complement strand
TGCCAAAAGGCTAGGCGGCAATGACAACGGAATGAAGAATTACGTTCTGGTGATCCTGAAAACCGGCCCGAAGGATGCGTCCATAAAGGGAACGGTTCGTGACGAGATATTCAAAGGACATATGGCAAACATCAAGCGGCTTGGCGATGAGGGCAAATTGGCCCTTGCCGGCCCGTTTGGTGACAATGACCGAACGTATCGCGGACTATATATTTTTAACGTCTCGACCGTCGCAGAAGCGTTGAAGCTTGCTGAAACTGACCCTGCGATCAAGGCGGGCATCTTTATCATTGAGGCAACGCCGTGGTTTGGCTCAGCGGCACTGATGGGCGTCGGTGAGACCCATAAACGTATCATGAAGACAAAGCCGTAAATGCAAGATTGCGAGCTAATTGTTATTCACGCTGCCGAATTGGTAACGTGCCGGTCGGCAGGAAAGCCGAAACGCGGTGCTACTCTACGTGTCGTCGGAATTATCAGCGACGGCGCTGTGGCGGTGGCAGACGGCAGGATCGTGGGCATCGGCACTACGGCAGAGATCTTGCCCAACTTTGAGGCGGATACTGTCATAAACGCGGATGGCCGCGTGGTGGTGCCCGGTTTTGTCGATCCGCACACTCATATAGTTTACGCCGGCGACCGTTTGAATGAATTTGAACTGAAGATACAAGGTGCTGAGTATCTCCAGATCTTGGCAAATGGCGGCGGGATCATTTCGACGGTGCGGCAGACACGGCAAGCAACAATAGAGCAACTCATTCAAGAAAGCCGCAGGCGTCTCGACAAAATGCTGGCCTGCGGCACGACGACCTGCGAGATCAAAACCGGATACGGGCTCGACACGGAAACCGAGATGAAGATGCTCGCGGCGATCGAGGCCCTCGATAGGTCTCACGCGATCGACATCGTACCGACATTCCTCGCGGCTCACGCAGTTCCGCCCGAATTCAAAGGCAATGCAGACGCTTATGTCGATCTGATCTGCACGGAAATGCTGCCGCTTGCGTGGCAATGGTATGAGCGTTCGCATTTTGCCGCGAAAGGCACGCGATTCTTTTGCGACGTTTTTACTGAGCAAAATGCATACGATCTCGGGCAATCAGGTCGTGTACTGGAAATGGCAAAGGCGTTGGGTTTCGGGATTAAGGCGCACGTTGATCAGTTTACAAACCTCGGCGGAACGCACCTCGCGATCGATCTCGAGGCGATCTCGGTCGATCATCTAGACGCGATCTCGGACGAGGAGATCAGCCAATTGTCCGCATCAGAGACTATCGGAATCGTGATCCCGACAGAGAATTTCAATTCCGGCAAAATGAAATATGCAGACGCACGGAAAATGATCGATGCAGATTGCGCGATCGCCCTCTCGACGGATTACAATCCGGGCTCGGCCCCGTGTCCGTCGCAGCCGATGGCGATGGCGATCGCTTGCCGATATCAAAAGTTATTGCCGGCCGAAGTTTTGAATGCGGCGACGATAAATGCTGCATATTCGATTGGAATGGGTGACCGCGTCGGTTCGATCGAATTGGGAAAGCGTGCCGATCTTGCGCTATTTGACTGCAGCGATCATCGGCAGATCGCAAATGAATTTGGCGGAAATCTCGTCCGAACGGTTATCAAAGGCGGTAAGGTCGTCTATGATACACGCTCAGCCTGAAATTGTTGGGCGAAGCCGCTTTGAGAACCGGCAGTGATAAACCACATTGGAAAGTTAATGAGTGAAATATTACTTGACGGCGAAAGCCTAACATTTGAACAGGTAGTCGCGGTCGCCTACGGCAAGCCCGGCGAACCTCGGGTCGTATTGTCCGACGGTGCGAAGGCAAACGTCGCTCGGAGTGCGGCGGCAGTTCAGACGCTTCTCGATCGCGGCGAGATCGCTTACGGCATCACAACCGGCTTTGGAGCCTTTAAGGACAAACTGATCAGCCGCGAAGATGTCGAGACGCTCCAGCGAAATATTGTCGTAAGTCACGCGGTCGGCGTCGGTGACCCATTTGACGCGGCGACCACCAGAGCGATAATGCTGATCCGTGCTAATACGCTCGCCCGCGGTTTCTCCGGCATTCGCCCCGCAACGCTCGAACTAATTCTGGAATGCCTGAATTGCGGCGTTCACCCGCAGATCCCGGAAAAGGGAAGCCTCGGAGCGAGCGGCGACCTTGCTCCGCTGGCACACTTTGCTTGCGTGCTGATCGGCGAGGGCGAGGCGGAGATCGGCGGCGAAATAGTAACAGGCAAGGAAGCTTTGGAACGCGCCGGACTTTCGCCGATCGTCCTTGCAGCAAAAGAGGGATTGGCGTTGACCAATGGGACGACGGTGATGACGGCAGTCGGACTGCTTGAGACGCAAAAGGCCAAACACCTTGCCGAAATGGCGGATGTTGCCGGCAGTTTGAGTCTCGAGGCACTTAACGGTACGCTTTCTGCGTTCGACGAACGCATTCACGCCCTGCGTCCGCACCCGCGACAGATCCAGTGTGCCGCGAATCTTCGTGAGATCCTTGCGGAAAGCGAGTTTGTACGCGATTTTGACCCCGCCAATGTGCAGGACGCTTATACGCTTCGCTGTATGCCACAGGTTCACGGTGCGTGCCGCGATGCCGTCGCATATGCTGGATGGCTGATCCAGATCGAGCTCAATTCGGTCACGGACAACCCTCTGATATTCATCGACGACGAAAGCAGTAAGATCGACGTCATTAGTGGCGGGAATTTTCACGGCGAACCATTGGCGCTCGCGTTCGATTATCTTACGATCGCCCTGACCGAATTGGGCAATATTTCGGAACGGCGAATAATGCGCCTGACGGACGAGTCATCTAATGCCCATATTTTACCGGCATTTCTGACTGAGCACGGCGGGCTGAATTCCGGATTTATGATCGTTCAGTACACAGCGGCGGCATTGTGTACGGAAAACAAGGTGCTCGCTCATCCGGCGAGTGTCGACACCATCCCCAGTTCGGCAAATGTCGAGGATCACGTATCAATGGGGGCAACGTCAGCACTAAAGCTTCGCGTCGTAGCTAAGAACCTCGAGACGATACTCGGGCTCGAGGCGTTCTGTGCCGCTCAAGGGATCGATTTTCGCAAGAAGTTACTTGGTTCGGATGGTAAGCTTGGAAAGGGAACTCGGACGCTTTACGAGGAAATGCGAAAGCGGATACCCTTTATCGAGAAAGACGAATATATGAAGCGACACATAGATGCCGCTTGTGAGGTTCTGCGGTGCCATCGCACGGCTAAATAGAAAAATATGCGAGCAATTAGATATTTTGCGTTTCTAACGATCCTGGTATTTGCGGGCTGTTGGTCGATCGACTCAAAGGCCGGGAATAGCCGGGATGATACGCCGGTCGAACGGGCTTCGGCAACGCCGACTCCGCGCGTTTCGCCGACGCCAAAGGTAACCCCGACTATGTCAAAAGAAAAACCGAGCGGCGGCTTTATGGCTAACTTGCCGTCCGATTTCGAACAACCGACCGATGACGCCGGACGCCTTTTGCTAAAAGAGTATGGCTCTCTTTTTGCAACCGGCAATGGGGCCATCGCCCCCAAAAAGGTCGTGTTCAAGGACGACGCAGATGTTAAGGCATTTCAGGCATCAGCCCCGCAATCAACCGAAACCATTGGCGGAATGACCGTAACCTTGCAGACACCCGCGATGACGGCACTAAAGGCCGCAATTGCTGAAGCTCGTGCGGCAGGACTATCGATCGGCCCGCGAGGTGGTGATTCGTCCAAGCGTGGTTATCAGCAGACGGTCACGCTCTGGGCAAGCCGCGTAAATCCGGGTTTTGTTTATTGGGTCGGTAAAGGACGTGTGACACAGGCAGAGGCGTCGCGGATCAAGGCATTGACGCCATTTCAACAGGTTCCAGAGATCCTGCGGCTCGAGCAAGACGGCATCTTTTTTGCAAAGGATCTCTCCAAATCGATCATCTATTCCGTCGCACCGCCCGGAACTTCCCAACACCTTGCGATGCTCGCACTCGACGTAAAGGAAAATGAAAACCCTCGTGTTCGGCAGATACTTGCCAAAAACGGGTGGTTTCAGACTGTTAGCTCCGACTTGCCGCATTTCACATATCTTGGCGTGAGTGAAAGCGACCTGCCGGGACTAGGCCTCAAGCAGATCACTAATAGCGGTCGTACTTTCTGGGTGCCGGATATTTAAGGTTAGCGTACGGATCCCATTCCGCCGTCGACGTGTAAGATCTGACCGGTTATCCAAGCACTCTTTTCTGATAGCAGAAAAGCTGCCATTTCCGCGATGTCCGCTGCTGTTCCAACCTTCTTTAGCGGATGCCGAGCGGCTGACGCGTCTCTTTTTTCCGGCGTATTTAGAAGCTTTTCGGCAAGCGGCGTGTCGGTAAGTGACGGAGCGATACAGTTGACTCTGATCTTCGGCGCAAATTCGGCGGCGAGGGCTCGGGTCAAGCCCTCAACTGCACCTTTCGCTGCCGAGACCGAGGCGTGAAACCCCATTCCCGTCTGCACCGCCACGGTGCTAAAGAGCACAATCGATCCATTCTCCGATATTTTCAGATTTGGGAGGTAGTGTTGGATTACGCGGACGGCCCCAAGAAGGTTGATTTGCATATCGGAAACGAAATCAGTTTCCGTGAGCCGATTGAAAGGCCGAAGATTAATACTCCCCGGGCAGTACACGACACCGTCAATGATTCCCTCGATCGTCGGAAGAGGCTCGTCGGATGCCACGTCATACGTCTGAAAGTCAACACCTTCCATTCCCGCCAGTTCGCCTTCGGTGCGGCTGATCGCAATTACAGTGTTGCCATCCGCCGTCAGCATTTTTGCAAGCGAATTACCGATCCCTTTACTGGCACCAACTACCAAGTATCTTTTTTGCATAGTATTTTAGCGACCTTCCTGATCTAAGTAGATCGACTGAACATAATAATGACCCAAGCAAATCATTTCGGCGGTAGATTGGAAATGGATTCAGTTTCGATCCGTATGTAAAAACGAACTAAAAAATGGGCATCACGAGGATGCCCAAAAGTGAATAAAGTCGAAAGTATATGTCGTATCACTATTTGATGATGAATGGTTCGAGGAGACGCATCCACGCTTTGTCAGCACGTTCGTATTCGATTGTGCAGCGTCCGGCACGCTCCGCGGGCAATCCGTCAGGGCCGACTATAGATTTCATACTGACGGGGTCGCTACCGTAAACCAGGCAGAGCATATCGTAAAATCGTGTCTTGCTAAACGAGTGTTCGTCCCAAAATGCCATATCACCGGGATCGGTGTCGCGACTGGCAACATCAAACTCAAGTGCGGCGTTAATAGCACTATTCCGACCTTCGGGCGAACCGTCAAGTATCAGGATCGTTGCAAGTTGATCGACCGCGTCCTCTTCTCGGCCGGTTGCCGGCAGGTCAAGGACATCGATCAAGCAGTGGCCAAGTTCGTGGAAAAAAGCTTGCATTATCGTGTCGCCGACCATATCTTCGACCTCGTTCGGATCCTTCGAAATAGTCTTAAACTCTTCCTCGAATTGGTCAGCGAGTTCGTAGCAGATAGTAACCTCTGTACTTTCTGAATTGTAGTACGCGTTTGCCTCGCCGCACTTGTCAAAGTTCAGATAGACGTCACGCGGCAATGCAATAAGTTGATTGAGCTCGGTCGCGATTTCCTGAAGCATTGCCACCTCGTCCTTCGGCATCGCCTTTTTAGGCTGTTTGGCCTTAGTCACAGGTGAGAACCCGACCTTGAAGTCGCCCTTGTCAAGAGGGTGTTTGGCGGGCTTAACGGGTGTGGCTGCTGGTTTTGCATTCGCCGATCGGTTTACGTTTGTACTCTGGGCTTGTGACGGACCCATTAGCGTCGTGGTGCCCAAAATAACAAGCAGAAATGCCATTGAAAAAATTCCGATCGCTATGGTTTTCATATATTTTATTTCTTCTTTTTGAGTTTGAGCCCTACGGTTTTTGTATCAAATCAGATCGAGATTCTGATAGATGTCGGAGCGCACACGATTTATTAAAGTTGACGCGAAATCATAATGCAAACTTCGCAGAAAGTCTATTGTCAAAGCGTACAGAAAAAAAGCCGGACAAATGTCCGGCCTGTGTAGAGGAAACAGTAATTGTGGTACACCCGGCAAGATTCGAACTTGCGACCCTCTGATTCGAAGTCAGATACTCTATCCAGCTGAGCTACGGGTGCTCGAAGTAAAGATTTTAGATATGCGGACCGTGTTTTGCAAACCGCGTTTATAAACTACTGTTGCAGACTACGAACGTGCTTGATGATCGATCTGATCTCTGCCTCAGTCAATTTATCCTTGAATGCAGGCATTCCGTCATCGGGAAATCCCTCGGAAATGTAGCCAAATATCTTTTCGTCAGGCTTGGCTTTCTGTTTGGCGGTGGTGATATCGTCCGGGTCGATCATTTTGCCGTCGACAGTTGTTTTGCCGCCCTTTCCGCTGTCCCTGTGGCACGTCATACAGTTGGTTGTATAAAGGTTTCGTGCCAAAACTGTCTCGTCGACCGGTGTCGGCGCCGTTGCCGTTGGCGTTGCCGCGGCATTCGGCTTATTGTCGTTTGTGCCGGTTACCGAGTTCGGCGGCGGTGCCTGGCCACAGGCGGCCAAAAAGATCGCAAATGTTGTGGCTATAATGGTTATTTTCAACTTATTCATAAATTAGAGATCTATTTCGTTTGATTACGATTGTGAAAAAGTTTAACTTAAGGTGACAATTTACACCAATTCGACCTTTCAACAATATGAAAATTCGCACCCCGTGGATCATCGTCATTGCCGCAATGTCTTTCATTTCGGCCATTGCTCAACCCGCAACTCCGACCAAAGGCATCGCGGGGCTTAAGGCCGAGGTGACTATTCGGCGTGATGCCCGCAGCATTCCCTATATCTCGGCGACAAATGATAACGACCTGTATTTTGCGCAGGGTTACACCACTGCAAGTGATCGTCTATTTCAAATGGATCTGATGCGGCGTGTGGCACGGGGCGAAACGGCCGAGATATTCGGTAAGACGGTTCTCGACGAAGATAAGCGTTGGCGACGGTTTAATTTCTCGGCCATCGCCGAGCAAAACCTGACGTTTCTCAGCCCGGCACTTCAGTCCGCCCTTACGAGCTATGCGAGCGGCGTGAATGCGTATATTGCGACACTGGATGAAAAGACGTTACCGGTGGAGTTCCGATTCCTGCAGTATCGACCTCGAGAATGGCGGCCCTCTGATACGATCGTGATCGGCAAGATACTCTCGGACGCCCTTAGCACGACGTGGCGGTACGACCTGATTCGAGCGTCGATGCAGAATATTTCCAAAGACAAACTGGCGGATCTGAATGATCCGGTGACACCGTATGACGTGATCCTCTTTGGCAAAGACACGCCTGCCAAAAAGGAGGCAGTTGCGAGCAAACCCGTCGAAGTTTCCAATGGATTGCTGGCTCTTGCCGATGCTGATGATAGACTGCGCTCGAGTTCGCTTGAGCGTGTCGGGCTATACGCAGAGGACCTTGCGGCGAGCAATAATTGGGTCATTTCAGGAAAGCGTACGGCGGACGGCAAACCGATCCTCGCCAATGACCCGCATCTTGCCGCGACCGCACCCGGCATTTGGTATCTGACACATCTTTCGACACCCACGATGCGAGTCTCGGGCGTGACCTTCCCGGGCGTTCCCGGGATCATACTTGGCCATAATGATTCGATCGCGTGGGGAGCGACAAATGTCGGCCCTGACGTTCAGGATCTGTACGTCGAGACATTCAACGACAAGGGCGAGTACAAGACGCCCACCGGATGGCAGGCAGCAACGGTGAGAAAAGAGATCATCAACGTTCGTTCAAACCCGTTAAAGCCGGAGACCGATCCGGTCGAGTTTGACGTCATCGTCACCCGCAACGGCCCGATCATCACCGAGGATGGCGGTAAGAAATATTCGCTGAAATGGACCGCATTTGATCCGCACAATTCGGAGTTTGAGGCGTTTTACGAGTGGAATCGGGCTAAGAACTGGACCGGTTTTCGCAATGCGTTGCAAAAGTATGGCGGTGCGGCACAGAATTTTATCTATGCCGACACAAAAGGGAATATCGGATGGAACGCCGCAAGCAAGATCCCGATTCGCAGAACCGGTGACGGTGCGTTGCCGTATGACGGATCGACGGGTGACGGCGATTGGGTCGGGACGATCCCGTTTGCCGAATTGCCGGTGCTATTTAATCCGCCGAGCGGACTGATCGTCACCGCCAACCAACGGATCGTCGGAACATCGTACAAGTACACTCAATTGTCCCGCGACACGGCGGCGCCCTGGCGGGCACGGCGTTTGTTCGACATACTCAACTCCAAGACTAAAGTGACCTTTGATGACGTGCGAGACGCTCAGTACGACACTTTCAACATCCCATTGGATCTGCTTGCGAAAGAGATCGTCAAAGTGGGCGGCCCTTCGCCCGAAACCCTGTCCGTGCTCAAGACTTGGGATGGGCGAATGGAACCGGATTCGCGGGGTGCAGTGCTCGCCAACGAAATGCGAAATTGTCTTGCGAATAAGGTTGCCGATGATAATCGCCCGGTGCCGTCGTTCATAATTCGCGACCGGATACTTGAGAGAGCCATTCGGGAAAAGCTCAAGCGGTGGCTGCCCAATGGGTATCAGAGGGATGCTGACCTTTATCGCGATTGCGATACATCGGCTCGAGCGTCGCTCTCAGACGCTAAACGCTTGGGGCCTGACGATAGCAAATGGGTTTGGGGAGCGACTTGGGTTTCAAGATTTCCGCATCCGCTGGCCGCGGTTCCGCTCATCGGCGGCCAATTTAAGACACCGTCCGTTCCGATCAACGGTAGCGGTCAGACGCCAAATGTCGGCTCAAGCGTATCGATGCGCCACATCACAAGCCCCGGCAACTGGGACGCAACCCGCCACGTCATCCCACTCGGCCAAAGCGGCGATCCCGCGTCAAAGTATTTCAAAGACCAATTTGAACTGTGGCGAACCGGGGAACCGGCGATATTTCCATTCTCGAAAGCGGCGGTCGAACGATCCGCGACCGTGACCTTGGTAATGACGCCAAAATAGACAAGATCAAAAAATAATTTCCGCGCCAGCTGTCTAAAATACGGTTGTGTTTGTGTGATAAAATATTCAATCAAACACAACAGGGCGTTTTAACATCCTTTGGTAGTCGCTCTCGCAATTAATCTGACAGCGGTTGCTCCGAAATCAATTGTAATAGTAACTGGCAAACGAAAATGAGTACCGACCTAACGTTTCTCACAAACGAAGCTGACCGAAAGTTTGCGGTAAGATTGCACAATCTTTTGCCGAGGTGCGACAGCTTCGATTGCTTGGTTGGATATTTTTACCTGAGCGGTTTTCACCTTATTCAGGAATCACTCGAACCGTGTGGAAAGATCCGAATTTTGATCGGCCTTGAAACCGAACAACAGGTCCACGACGCCTTATTGCAAGCCCAACAAACGCTCAATCTTCGCTCGACCTCAGATACGACCAATCACTTTAACAACGTGATGCTTCATCAACTCGAAACTGCAGAAGAGAGTCAGGCAGTCGAGTCGGGGATCGAGAAGCTAGTCCGTTGGTGTAGCGAAGGAAAAGTTGAGATTCGTGCTTACGACAAATCCAAGATACATGCGAAGCTCTATATCTTCTCCTTTGCGCAGGAGCAATTGGACAAAGGTCGCGTGATCACTGGATCAAGTAACCTTTCGCAATCCGGGCTCCAGGATAATCTAGAGTTTAACGTCGAGCTTAAGAATCGCTCCGATTATGATTTTGCTCTTCAGAAATTCGAAGAGCTATGGAAAGACTCGGTAGAGGTTTCACAGGACTTTGTTAGTGCCGTTGAAGAAAAGTCACATCTGGCTCAATTTTCACCGCGAGAACTTTATCTTAAGCTTTTATACGAATATTTCCAAAACGAACTGACTCAGATCCGCGAACTCGACGAGCTATATTACCCTGAAGAGTTCCTTCGGCTTCAATATCAGCACGACGCGGTTTTAACAGCGAAAAGAATCCTCGAAGAGCTCAACGGCGTCTTCATTGCCGATGTTGTCGGTCTGGGTAAAACCTACATGGCCGCGATGCTCGCGCGTGAGCTCGACGGAGGTATATTGGTTATTGCGCCGCCTGCCCTGATAGACGAAAAAAATCCCGGAGCATGGGGAAATGTTTTTCGCGATTTCGGAGTCAGGCGATTCAAAACATTTTCGGTTGGACGATTGGACGAGATCCTTAAACTTGACCTTCGAAAATTCCAGTATGTTTTTATAGATGAGGCACATCGGTTCCGGAACGAATTTAATGAAACCTACGCAAAGCTTCATCGGATCTGCCGGAATAAAAAGATCGTGCTCGTTACCGCGACGCCATTTAACAACCATCCGTCCGATCTGTTGAGCCAGTTGAAGCTTTTTCAAAATTCGAGGAACAGTACAATTCCTAATCTGCCGAACCTTGATAATTTTTTCCGGCGGCTCAATTCAAATATCAGCGGACTGCATCGGGTCACAAATCGCGAGGATTATCGGCGAGCGATGCGCGAAAATGCTCACGAAGTTCGTGAGCGAGTCTTGAAACACCTGATGGTTAGGCGCACCCGGACGGAGATATCTGCTTATTATGGGGATGACCTAGCAAAACAGGGATTAAAATTTCCCGAAGTCGAAACGCCGACGCCAGTTTTTTACGGCTTGTCGCCGATAGAAGACAGAATTTTTACTCAAACAATTCGCCGCGTTAGTAAAGAAATCAAATATGCCCGCTATCGCCCACTCGTCGATATCTATTTCAAAGGGCAGTTAGACGACGATACGACCACGGCTCAAAACAACCTTGCCGCCTTCATGAAGATTCTGCTCGTGAAGCGGCTTGAGAGCAGCTTTGCGGCATTTCGAAAGACGCTCGATCGATTTATCGATGTTTATGAAAGGTATATCCAGGCGTATGAATCTGGATACGTTTATGTCAGCAAGAAAAAAACAAACCTAATCTTCGAGCTGATCGACGCAGGAGATTTTGACGCGATCGAGAAACTGATCGCGGACGATGCGGCAACCCGTTACGAAGCCGAAGATTTCGAACCGGCTTTTCTCAGCGATCTGCAAGACGATCTCGCGGTGCTAAAAGAGATTCACAAAGACTGGCAGCAAATAGACCGCGACCCCAAGTGGGATGAATTTAAGGCGTTATTACAATCGGACCCGATCCTGAAAGAATCGAAGATACTACTTTTCACCGAGGCAAAAGACACGGCAGAATATCTTAGCGACCTGATCGAATCGAAACTGAATGAAAAGGTGATCTGTTATTCCGGCAGCTCTAAAAAAAGTACCCGCGAAGAAGTGATTCAAAACTTCGACGCGCGAGTTCGCAAGCCAAAAGATACTTATCGCATTCTCATCACAACCGATGCTCTTGCCGAAGGCGTTTCTCTTCATCGGTCAAATGTAGTTCTCAATTACGATATCCCATGGAACCCGACGCGGATGATGCAGCGTGTCGGGCGGGTCAATCGTGTCGATACCAAGTTTGAAAAGGTTTACACATATAATTTCTTCCCATCGACACAAGGCGAAGATGCTATTGGCCTCCAAGCTGCCGCCGAAGCGAAGATCGAGGCGTTTATCGAGATGCTAGGCAGCGATGCCGCACTTCTAACAGAAAATGAAGAGATCAAATCATTTAATCTCTTCGAACGTCTGACTTCCAAAGCAACGATCACGGGCGAGGACGAAGAGGAAACCGAGAGCGAACTTAAATACCTAACGCAAATTCGTCAGATTCAGGAAAACGATAAGGCACTCTTCGCTCATATCAAGGCTTTGCCTAAGAAAGCGCGTTCGGCGCAAAAAATCGAGGGATACAAAGACGCATTACTCACCTATTTCCGGATCGGTAAACTCGATAAGTTTTACCTTTCGTCTCGCGATAAGTCTCACTCCGCTGAGCTCAACTTTCTACAGACCGCAAAACTTCTCGAAAGCGAAAGCGATGAAAAGTGTCGTGTCGGTTCCGCCTTCTATGATCTGTTGCGCAAGAATCAAGTTGCTCTGGCGGACGCATTGAGAACGGACGAAGAGACAAAATATTCACCGGCTGCGAGCAGCGATGTTTATACAAAGCTCCGTCGCCGTCTCTTAGCGTTTAAGCCAGATCAGCGACAAGATTTTACTGATGCCGACGATGGATTGTGGCAGGATGCTCTTCTTGCGCTCGAACATGGTTCCATTGCCAAAAAAACAGTAAATCGCGTTTGGAAACTGGTCGAAAAGTCAGACGAGGCTAAGGTTGTGTTAGATATCCTTTGGAAAAGTTTTGACCGCGACACTTTGGCGGTTGATGCCGAAACCGAAGCCCGACTTCCCGCAAAACCGCGAGAGGTTATTTTGTCGGAGTATTTTCTTTAACCATTCCCGTCTGGACCTATGAATGAAGAACAAGCCCGTAGCCTTATAAAAGATGTCTTTCAAAGCAGGTTTGCGAAACCCGCTTTTGAGGAATTTCTAAGTGAGTTCTTGCCTAGCTTCGATCTAACGAAGGCCTTTGGCCCACTCAGCGGGAATGTAATTCGCGCCGCCTTTCGGGATCGAATAGCTAGTTATGAAAGGGTTGGTCAATATGCCGACCCGGATCAAAGGAAGATCGATGTTCTAATTATCAATCTCAATCGAGAGACAACACTACAGCACGGAAGAACTGGCCTTAGAAATTTTGCTGCGGACTATCTGCAGAGTGACCGAGGTCTTGGGAAGACAGCTGTCCTTCTCGCGTACGTCCCTAGCGACGGCGGCGACTGGCGGTTTTCCTTTGTAACCCTGGAAACAAGTCTAGCGGAGAACGAGAAAGGAAGATTCAAGGAGGTAGTCGATAAGATCACGCCAGCCCGCCGGAAGTCCTTTTTGGTAGGGGAATCCGAAAAGTCCCATACTGC
>Ga0209476_10002232_pt1 | contig 12980 bp, 12 predicted proteins | sample KloWWTrecipitate_FD_187179 | JGI IMG/M metagenome (GOLD analysis project Ga0209476, IMG submission 187179) | Active sludge microbial communities from Klosterneuburg, Austria, studying microevolution and ecology of nitrifiers - Klosterneuburg... | ecosystem: Engineered > WWTP > Aerobic digester... | reverse complement strand
GCCCGAAATGCTGAAGAAAGGCACCTTGGCTTCGCCCGCAATGGACTTGGCCAGCAGCGTCTTACCGGTGCCCGGAGGGCCCACCAGCAGCAGGCCACGGGGAATGCGGCCACCGAGCTTTTGAAAGCGCTGCGGGTCTTTCAGGAAATCGACGACTTCCTTGACTTCTTCCTTGGCTTCATCGCAACCGGCCACATCGGCAAACGTCACCGTGTTGTTGTTTTCGTCCATCATGCGCGCCTTGCTCTTGCCAAAGCTGAAGGCACCACCCTTGCCCCCGCCCTGCATCTGGCGCATGAAGTACACCCACACCCCAATCAGCAGCAGCATGGGACCCCAGCTCACCAGCAGGGTCATCAGCAGCGAGCCTTCTTCGCGTGGCTTGACGTCGAACTTGACGTTGTTGTTGATCAGGTCGCCCACCAAGCCCCGGTCGAGGTAAGTGGCCGTGGTGCGGAGACGGCGATCATCCTGGGTGACGGCCACGATCTCGGTGCCTCCCTGGCCTTCCTGGATGGTGGCGCTCTTGATACGGTTGTTGCGCACTTCATCCAGGAATTCTGAATAGCCGATATGGCCCGCAGCCCCGACCGAGCGTGTGTCGAACTGTTTGAACACGGTGAACAACACCATGGCGATGACCAGCCATACGGCAACTTTTGAAAACCACTGATTGTTCAAGCGGAACTCCGGTGAGGGTGGCGAAAGGATTTCATGTTCTTAAATGGGAATGATTTTAGGCGTTTCAACCCAGCGCGGTGGTGCAATACCCCCTGGCATCCATAGGAGGAGCAAGGATTTGCGAGAAAAACACCGGGGATGCCTGGCCCCAAAACGGTTCAGGGCATATTTTTCAGACCGATGCCAACCAAAAAGGTTTCCGACGATTTGTCGCGCGACGCCTTGGGTTTGACCGGCTTGACAAGCCGAAAGGTCTCGCGAAACAACTGCACCAGCTCCGAATAGCCGGCCCCATGGAACAATTTGACGACCAATGCCCCCTCTGGCCGCAAGTGGGCGCAGGCAAATTCAACAGCCAACTCCACCAGATGCGTGATGCGGGCGGCATCGGTCGATGCAATGCCCGTCAGGTTGGGCGCCATGTCCGACACCACGACATCGACCGGGCGACCTTGCAAGGCGGCCTCCAGTTGCGCCAGCACCTCGGGTTCACGGAAATCACCCTGCAGGAAAGCCACGCCCTCAATCGGCTCCATGGGAAGAATGTCGAGCGCGATGATGCAGCCATTGAGCATGCCCGCCGCTGCGCCCGATGGCGAAAGGCGGTGGCGCACATACTGGCCCCAGGCCCCAGGTGCACTACCCAGGTCCACCACAGTGGCGCCAGGCCGGATCAGGCCAAACTGTTCGTCGATTTCCTTGAGCTTGTAGGCCGCGCGCGTGCGAAAACCCTCTTTCTGCGCCAGTTTGACGTAGGTGTCGTTCACATGGTCGTTCAACCACGCCTTGTTAATTTTCTTGCTCTGGGATTTGACTTTCATGCTTCTTTCGTCCTGCCTCGATAATACGGCCCATGCCCCAAATTGAACTCACCTCTGCCGAGCGCCGCGAATACCGCGCTCAGGCCCACCATCTCAGCCCCGTCGTCCTCGTTGGCGGCGATGGCCTGACGCCCGGCGTGCGCAAGGAAATCGACGCTGCCCTCAACGCCCACGGCCTGATCAAGATCCGTGTCTTCAGCGACGACCGCGCTGCACGCGAACTGATGTACCAGGAACTGGCCGCCGAACTGAGTGCAGCCCCCATCCAGCACATCGGCAAACTGCTGGTGCTATGGCGCCCACAGCCGGAAAAAATCAAAGCACCGGACGAAGACCGCATGCCCGGCCCGCGCGACGTAAAAGTGCTCAAGTACAGCAAGCGCGGCGGCCAGCGCCCCGAGATCAAGCAGCTACGCGTGCTAGGTAACCAGCGCCTGACTTCCGGTGGCCAGATCAAGCGCGCCAAAAAACGCAAGCCGACCTCGGTGAAAAAACGCCAGGCCGACTGACGCGATGACCGCTACCGCCGCCACGGCGCGCCAGCGCCATGTCATCTGCATGAAATGGGGCACCAAATACGGCCCCGAATACGTCAATCGCCTCTATGCCATGGTGCGCCGCCATCTCAGCGGCGACTTCCATTTTGTCTGCCTGACCGATGATGCCGTGGGCATCCGCCCCGAGGTGCAGTGCCTGCCCATCCCTCCACTGGACCTGCCCGCAGGCATTCCCGAGCGCGGCTGGAACAAACTGGCCACCTTCACCGCAGACCTGCATGGTTTGCGCGGCACGGCGCTGTTCCTGGATGTGGACGTGGTCGTCACCGGCAGCCTGGACGATTTCTTCGCCCAGCCGGGTGAATTTCTCATCATCCACGACTACAAACGCCCCTGGCGCATTACCGGCAACTCTTCGGTCTACCGGTTCGAGCTGGGCGCGCACCCCGATGTGCTGGACTATTTTCGCGGGCATTTCAACGAAATCCGCCAGCAGTTCCGCAACGAACAAGCTTATCTGTCGGACTTCCTGCACAAGCAAGGCAAGCTGCAATACTGGCCAACCGAATGGTGCCCCAGCTTCAAGTACGACGGCATCCCCACCTGGCCGACCAATTACTGGAAACCACCTTTTGTTCCCGCAGGTGCGCGGGTGGTGATTTTCCATGGTGAATGCAATCCGCCAGACGCACTGGCAGGACGGCGCAACCGGCGCTTTCGCTTTATCCAGCCCGCCACCTGGGTGGCCGAGCACTGGCACGAGTAAGAGCGGAAAAAAACCGTCCTCAGGCGGGCAGTGGCCGCGTCGGGCCGCGCAGCGTATGCCACAGGGTTGCCAGCGCACAGCCCCATTGCAGGGCGTACATGAGCGTCCCCACGCTGTGCCATAGCCGCAGATCCTGCCGCGCCACGATGCGTGGCGCCACGCCAAATTGCACCAAAAGTGCCAACAGGAGGCCGAACACTATAAAAAGTGTAGCTGCTCGCGCCCATGAATAAAGCGTTACATCGCCTTTCGGCCTTGAAATCAGTAGCAGGAGCATGCAGCAGGCTACGGACACCCAGGTCTGCGCCGCAAACAGCCGTGCAGCCATGGCGCCCGCCATGGCTGGCGTGGGCAGGTGTACAAACAGCAAAGGCACGGCCAGAAAACCAATGGCGCCCAAGCTCCCCCACCAAAGCGCGGCAAACAATGCAGGAAAACGGGCTGTCATGGCGCAGGCTTTGGCTGGTCAGGCGTAGCTGACGCCCACAATCTCATAGCGGCGAATACCGCCCGGCGCCTGCACTTCGGCCGTGTCGCCCTCTTCCTTGCCGATAAGGGCACGTGCGATGGGGCTGGAGATGTTGATCAACCCCAGTTTCAGGTCGGCCTCGTCCTCACCCACGATCTGGTAGGTCACGGCGTCGCCCGTGTTTTCGTCCTCCAGCTTCACGGTGGCGCCAAAAACCACCTTGCCTTCGGCATCAATGCTGCTGGGATCGATGATCTGCGCCGCCGAGAGCTTGCCCTCAACCTCCTGAATACGCCCCTCAATGAACCCCTGGCGGTCCTTGGCGGCTTCGTACTCGGCGTTTTCGCTCAGGTCACCCTGGGCGCGTGCCTCGGAAATAGCGGCAATGATGGCGGGTCGCTCCACCGTCTTGAGACGATGCAGTTCGGTCTTGAGCTTCTCGGCGCCGCGTTTGGTAATGGGAATGGTGGCCATTCGGTCAGTCTCCATCGGAGTGGTGTGCTGCGCGCCTTGCGCAGCTAAATCTGCGCGCCACGGTGCCCTGCGAGGGTGATGGCTGCGCCAAAAAGCAAACCGCCGCGCGATGTGCCGCGCGGCGGTTTGGGTTCATGCGGTCATTATGCCGTGTTTAGAACAACTTGAGGCCCGGAAAGCAGATCACGCCAGCAATTGGGCATGCATCTCCTGCACGGAAATGACATCGAGCTGGTCCATGTGCTTCATGCCCTCGGCAGCCGCTTCAGCACCAAAGATAGTGGTGAAGGTAGTGACCCGCGCCAGCAGCGAGCTGGTACGAATGGCGCGCGAATCAGCAATGGCGTTGCGGCGCTCTTCCACCGTGTTGATGACCATGACGATTTCGTTGTTCTTGATCATATCCACGATGTGCGGGCGCCCTTCCGTCACCTTGTTCACCACCTGCACCGGCACCCCGGCAGCAGCAATGGCGGCGGCCGTACCTTTGGTGGCCACGAGTTCAAAGCCCAGTTCGACCAGTTGGCGGGCAATGTCGACCGCGCGCGGCTTGTCGTTGTTCTTCACCGTAAGGAACACCTTGCCCGAGCGCGGCAGATTAGTGCCGGCGCCGATCTGGCTCTTCACAAACGCCTCGCCAAAGGTCTTGCCCACACCCATGACCTCGCCGGTGGATTTCATCTCGGGGCCGAGGATGGTGTCCACACCGGGAAACTTGACGAAGGGGAAAACGGCCTCCTTCACGCTGAAGTACGGCGGGGTCACTTCCTTGGTGATGCCCTGGCTGGCCAGCGTCTGGCCCGCCATACAGCGCGCTGCCACTTTGGCCAACTGGATACCCGTGGCCTTGCTCACGAAAGGCACGGTGCGGGATGCCCGTGGGTTCACTTCCAGCACGTAGATGATGTCCTGCCCGTCCACTTCCTGGATGGCGAACTGCACGTTCATCAGGCCCACCACGCTCAAACCCTCCGCCATGGCGGCGGTCTGGCGCTTGATTTCATCTACGGTGTCTTTAGAGAGGTAGTACGGCGGCAGCGAGCAAGCCGAATCGCCACTGTGCACCCCCGCCTGTTCGATGTGCTCCATCACACCGCCGATGAAGGTGACGCCCGCGCTATCGCGCACGCAGTCCACATCACACTCGATGGCGTTGCTCAAAAAACGGTCGAGCAGCACGGGTGAATCGTGGCTCACCTTGACGGCTTCGCGCATGTAACGCTCCAGGTCGCGCTGCTCGTGCACGATTTCCATGGCGCGACCACCCAGCACATAGCTCGGGCGCACAACCAGCGGATAGCCCAGCGCCTCGGCTTTTTCCAGCGCCTCGGGCTCCGTACGGGCCGTCGCGTTGGGCGGCTGGCGCAGACCCAGCGTGCCCAGCAACTTTTGGAATCGCTCACGGTCTTCGGCTGCGTCGATCATGTCGGGACTGGTGCCAATGATGGGCACGCCCTCGGCGGCAAGCGCCAGCGCGAGCTTGAGGGGGGTCTGGCCGCCGTACTGGACGATCACGCCAACGGGCTTTTCCTTGTCGACGATTTCCAGTACATCTTCCAGCGTGACCGGCTCGAAATACAAGCGATCGGAGGTGTCGTAGTCGGTAGACACCGTCTCGGGGTTGCAGTTGACCATGATGGTCTCGTACCCGTCCTCACGCATCGCAAGTGCCGCGTGCACGCAGCAGTAGTCGAACTCGATGCCCTGACCAATGCGGTTCGGACCGCCGCCCAGCACCATGATCTTCTTCTTGTCGGTAGGCTCGGCCTCGCACTCTTCCTCGTAGGTCGAATACAGGTAGGCCGTGTTGGTGGCGAACTCGGCGGCGCAGGTATCGACACGCTTGTAGACCGGGCGCACCTTCAGGGCACGGCGCTGGTCGCGCACGGCCTTCTCGGTCGTCTTGAGCAACTTGGCCAGGCGCCGGTCGGAGAAACCTTTTTGCTTCAAAGTGCGCAGCGTGTCGGCGTCGAGGGCCGCCAGGGCGCTCTCACCCTTCTCGTCGGTCAGCTTATCGATATCGAGTTCGATCTTCACAATCTGCTCGATCTGCACCAGGAACCAGCGGTCGATTTTGGTCAGTTCAAACACCTCGTCCACCGACAGCCCCATGGCAAAAGCGTCGCCCACATACCAGATGCGCTCGGGGCCGGGCTCGCCCAACTCCTTTTCCAGCACTTCACGGTCCTGGGTTTTTTCGTTCATGCCGTCCACGCCCACTTCCAGACCGCGCAAGGCCTTCTGAAAGGATTCCTGGAAGGTACGGCCCATGGCCATGACCTCACCCACGCTTTTCATCTGCGTGGTCAGACGGCTGTCGGCGGTGGGAAATTTTTCGAAAGCAAAACGCGGAATCTTGGTGACCACGTAATCAATCGACGGCTCGAACGACGCCGGAGTGGCGCCGCCCGTGATCTCATTGCGCAACTCGTCCAGCGTGTAGCCCACGGCCAGCTTGGCGGCCACCTTGGCAATCGGGAAACCCGTGGCCTTGGATGCCAACGCCGACGAGCGCGAGACGCGCGGGTTCATCTCGATGACGACCATGCGACCGTCCTGCGGATTCACCGAGAACTGCACGTTGGAGCCACCCGTATCCACGCCAATCTCTCGCAGCACTGCGAGGCTGGCGTTGCGCATGATCTGGTATTCCTTGTCGGTCAACGTCTGCGCCGGAGCCACGGTGATCGAGTCGCCAGTGTGCACACCCATGGGGTCAAGGTTTTCGATCGAGCAGATGATGATGCAGTTGTCCGCCTTGTCGCGCACGACTTCCATCTCATACTCTTTCCAACCGAGCAGCGACTCTTCAATCAACAGCTCATTGGTAGGCGAGGCTTCCAGGCCGCGCTTGCAGATGGTCTCAAACTCTTCCGGGTTGTAGGCAATGCCGCCGCCCGTGCCGCCCAGCGTGAAGCTGGGGCGGATGACGGTGGGAAAGCCCAGCGATTTCTGCACCACCCAGGCCTCGTCCATGCTGTGGGCGATGCCGGAGCGGGCCGAACCCAGGCCAATGCGCGTCATCGCGTCCTTGAACTTGAGGCGGTCTTCGGCCTTGTCAATGGCTTCGGGCGAAGCACCGATCAACTCCACCTTGTACTTGTTCAGCACGCCGTTGCGCCAAAGATCCAACGCGCAGTTGAGCGCGGTTTGGCCGCCCATGGTGGGCAGGATGGCGTCGGGGCGCTCTTTGGCAATGATCTTCTCGACCGTCTGCCAGGTGATGGGCTCGATATAGGTGACGTCGGCCGTGGCCGGGTCGGTCATGATCGTCGCGGGGTTGCTATTGATCAGGATGACCTTGTAACCCTCCTCGCGCAGCGCCTTGCAAGCCTGCACGCCGGAGTAGTCGAATTCGCAGGCCTGGCCGATGATGATCGGCCCAGCCCCGATGATGAGAATGCTTTTAATGTCTGTGCGTTTAGGCATGGTGTGTCTGTCCGTCGGTCGCGGGTGCGGTACCCGGTGTGGCGGCCCCGTCGGTGACGGCGCGGCGGGTATGAATTTTGTCCAGCAAGGCCTGGGCACGCACGGCTGGCAGGTTCTTCTGCATCAGTTGCAGCAAGCCATCACCTTGTACGAGTGGGCGCAAAACTTCTGTCTCGGCTTCGTAAAAAGTGACATCCCAGTCCTGCAAGGCCTCGGCGAAGGTGGCGTCATCCCAGGTCTTGCCTTTGGCCACCAGCGTAACCAGAGGCATCGCCTTGTTTTCAATAAAGGCTTTTTTGTAGGGTTTTTGCTGCCAGCGGTCGGTAAACCACTCGCGGTACGGCGATGGCAAGGTAAGCACACGCTTGTGGATGGCCTTTTCAAGCGAGGCAGCCGGGAAGCTGAAGAGTTTCATGGTGCTGTTTCCCTGGATTTACTTCGCCTTCGCCACCTGCATCGCATCGGTGAAACGATCGAACAGGTAAGCGATGTCGTGCGGGCCGGGCGATGCCTCGGGGTGGCCCTGGAAGCAGAACGCAGGCTTGTCGGTGCGCACCAGGCCCTGCAGCGTGCCATCAAACAGGCTGACGTGCGTGGCGCGCAGGCTGGGCGGCAAGTTGTCGATATCCACCGCAAAACCGTGGTTCTGGCTGGTGATACTCACACGGCCGGTATCGAGGTCTTTCACTGGATGGTTGGCACCATGGTGGCTGTGCGTCATCTTGAAGGTGCGCGCACCCGAGGCGAGGGCCATGATCTGGTGACCCAGGCAGATGCCAAAAGTGGGAATGCCACTGTCGATGATGGTGCGCGTGGCGGCGATGGCGTAGTCACACGGCTGTGGGTCGCCCGGGCCGTTGGACAGAAACACGCCATCGGGCTGCAAGGCCAGCACCTCGGCCGCCGATGTCTGGGCAGGCACAACGGTGACGCGGCAGCCCCGTTCGGCCAGCATGCGCAGAATGTTCAGCTTGACACCGAAGTCGTAGGCCACCACATGAAAGCGCGGTGCGTCTTGCGTGCCATATCCCGTGCCCAGTTGCCATTCGGTTTGCGTCCACTCATAGGCGACCTTGGTGCTGACCACCCGGGCCAGATCCAGTCCAGCCATGGACGGCACCGCCTTGGCGGCGGCAATGGCTTCATCGATGAGCACCTGCGTCACTGCCTGGCCCGCTGCCAGGCCGACGATGGCGCCGTTCTGTGCGCCCTTGCTGCGCAACAGGCGGGTGAGCTTGCGGGTGTCGATATTGGAGATCGCCACGGTGCCCGTGCGCTCAAGATAAGCGGACAGCGTTTCGGTGCAGCGGAAGTTGCTGGCAAGCAGTGGCAGATCCTTGATGATCAAGCCTGCGGCATGGATCTTGTCGGCCTCGATGTCCTCGGTGTTGACCCCATAGTTGCCAATGTGCGGGTACGTGAGCGTCACGAGCTGCTGGCAATAGCTGGGGTCTGTAAGGATTTCCTGGTAGCCGGACATCGCGGTGTTGAACACCACTTCGCCGACGGTGGTACCGGTGGCACCGATCGAATTGCCGATAAAGACCGTGCCGTCTGCGAGCGCCAGGATGGCGGGCGGGAATTTTCCCTGTAGAGACAAAAGCACTGGGTTCTCCGGGTGGTTACGGTCGCCCGGCGCCTGCAGGCTGCTGGCATTCAAATGCCCGCGGCTGCTCTCAGATAGGTTGTTGCTTTGGGTGCGGTCGGGCGACGCTGTTGCGAGAAAAGCCCCCGATTATACCGCTGGGCTTCTTTATGCGTGCGAATGCGGGCAGGGCAAGAACTTGTTACGTAAGCACATGTTCCTTGTGTTGCGGACCGCAGCGACGCCTCTAGACTTCGCCCTTTCCCTTCATCCACAAGGCTTTCTCCATGCGTTCTGTTGTCCGCCCTGTCCTTCTTTCCCTGTTCTGCGGTCTCGCCACGATGGCGGCCCAGGCACTGGAGTTAGCGAAATACCCCCAGGTACTCACCGGCCCCCAGGGAATCGAAGTGGCACTCGCACCAAGCACCGATGGCACGCAGGCGCTGGTGCGTGTGAGTGGCGTGAACCACCCTATCGACCAGGTGGTATTTCTGAGCACCCTGGAGCAACGCGGGGCTGCGCGTGAGGTCTATGAAGCCCGGCTGGAGGGGCGCGATTACGGGTTGCTGCACAAGCAGGCCTCGCCCTACCGTGGCAGCGATCAGTACGTGGTGTATCTGCCCGGTCAACGTGACGGCGTTGAGCTGGTATTTAACGAAAAGAAGAGCAAGGCCTTCAAGCTGGACGACCTGCAAGCCAGCTACGCCCAACAGCAAAAGCAGGGTGTGCAGGAAAAACTGGCCCGTTTTGACCGAAGCAAGCGGCTGGCCAGTGTGCAAGCGGATCTGACCAAAGCCGACCAGGACGCCACTGCGGCCTGCGGAACCACCATCCAGACCACGGTCGACTGGGCCACGATCAATGACGAGAAACTGCAAACCCTGTCCATTGGCAGCTTCTGCGGCGTGGTCGCATCTGAGATGGAATCCCAGTGCCGCGCAAACCCCGACTTCAAATCCGTGGCCGCCACACTCGGCCAGGTGCGCTGCCTGTTTGCATCGCGCCTGAAAATCCGCGTGGAGAACAGCCAGGTGGTCTTCAGTACCGAGAAAGATGCACCCAACCAGAGCGAGTTTGTACGCCAGTTTTTACGCAACCAATAACGCTGTGGCATTCGATTCAGCGCGCGGCACCACTGGCGTATAGGCAAATGGCTGCGGCGGCGGCCACATTCAACGATTCTTCTCCTCCGGGCTGGGCAATGCGGATACGCAGGGCGGCCCGCTCCTCCAAAGCGGCAGAAACACCCTGCCCTTCATGCCCCATGACCCAGGCGCACGGCCAGGGCAATTCGGCGCGATGCAGGAACTCGCCTTCGTGCACGTGGGTCACCAACATCGGCACCCGCAGCGGCTGAAGATCTTCAAGGCTCGCCGTTTCGATCAGGTCTAGCGCGAAATGCGCGCCCATGCCCGCCCGCAAAACCTTGGGCGACCACAGGGCGGCACTGCCCTTGAGAGCGACCACCTGCCTGAAACCAAACGCGGAGGCACTGCGCAGGATGGAGCCCACATTACCTGCGTCCTGGACGCGGTCGAGCACTACGGTCGCCGCATCCGGCTGCAGAGCCGTTCCCACAGGCAAATCGATGATGAAGCCCATCTGGGCCGGCGATTCCAGACCACTGATGTCGGCAAACAAGGCATCGGCAAGCACTATTGATTTAATAGCTGCTTGCGACCATTCCACGGGCGCTAGAGGCCAATAAGATTCTGAAAAAACCGCAATCGACACACTCTGCCCGCGCACCAGCGCGGCCCGGCAAAGATGATCGCCTTCGAGCCAGACGCGGCCCTGCTTACGATACTGCGTACTGTCCTGTGCCAGGCGGCGCAGATCCTTGACAAAGGCGTTATCCCGGGAGTGGATGGCCGTCACAGAGGGTGATGTCATCGGCCCTCCTGTTCAAGCAGATTCTGCGCCACGGGTGCAAACGAGCGCCGGTGGTGAATGCATGCGCCATGCTCCTGCAGGGCGGCCATGTGCGCTGCGGTGCCATAACCTTTGTGCCCGGCAAAACCGTATTGTGGAAAATCGCCGTGCACCTGCGCGCACCAGCGGTCACGGTGCACCTTGGCCAGAATGGATGCCGCAGAAATGGCAGGCACCAGCGCATCGCCCTTGACGATGGCTTCGGCCGGAATATCGAGTCGGGGCAGTCGGTTGCCATCCACGAGCACCAAGGCCGGTTTGAGCCGCAGCCCCATTACGGCCCGCTGCATGGCCAGCAGCGTCGCCTGCAGAATGTTGAGCCGGTCGATCTCTTCCACAGAAGCCTCGGCAATGCTGCAGCACAGCGCCTTGGCACGGATTTCGTCGTAGAGTTTTTCGCGCCGCAGCGGCGTAAGCTTTTTGGAATCTGCCAACCCGGCAATCGGGTGCAAATCATCCAGGATCACTGCGGCGGCCACTACCGGGCCGGCCAATGGCCCACGGCCGGCCTCGTCCACCCCGGCCATCAGCCCGGAGGGATGCCATAGCAGGCAGGCTTGTTCAGGCCGTGGCGGCAAGGACTTTCTGGATGGCATCGGCGGCCAGTTGAGGGGTGTTGCGCCGCAAGGTTTCATGCAGCGAAGTAAAGCGCTGGTGCAGCGCCATCATGCGTCCAGGGTCGTTTTGCAGCGCATCAAACCACTGCAGCACTGCGGCTGCCAGCGCCTGCGGCGTGGCGTCGTCCTGAAGGAGTTCGGGCACTACAAAATCGTTGCACAAAATATTGGGTAGTCCCACCCAGGGCTGCAATTGCTTGCCGCGCATCAGCCGCCAGCTCAAGGGGTGCATGCGGTAGCCAATGACCATGGGGCGCTTGAACAGCGCTGCTTCCAGGGTGGCAGTGCCGCTGGCAATCAGCGTCACATCACAAGCCGCCAACGCGGTGTGGGACTGGCCAGGAATGACCTGCAGCACATGGCCCAGACCGCAGTCGCGTGCCGCTTGTTCGATGCGACTCTGTAGCGCAGGCACTGCGGGAACTATCATTTTAATAGCGGGAAGCGCTTGATGGATAAGCGCTGCAGCCTCAAAAAACCTTGGAGTGATGTACTGCACCTCGGCAGAGCGACTTCCGGGCAAGATGGCCAGCACCGCATCACTGTCCTGCAAGCCCAATTGGGCGCGGGCTGCGCTGCGATCGGGCGCCATGGGGATCACACCCGCCAACGGATGACCTACATAGGTGGCTGCGATGCCATGGCGCTCCAGCAACGCGGGCTCAAACGGGAAGATGCACAACACATGGTCGGCCGCACGGCGAATTTTTTCAATGCGATCGGCGCGCCATGCCCAGATAGACGGGCAGACGAAATGCACGGTTTTGATACCCGCGGCGCGCAAGTCAGCTTCGAGGCCGAGGTTGAAATCAGGGGCATCAACACCGATAAACACACCCGGCCGCTCACGCAGCAGGCGGGCCCGCAACTGGCGGCGGATGTGGATGATTTCACCCAGCCGCCGCAACAACTCAAAGCTGTAGCCATGCACGGCCAGCTTTTCGCAGGGCCACCAGGCTTCAAAACCGCGCCGTGCCATTTGTGTGCCGCCAATGCCATGACTGGAGAGGTCGGGCCACACACCGCGCAGGCCATCGAGCAGCAAACCTGCCAGCAGATCACCCGATGTTTCGCCCGCCACCAGGGCGATGCGGGGACTCCGTTCCATGGCCTTCAGCGCACGATGCCGCGCGTGGAGGCATCGAGAAAGGACAGCAACAACGCAATGTCGGCCGCGGCCTCCGGATCGGCATGGGCATTCGCCAGTTCGGCGATGGCCATGCGCGCCGCTTCCAGTGTCAGCCCTTGACGGTACAGCAGGCGGTGCATTTGCCGGAGGGCGGCCAGCCGCCCCGCCGAGAAACCGCGTCGACGCAAGCCTTCGAGGTTCAGGCCGCGCACGGCCAGTGGATTGCCGTCCACCATCATGTAGGGCGGTACATCCTGCGAAATATGGCTGCCAAAGCCTGCCATCACATGGGCACCAATCTTGACGTACTGGTGCACTCCCGTCAGGCCACCGATGATGGCCTGATCGCCCACCTGCACATGGCCTGCCAGCGTGGCATTGTTGGCCAAAATGGTCTGGTGGCCCACCACGCAGTCGTGCGCAATATGTACGTAGGCCATGACCCAATTGTCATTGCCCACCGTGGTGACGCCCCGGTCCTGCACAGTTCCGGTGTTGATGGTGCAAAACTCACGAAAGGTGTTGCGGTCCCCAATACGCAATTCGGTCGGCTCACCGGCGTACTTCTTGTCCTGCGGGG
>Ga0209476_10002227_pt1 | contig 13007 bp, 11 predicted proteins | sample KloWWTrecipitate_FD_187179 | JGI IMG/M metagenome (GOLD analysis project Ga0209476, IMG submission 187179) | Active sludge microbial communities from Klosterneuburg, Austria, studying microevolution and ecology of nitrifiers - Klosterneuburg... | ecosystem: Engineered > WWTP > Aerobic digester... | reverse complement strand
CGGGGCGATGGACTCCGCGATCCACTCCGCCGCATCGAAGGTCTGGGCCGAGGGCAACCGGATCGGCCTGGAGAACGGCTGGCGCAACGCCCAGGCCTCCGTGCTGGCGCCCACCGGGACCATCGGCTTCATGATGGACTGCGACACCACCGGCGTGGAGCCGGACTTCTCGTTGGTCAAGTTCAAGAAGCTCGTCGGCGGCGGCTCGATGCAGATCGTCAACCAGACGATCCCCCGCGCCCTGCGTCGGATGGGCTACCCGGAGGAGACCATCGAGGCGATCGTCGAGTACATCGCCGAGCACGGTCACGTCGTCGACGCACCGGGCCTGCGTCCCGAGCACTACGAGGTCTTCGACTGCGCCATGGGCGAGCGGGCCATCTCCCCGATGGGCCACGTCCGCATGATGGCGGCGGTCCAGCCGTTCATCTCCGGGGCGATCTCCAAGACCGTCAACATGCCGGAGACGGCCACCGTCGAGGAGATCGAGGAGATCTACTTCGAGTCCTGGTCGATGGGCATCAAGGCGCTCGCCATCTACCGCGACAACTGCAAGGTGGGCCAGCCGCTCTCGGACGGCAAGGCCAAGCCCGCCGCCGCGCCCACGACCGCTGTCGTCGCATCGGCCCCCGCCCGGGCCACCCGTAAGCGCCTGCCGCGCCAGCGCACGTCGCTGACCACGTCGTTCACCGTCGGCGGTGCCGATGGCTACATCACGGCCGGCTCCTACCCCGGCGACGGCCTCGGTGAGCTGTTCGTCAAGCTCGGCAAGCAGGGCTCGACCCTGGCCGGCGTCATGGACGCGTTCTCCATCGCGATCTCGGTGGCCCTGCAGTACGGGGTGCCGCTCGAGACCTACGTGCAGAAGTTCACCAACATGCGGTTCGAGCCGGCCGGCATGACGGACGACCCCGACATCCGCATGGCGCAGTCGATGATGGACTACATCTTCCGTCGCCTCGCGCTGGACTACCTGCCGTTCGAGACCCGCTCCTCGCTGGGCATCTACACGACCGACGAGCGCACCCGCCAGCTCGAGACGGGCTCGTACGAGCCGGTCGCGACGGACAGCTACGACGCGATCGGCGAGGCGCCCGTCGTCGTCGCCCCCGCGCCCGTGGCGCTCGTGGCCCCGGCCGCACCGGCGACGCCCACCACGCACGCGGCGCCCGCATCGGTGCACTCGTCCGCCGAGCTCATGGACCTGCTCCAGGGCCGCGAGGCGGACGCGCCGCTCTGCATGAACTGCGGGATCAAGATGCGCCCCGCCGGCTCGTGCCACGTGTGCGAGGGCTGCGGCTCCACCAGCGGCTGCAGCTGAGGTCAGGGGCGGCTCGCCCCGGACCGGCACCGAAGGCCCCGTCGCCGACGCGACGGGGCCTTCGGCGTCCCCGGAGCCGGCGGCAGCGCCGGTGTGGGCCGTCCGGGTGAGCGCCCTGGGCCGCCCGGGTGATCCTTCGGGTGAACCCACGCCTCGGGGCTCACGTCGGCGCGTCGGCGGTCGATGTCCTGGACGAGCACCTCGGCCCGGCTCATCCCCGCGGGCCAGCGTCAGCGAAGGGTCCCATGTCGCACGAGGCAGCGCACCGCGCCCGGCATCGCGCCGCGCACCGCGCCCCAGGCCCGGCCCTCGCGCGCCGCCAGCTGGTCCGCGACCTGTGCGCACCGTCGCTGGCGCTGCTCGCACGTCCGGGGGTCGCGCTCGCCGTCGCATCGGCCTTCCTGGCCGGCGCGGTGCTCCAGGTGAACCTCGACCAGACCGACCGGGACGCCGTCCGGGCCGAGCAGGTCGCGGCGCGCGAGTCCGCGGCGGCCCTGGTCGAGCGGACGGAGCGCGCCGACGCCGCCCGGCTCAACGGCCAGGCCACCGTCTTCGCGGCGCAGCGCCGCACGGAGGCCCTGGTGCTGGCCCAGACCGCGGTGCGCACGGCGGACCAGCTCGCGACCTCCGCGTCGACCGTCGTCGACGCTGCCACCTTGACCCCGCTGCAGGAGGCGGTCGCCGACCTCGCGGCCCTCGTCGAGGCGACCCCGGACACCGCAGCCGTGGTCCTCGCGGCGAGCCGGTCTGCGGACGCCGTCGCGGTGCCAGGTCCCGTCGAGGAGTCGCCGGCGCCCACCGAGCCCGGTGCCGACGCCGTGGCGCTGCTGGCCGGCACGACCGAGCAGCGGACGATGACGACAGCCGCCGCGGCAGCGGACGCCGCCGCCGTCGAGCGCGAGCAGGCCGTCGAGACCACCATCGGCGATCTCGACCTGGATGCCTCGGCCCGGCTGGTCGCCGCCGCGCAGCAGGTCCTCGTCCTGTCCGCCGAGGTGCAGGTCACGGCCGACGCCGCGATCGCGGCCGCCGCAGCGGCAGCGGCGCTGGCCCAGGCGGACGAGGCCGCCCGGGTCGCGGCCGAGGCCTTCGCCGCCGAGGTCGCCCGGCGCGTTGGCGACACCGACGCGGCCCCGAACGGGGTGATCCCGCGCGACCTGCTCTGCGGCGTCGCGTTCGACGACGACGTGCTCCTGCGGTGCGACGCCGCGGCGGCGCTGGATCAGCTCAACGCCGCGTACCGCGCCGCGACGGGGCGCGACCTCGACGTCGTCAGCAGCTACCGCGACCTGGACGAGCAGGCGGCGGTGCGCGCCGCGAAGGGCACGCTGGCCGCGGCACCGGGTGCGTCCAACCACGGCCGGGCGCTGGCGATCGACATCGCGGGCGCCGGTTCGCTCGGTGACTTCAGCCAGCCGCTCTACGCGTGGCTCGGGCAGCACGCCGAGGACTTCGGCTGGCACCACCCGGACGCCATGGGCCCCGGCGGCACCGGCCCGCTCGAGCCGTGGCACTGGGAGTTCGACACCCCCTGAGCCTCGCCGCCGCCGGTCCCCGCCTAGGGTGGCTTCATGGTCGAGGCCGCGACGCGCATCCGACGCACCTACCTCGTCCTCGTCCTCGGCAACACCCTTGCGGCCTCCCTCATCTGGGGCATCAACACGCTCTTCCTGCTCGACGCGGGCCTGAGCGCCACGGCGGCGTTCGCCGCGAACGCGTTCTTCACGGCCGGCATGGTCGCCTTCGAGATCCCGACGGGGCTGGTCGCGGACCGTCGCGGCCGCCGCACCTCCTACCTGCTCGGCACGGTCGTCCTCGCCGCCGCGACGCTGGCCTATGTCGCCCTGTGGCAGGTGGGCGCCCCGTTCTGGGCGTGGGCCGTCGTCTCCGTGCTCATCGGACTCGGCTTCACCTTCTTCTCCGGCGCGCTCGAGGCGTGGCTCGTGGACGCGCTGACCCACGTCGGCGCGGCCACGAGCATCGAGCGCGTGTTCGGCCGGGCCCAGGTGGTCGGCGGCATCGGGATGCTCGTGGGCACCGTGGGGGGCGGGGTGCTCGCGCAGACGACGTCGATCGCCGTCCCGTACCTCGTGCGCGCGGGGCTCCTGCTCGCGCTGTGCGCCGTCGCCGGCGCCCTCCTGCACGACGAGGGCTTCACGCCCGACCGCAGCGGCTCCACCCGGACGGCGCTCGGCTCGCTGCTCACGGCGTCGGTGGCGCACGGGCCCGGTCGCCCGGCGGTGCGCTGGCTCATGGTGTCGGGGGCCTTCCTGTCGGGGGTCGGGATCTTCGCGTTCTACGCGCTGCAGCCGTACCTGCTCGAGCTCTACGGCGACAGCGGGGCGTACGCCGTCGCGGCCCTCGCGGCCGCCCTCCTGGCGTGCGCGCAGGTGGTCGGCGGGCTGCTCGCACCCTGGGTGCGACGCCGGGTGGGGCGACGCACCACGGTGCTGGTGGGCGCGGCGCTGCTCGGGGCGATCCTGCTGGCCCTCGTCGGCACGGCGGCAGGGTTCGGTGCCGCCCTGGCCCTGCTCGTCGTCATGGGCCTGGTCCAGGCGACGGCCGCCCCCGTGCGCCAGGCCTACCTCAACGCGCTCGTGCCCTCGGCCCAGCGCGCGACCGTCCTCTCGTTCGACTCCCTCGTGGCCAACGGCGGCGGGGTCGTGGTGCAGCCGCTCCTGGGCCGCACGGCCGATCTGTGGGGCTACGGGACGGCCTACCTCGCCGGCGCGGCTGTCCAGATGCTGGCCGTTCCGTTCCTCGTCCTCAGCCGCCGGACCTGCGGTGATGTCGACGGCGCCGACACGCCCGAGAACTCGCACCGCGAGGACCGTGGACGTACCTACCTACGCTGACGTAACCTACGGTGCCGTAGCCACTCGAGAGGTAGCCAGTGACCACCAGCACACCGTCCGTCCCCACCGACGCCCCCCTGCCCTCCCGCGTGTACGACATGGCGGCCACCCTGCCCATGATCATCCAGGGCGGGATGGGGGTCGCGGTGTCCTCGTGGCGCCTGGCCAGGGCCGTGAGCCTCACCGGCCAGCTCGGCGTCGTCTCCGGGACGGCGCTGGACCTCGTGCTCGCCCGCCGGTTGCAGGACGGCGACCCGCACGGTGACGTCCGTAGGGCGCTCGCCGCATTCCCCGACCAGGCGATGGTCGAGCGTGTGCTGCACCGCTACTTCCGCCCCGAGGGCCGCGCCGGTGCGCCGTACACGCCGCTGCCCCGCCTCGCGCTGCGCCAGCACCCCAGCGACCAGGAGCTGACGGTCCTGGGCAACTACGCCGAGGTCTGGCTCGCCAAGGAGGGCCACCCGGGCCTCGTCGGCATCAACTTCCTCGAGAAGATCCAGATGGCCACACCGGCAGCGGCGTTCGGGGCGATGCTCGCCGGGGTCGACGCCGTGCTCATGGGTGCCGGCGTCCCGCGCGACATCCCGCACCTGCTCGACGAGCTCGCGGCGCACCGCCCGGTCCGCCTGCCGATCGACGTCACGGGCGCGCCCGCCGGCGCCCACGGCGTCGAGCTCGACCCGCGCGAGGTGCTCGGCGACCACCTGCCGCCGCTGCGCCGCCCGGTGTTCCTCGCGATCATCTCGGCCGACGTGCTGGCCGGCTACCTGGCGCGCGACGAGACGATCCGCCCCGACGGGTTCGTCGTCGAGGGTCCCTCCGCCGGCGGGCACAACGCCCCGCCGCGCGGCAAGCGCGTGCTCGACGAGCTGGGCCAGCCCGTGTTCGGCCCGCGCGACGACGCGGACCTCGCCAAGGTGGCCGCCGTCGGGCTGCCGTTCTGGCTCGCGGGCTCGGCCGGGACACCGCAGGCCCTGACCGCAGCACGTGCCGCGGGCGCGGTGGGCGTGCAGGTCGGCACGATCTTCGCGCTGTCCCAGGACTCGGGCATCCGGCCCGACCTGCGGTCGCGCCTGCTCGACGGTCTGCGGGACGGCACGCTCGAGGTGCGCACGGATGGCCTCGCCTCCCCGACGGGCTTCCCGTTCAAGGTGGTCCAGCTGCCGGGCACGCTGTCCGACCTGGGCCAGCGCGCCGCCCGGCCGCGGCTGTGCGACCTGGGCTACCTGCGCACGCCGTACGTCCGCACCACCGGGGCGATCGGCTACCACTGCCCGGCCGAGCCGACGGGCACGTACGAGCGCAAGGGCGGGGACCTGGCGGAGACCGTCGGGCGCGCATGCCTGTGCAACGCGCTCGCCGCCGACGTCGGCCTGGGCCAGACGCGCGCCGACGGCTACACCGAGGAGCCGCTCCTCACGCTCGGGGCCGACCTCGGCGGCGCCCACCGGCTCATCGACGCGCACCCCGACGGGTGGACGGCGACCGAGGCGATCGAGTGGCTGCTCAGCGAGCAGCCCGAGGCAGTGTCGTCCCCGCAGCGGGAGCGGGCGACGCAGGACGCCTGATCGGGGGTCTGCTCACGCCGACCCCCGGGCGGCACCCGCGTCCGGCACGGGCCCCTCGACGGGGCGCAGCACGACCTCCTGCCCGGGGCGGGCCTGGGCCAGGAGGTCCAGCCCGGGTTCGACGACCACCGCGACCACCGGGTAACCGCCCGTCACCGGGTGGTCGACGAGCAGCACCACCGGCTCGCCCGACGGTGGCACCTGCACCGCACCGGCCACCATCGGCTCGCTCGGGAGCTCGGCCCCGGCCACCCCGGGGCGGGGGTCGCGCTGGATCCGCGGCCCCGCCAGGCGCACCCCGACGCGGTCCGAGCGCTCCGTGACGCGCCAGGTCGCGGCGCACAGGTCGGCCACGCTCGCGGCGGTGAACCAGTCCGCGCGCGGGCCGAGCACCACCGGCACCTCGAGCGGGCCCTCCGGCCAGGGCTCGGCGTGCTCGGGAAGCCCGACGACGGCGGCGTCCCGTGGCGGGGCGACATCGAGCGCCGAGCCACGGGCCAGGCGCGGCGGACCGAGCCCGCTCAGCACGTCGGCCGCGCTGCTGCCGAGCGCGAGGCGCACGTCCAGCCCGCCCCGCACGGCCACGTAGCGACGCAGCCCGGCCGTCGGGGGCCCGACGTGCACCTCGGCGCCGTCCGGTACGGCGAACGGGGCGCCGACGCCCTGGTCCGCGACCGCGCCGTCGCGGTGCACGGTCACCGGCCCGGGCGGCCCGGTGACGACGAGCACCTGGTCGGCGACCGCCCGCAGGGCGAGGTGGCCGAGGGTCTCGACCAGGGCCGCGCCCGGGGGGTTGCCCACCAGGCGGTTGGCCCGGACCGCGGCACCCCGGTCGGCCGCGCCGGAGCCGGGGACCCCCACCGCCTCCAGCCCGGGCCGCCCGAGGTCCTCGACGAGGCTCAGCGGGCCGGGGTCGACCACCAGGAGCCGCCCGCCCGGACCGGGACCCGCGGGAGTGCTCCCCGGCTCGTCCACCGGGCCGCCCATGCCGGCGGTCGCGTCGGCCGTCGCGTCGGCGGTCGCGTCGGCCGTCGTGCCGGCGCCCGCGACGAGCCCGACCGCCTCGCGGACCGCGACGAACCGCACCAGGTCGCCGGGGGCGACCAGCGCCGGCGGGTCACGGTCGACGTCCCACAGCACGGCTGCGGTGCGTCCGAGCAGCTGCCAGCCGCCGGGCGAGGCCCGCGGGTAGACGGCAGAGAACTCCCCCGCCAGGCCGACCGCGCCGGCGGGGACGCGCGTGCGCGGGCTCGCGCGGCGCGGCACCGCCGGGCCCCGGCCGCTGAGGTAGACGAACCCCGGCGCGAAACCGCCGAAGGCCGCCGTCCACGACTGGCCGGTGTGCTGGGCCACGACCGCGTGCGCGCTGCGCCCGGTGAGCGCGGCGACCTCGTCGAGGTCCGCGCCGTCATAGACGACCTCCAGGCGCACCGTGCGGCCCGCGGCCGGGACCGCGAGAGGTTCCGGGGCGTGGTCGGCCAGGGCGGCGACGGCCGCGGTCGCCGCCGCGGCATCGACGTACCGGATCAGCACCGTGCAGGCACCGACCCGCACGTCGACCTGACCGGGCAGCGGCGACCGCTGCAGGCCGCCCGCCAGCGCCAGGGCCTGCGCCAGGTCGGCGCAGTCGACCAGCAGGGCGCGCCGCCCCACCGGTGCGACCCGTCGGCTCACAGGGCGCTCGTCACCCGCACACCCGCCGCGTCCAGGGCGCCGCGCACGGCCGTGGCGATCGCGACCGCACCGGGGGTGTCCCCGTGGACGCACACGCTCTGCGGGCGCAGCGTGAGCTCGGTCCCGTCGATCGCGGTCACCCGACCCTCGACCACCATCCGCACCACCCGCCGGGCGATGGCCTCGGCGTCGTGCAGCACGGCGCCGGGCACGGACCGCGGCACCAGCGAGCCGTCCGGCAGGTAGGCCCGGTCCGCGAACGCCTCCACCACGGTGCGCACCCCCGCGGCGGCCGCCTGCCGCGCGACGACGCTGCCCGGCAGCACCAGCAGCGCCAGCCCCGGGTCGACCGACCGGACGGCCAGCACGACGGCCGCCGCCTGCTCCTCGTGGTGGACCAGCGCGTTGTAGAGCCCGCCGTGCGGCTTGACGTACCGCACGGACGTGCCCGCGACCGCCGCGAGCGCCGCGAGCGCGCCGACCTGGTAGACCACCTCCGCCGTGAGCTCGCGAGGGTCGACGTCGAGGAACCGGCGGCCGAAGCCCGCCAGGTCGCGGTAGCCGACGTGCGCGCCCACCGTGACCCCGGCCGCCGCGGCGGTCACGCACGTGGCGTGGGCGGTGACCGCGTCACCCGCGTGGAACCCGCAGGCGACGCTCGCGCTCGACACCAGGCCGATGAGCGCCTCGTCGTCGCCCATCCGCCACGAGCCGAACGACTCGCCGACGTCGCAGTTCAGGTCGATGTTGGCCATCGTCACCTCCGGGCCGACCCTAGCGCCCGCGTGCCGACACCCACGGCGAGGATCGCCAGGCCGGTCAGCACGGCCGCGAGCGGCAGCGTCGCCGCGAGCACCGTGCACCCGACGGCACCGAGCACCTGGAGCACGCGCGGCGACCGGCGGTGCGCGCCGTCCTGGGTGGCGGCCGCGAGGTTGGCCACGAGGTAGTAGACGAGCACGCCGAACGACGAGAACCCGATGACCCCGCGCAGGTCGACGGTGGCGACGAGCAGCACCACCGCGGCGGCGACCGCCAGCTCCGCGTGGTGCGGCGTGCGGTGGACGGGGTGGACGGCGGCCAGCCAGCCCGGCAGGTCCCCCGTGCGGGCCATCGCCAGGGTGGTGCGGCCCACGCCCGCAAGCAGCGCGAGGAGGGCTCCGAGCGCGGCGGCAGCCGCGGCGACGCGCACCAGCGGGACGGCCCACACCCAGCCGCTCGCGACGACCGCGTCGACCAGCGGCTCGGTGCTGCCCGCGAGCGCGCGCGGCCCGAGCGCGGCCAGCAACGTGGCCCCGACGAGCAGGTAGACGCCCGTGGCCAGGCCCAGGGCGATCCCGATCGCCCGCGGGATGGTGCGGGCGGGGTCGCGGACCTCTTCGCCCAGGGTGGCCACCCGCGCGTACCCCGCGAACGCGAAGAAGAGCAGCCCGGCGGCCTGCAGGACGCCGTACCAGCCGCCCCCCGCTCCCGTCGCAGCCCCGGCCGCGACCGCCGGACCGCCGAGCAGCCCCGCCACGACCACCGCACCGAGCACGGCCAGCACCACAGCCACGAGGACCCCCGTCGCACGGGCCGTCCGCGTCACGCCGCGGTAGCCGATCGCGGCGAGCGCGACGACCGCACCGACGGCCGCGGGACGCTGCCACGCCGCGGGGACGACGTAGGCGGCGAACGTCATCGCCATCGCGGCGAGCGACGCCGTCTTGCCGACGACGAAGCCCCACCCGGCCACGAACCCCCACCACGGTCCCAGGCGCTCGCGCCCGTAGACGTACGTGCCGCCGGAGGTCGGGTACTGGGCGGCGAGCTGGGCCGACGCGGTCGCATTCGCGTACGCGACCGCCGCCGCGACCCCCAGCCCGAGCAGCAGCGCGGACCCCGCGGCCCGCGCGGCGGGGCCGAACACGACGAAGACGCCCGCGCCGAGCATCGAGCCCAGGCCGAGGACCACCGCGTCACCCGTGCCGAGCCGGCGGGCCAGCGCCGGCCGCCCGCCGGGGGGCGGAGCGCCGGTGGACCCGTCGGGCGAGCCCGTCACAGCACCGCCGCGAGGGACTCGAGGGCCGCGAACGGGTCCGGCCCCACGGGCGCGAGCACCACGGTCGACGCACCCGCGGCGCCCAGCGACGCCAGCCGTGCGCGCGCCACCGCGGGGGTCCCGACCACGGCGAGCTGGTCCACCCAGTCGGCCGGCAGGGCGGCGGCGAACGCCCGCGGGTCGGCGCTGCGTGCTCGCAGGTCCGCGAGCTCGGCGGCGAACGGCAGGTCGACGAGGTGCGGCGCGACGTCGGCCTCCCCCACCCACGCCAGGACCGGCAGCACGGCGGCGCGGGCACGGTCGATGTCGTCGTCGACCGCAGCGGGGGTGAACGCCGCGATCGGGTGCGGCCCGGGTGCCGCGATCTGGTGGCGCGCCGCCGCGAGGTAGGCGGGCGTCACCGGCTCGGCGAGCACGGTCCCGTCGGCGACGCGGCCCGACAGCGCGAGCGACCGTGGGCCACGCACGCCGAGCACCACCGGTGGGACCCGCTCGGGCGGGGCCGCCAGCCGCACGCCGTCGATCCGGACGTACCGGCCCTCGGTGCGCACCTCGCGGCCGTGCAGCAGGTCCCGGACGGTGGTCGTGGTCTCCTCCAGCAGCCCGAGCGGGCTCGCGGGCCACGCACCGACCGAGCGGAGCCAGCCGGGCATGCCGTGCCCGATCCCGATCGTGAGCCGGCCCGGGTGCAGGGCTGCCAGGGTGGCGGCCTCCATCGCGAGGAAGACGGGGTGGCGCGCCGCCGCGGGCACGATGCCGAGCGCCACGCCGATCCGCTCGGTGACCGCCAGGGCCGTGGCCGCCTGGGCGAACCCGCCGTGGAACCCCAGGTCCTCGACCACCCACAGCTCGGCGAACCCCAGCTCCTCGACCCGGCGGGCGAACCCCACGAGCCGGTGGGCGGGCAGGTCCCGCGGCTGGATGATGCCGACGGCGGGCAGGCGGCTCACCGCGCCGTCACAGGTGGCGGATGACGCGGGCGGGGTTGCCGACGGCCACGACACCCGCCGGCAGGTCCTTGGTCACCACGGAGCCCGCGCCCACCACGGTGTCGTCGCCGATGCTCACGCCGGGCAGCACGATGACCCCACCGCCGAGCCACACGTTGTCGCCCAGGGTGATGGCGGCCGCTGCCTCGACCTTGTCCCGCCGGGGCCCGGGCTCGGTGGGGTGGATGGGGGTGAGCAGCTGGACGTTGGGCCCGATCTGGCAGTCGTCGCCGATGGTGATGGGCGCGACGTCCAGGGCCACGAGACCGAAGTTGACGAACGTGCGCGCGCCCAGGTGCAGGTGGGCGCCGTAGTCGACGTACAGCGGCGGCCGGATCACCGTGTCGGCGCCCAGGGAGCCGACCAGCTCCGCGAGGGTCGCCATCGCCCCGGGGCGGTCCGTGCGGAAGGTCGCGTTGTACCGCTCGGCGAGCTCCTGGCCGCGTCGCATGACCGCGGCGATCTCCTCGTCCCAGGCGTACCAGTCGCCGGCCAGCATGCGCTCGTACTGCGTCCGGGTGTCCCCCGCGGGGCCCTCGACCCGGCGCTCATCGTCGTCGTCCACCCGCCGACGCTATCGCGCGCGGCGAGCCGTCCGCGCGGGCCGGTCGGCATCCCCGACGGTTGAACCATCCACCATGTGGGCCACCGCTTGGCAGGCCGGGGGTGGCCGGGTCATCATCGTGGTCATGAGCGCCCTTCGTCCGACGACCTCCGTCGTCCGTGCGCGCGCGCTCGCGGCGGGATCCGCCGCCCCGTGCCGAATGTGCTGTCGCCGGTCTCACTGACCGCCCGCTCTCGGCCCGCCGCACCGCGGCACCCCCCCCAGCACCAGGACCCCCCCATGAGCTCGTCAGCCGCCCGTCGGCGCCCATCGGCGCCAGCCACCAGCACTCGCTCGGCGCGCTTCCCCGTCGCGCCTGCCCACCCCGAGCCCGGCACCGTCCGTCGCGGCCTGTCCGTCGTGCTCGAGGTGCCCACGGACGGTCCCGGCACGGCGGAGCTGCTCAGCCTCGCCGGCACCCTGCACGAGCTCGCGCTCGACCTGGTGCCGGGTGCGACGGCCCGCACCGAGGTGCACCTGCTGCCGGCACCCGGGACGACCGACCGCGGCCGACCGTGATCGACCAGGCGCTGCTGCTCGTCGCCCTGCTGGCTCTCTCCAGCCTGGGCCTGTGGGTCGCCCGACGGCGGGACGGCCGGTTCCGCCCGACCGGCGCGCCCCTGGCGAGCGGGGACGTTCCCCGCCTCACGCCCGCCGACCTCGGAAGCCCGCTCGACCACCGGGCGACCTTCGTGCTGCTCTCCTCCGAGGCGTGCAGCACGTGCCCCCAGGTCCGGCGCGTGCTAGCGGCGATCGCCGCGGACGAACCCGACCTCGATGTGCGCGAGCTCGCCGCGCAGGACCACCTGGACCTCGTCCGGCGCCTCGACGTGCTCCGCACGCCCACCGTGCTGCTCCTCGACGCGACCGGCCGCGTGCGGTCCCGGACGTCGGGCCCGCTTCGACCCGAGCAGGCCCGCGCCGCACTCACCGACGTGCTGCCCACCCCCGCCAGGAGCTGAGATGACCGACACGACCACCTCCTCGACGCCCGCGCACCACCCCGCCGGGCCGCCACCCGCCGGGATCGACCCCCGGGGACCCCGGTTCGGCGCGGGGGCCACCGCCGTGCTCCTGGCCGCGACAGTGCTGCTCGGCGCCACGCCCGCGGCGACCGCGCTGCTGGCCGTCGTGGTCGCGCTCTTCGCGGTCGGTGCCGCGCGGGGCGCCCAGGGCTCCCTGCAGGGCCTGGCCTACCGCCGGCTCGTCCGGCCGCGCCTCGCCCCGCCCGCCGAGCTCGAGGACCCGCGCCCGCCGCGCTTCGCCCAGAGGGTCGGACTGGTCATCACGGGCACGGGGCTGCTGCTCGTCCTGGCGGGTGTCCCCGCGGCGGGGCCGATCGCCGCAGCGGTCGCCCTCGTCGCGGCCTTCCTCAACGCCGCCTTCGGGTTCTGCCTGGGCTGCGAGCTGTACCTGCTCCTCCAGCGGGTCCGCGCGCCGCGCCGGTAGACCCCGCCCGGCTGCGGGGCCGAGCGGTCAACCGAGGCCGTGCCGCACCCTGCTCTCGTGCTCCTGGGCCTTGAACTGGCCGAACCGCGGCAGGAACTTGTCCCAGTCGATGATGTGGGCGTCGATCTCGGGGCCGTCGATGCACGCGTGCTTGCGCACGAGCTTGCCGTCGAGCACCACCGGCACCATGCACGCCCCGCACATCCCGGTCGCGTCCACCATGATCGAGTTGAGGCTCGCGACGCACCGCACGCCGAACGGCTGCGACAGGTCGCTGACGGCACGCATCATGAGCGGCGGGCCGATCGTCACGACCTCGGCCACGGTGCGGCCCTCGCCGCGCCGGTGGGCCTCGAGCAGCTCGAGCAGCGGACCGGTGACGAACCCCGGCACCCCGAAGGACCCGTCGTTGGTCGTGTAGATCACGTCGAGCCGGTCGCCGTACTGCGCCTGGAGCCGGCCGACCCGCTCGTCCGGCCCGGTCCAGAACATGAGGTCGCCGCTGC
>Ga0209476_10002222_pt1 | contig 13020 bp, 7 predicted proteins | sample KloWWTrecipitate_FD_187179 | JGI IMG/M metagenome (GOLD analysis project Ga0209476, IMG submission 187179) | Active sludge microbial communities from Klosterneuburg, Austria, studying microevolution and ecology of nitrifiers - Klosterneuburg... | ecosystem: Engineered > WWTP > Aerobic digester >... | reverse complement strand
CTGCGGCACCATCGTCAGGCTCCGCCGCAGGTCCTTCGAGGCGAGCGTCCGCAGGTCGTACCCATCGATCGCCACCGCCCCCTCTGTCGGGTCGTAGAAGCGGGTCATCAGCTTCGCCAGGGTCGATTTGCCCGCGCCCGTCGGGCCCACAAGCACCACGTGCTGCCCCGGCGTGATCTCCAGGTTGATGTCCGAAAGCACCGGCCGGGCCGGGTCGTACCCGAACGTCACGCCCTCGAGCCTGATCCGCCCCTGCAGGTGCCCCTCCACCTTCGCCGGCTTCGCCGGCTCCGGAACATCCGGCCTGATCCCCAGCACGCCGAAGATCTTGTTCAGCGCCGCCCCCGCGCTCTGCACCATGTCGTACACCTGCGAGAGGTTCTGGATCGGCTGGAAGATGAACTCCAGGTAGAACACGAACGCGGTCACCGTCCCGACCGTCACCGCATCGCCCGCCACCTGCCGCCCGCCGAAGTAGAGGATGACGCCGATCCCCAGCCCGCTCAGCCACTCCACCACCGGGAAGTACATCGCCGAGATGCGCACCGTGTTCACGTTCGCCTCGTAGTTCCGCTCGTTGATCGCCCCGAAGCGCTCCATGTTGTGCTGCTCCCGTGCAAACGCCTGCACCACCCGCAGCCCGGAGAAGCTCTCCTGCATGTGGATCAGCACGTCCGCGATCCGCTCCCGCACCGAGCCGTACGCCCGCCGCGAATACACCCGGAAGATCGCCGTCGCGATGATCAGCGGCGGCAGGATGATCGCTGTCGCCAGCGAGAGCTTCCAGCTCAGCACCAGCAGGATCACCGTCGCCCCCAGCAGCGTCAGGGTCGATTGCACCACCATCAGGAAGCCGTTGTTCAACACATCGTTGATGGTCGCCACGTCAGAGGTCATCCGCGCGACCAGCCGCCCCGCGTTCTCCCGCCCGAAGAAGGCCAGCGACATCCGCTGGTAATGGGTGAACAGCCGCACGCGCAGTTCGCGCAGGAAGTCCTGCCCGATGCGGTTCACCAGGTACGTGCTCGCCGCCTGGAACACATACACCGTCACAATCAGGGCGAAAAACACCACTCCCGCCGAGAAGAGCGCCCCCTTGTCGCCCGCTGCCACTCCATCATCGAGCGCATATTGGATGACGAGCGGCTTGGCCAGGCTCGCCCCGGTGAAAAGGCAGATCGAGGCCGTCGCGACGACGATCGCCCGCCAGCGCGGCGCCAGCATGCCCAGTGCCCCGCGCATCCCGTTCGCCTTCGCGTCTTCGCCCGGCAGTTCGCTGACGTCGTCGCTCATGAGGCCATCGCCTCCAGTTGCCCCAGCACCTCGCGGTAGCGCGCGCTCCCGGCGATGAGCTCCTGGTGCGTGCCCGTCGCCGCTACCCGGCCGTCGTCCACCAGTACCACCTGGTCCGCCAGCGAAATCGTCGAAAGCCGGTGCGAGATGATGACCGTGGTCCGCCCCGCCATCACTTCCTTCAGCGCGGTCCGGATCTCCTCCTCCATTCGCGCGTCCACGCTCGAAGTCGCGTCATCCAGGATCAGGATGCGCGGCTCCATCAGGATCGCCCGCGCGATCGCCAGCCGCTGACGCTGCCCGCCGCTCAGCGAGAAGCCCTGTTCGCCCACCACCGTGTCGTATCCGTCCGCCAGCCCCGTGACGAACTCGTGGGCGTGTGCCAGCCGCGCCGCCCGCTCGATCTGCTCGTCCGTCGCGCCGATCCGCCCGTAGGCGATGTTGTTCCGTACCGTGTCCGAGAAGAGGAACGTGTCTTCGAACACGATCCCGATCGACTGGCGCAGCTCTTTCAGCCGCAGTTCCCGCACGTCCGCCCCATCAATCCGGACCTGTCCCCCGTCCGTGTCGTAGAACCGCGGCAGCAGCCGCGCCACCGTCGACTTGCCGCTTCCCGTCGCCCCGACCAGCGCGACCGACGTGCCCGGCGCAACATCAAGGGAGAAGCGTTCGAGCACCGGCCGGCCTTCCTGGTAGCCGAACGTCACGTCCTCGAAGACGATCGCGCCGCCACCGGGAGGCAGGTGCCGCGCGTGGGGCCGCTCGCTCACCGTCGGCTCTTCCTTCAGCACGTTCCACACCCGCGCTGATGAAACGATGGCCCGCTGCCCGCTCGCGATCATGTCCCCGAGGCTCTGCACCGGCCAGACGAGCATGCTCAGGTACTGCAGTGCCGCCACCAGCTCGCCCGCCGTCATCTTCCCATCGGCCGCCAGGTAGCCGCCAAACCCGAGCACCACCAGTTGGCCAACTCCCGGCAGTAACTGGAAGAGGGGCGTGTACACCGTCCGCAGCCGCACCACGCCCATCGAGTCGCGCCGCACCTGGTCCGCCACCCGCTCGAGCTTCTCGATCTCGTGCTCCTCCCGTCCGAACGCGCGCACCAGCCGCGCCCCCGCGATGTTCTCCTCCACCGTGCTCGCGAGGCTCGCCAGCCCCTGCTGCACATTCTCGGTGCCGGGCCCCAGCCGGTTGAAGAAGCGCACGCTCAGCCACGTGACCACCGGGTACACGGCCATCGCCAGCACGGCCAGCAACAGGCTCGTCCGCACCAGCATCACGAACGCGCCGATCGCCATCAGCAGGTAGGCCGAGTTGATCGGGATGTTCACCAGGAACGCCTGGATCTCGTGCAGGTCCGCGCTCCCGCGCGACATCAGCTGCCCGGTCGCCGTCCGGTCGTGGTAGTCGAAGGAGAGCCGGTTCACCCGGCTGTAGAGCTCCTGCCGCAGGTCCGCCTCGATCCGGTAGCTCGTCCGCATCGCCCAGTAGCGCCGCAACCCGGCGAATACCGCCTGGAACGCCACCACAATGACCAGCGTGGTGGTCAGCCCAAGGAGCAGCCCGGTCTTCTTCGGCACGATCGCGTCATCGATCGTCATGCCAGTGATCGCCGGCGCGAAGAGCCGCAGCAGGCCCCACGCCAGGCCCGCCCCAAAGGCAATCGCGAAGACCACCCACTGCGCCCGCATCTGCCGGAGGATAAGATCCCGCCCGGCGCGCGAGTCCAAGTGTTCGTCAGACAAGGAACCTCCCCGGGCACGAACCGAGCCGGCTGGCCGATCGCGGGGCGCCCCCTGTTGCGCCCCCATACAGGTGGTAACGCCCCGCCTCCCTCCGGGTTAACGAATCCCACCGGATGCAAAGAAAAACGCCCCCGGCTCACTGCTGAGCCGGGGGCGCAAGGGGGAAACGAGGTTGCGAAGACTAGTAGTCTTCGGGCGGCGGCGGCGGAGCAGCCGGCGGCTGCGGGATCTCCGCCACCAGCGTCTCCGTCGTCAGCACCAGCGCGGCGATGCTCACCGCGTTCTCCAGCGCCGAACGCGTCACCTTCACCGGGTCGACAATGCCCAGTTCGAACATGTCGCCCCAGGTGTCATGCTCCGCGTCCCAGCCGTGGTTCGGGTTGGTCAGCTTGCGCACCTTGTCGACGATGACGGAGCCTTCCAGCCCGCCGTTGTCAGCGATGGTCCACGTCGGGGCTTCGAGGGATTCGGAAAGCAGGCGCACGCCCACCTTCTCGTCCTCGTTCTTCGTCTTGTTCGCGAGCGCGGCGAGCGCCTTCTGCGTGCGGATAAGGGCAACCCCGCCACCGACCACGATGCCTTCATCGACGGCCGCGCGGGTCGCGCTGAGGGCATCCTCAACGCGCGCCTTCTTCTCCTTCAGCTCCACCTCGGTCGCCGCGCCAACCTTGATAACTGCCACGCCGCCGGCCAGCTTGGCCAGGCGCTCCTGCAGCTTCTCGCGGTCGAAGTCGCTGGTCGCATCATCGATCTGCGCCTTGATCTGCTTGATCCGGGCCTGGATCGCCTCATCGCTGGCCATGCCTTCGATGATCGTCGTGTCGTCCTTGCTCGAAACAATGCGGCGGGCCCGGCCGAGGTCGGCAACCGTCGCCGTATCCAGCTTCAGCCCGATGTCCTCGGTGATGAGTGTGCCGCCGGTCAGGATCGCGATGTCTTCGAGCATCGCCTTCCGGCGGTCCCCGAAGCCAGGGGCCTTCACCCCGAGGATGTTGATCGTCCCGCGCAGCTTGTTCACCACCAGCGTCGCGAGCGCCTCGCCATCCACGTCATCGCAGATGATCACAATGTCCTTGGTCACCTGCATCGTCTTCTCGAGCAGCGGCAGGATCTCCTGCACCGCCGAGATCTTCTTGTCCGTGATGATGATCAGCGGGTTCTCGATCACCGCTTCCATGCGGTCCGGGTTCGTCACGAAATAGGGCGAAACGTAGCCGCGATCGAGCTGCAGGCCATCGACGAACTCCGTCTCGAACTTCAGCCCGCGCGATTCCTCGACCGTGATCACGCCGTCTTTGCCGACCTTCTCCATCACATCCGCGATGAGGTCGCCGATTTCCTTATCGTTCGCCGAAATCCCGGCAACGTGGGCGATCTGGTCCTTCGTCAATACCGGCCGCGCCTGCTCCCGCAGATCGCGGATCGCCTCCGCCATGCCGGCTTCGATGCCCCGCTTCAGCGCCATCGGGTTCACACCAGAGGTGACCACCTTCAGACCCTTCGTCACCAGCGATTGGGCCAGCACCGTGGCCGTCGTCGTGCCGTCGCCGGCCACGTCGTTCGTCTTGGTCGCCACCTGCTTCGCAAGCTGCGCGCCCATGTTCTCGAACGGATCTTCGAGCTCGATCTCCCGGGCAACCGTCACGCCGTCCTTCGTGATGTTCGGCGCACCGTACTTCTTGTCGATCACCACGTTCCGGCCGCGCGGCCCAAGCGTCACCTTGACCGCGTCCGCCAGCGCATCGACGCCGTCCCGGAGCCGGCGCCGGGCCGACTCATCGAACAACAGTTGCTTTGCAACCATCGGTTATCTCCCTTTCACGCGAAACGGGACGCCTCCCCGAAGCTCCCACCGCCAGCAGGCGGAGAAGCGGCGGGCCAGCGTCCCAATCTCGCTGTGAGGTCCTAGACCTCGAGCTTGCAGAGAATGTCCTTCTCGTTCAGAACGATGTAGTCCACGCCCTCGAGCTTGATGTCCGTCCCCGTGTACTTCGCGTACAGGATCCGGTCACCCGCCGCGACATCCATCGGGACGCGCTTGCCGCTGTCATCGAGCCGGCCCGGGCCAACAGCCACAACTTCGCCCTGCTGGGGCTTCTCCTTGGCCGTGTCGGGGATAACCAGCCCGCTCGCGAGCACTTCGTCCTGCTTCAGCGGCGTGATCACGATGCGGTCGGCGAGCGGAATGAGCTTGGTCTTGGCTGCGGTCTTCGCCGCGGTCTTGGCTGCCATGGGATGCAATTCCTCCTGGAAAGTGCAGGTGTTTGTGTTGTAGCAATTCGCGATGTTAGCACTCACGAACCGAGAGTGCTAGAGCAAAGCCTACAGCCTTCCGCTCCCAAACGATAGCCCTTGTCCACCCACCCTCAGCGCAGCGTGCCATCCGGGAACACCGTGCCGCTTACCTTCCCCCGCGCGATGAGTGCCGGCGTCACCTTCGCCCCCGAAAAATCCGCCCGCGCGAGGTCCGCGTACTCCAGGTTGATCCCCGGTCCAACCGCCCAGCGGAGGTCCGCCCCCGTTAGGTCGCCCCGCGCGAACACCGTCCCGGCCAGTGCCGCGCCTGTCAGGTCCGCCTGCCGGAAGGCCCCATCACTGCAATCCGCATGCGAAAGATCCGCCCGCCGCAGATTCGCCCCGCTGGCTGCCACCCCGCGGAGGTCCGCCCGCCGCAGCGATGCCCCCTCCAGGTCCGCCCCCTGGAGCCGCGCCCCCGCCAGCTTGATGCCCGCCAGGTCCAAACCCCGCAGATCCGCGCCCCGCAGGTCTGCCCCGCTGCAATCCGTACCGCGATCCACCACCGCGCCGTGCACCGTCACCGGCCCTTCGCGGTACCCGGCCGGCATCGGCGCCGCGGGGTCTTCCGGAACGTGGGCCCCGCCCGCCCCCGGAGCCGCCATCTCCCGCCGCGCCCGGTCATAGGCGGCGCGCATGGCGGCATCGCCCAGGATCCCCCACGCTTCCTTCATAACCTGCCGCCGCCGCGTGAACTCCGTCGCGCTGATGCGCGCCCCCTCCAGCTCCTTTGCCAGCCTTCCCAGCGCCGCCCGGATTGTCTCGCGGCTTGCCCCCGGCCCAACCCCGAGCGCGCCATACCAGTCGATCGAAGCATCACCCCTGAAGACCGCCGGACCGGTTGCCCGCTCCGCTGGCTCATCAGCCTCCCGCGCGGCCGCCCCCGGCGTACCGGCTGGGCGCTTCCCGGCAGTGGTGCGCGCCCTCGCCGGCGCCCCGCGCGAAGTCTGCCTGCGCGGTGCCGGTGGCCGTGGCCGGGCGCGGTCGTACTCCCCCCGCCGCAGCGGATCGCGCAGCACTTCCCATGCCTCATTGATCTGCCGCATCAGCGCCGCCGACCCCGGGTCTCCGCTCGTATCCGGGTGGTGTTGCCGCGCCAGCCGCCGGTACGCCCCCCGGATCTCCTCTGCCGCCGCCCCCGGCCCTACCCCGAGGAGCGCGTAATAGTCCGGTTGTGTGGCCACCCCGGGATCCTACCAGCCGCAATCCGACCGGTCTGAAACCTACCGTCCGGTAACTTCACGTTCGCGTCAAGGTATGATAAGGTCGCCAGACGAGAAGGGGGATTCTGCGTGCGCTGGCTCATGCGCCTCGTTCCATACATGAAACCGTACTGGCGGAGGACCACCCTCGCGTGGCTATCCGTCCTCATGGCGAGCCTCTTCGTCATGATCAGCCCGCTGATGGTCCGCTTCGCCATCGACTTCGGACTCGATCCGCAGCGTGACGAAAATGGCAAGCTCATCGGCCTGGCCGGCGATGAACAGCTCCTCATCTTCGGGGCACTCGCCGTTATCGCTTTCGCGGTCGGCCGTGGCATCGCCTCATTCGGCCAGCAGTACCTGGGCGAATCCGTCGGCCAAAACGTCGCCTACGACATCCGCAACCGCATTTACGACAACCTCCAGCGCCTCAGCTACGCCTACCACGATAAGGTCCAGACCGGCCAGATCATGTCCCGCGCCACGCAGGATGTGGAGAACATCCGCATGTTCGTCAACATGGGGCTGCTTCGCTTCGCCTTCATCATCCTCATGCTGGTCATCTCACTCATCGGCATGTTCGTCATCAACTGGCACCTGGCCCTCGTCAGCGTCGTCAGCCTCCCCATCCTCGCGTGGCGCTCCATGGTCACCAGCCGCAAGCTCCGCCCCCTCTGGCTCGAAATCCAGCAGAACCAGGCCGAAATGACCCAGGTCGCCGAAGAAGGCCTTACCGGCATCCGCGTGGTCAAGGCCTTTAGCCGCGAACCATTCGAAAGCAAGAAGTTCGCCGATGCCGCCCGCAGGCAGGCCGACCTCAGCTACACCACCGCGGTCATCCAGGCCCGCAACCAGCCCTTCCTCCAGGGCCTCTCCGCTGCCCAGGTCGGCCTCACCGTCGGCATCGGCGCATGGTTCATTTCCCGGGGCGATGCCACCGCCGCCGATGTCCTCGCCTTCACCCTCTGGCTCAACATCCTCCAGCTCCCCATGCGCACGCTCGGGTTCATCATCAACATCTTCGCCCGCGCCATCAGCTCCGCCGAGCGCGTCTTCGAGTTGATCGACGCCCAGTCCGTCGTCCAGGAAAAACCCGGCGCCCCCCCCCTGGGGGAGGTCTCGGGCCACGTCCGCTTCGACCACGTGAGCTTCGGTTACGACAGCATCAGCGCCGTCCTCTCCGATGTCTCGATCGATGCCGCCCCCGGCCAGGTGATCGCCCTCCTCGGCCCGACCGGCAGCGGCAAGTCCACCGTCGTCAACCTCATCCCCCGCTTCTACGATGTCACCGGTGGCGCCATCACCATCGATGGCACTGACGTCCGCGATGTCTCCATCGAGTCCCTCCGCCGCAATATCGGCATCGTCCAGCAGGATGTCTTCCTCTTTATTGGTACGATCCGCGACAACATCGCCTATGGCCGCCCGGAGGCTACCCAGGAAGAGATCGAGCGCGCCGCCAAAGCCGCCCGCATCCACGACTTCATCGTCAGCCTCCCTTACGGCTACGACGAATGGGTCGGCGAACGTGGCGTCACCCTCTCCGGTGGCCAGAAGCAGCGCATCGCCATCGCCCGCACCCTCCTCCTGGACCCCCGCATCCTCATCTTCGATGACTCGACCGCCAGCGTGGATACCCAGACGGAGTTCCTCATCCAGCAGGCCCTTCAGGAACTCATGAACGGCCGCACCACCTTCGTCATCGCCCAGCGCCTGCGAACCGTCATGCGCGCCGATGAAATCCTGGTCCTCGATCGCGGCAAGGTTGTCCAGCGCGGCAAACACACCGAACTGCTCGCCCAGGAAGGCCTCTACCGCCGCATCTTCGACCTCGAACTCAAGGACCAGGAAGAGGCGCTCGGCCGCCCCACCGCCTCGCCGGCCAGCGGCAACGGCCAGGTCAGCGCCTCCCCGGCCGCGCTCACACCGGCGCCCTCGCAGACGGGCGCGGGAGGCGCATCGTGAGCAAGGCACACATCTTTACCGCCGAAACCAGCAGGGGAGGCCACTAATGGGTATGTTCGGAGGCGCCGGCGCCGGCGGCTGGAGTTCGGGAATCGGCGGACAGACCACCGGACCCATGCGGCACGGCCGCGGGACCGATGGCTGGGATGATGAATACCTCGGCAAGGCCTACGACGCCCAGGTCGTCCGCCGCTTGCTCCCCTATCTCAAACCCTATAAGCGGCAGGCCGCCCTTGCGCTCGCCTGCATGATCATCTCGGCCGCCACCAGCTACATGCAGCCGTTCCTCATCGGCCTCACCGTCGAAGCCGGTGTCCGGGGCGATACCGACCGCATCTGGACGCTCCTTGCCATCATGGTGGGCACTGCGACCGTCACCTGGATCACCGCCTACATCCAGCTCCTGACCACATCCTGGATGGGCAACCGCCTCCTCCTCCAGCTCCGCAGCGAGATGTACGACCACATGCAGGGCCTCTCCCTCTCCTTCTACGATGAGATGGAAGTGGGCCGCATGATCAGCCGCCTCACCAGCGACGTCACCGTCATGCAGGAGCTCCTCACCACCGGCTCCCTCACCTTCCTCGCCGATTTTGTCGGCCTCGCCGTCGTCGTCACCTTCCTCCTCATCCTCGACTGGCAGCTCGCACTCGTGACCTTCGCCATCGTCCCGCCGCTGGTCATCATCATGGTCTGGTGGGCACGCCATGCGAAGGCCGCCTTCGTCAACGTCCGCGTGAAGGTCAGTGCCCTTTACGGCACCCTCGCCGAGAACGTCTCCGGCGTCCGCGCCGTCCAGTCCATGTCGCGCGAGGATGAGAACGCCCGCCGCTTTGAGGCCCTCAACCGTGAGAACCGCCGCGCCAACATCTGGGCCGGCATGCTCAGCGCGGCCATCATGCCCGTCATCGAACTCGCCGTTTCCATCGCCACTGCCGCCGTCCTGATCGTTGGTGGCCGCCGCGCGCTTAACGGCTCCGATGTCGATGTCGCGGCCCTCCTCGGTATCCTCACCGCCTTCACCGTCTACGTCGGCCGCTTCTTTGACCCGATCCGGGACCTCGTCCTCCAGTACACCATGCTCCAGCGCGCCATGGCCGGCGGCGAACGCATCTTCGAAGTGCTCGATACCGAGCCCCGCATCAAGGACCGCGAGGGCGCCCTCGAGCTCGAGACCATCGAAGGCCGTGTCGACTTCGACGAGGTGCACTTCCACTACACCGAAGGCGTCCCGATCCTTCGCGGCATCGACCTCCACGTCCAGCCGGGCGAGACCATCGCCTTCGTCGGCCCCACCGGCGCCGGCAAGACCACCATCACCTCGCTCATCAGCCGCGGTTATGAAGTCACCGGCGGCGCTATCCGCATCGATGGCCACGACATCCGCGATGTGCAGCGCCGCTCGCTCACCCGGCACATGGGCGTCGTCCTCCAGAACCCTTACCTCTTCAGCGGCACCGTCCGCGAGAACATCGCCTATGGCCGCCCCGAAGCGACCGACGAGGAAGTGGCCCGGGCCGCCGAGGCCGTCGGCGCCGATGAGTTCATCAACCGCCTGCCCGACCGCTACAACACCGTCCTCCAGCAGCGCGGCCAGAACCTCTCCGTCGGCCAGCGCCAGCTCATCAGCTTCGCCCGCGCGATCCTCGCAGCACCCCGTATCCTCGTCCTCGATGAGGCCACCGCCTACGTCGATACCCAGACCGAGGTCATCATTCAGCGCGCCCTCCGGGAGCTCCTGAAAAACCGCACCTCGTTCGTCATCGCCCACCGCCTCTCCACCATCCGCGAGGCCAACCGCATCGTCGTCCTGGACCAGGGCCGCATCGCCGAGATCGGCTCCCACGACGAACTCCTCGCGAAGGGCGGCATCTACGCCAACCTTTACCGCATGACCTACGAGCAGGAGCAGGCCAAGCAGGCCGCTTCCATGGTCGGCGAGGACGAGGCCTTTGCCCGCCGCCGCCGCGGTGAATTGCAGCAGGAGCCATCGCCCGCCGCCGGCGCCTGACCCCCGTCCTGTCCGTGTTCCCCCTGCAGGGCCCGCTTCGGCGGGCCTTGCGTTTTCGTCGGGGACTCAGAGAAAACCCTCGCCCCCCACTATGTCTCACCGCAGTTCGTGCCGACACCCAGAGGGAATCCACCGAGCGTGGGAAAGGCATCAGGCAATGCTTGGCACCATCGCCCTCCTGGCGCGCCTGGCGGCAACACCGCCCGGGCAGGTGCGCGAAGACACCGTCCTTAGCGCCTGCGGGCTCGTCCGCCGCATCCTTGGCGCCGAGGACGCCTACGTCATCCGCTCCGGCGACCCCCACTTCGTCCGCCTGGGCAGCAACGATGACCCCCGCGAGTACGAGATCAAACAGCGCGGCTACTGGCTCATCTGGCGCGAAGGCGCCACCCAGCCCGGCTCGCTCGGCAGCCTCTTCTCCGTGACCGACCGCATGGTCACCGACCCACAGCCGCTTGAAACGGGTGTCCCGGCGACCCACCTCGCGACCACCCTTCCCGGCAACGAAAGCAACTCGGAAGTGCTCGTCATCCGCGGTCCCTGGCCCGGCGGCATCACCGTCGCCGAGGTCGAGCTCATCGCCACCATCCGCCCGCTCATGGCCTATCTCATGGGCAACTACCTTGATGGGGAACGCCAGGAACGCCAGCGCTCCCAGCTCAATGCCCTCGCCGAGGTCGCCGATGCCTTCCGCACCTCTACCGATGTCAACCAGGCACTGACTGGCCTCGCGACAGCGCTGGCCAAGGCCTCCGGGTACGCCTGGGTCTCCATCACCCTCAACGACCCCGCAATCGAGAACATCACCGACCGCGCCCTCAACCTCAGCCGCCACTCGGGCACGCACATCGCCGAACAGGGCCGCGACGGTACCATTGGGCCTTCCGCCCTCGAACGCGATATCCGCGTCGCCCGCCACGTCGCCTGGACGGGCAAGCCCTACCTCGTCCCGGATGTCTTCGCCCCTGCCGAGCAGATGCTTGTTGACGATAGTCTGCGCGACTACTACGCCGCGGCGCACATCCTCTCCATGGCCTGCTTCCCGCTCTTCTTCCGGGAGCAGCTCATCGGAAGCATCACCTTCTCTGCCTCGGAAAGCCGTTCGTTTGAAGAGCAGGAGATGGCCTTCCTGACCGCGCTTGTCGCCCAGGCCAGCAACACCGTCACCGCCCTCCGCCTCAACCGCGAACTGCGCGAAACCGAAGCGCAGCTCCGCGCGGTCTTCGCCAACTCGCCCGCGCTTATCACCGTCATCGAACGCGATGGGACCATCTCCCTTTCCGAAGGCGCCATCCTCCATGGGAACAACGCGGGCGAAGGGTCGGTCTTCGGCGCGAGCCAGGCGGCCGTGGGCTCCCGGGCCGAAGCGCTGGTGCCGCCCGCCTACGCCGGGGCGATCACCGAAGCAATCCGCCGCTGCCTCAACGGCGAGACCTTTTCCACCCAGATGCACATCGCCGGCCGCGACCACGAGACCCGCTTCGCGCCCCTCCGCGATGACTCCGGCGTGCCGGTCTCGGTCATTGCCATCGGCACCGACATCACCGAACGGGTTGCCGCCGAGCATGAGCTGCGCACGCTCAACGAGGCGCTTCGCACCGCCAAGGAGCGCGCCGAGGGCCTGGCCCGCGCCGCCGAAGCCTCCCGCCGCCGCGCCGAGTTCCTTGCCAGCCACGATGGCCTCACCGGCGTCCTCTCCCGCCGCGCATGGTTCCAGCTGGCCGAGTCGCGCCGCGCCTCCGCGGTCGCCATTTTCGATATCGACTTCTTCAAGGCGGTCAACGACACCCACGGCCACCCCGCCGGCGATGTCGTCCTCAAGGCCGTAGCCGATTGCCTTGTCCGGTCTGTTGGCGATGCGGGCACCGTCGGGCGCCTCGGCGGTGAGGAGTTCGCCGTCCTCTTCGAAGGGACCAGGGCCGAAGCCGAGGAGGCCGCCGCCCAGGCCGTCGCCACGGTCGCAGCCACCCCGATCCAGCTCCCCGGCGGCAAGACCCTCTCCGTCTCGATCAGCGCCGGGCTCGCCCCCTGCCGCCGCCAGTCTGATACCTCCGCTGCCGCCGTTGCCCGCGCCTACGAACTCGCGGACCAGGCCCTCTACTCGGCCAAGACCGGCGGCCGCCGCCAGCTCGTCATCTCCGCCAAGGCCGCCTGACCGCCCCGGAGAACGCCCCAGCCCACCACCAACGAGTGAGCCCCGACCGTGAGGGAGGGGCCACGCACCGTCCCCAACAATTGCAGGCACCGAACAAGGAGCGACTGACGCACCGGGTGGTAGGGGCGTATTGCGATACGCCCCTACCACGCACGCGAGGCGCGTTTCCGGCGCCGCGCCCGGGCGAACGCCATCCCCGCGCTTGCTCACGCGCGCGCCTCGGACCTGCGGGTTCGAGTGACTCCCGCCCTCCCGCGCCTGACCGCCCCGGAGAACGCCCCAGCCCACCACCAACGAGTGAGCCCCGACCGTGAGGGAGGGGCCACGCACCGTCCCCAACAATTGCAGGCACCG
>Ga0209476_10002218_pt1 | contig 13031 bp, 14 predicted proteins | sample KloWWTrecipitate_FD_187179 | JGI IMG/M metagenome (GOLD analysis project Ga0209476, IMG submission 187179) | Active sludge microbial communities from Klosterneuburg, Austria, studying microevolution and ecology of nitrifiers - Klosterneuburg... | ecosystem: Engineered > WWTP > Aerobic digester... | reverse complement strand
CTGCGAGGTTGCCCATCGGAGGGTTCCCTCCTTTGAAAAAGGAGGGACAGGGAGGATTTGAAGTAGTGGGTTCCTGGCATCGGCCGGTAAATCCCCCCCTAACCCCCCTTTCGACAGCGCGCCCGGCGAGGGAACCCGCATCGTGCTGTGGCTGCCGGAGGCGGCCGATGGCCGTGGCGAGATGGTCGATGAAGCCGGGCAGGCTCGGCTGGCCCCGAGCCTCGGGATGTCGAGCGCTGCAGGGGGGGAGCGCCCTTCTCGTAACCGCCTATGTCAGCTCGGACTCCCCCATCCAGTAGCAGAGCAGCGGAGCCGGAATGCGGAGAATCCTTGCGCTGGTTTCGGGCAGATTGCCGACGGGGCCAAAGTCGTCCAGCGACTTGGTCACGACGTAGCCGCGGTCGATGGACTTCTGTTGACACAGTTCGAGCAGCCCCTTGAGATCGCGCAGGCCGGTGTGCTGGGCGCGGTATTTCACCTCGAAAGGGATGATCTGCCCGCCTATCTCGGCGACCAGATCGACTTCACGATCCTTCTTGCCGCGCCAGTAACTGAAGCGCACGTTCTGCGGGTAGTAGCGCGCGAACAGGTGCTTGAAGACGGCGGTCTCGGTTGCCACGCCGAGCGCAGCCGGGTCTTCGAGAACCGACTTGCCCTTGAGCATCACTGCCGGTGCGATGGCGGCATCCGCCAGATAAATTTTGAAGCGGGCGCGCAGCACGTCTTTGCCGTAGCCGAAGGGCGGCAGACGGTAGATGAGGTGGGTGGCTTCGAGTAGTTCGATGAAACTCTGCGCCGTTGGCCGCTTCACCTCCAGGTTGGCGCAGAGGTCGGGCATGTCGAGCAGCCCGCCGTCGTGCATGCACAGGTAGAGAAAGGTGTGTTCGAGATCGAGCACGCGACGCACGCCAAACAGCGCCGTCATGTCGCGCCTGAGCACCTTGTCGATGATGTCCTCGCGCAGCAGGCGCTGGGCCTGGGTGATGCTTTCCATCTGCGCTGTCTGGGGGAAGCCGCCGCGCACCAGATATTCGTGAAAATGCCCGACATACGGACTGGCGACGTCCGTGATGCGATAGAAATCCGCCTGCGACCAATCGAACAGGTCGCGCAGCGAGCTGAGCTGCGGCAGCTTCGGCAGCGACAGGTTCTTGATCTGAAGATATTCGAAGAACGAGAGCGTAGTCAGGCGGATCGTGTGCCAGCGGCCGACACCGGATTCCTGTCCGCTCTCCACCAGCGGCATGGCCGAGCCGGTAAAGGCGATCCGCCGCTGTTTGGCGAAATCCACCTGGTGCTTGACCCAGGTGCCCCAGTCGCGGATGAACTGCGCCTCGTCCAGGAACAGGTACTCCGTTCCTTCGGCACGGGGTTCGCGTTCGCGCCAGGCCTCGATCACCGCCTCGATGCCGGCGAGCTTGAGGATCGGATGGTCGAAGGTGGCATAAAGGATGTTGGCAGGCGGCACGCCGCTGCCGAGCAGCGCATCGGCGGCCTGAAGCATCAGGGTGGTCTTGCCGATCTGCCGCGCGCCGGAGAGCAATACGGCGCGCGGCGCCGGTGGATTGGTCAGCCACGTCTGCAATTCCCGGAAGGCGGCACGGCGCCACTTCGGCAGGTCGGCGATGGCCTCTTCCCGCCACCATGGATTGAACTGGGAGAGGACGGCAACGAGTTCTTCTTTGGATACCTTCATGTGCACAAAACTAACAGAACTAAATGATTAATACAACTACACTATAGCTAATTTGTGATTATAGGCAATATAACCTTGATTAAGAGTCCGTTGATCGATCTCCCCTGCCCGCGGCTCCATACCTCCATTCGCCGCCCGTTGCACCAGACCGTCGCCGGACGGGCCCGCTCGTGCGATTTGCCGTGTTGGCGGGGCTGACTTTTTTTCGCTGTCCGGGCCTGGCGCGGATCAGCCGTGCTCCGGCGTGTCCTGGGCGACGTTCAGCCAGAGCGTTACAGTCGTGCCGGCGCCGAACTGCGAGCGGGTCTCAAGGCTGCCGCCGAGCAGCTTCAGAATCTCCTTGACGATGGCCAGGCCAAGGCCGGTGCCCGGCGTCTTGCCAGAGGTGTCGGCGCGCCAGAACCGTTCGCCGACATGGGCCAGTTGCTCCGGGGTCATGCCGATGCCTTGGTCGCTGACGGCGATGCCCACCCGGCCCGGCGCCTCGACGAGCGCGACGCGAATCTCTCCCCCGTCGGGCGAGTACTTGATGGCATTGCCCAGTACGTTCGTCAGTGCCTGGCGCAACTTCGCCTGGTCGGCGCGGACGCGCACCGGCCGTGGCGGCAGGTCTGCAATCAGCCGCCAGCGCTCGCCGTCCGGTGAGAGGTTGTGCGCGGCGGCAGCCGCGAGCTCGCACAGGTCGACGGGCTCGATCTTCAGGTCGCTGCCGCGCCGCGCTTCGATCCTCGACAGGTCAAGCAGTTCGTTGATGATGACGACCAGCCACTGCGTCTCGCGGTGGATGATCTCGATCAGCTCCTGCCGTTTCGTTGCGTCAACCTCCCTTCGGAGCAGGAGCTCGCTGAAACCGAGGATGCTGGTCATCGGCGTGCGCAGCTCGTGTGCCGCGTGGGAGAGGAACTCGCTTTTCATTCTGTCGATCTCGGCCTCGCGCGTGACCTCGTGAAGGTAGAGGATTCGCGGCGTCAAGGCCGACTCGCTGTGGACGCCGACAACGCTCAGTACCGCATGGCGCGGCTCCTTCAGGATCAGGGTGCCGGGCGGGCGGCGCGGCGCGCCGATCTCGCCGAAGAACGCAGCGACGCCGGCGAAGGCTTCGGCCGGTTCGCAGCGGCGCCGCAGCTCGTCGTCGAGGCGCTTCTCGCCCTTGCCGACGACTTCGTCGGGTCGGATGCCGGTCAAGGCCTGGAAAGCCGGATTGACGAACTGGATATTGCCGTCCGCCGCGAAGGCGACGAAAGCGTCCGGGCTCAAGCTGAAGAGGACGTTCATCTGGACGTTGCGTTCCACGAGGGCGCTGCTCTTGGCCTTCAGATCCGCCGTCTGCTCGTCGACCTTGCGCTGGACGATCGAGGTGCGCCCGGTGGTGACGAGGATCAGCACTTGCAGCAGCGCGGCCAGCATCAGGCCGCCGGCGCCGACCAGCATGGCCTGCCAGTTGGGCTGCTGGCGCAGATAGCCCTCCGTCGGCATGACCCGCAAGGTCCACGTGCGGTCGGCGAAGGCGAGCCGCGTCTGCCAGTCGTAAGAGCGGTCGCGCGCGGCCGGCGCCTCGCCGGAGCGGTAGAACCGTGCCTTGTCGGCCGGAGCATCGGTGTCATCGACCTGAAACACCAGATCGGGCACGGCGATTTTCCGTGCGGCGATATCGATCATCTGGTCGACCTTGATGACGCCCACTGCGAAGGCGACGGGATTCTTGTCGTCCCCGGCCGCGACGCCCGGGACGCGGTCGCGATAGGCCGGGTGCAGCACGAGCACGCCGGCGCGTTGCCGGTTTTCCTGCACCAGGCGGATCGGCGCGGTCACGGCCGGCATGCCCGTGCGCCGCGCGTTCCGGATCGCGGCATGCCGGATCGGCTCCGAGTTGATGTCGTAGCCGATGGCCGGGCGGTTGCCCTCCAGTGGGCTGATGTAGCCGACGGAGACGTACTCCGGCCGTTCCGCCGCGCGCACCAGCTTGAGCGATTTGTCGCGCTCGGTGATCTCGAAGCGCGGGTTGCCGGTCTTGCGGGCCGTGCTGCGCTCGTAGGCCGGGCGCTGCGCAAGCGGCACGAGAGGATTGATGCTGAGAGCGAAAATGTCCGGGTTGTCCTTCAGCGTGATGCGCGTGAAGTACTCGAACTGCTCGTAGCGCATGTCCGGTGCGATCTCGATCAGCCGGCGCAGGGCGGAAAGCGCTTCCTGGTGGGCGATGAAGCGCTGTTCGAGTTGCTGCGCCAGCGCCTCGCCATGGTTGCGGATGGCGGCGGCCAGTTGCACGCGCTCCCAATGCGAGACGGCAGCGAAGGCGGCCGCGACCACCGCCAGTGCGGTCAGCATCGCCGGCAGCAGCGTGGTCAGGCGGTTGCGCCAGGGCGCGTCAGCGTGCAACAGAAAGATCAGCGCCAGCGGCAGGGTGACCAGCACGCCGAGCGTGTCGCCGCTCCACCAGTTCCACCACAAGTAGAAGAATTCGCCACCACTGACGATGCCTGTCAGGTAAAGCGTGGTGACGCCCACGCTCGCCGACAGCACGCAGGTCGCCGGCCCCGCCAGCAGCAACGCGCGCACGATGTCGCCAGTCTGCTCCATCGACTGCCAGCCGCTGCCGACGCTGCGCGCCACCAGGAGGCGGGCGGCAAGCGCCTGCATCGCGGCGCCGAGGGCGATGCCGGCGGCAACGAGTCCCGGCATCCAGCCGAGATCGCCGCGCAGCCAGGCGACGCCGGCATTGAGCAGGAAGGAGCCCAGCCAGATGGCTGGCCAGGCGCGGTTGCCCGCCCACAGCAGCATCGCCACCGCGAAGCCGGCGGCCGGAAAGATCGGACTGGCGTAGCCCGGCGCGATGGCAAAGCTCAGGCCGAGGGCGCCCAGCAGCAGGTAAACGAACGCTGTGCCGCCCAGCAGGAGGATAAGACGCGGGAGTTCGATACTCTTCGCGTCAAGGATGGCACTCATGATTGCAGTCTACACCGGGTTCCGGCCTGCCATGACGCCGTCCCGCGGCGACTAAGAAAACGCTGAACAAGTCATCCCCGCGAAAGCGGGGATCCAGTAATCGGCTGAAAGCATGGATTCCCGCTTTCGCGGGAATATGACGATGTCGAACTTTTTCAGCGTTTCCCTAATGGGACTTTTCAGACGGGATGGCCGACGGTCTGCGCCCACCGCCCATACTCACCTTTTGGCTACGCCTCCTGCCTCAGCGGGAAAACCCATTGCAACTCAACACCTGGTCAGGCCTCCATGCAGGCCGGCTCATGGCGCCGACTTAACGGTGCAACGGCTTTTCGCCCGTCGATTGCAGCGGTGAGCAATATGGGTTGCATGGTGGACCGGAAGCGAATGTACCCCCTGGAGGGGACCAATACTGTGGCGCCGCTTCTTGGGTTCCGGCTCTTTCTCTCACGGCTGCGGTACAGATAGAACACGCCGAACCGCCTGAACTCGGTACGCCCGCCTGCGGCAAGTCCCTCGGTGATCGCCCCCAAGATCAATTCGACGCAATAAGCCATATCTGCAGCCGTCAATCCTGGGTGTCGAGCCCCCAATAATTTCACCAGATCGCCTTTCTTCATGAATGCCCCGTAATAAACATTACCATTATTGATAAAAATAACAGAAAAGATAAAATAAAGTAAAAATCACAATAAATAAACGGTGAGGGGGCCTGAATTGATGGAGCGTGCGCTGAACTACCTGCGAGCTGGCGATTTCACCAAGGCGGAGCGACGACAGTTCCGTGGTCTGGTGATGGCAGTACCTCAGATCGGCGGCCCGGACAGCTTCCGTGACTGGATGCGGCAATATGTCCGGCCGCTATACCCGCACGCAGCCGGGGTGGTCGGGATGGGAGAGCTATTGTTCGGACGCATCGATATCAAGCTGATCCTCGGCGTCGACTGTCCGGAGGAATACCTGAGGGAATTGCACACAGGGGCGGGACTCGGGCAGTGCCCGACCTTCCTGCGCTGGAGCCAGGTGCGGCGTCCCTTGCTGCTGGAGCCGGCAGCCGGCAGTCCGTATTGCCTGGCAGCCGACGAGTTGCGTCGGGTGGTACGGCATGGCCTGAAAAACATCGCCGCCCACGGCTTCCTGGATACGGAGAGGCGCAGGGGGAGCTATTTCAATCTGTTCGGCATGCCCGGGCAGTTCAGTTCGCGCGATGGCGTGTTCCTGGAACTGTTGGCGTCGGCGCTGCACCAGGCGGCGGAACGGATGCTGACTTTGCAATCCCGCGCGAGCGCCTGATCGCAATCTTTCGATGGAGCAAGGCATGAGGAAACTGCGCGGATTCACCCTGGCCGATTTGATGATGATCGTCGCAATCATCGGCGTGCTGGCCGCCATCGCCCTGCCCGGCTATCAGTGACCCTGTCAAGCGATGCCGGTTTGGGCGCCGCAGTGGGTGCTGTGCTTGAACTGCACACCAACGCCATGCCGGCGACGGGCACTATTGCTTGGTGTCGCGCCAGTGGCACGATCCTGCAAAAGCCCCCGTTCCGTTCCTGCTGACTATCCTGGTGCCGCAGTACAATGCAGTCAGAACAGCCGCACCACTCGCGAATCGATTTTCCCATCGACGCGTGCGCTCTTGCCAAGAATGAGGGTGTCGGATTGCTTCCGCGTTGCCAGCACGCTGCCCCTTACCCAGCCGTCGATGTGCAGCGTTCCCGAATAACAGATCCGCCCCTCGACGATGGTTCCTTTGGCCAGCTTGGACGTTGCGGTCGAGCGTTGAAACAGCTTTTTTATGAAACGCATTGTTATGCAGTGATGCTGATCGTGACTCCGGCGACGCGGGCGTTTGCGCCAGTGCTGCCGAGGGATTGCATTTCCTTGTAAAGCGATATGGCAGCGGCAGCGACCAGCGCGTCGGTCATGCCGTTGCCGCCCTCATCCTTCTTGTTCCTGTCCATCATTTCCAGCAGCAAGGCTGCCGTCATGATGTCGTCGAGCTTTTCGGCCAGCTTCATCATCGGGCTGTTCGCGCTGGCGCCGGCGGTTTCTGCCGTGCAGCATGCCGGTGTGCTGTCTTGCGTCGCTGCTGCCGGCGCCGGCATCCCCGCCATGATTGCCGTGGCGCCCCCGGCGGCGAGCCCGCCGCCGCCAATCCCACCTACTCCTGCCATTCCTGTCATTTCATGCCTCCGATGAATACCCTTTTCAGGGCAATGGGCACTTTCTGCGATGTGCTAATTATGATAATATCGCACGTAATAGTCAATATTATCGTATTTAACATATATGGCGTTTGCGTCTGGAGGAAGAGGGGGGGGCTGGTTACCCGGGCTGGTGCTGGCGCCGCTGGTGTGCGCCGTCGTCATTGCCTTTTTGTCGCCGGGCGGCGAGGGGGCTGCGCCCGAGGGGGCAGCGTCGGCATGGGGGCTGCCTGCGTCGGCCGCCACCCCGCCCACCCCCTTGCTGCAAGCCAGGGACAGCCTTCTGGCTTCGTGCCATCGCAGCCTGCGGCAGGGAGAGGCGCAGCGCACGCTCGAAACGGTTAACGATTTCTTCAATCGGATGCCGGTGAGACTGGCTGCTCCAAGTGCGGAAGCGGGCTGGGCGACGCCGGATGAGTTTCTCTCCGGCAAGGGCGGTGCGGCCGTCGACTATGTCGTTGCGAAATATTTCGCCTTGAGAGGCATCGGCATCCCGGCCAGCCGCCTGCGGGTTTTTGTCGTCGGCAGGAAGGGGCTGTCCCGGCCGCATTTCGTGCTGGCCTACTATGCGGACCCGGGCGCACAGCCGCTTATCCTCGACAACCTTGCCCCGGCGGTCCGCTCCGCAGCCGAGCGACCGGAGCTGGTCCCTGTGTATGCCTTCGATCCGGATGCGGGAGACGCCCCGAGCGGCCACCGCAAATGGCGAGAGATGACCATGCGGATGAGAGGATGAGGCGGAAGCGGGCGATTTATGGCATCTGCCGGGTGGATCATGCGGATTCCAGCACCCATGGCTGGGTGGTGACCATCCAGCGTCGGGGGGTGGTGCATCGCAAGCATTTTTCCGACGGCCTGCATGGCGGCAAGCGTGCCACGCTGGCGGCCGCGAAGCGCTACCGTGACGAGCTTGTCGCGCGGTTCCCACCCCTTCTGAAGCGTGAGTATGCCGAGATACCGAAGCCGAACAACCAGTCGGGGGTGGCGGGCGTCTGCCGCGTCTGCGTGACCGAAACCCGCAGCAGGGCGCCTTCGGTGCAGCGCTGGTTCTGGGTGGCGTCATGGACGTTGCCGGACGGTCGCCGCAGACACAGGAAATTCTCGATTCGACTGCATGGCGAAGAGCCCGCCTTCCGGATGGCCGTGAAAGCGCGGCGCGAGGCGCTGGCGGAATTGACGGGTGTCTTTGATCCGGGATCGACCCGGGTCGCCCGGGGAGTCTCGCAGCTTGGTTAGCAGGCTGTTCGGCGAGCGATCGAACTCGGCTTGCCGGATTCGATTCCGCAAAAGTACCTGCCCAGTAACCTCCTGTCCTTTGAATGGAATGCCGTGACCGCTTGTTCCCGCTTCATGCCTCTCGCTGCCGCCGCCTTCGCGGCGGCAGCTTTCCCCGCCCTCGCCCAGAATGGACTGACCGATCTGGGTGTGCTCAACGGCGGCATGGCTTCCTATGCCTTCGGCGTCTCCGCCGACGGTACGGTGGTGGTAGGCCAAGCCAGTGACGGGGCGGCAGGCAACGCAACTCGCGCCTTCCGCTGGACCCGGGCCGGCGGCCTGACCAGCCTGGGCACGCTGAACGGCGGCGCCGACTCCCACGCCAAAGGCGTCTCCGCCGACGGCGCCGTGGTGGTGGGCTTCGCCAGAGACGGCGGCGTGGAAGGCAATAATGAGCGCGCCTTCCGCTGGACCCAGGCCGGCGGCATGGTCAACCTGGGCGTGCTGCCCGGTGACAGCTATTCCCACGCCAAAGGCGTCTCCGCCGACGGCAATGTGGTGGTAGGTCATAGCTTCGACTCCGAAGTGGAATCCATGTGGAAGGCTTTCCGCTGGACCCAGGTCGGCGGCATGGTCAGCCTGGGCGTGCTCAACGGCGGCTCGATTTCCAGCGCCGCCGGCGTCTCTGCCGATGGCGCCGTGGTGGTGGGCTATGCCGATGACGGTGCGGCAGACAACGCAGACCGCGCCTTTCGCTGGACCCAGGCCGGCGGCATGGTCAGCCTGGGTACGCTGAACGGCGGCATGACTTCCTACGCCAACGCCATCTCCATCGACGGCACGGTGGTGGTGGGCTATGCCACTGACGGTGCGGCAGGCAACGCAGACCGCGCCTTTCGCTGGACCCAGGCCGGCGGCATGGTCAGCCTGGGTACGCTGAACGGCGGCATGACTTCCTACGCCAACGCCATCTCCATCGACGGCACGGTGGTGGTGGGCTATGCCACTGACGGTGCGGCAGGCAACGCACAGCGCGCCTTTCGCTGGACCCGGGCCGGCGGCATGCAAACGGTGGAAGCCTGGCTTGCCGCCGCCGGCGTGCCCACGGCGCTGAGCACGTCCACCGCCTATGGCGTCTCCGCCGACGGTTCGGTGGTGGTGGGCACTCTGGCGAACAGCCAGGCCTTCATCGCCCGCGTCTCCGCCGCCGGCAGCGGCCTTATCACCCATTCCGATGTGATAGAGAGCTGCATGACCGCCGCCCGCGGCCGCGCGATGAACCTCGCCTTGACCGGCACCCTCATCCATGGCGCCCACGGCCGCCCGCTCGCCCGCCGCGTCGCCCCGGGGCAGAAAACCTGGTGGCTCGCCGGCGACTGGGGCGCCGACGAGCACGGCGTGCGCGCCGGCCGCCTGGGCCTGGCCGAAGTCGGCGTGGGCCGCAACTTCGGTCCGCTGCAGGTCAACCTCTCGCTTGGCCAGACCTGGGCGCGGCAGAACCTCGGACTGGACGGTCGCGCCAAGACCGAAGGAACCTATGTCCTCGCCGAGGCGCTGGCGCCCTTGGCGGAGAATCTCTGGGCCACCTTCGGGACGCACTACCAGCGCGGCGAGGCGGATCTGCGGCGCGGCTATCTCAACGCCGGCTTGCAGGACTTTTCCATTGGTTCGCCCAACGTCGAGGCGCGGGGCGTGCGCGTCCGCCTCGACTGGGAAGCCGCCCGCCGTCTCGCCGGGACTGACTTCAGCCCCTACCTCGACCTGAGCTATGGGGAGACCAGGCTCGCCGCCTACACGGAGACCGGCGGCGGCTTTCCGGCGCGCTTCGATGCGAGCACAGAGAAGGCCACCGAGCTGCGCCTGGGCGTCAACGCCGTCCGCCCGCTCGCCGGCGACATGCGCCTGGTCGCCACGCTGGAAGCGGCCCACCGCTTCGAGAAGCGCGGGGCGCGCAGCACGGGCCAACTGGTCGGGCTGTTCGGCTTCGATCTGCCCGGCGAGGCGGTCAAGCGCGACTGGCTGCGCGCCGGCATCGGCGTGGAAGGCAAACTCGCCGAAGGCACCGCCGCCATCTCCCTCAACGCCACCACCGAGGGCGCCATGCCAAACGTCTGGATTGCTGCAAGCTGGCAGCGGGCGTTTTGACTCTGTGTGTGCCGCCTATGGCTCAAGTGTCGAGTGAAATCGACAATCACCCGAAATCATCCCACTGGGGAGCAGATAGTAGCGTCGAACTGCGCCTTCTTACCGATGTTCTAGTGCAATGCCAGCGGTGAATTGCTGTAGCCGCTGCCCCTCGGCGTGTGCCTCGGCCAGCAACTGGTTCCAGTCATCCGGAGGATGGCCGCTTTCCAGCATCTTGCGGAACACCCGGTAGGCGTCGTCACCGCTTTCGTAGGCGCGCTTGGTGTCCTCGTCATTGACCCAGGCGAGCACGATCACCTTGCTCGGTGCGTGGTAGCGGAAGAACAGCCGGTATTGCTGGAAAAACCTGGCACGGAACCAGTGCTTGCGATCTTCACCGAGGGCGTTGCCTTGGCGGTACTCTGGCCGCGCCGGATCTTGCGGGAGGACATCGAACGCCAACTTGGCGATCGCCGCCAGTCGCTTGCTGGCATTCTTCTTCTCGTATCCGACCGGGTCTTTTTGCCTGAAGGCTTCGACCTGCCGGGCCAGCGCTTCAAGTTGAGCCAGGAACAGAGGGTGAGCAAAAACCGTCCAGCCGTGAATGACCAGGGGGGTGGGCTTGCCTGTACTCATTCATCGTCTGCCGACAGAGCGGCATCGAGATCGACTTCAATGCCGTCGACCAGCGACTGGAGCCTTTGGACAAGACCCGCATCCACGGCCTGCAGGCGCTCTGGATGGCTGGCGATGTCGCGAGCCAGGAAGCCAAGGAACTGTCCGAGCACCGGATCGTCGCCTTCGGAGGCCTCGGAACGCGTCAATACGACCTCGCCACTGGGGCGGATGGTGTAATGGATCTTGTCGCGCTTACCCAGCCGGAGGGCGCGACGCACGGTTTCCGGCACCGTCGTCTGGTAGCGGTCGGTCAGCGTAGATTCGGCTTCGAGGGTGGCAGGCATGGCGCTCTCCAATCAAAAAGGGGAATGCCCGCAAGGTAATGCAATCGCCTTACCATGTCAATGCAAGTGCATTGTCAGGTTTTTTGCATCCTGCCGGGATGCTCGGAGGGGGGGGGCCAGCCCTTCGACAAGCACAGGTCAGGCGGGCATCATCGCCGTGACCTCGATTTCGATCTTGGCGCCGAGCTCGACGAAGCCGGCGACCTGGAGGGCGGTCATGGCGGGGAAGTGGCGGCCGATCAGCTCGCGATAGACGGCGCCGATCTCGCCAAGGCGCGCGTTGTATTCATCCTTGTCGGCGAGATACCAGTTCATGCGCACGATGTGCTCGGGCTTGGCGCTCGCTTCGGCGAGGATGGTGACGATGTTGGTGAGGGACTGGCGCACCTGGCCGACCAGGTCGTCGGTCTGGAAGACTTCGTTGCCGTCCCAGCCGACCTGGCCGGCGACGAATACCATGCGTCCGTTCGCGGCGACGCCGTTGGAATAGCCTTTCGGACGGCTCCAGCCGCCCGGGTTGAGCATCTGCATCATGAGTTACCTCTGTTGTGGTTGTTGATATCGAGTTGTTCTTCCTGGAAGGCCTGCATCAGTGCGCGCAGGTCGTCGGGGATCGGCTGGGCACGCTGGGTGTCGAGATTCATGGTCACCAGCACGAAGCGGGCGCGCAACCGTTCTTCCTGTTTGTAGCTGCAGACAACGGTGATTTCCATCGAGCTTTTGCCCAGCCGCTCCAGCTTCAGGCCGAGGGTGATGATCTCGCCGATCTTCGAGGGGGCGATGAAGTCGCATTCGAGCTTGACGATGGGAAAGCCGAGACGGTGCTCGGTGATGGTGCGGGCGTAATTGACGCCCAGCCCCTGGTTGAACCAGTCCTCCACCAGGCCGTTGAACATGATGAAGTACTGCGGGTAGAAGACGATGCCGGCCGGGTCGCAATGCGAGAAGCGCACCAGCATGTCGCTGTGGAAAGTGTCGCCGAGGATGCGGCAGTTCTGGCTCATGTGGATTGTCTCAGGCGGAAGCGTTGCAGCTTGCCGGTCTCCGTTCTGGGCAGCGCCTCGACGAATTCGACGGCGCGCGGGTATTTGTAGGGGGCGATGCTTTGCTTGACGAAGTCCTGCAGCTCGCGCGCCAGCGCGGCGGATGGCGCATGTCCCTCGCGCAGGACGACGACGGCCTTGACGATCTGGCCGCGTTCCGCGTCCGGCACGCCGACCACGCCGCATTCGGCCACCGCCGGATGCGCCAGCAGCGCGCTTTCGACCTCCGGCCCGGCGATGTTGTAGCCGGCCGAGACGATCATGTCGTCGGTGCGCGCCTGATAGGTGAAATAGCCGTCGGCGTCCATCGAGAAGGCGTCGCCGGTGAGGTTCCAGCCGTCCTGCACGTACTGACTTTGCCGCGTATCGGCGAGATAGCGGCAGCCGGTCGGCCCTTTCACCGCCAGCCGGCCGACCGCACCCGGCGGCAGCGGATTGCCGTCGTCGTCGACGATGAGGGCGTGGTAGCCCGGCACCACCTGGCCGATGGCGCCGCGGCGCACTTTTCCCGGCGGCGAGGAGATGAAGATGTGGATCATCTCGGTGGCGCCAATGCCGTCGATGATCTCGATGCCGGTGGCCTGTTTCCACAACTGGCGCGTGGCGTCGGGCAGGGCCTCGCCGGCGGAGACGCACTTCTTCAGGCGGCCGATGCCGTCCTGCCTGGCCAGAGGCGCCATCAGACGCCAGAAGGTCGGCGCGGTGAAGCAGATGGTCGCCTTGAAGTCGCGGATCGTCTGCATCAGCGTCTCGGGCAGCAGCCGTTCGACCAGCACCGTCGAGGCGCCGGCGCGCAGCGGAAAGCAGAGCAGGCCGCCCAGCCCGAAGGTGAAGGCGAGCGGCG
>Ga0209476_10002217_pt1 | contig 13031 bp, 15 predicted proteins | sample KloWWTrecipitate_FD_187179 | JGI IMG/M metagenome (GOLD analysis project Ga0209476, IMG submission 187179) | Active sludge microbial communities from Klosterneuburg, Austria, studying microevolution and ecology of nitrifiers - Klosterneuburg... | ecosystem: Engineered > WWTP > Aerobic digester... | reverse complement strand
GGTTCGGACCGAAGCCGAATACGATGCCCTGCCGAAGGGAACCACCTACATCGACCCGGAAGGCAACACGAGGAGGAAATCCTGATGGGATGGAAGGACGACCCCATTGTCGGCAAGGACAAGCCGGCGATCGACATTCGGCCCGGCGGCGGCGCGCCGAAGTTGCTCGCCGCCTCGGCCAACCCCTATTCCGCCGGCCTCTATCCGCTCGGGCGCATCTTCACCGTCGGCGATCATGCGACATTGCGGGAAACGGACGTCCTCACCGGCGTGGAGAAGCGACTCTATTCCGCGCGTGTCACCCGTGTCGATATCGAGGCCGACCGGGTCGAATTCAACCACGGCGTGACCGTCACCGATTTGATGGGCAACCTCCTGAAAGCCGGCAATCTCAGCTTCGATGCCCCACTGCAATTCGCCCCGGCTGAATTTCACATCGGCAAAAAATGGACCGCCGCCTTCGTCAGGAACGACAGGGGCCAGGTCTCCAGCGCCTACTATGACCTGAACATCGTCAGCAAAGAGAGGGTGACCGTCCCGGCGGGGGAATTCGACACCTTCAGGATCGAAGGGCGCGGCTGGAATAAGACCTTCGGTGCGCGCGTCGAAGTGAACTTCTGGCTGGTGCCGGGTCTGATATTTCCGGTGAAGCGGGAGTGGATCACCCGCAACCGGCGCGGCCATTTCACCAACACCGAACGCCACGAGCTCGTTTCTCTGCAGCAGCACGCCATCGGCCTCTGATCGCCGCGAAAGCCGCTGCGCAGGCCGCACGGCCTGCCCGGCCTTGCCTTTCCCCAGGTATTTCCGCATAGTCCGCGGCTTTTCTGTGTCTTTCACTTCCCATGCCCACTCCCATCGACATTAGCGAGGAAGCCGGCGTGCGCTACCTGCACTTCGGTTCCGACTGGATTCAGGGCGCCATGCGCATCGCCCGCCCCTGGGCGCTGGAGCTCGACTACACGCGCGAGATGATGGCTTCTCTGCTGCTGCGGCCGGAGCCGGAATGGCCGCGTAGCGTGCTGCTGATCGGCCTCGGCGCCGCCTCGCTGACAAAATTTCTATACCGCCACCGGCCGCAGGCAAAGCTGACAGTGGTGGAAATCGAGCCGGCGGTGGTGATGGCGGCACGACAGTTCTTCAAGCTGCCGGATGACCCGAAGCGACTGGAGCTGGAAATCGCCGACGGCGTCGAGTGGCTCGCCGCGAGCGATAGAACTTTCGACCTGATCCTGGTCGACGGCTTCGATGCCGAGGCCCGCGCCGGCGCGCTCGACACCCTGCCCTTCTATCGGGCCTGCCGCGCCCACCTGAACGAGGATGGCCTGCTCTCGGTGAACCTCCTCGGCCGCAACCGCGGCTTCAAAGGCAGTGTCGAGCGCATCAAAAAAGCCTTCGACGGACGCGCCCTGGTATTTCCCTCCTGCGACCACGGCAACGCCATCGCCTTCGCCGCCACGGGCGAACCGGTCTGCCTGCCGCTGGGCGAATTGAGCCTGCAGGCGCTGGCCTTGCGCAAGGCGACCGGCCTCAACCTGCTGCCGACGCTGGCGCGACTCGCGCAATGGCAGACCTGCGCCGGGGGACGGCTGGAGCTTTGACACGCGAAAAAATGGGCGGATCGCTCCGCCCGTTTTGCTGCAACTGCCCGATGGTTTACTTCGGCATATCGGTTTTCGGCGCAGCCTTGGCCTTTGGCTTGGCCTTGCCTTTGGCTTTGGCCTTGCCCTTCGGCGCATCGGCCGGCTTGCCGGCGTCGGCCTTGGCAGGCGCAGCAGGCGTCGCCGCGGCGGCCGGCGTGGCCGGTTTTGCGGCTTCGGCCGGCTTGGCAGGCGTAGCGGGCGTAGCAGGGGTGGCCGGCGTCGCTTGGGCAAACGCCAGGGAAGTGGTGACGGCGAAAGCGGCGGCGACAATCAGGGAAGTCAGCTTGCTCATTATTCGATCCTCTCAATGGTGTGGTGGGTACAGGGAACCTGGTGCGCCCTGGACAGCAGTGATCCGCGTCACTTCCCATAACGCGGTGCGCAGCAGCCGGGTTGACAAGCGCATGCAGTATCATTGAAGCCCCCACGGAGAAATGCATGACAACTGTTTACGGCATCAAGAACTGCGACACCATGAAGAAGGCCTTCGCCTGGCTGGAAGGCCACGGCATCGTCTACGCCTTCCACGATTACAAGAAGCTCGGCGCCGACGAGACGCTGCTGAAAAAATGGGCGGCCCGGGCCGGCTGGGAGAAGCTCATCAACACGCGCGGCCCCAGCTTCCGCAAACTGCCGCCGGAAAAGCAGGCCAACCTGACCGAGAAGAAAGCCTTCGCGCTGATGCTGGAAAATCCGAGCATGATCAAGCGACCCATTCTCGAAACCGGCAAGACGCTGCTGGTCGGCTTCGATGCCGACGAATACGCCAAGAAGCTGAAGTGAACCGGAACAACCTCGCGCAAGGCACCCTGCTGATGTGCGCGGTGGTGCTGATCTGGGGCGCCTTTCTGCCGGTGAGCAAGATCGCGCTCGCCGTCATCGATCCCTACTGGCTGACCCTGCTGCGCTACGGCGTCGCCGCCGCCTGCTTTCTCGCCGCCCTCGCCATCATCGAAGGCCGGCGTGCGCTGTCCTTTCGGGGGCAGGCCGCGGGGGCCTGGGCCTACGGCAGCGCCGGCTTCGCCGGCTTCAGCCTGCTCGTCTTCGAGGGCCTGCGCCTGACGCGGCCCGAGCACGGCGCCATGATCCTTGCTCTCGGCCCGGTGAATATCGTGCTCTGGCAGTGGCTGCGCACGCGGCACCGCCCGCCTGCGGCGGTACTCGCCTGCATCGTCGTGGCCATCGTCGGCGAAGCGCTGGTGGTCAGCCAGGGCGAACTCGCGCGCCTCTATTCGGGCGGCAGCGCGCTGGGCAACGGTCTCATCTATGCCTCATCCTGGTGCTGGATCGCCTTCACGCTCGGCGCGCAGAAGTTTTCCGGCTGGTCGCCGCTGCGCTACACCGCGCTTTCCGCCGCCCTCGGCTGGCTGACCATTCTCGCCGCGGTGGCCCTGGCGACCGGCGGCGGCCGCAGCCAGCCGCCGCAGCCGGAGGGCCTGAAGGAAATGCTCTGGGCGCTGCTGTTCATCGTCTTCGTCGTTTCTTTCGGCGCCGTGCTGCTGTGGAACATGGCGGTGGCGAAGCTCGGGCCCCTGAATGCTTCGCTCTTCGCCAACTTCGCACCGGTGGTGACCATCCTCATCACCGTCTGGCAGGGACATGTCCTGCTGCCCGTGGAAGTCGCCGGTGCGGCGCTGGTGGTCGGCGCGCTGATCGCCAACAACCTGGTCAACCGCCGCCTGGCAGCGCAAGCCGATCGCCTCATGGCGCGCAGGACGTCGACCTTGCGGTAGGATAGGCGGCATGCATTACGCCAGCAGCCGGCCCATCTATCACGTCGCGGCCATTCGCGAAATCGAGTCGCGCCATCCTGGCGGCGAGCCGCCGCCGATGGAGCGCGCCGGCGCCGCCGCGGCGCGCGCCGTGCTGGCTCGCGGCAGCGGCACGCGCCTCGCACCGCTGATCGTCTGCGGGCCGGGCAACAACGGCGGCGACGGCTTCGTCCTCGCCCGCATCCTGCGCAGCCGCGGCATCGATCCCGCTGTCGTCTTTGCCGGCGACGAGGCCAGGCTGCCCGCCGAGGCGCGCGAAGCGCTTGCCGGCTACCGCTGCGGCGGCGGCGAGATCGGCGGCGAGATTCCCGAGCGCCCCTTTTCCCTGGCGGTGGATGCGCTCTTCGGCATCGGCCTGCAGCGCCCGATCGAAGGCGTCCATGCCGCACTGATCGACCGCCTCAACGGACTGGGGTGTCCGGTGCTGGCCCTCGACGTGCCGAGCGGGCTGTGCGCGGACACCGGCCGCGTGCTGGGCAAGGCCGTGAAGGCAGCCTGCACGGCAACCTTCATCGCCCTCAAGCCGGGCTTGCTGACCCTCGACGGACCGGACCATTGCGGCGAGGTCAGCGTGCACGATCTCGACATCGCGCCGGAGAGCCTCCTGCCGGCGGAAGGCCGCGTCGTCACGCCGGAACTGTTCAAGACCGGCCTGCAACCGCGCCTGCGCAACAGCCACAAGGGCATGATGGGCGGCGTCGGCATCCTCGGCGGCGCCCCCGGTATGGCCGGCGCCGCGTTGCTGGCCGGACGTGCCGCCCTCAAGCTGGGCGCCGGCCGCGTCTATGTCGGCCTGCTCGACAACGCGGCGCTGGCAGTCGACACCGACCAGCCGGAACTGATGCTGCGCGGGCCGGGCGAGGTGCTCGAATCGGGCTTCGCCACGGTGCTGGCCGCCGGCCCCGGCCTCGGCCGGAGTGCCGGGGCGCTGGTGCTGCTCAAGCAGGCCATCGCCACCGACTTGCCGCTGGTGCTCGATGCCGATGCGCTGAACCTGCTGGCCGCCCATCCGGTGCTCGCCGGCCATCTGCACAAGCGCACTGCGCCCACCCTGATCACGCCGCATCCGCTGGAAGCGGCCCGCCTGCTCGGCATCGACATGGCGGAAGTGCGTGCCGACCGCATCGCCGCCGCGCTGGCGCTGGCGAAACGGCTGAATGCGCTGACCGTCCTGAAGGGCTGCGGCAGCGTGATCGCCTCGCCCGCAGGACGGTGGTACATCAACACCAGCGGCAATCCGGGCATGGCCAGCGCCGGCATGGGCGACGTCCTCGCCGGCATCGCCGCCGCCCTGCTGGCGCAGGGCTGGCAGGCCGAGGCGGCCCTGCTCTGCGCCGTGCATCTGCACGGGGCGGCGGCGGATGCGCTGGTCGAGCGCGGCATCGGCCCCAACGGACTGACGGCCGGCGAAACCATCGACTCCGCCAGGCGGCTGTTCAACGCCTGGATCCACCGGCAGCAAGAACCCTGAGATGAGCGGCCCCCGCGCTCGCTTCGTTCGCTGCCCCCCGAGGGGGCGCTCAGTGCCCTTCGGACGGCCGGGCGGGCTCTGATATGCCATTCAGCCCCCCCGTGCAGCACCCGCTGCGCGGCATAGCCCTGTTCATGCTGGCGCTGATGCTCTTTGCCCTGCTCGACGCCACCTCCAAGCACCTGACCGCCACCTTCGCCGTGCCGCTGCTGGTGTGGGCGCGCTATGCGCTGCATTTCGTCATCATGCTGGTGTTCGTCGCGCCCTCGATGCGCAGCCGGCTCATCCGCACGGACAACCTGGCCTTGCAGATCGTGCGCGCCCTGGCGCTGGTGGGCACCACCGGTTTTGCCATGATGGCGTTTCGCAGCATGCCGCTGGCCGAGGCGACAGCGGTGCTGTTCCTCGCCCCCCTGCTGGTGACGCTGCTGGCCGGCCCCTTCCTGCACGAACACATCGGCGCCGGCCGCTGGGCTGCGGCGATCGTCGGCTTCGCCGGCGTGCTGCTGATCGCGCGCCCGGGTGGTGCGCTCAACCTGGCCGGCATTTTCTGGGCGCTTGCCGGCGCCGCCTGCTACGCCGTCTACCAGATACTGACGCGGCGCCTGAGCCACGCGGAACATCCCCTGACCCTGCTGTTCTACACGGCCTTGGTGGGGACGGGCGTCATGAGCGCGGCGCTACCCTGGTTCTGGACGCACGCCTCGCCAGAGCCGCTGCAATGGCTGCTCATCGCCTCGCTCGGCATGTACGGCGGCGTCGGGCATTTCCTGCTGATTCGTGCCTTCCGCCTGGCGCCAGCGTCGACCCTGACCCCCTTCACCTATGTGCAACTGGTCTGGGCCGCCCTGCTCGGCTGGCTGGTGTTCGGACATGTCCCCGACTTGCTGTCCGCCGCCGGCATGGCCGTCATCGCCGCTGCCGGCCTGTGGCTGGCGCTGGGGGAGCGCCGCTCAGCGACTCAGGCCCGGGCTGTCGGGTAGGGATACAGCATGTTGAAGGCGATGCTCTGGCCGAAGCCCTGCACGATGCGCACATGCTCGCGGCGAAACTCGCGCGCCTGGCGCAGGCCGCAGGAGTGCGCAATCATGTCGATCTCCTTGTTCATGTTGCGGCAGTAATTGGCGACGCGCTCCGCCTTGTCGGCGACGACGAGGCCGCGCTGCAGGCGCGGGTTGTGCGTGGTGACGCCGGCCGGACAGGTGTTGGCGTGGCAGCGCAGGGCCTGGATGCAGCCCAGCGCGAACATGAAGCCGCGCGCCGTATTCACGAAATCCGCCCCCGCCGATAGCGCCCAGGCGGCGCGCGCCGAGGTGACCAGCTTGCCCGCGGCGATCACCCGCACGCGCTCGCGCAGGCCGGTCTCGATCAGCGCATCGACGACGCGCGGCAGCGCCTCGTCGATGGACAGCGCCATATGGTCGGCCAGCGCCTGCGGCGCGGCGCCGCTGCCGCCCTCGCCGCCATCCACGGCGATGAAATCCGGCGCAAAAGCCATGCCGCGCCGTGCCACCGCCTCGCACAGCTCGTTCATGAACTGCCAGCCGCCGATCGCCGTCTTGATGCCCACCGGCTTGCCGGTGATGTCGCGCACGTAGGCGATACGCTCGATCAGCTCGTCGGCGCTGGCGATGTCGCGATGCCGGTTCGGGCTGATCGAATCCTGCCCTTCCGGAATGCCGCGGATGGCGGCGATTTCCGCCGTCACCTTGCCGGCGAGCAGCACGCCGCCCTTGCCCGGCTTGGCGCCCTGCGACAGCTTGATCTCGAAGGCGCGCACCGTCTCGTGGGCGGCGAGTTCCTTCAGGCGCTGCGCCGAGAGCCGGCCGTCTTCATCGCGCACGCCGTACTTGGCGGTGCCGATCTGCATGATGACGTCGCAGCCGCCTTCGAGGTGATACGGGCTGAGGCCGCCCTCCCCGGTATCCAGCCAGCAGCCGGCCGCCGCCGCGCCGCGCGAAAGCGCGCGCACCGCCGGCTTCGATATGGCGCCGTAGCTCATGCCGCTGATATTGACGACCGAACGGGCCAGAAACGGCTTGTCGCACCAGCCTTCGCCGATCGCCAGCGGCGGGGTCGGCAGTTGCTCCTCCTCGATCACCGGGAACGGCGCATTGACGAAGACCAGCGCCCCCGGCTCGTGCAGGTTGTAGGTCGAACCGAAGCCGATGATGCCGCCCTCGTTCTTGGCCAGGCGGTAGACCCAGCCGCGCGTCGAGCGGTTGAAGGGCATCTCGTCGCGTTCGCCGGTGAAGAAGTACTGGCGGAAGTACTCGCCCATCTGCTCGAAAAAGTAGCGCAGGCGGCCGATGATCGGGAAGTTGCGCAGCACCGTGTGCTTCTTCTGCGTGATGTCCTTGACGTACCAGAACACCAGCGTGACGAAGAGGACGATGGCGAGCAGGGTGCCTGCGCTTACAGAAAGAACGCTCATGAGGCCCGACATGCCGTTTCCTTCCCGGGTAGAATTCGCATCCCAGTATATACGGCACTAACCATGGAAGCTTCAGGGCAGCTCGCCGCTGAAATCGAACGGAACGTCACTGCGGCCCTGGCCGAGGACATCGGCAGCGGCGACCTGACGGCGCAACTCACGCCGGCCGGCCACCCGGCACGCGGCGTCGTTGTCAGCCGCGAGGAGGCTGTCCTCTGCGGCGCCGGCTGGTTCGATGCCTGCTTCCGCAAACTCGATGCACAGGCCCGCATCCGTTGGCACGCCCGCGATGGCGCGCGCATCCACGCCGGACAGATGCTCTGTGAGATCGACGCCGACACCCGTGCGCTGCTCACCGCCGAGCGGCCGGCACTCAATTTCCTGCAATTGCTCTCCGGCACCGCCACCGTCACGCGAAAGTATGTGGACGCCATCGCCGGCACGCGAGCGAAGATCGTCGACACGCGCAAGACGCTGCCCGGCCTGCGCCTGGCGCAGAAGTATGCCGTGCGCTGCGGCGGCGGAGCCAACCACCGCCTCGGCCTCTACGACGGCATCCTCATCAAGGAAAACCACATCATGGCCGCCGGCGGCGTGGCGCCGGTGCTGGCGCAGGCGCATGCCCTGGCGCCGGCAGGCGTCTTCATCCAGATCGAGGTCGAGACCCTGGAGCAGCTCGGCGACGCACTCGCCGCCGGGGCGGCCATGATCCTGCTCGACAACATGGACCTGGCGCAAATGCGCAAGGCGGTCGCTTTGACGGCGGGCCGGGCGGTGCTGGAAGCTTCGGGAGGAGTGGATTTGTCGCGAGTTCGGGCGATCGCCGAAACCGGGGTAGACCGCATCTCCATCGGCAGCTTGACCAAGGACGTGCGGGCGATCGACCTCTCCTTGCGCCACGTCGAAAAATAGCGGGAAAGTATCGCCTTGCCTTGGCGCAGCTAAACAGGTATAAATCGGCAAAAGTCAGTCGCCGCAACACGGCGAACCGGTCCGAACCCTGGAGCCCTAGATGCTATTCATCCTTTACTACGTCGTCGCCATCACCGTTCTGATCCTGCACTTCACCGGCTTTCTCACCCGCCACAATCTGGAATGGCTGATCCTGGTCCTGGCCGTGACGGTCTTCCCGGCCGTCATCTACTTGTAGCGCATCAAATCCGGGCGGCGATAAACGCCTTCACCGCCCCGGCATCCGCCTCCATCACCTCGACCCGCTGCGGCAGGGCCTCGATGCCCTCCAACTCGCGCGGCCTTCCCGGCTCGCGGCCGAGCGCCTCGCGGATGGTCTCGGCAAACTTCACCGGCTGCGCCGTCTCCAGCACCACCATCGGCATCCCCGCCTCGCGATTGGCCAGCGCCACCTTGAGGCCGTCTGCGGTGTGCGGATCGATCAACACCCCATATTTTTCCCAGGTGGCGCGGATCGTCGCCAGGCGGTCCGCGTGGCTGCTGGTGCCCGAAACGAAGCGGAACTCCGGCAGGCGCGCCATATAGGGCGTGCCGTGCAGTTCGAAGCTGCCCCCCGCGTCGACTTTCGCCCACCATTCGCGCACGACGGCTGCGTCGCGCCCGGCCAGATCGAAAGCAAAGCGCTCGAAGTTGGAGGCCTTGGAGATGTCCATCGAGGGGCTCGATGTGACGCGCGTCTCGGCCGTCGCCCGCGGCCGGTAGACGCCGGTGCGGAAGAACTCGTCGAGCACGTCGTTCTCGTTGGTGGCCAGCACCAGTTTCGCGATCGGCAGGCCCATCATGCGCGCGACGTGGCCGGCGCAGATGTTGCCGAAGTTGCCCGAGGGCACGGCGAAGGCGACGGACTCATCGTTCGTGCGCGTCGCCTCGAAGTAGCCCTTGAAGTAGTACACCACCTGCGCCGCGACGCGCGCCCAGTTGATCGAATTCACCGCGCCGATCTTGTACTTCGCCTTGAAAGCGGCGTCGCTGGACACGCGCTTCACGATGTCCTGGCAGTCGTCGAACATGCCGCGGATGGCGATGTTATGGATATTGGCGTCGGCCAGCGAATACATCTGCGCCCGCTGGAACTCGCTCATCAGGCCGTGGGGCGAGAGCATGAAGACCTTGACGCCGTGCTTGCCGCGCATGGCGTATTCGGCCGCCGAGCCGGTGTCGCCCGAGGTAGCGCCGAGGATGTTGATCGTCTCGCCGCGCTGCTCCAGCACGTACTCGAACAGGTTGCCGAGCAACTGCATGGCCATGTCCTTGAAGGCCAGCGTCGGCCCGTTCGACAGTTCCAGCAGGTGCAGCCCCGGTTCCAGCGTGGTGAGCGGCGTGATGTCCGCCGCGTCGCGTCCGGGACGGCACCAGCGGTAGGCCTGCGCCGTGTAGGTGCGGTCGACCAGCGTCTTCAGGTCGCAGGCCGGGATGTCGGTGACGAACTTCTCCAGCACGCGCAGCGCCAGCGCGTGGTAAGGCAGCATGCGCCACTCGTCGAACTCGGCGCGCATCACCTGCGGATAGGCTTCCGGCAGGTAGAGGCCGCCGTCCGGCGCCAGGCCGCCGAGGAGGATGTCGCAGAAGGATTGGGAGGGGGACTGGCCGCGGGTGGAGATGTAGTTCATTCCGGCATGCTTACTACAAAGTAAAGAGATTTCTCAGACCACATGCACCGTCGCACCATAGCGCGCCAGGACGGAATCCGCCGTCAGCAACTGCAAGGGTTCCGCCAGGCTTTGGGCGACGAGCATGCGGTCGAACGGATCGCGGTGATCCTCGAAATTCGGTAGCGAAGCGACGGCGAGAATGTGCTCGTTGCGGATATCCAGCCATTCGAAGCCATGCTTCTCGACGGATCGGACGAATTTGGCGATATCCACCTTCAGTCGCCCAGTAGCAACCTTGATGGCGATTTCCCACAATGAGGCGCGACTGATGAATACGGATTCGGCCTCCGTTCTGATCATTTTTTTCACTTCGGCCGTGAGCCGGTGATGATTGGCTTCCCACCAGAGTGCCAGATGGGTGTCGAGCAGCAACCTCATTCGGCTTCTTGCTTCAGGCAATCGAACAACTCGTCAGTGGGCGCGTCGAAGTCGTCGGCGATCCAGATTTCACCTTCCATGCCGCCCGGCGGCGCGATCTTGCGCCTGGCTTGAACATAGGGGATCAGGCGGGCGACCGGCGTGCCCGCCTTGGCAATGACCACGTCCTCTCCCAACTGAACCTGTTCGAGCAGTTTGGAAAGCCTGGTCTTGGCATCATGAACATTGACTACAGCCATGGTAGGCCTCCTGTCTTGCTTAGCTAAGTGTTAGCCTACAGGGCTTTCCCCGATCTGACAATCAGTTCAGCTCTTCCAGCCGCAGGCGCACCACCTTGCCCTTCACCACCGGCAGCGCCTCGATGCGGGCGATGGCGGCCTCCATGTTCTTCTCGCGCGTCTGGTGGGTGAGCATGATGATGTCGGTCTGCTCCTCGCCCTCGGCGGGCTCCCTCTGGATCATGGCGTCGATGGAGATCTGCTGGTCGGCGAGGATGCGCGTGATGTCGGCCAGCACGCCGGGGCGGTCCTCGACGCGCATGCGGAAGTAGTAGGAGGTCTCCACCTCGCCCATCGCCAGCACCGGGATGGCCTTCACGGCGTCGGGCTGGAAGGCGAGGTGCGGCACGCGGTGCTCAGGGTCGGCGGTGTGCATGCGGGTGACGTCCACCAGGTCGGCGATGACGGCGCTGGCCGTCGGCTCGGCGCCGGCGCCCTTGCCGTAGTAGAGCGTGGCGCCGACGGCGTCGCCCTTCACCAGCACGGCGTTCATGGCGCCCTCGACGTTGGCGATCAGGCGCTTCGTCGGAATCAGCGTCGGGTGCACGCGCAGCTCGACGCCGTCCGGCTTGCGCTTGGTGATGCCGAGCAGCTTGATTCGGTAGCCGAGCTGCTCGGCGTAGCGGATGTCCTCGGCCTGCAGCTTGCTGATGCCCTCGATGTGGCACTTGTCGAACTGCATCGGGATGCCGAAGGCGATGGCCGACATGATGGTCAGCTTGTGCGCGGCGTCCACGCCCTCGACGTCGAAGGTCGGGTCGGCCTCGGCGTAGCCCAGGCGCTGCGCTTCCTTCAGCACCGTTTCGAAGGACAGGCCCTTGTCGCGCATCTCGGAGAGGATGAAGTTGGTGGTGCCGTTGATGATGCCGGCGATCCACTCGATGCGGTTGGCGGTGAGGCCCTCGCGCAGCGCCTTGATGATGGGAATGCCGCCGGCCACCGCCGCCTCGAAGGCGACCATCACGCCCTTTTTCTGCGCGGCGGCGAAGATCTCGTTGCCGTGCGTGGCGAGCAGCGCCTTGTTGGCAGTGACGACGTGCTTGCCGTTCTCGATGGCCTTCAGCACCAGGTCCCTGGCCACGCCGCAGCCGCCGATCAGCTCGACGACGATGTCCACCTCAGGGTCGGCCACCACGGCAAACGCGTCGTCGGTCAGACGGCAGGCACCGCCGGTGACCTGCTTCGCCAGCTCGACGTTCTTGTCGGCGACGACGGATATGCAGATCGGCCGGCCGGCGCGGCGGGTGATCTCCTCCTGGTTGCGCTGGAGGACGGTGAAGGTGCCGCCGCCGACGGTGCCGATGCCGAGCAGGCCTACGTTGATGGGTTTCATGTGAGCTCTTTCCTGAAGCAGAATCCGGGGATATGCATACCCTCGCGAAAATAGAATTTGTGAGCCGCCGCGCGCTGCGCGCCGGAGTCGAGGGCCAGCACGTCGCAGCCGAGCCCCCGCGCCTTGCTTTCCAGATGGCCGAGCAGGAGCTTGCCGACGCCGCGCGAGCGCCGTGCCGCGTCGGTGACCAAATCGTCGACATACAGCCGGCGGCCCTCGTAGGTGTTCTCGATCAGGCGCCACAGCGCCACGCCGAGCACCGTCTCGCCTTCCGCTGCCACGGCCAGGCGCCCGCCGTTGGCGAAGACCTGCGCCAGCCGCCCGGCATAGTCGGCCGGCAGCGTCGTGCGCAACTGGCGATGGACAGGCCCGGCGCGGTCGAGCCAGGCCGGCTCGACGACGCGGCCGTCCGCATCGGTGACGTCGACAATCCTCATGCGCCGTGCCGCTTGCGGTAGTGCTCGAGGAAGCGCGCGATGCGGCCGATGGCCTCGCGCAGGTCGTCGACGTTGGGCAGGAAGACGACGCGGAAGTGGTCCGGCGTCGGCCAGTTGAAGCCGCTGCCCTGCACCAGCAGCACCTTCTCCTCCAGCAGCAACTCGAGGATGAACTGCTGGTCGTCGGTGATCGGATAGCGCTTCGGATCGAGCCGCGGGAAGAGATACAGCGCCGCCTTCGGCTTGAAGCAGGTGACGCCGGGAATCTGCGTCAGCAGCTCCCAGGCAAGGTCGCGCTGGCGGGTTAGCCGGCCCTCCGGGGAAACAAGTTCGACGATGCTCTGGTGGCCGCCCAGCGCCGTCTGGATGGCATACTGGCCCGGCACGTTCGAGCACAGTCGCATCGAGGCCAGCATGTCGAGGCCCTCGATGTAGTCGCGGGCATGGCGCTTCTCGCCGGAGACGACCATCCAGCCGGCGCGGTAGCCGCAGGCGCGGTAGTTCTTCGACAGGCCGTTGAAAGTGACGAACAGCACGTCGTCGGCCAGCGAGGCGACCGAGGTGTGCGTGGCGCCGTCGTAGAGCACCTTGTCGTAGATCTCGTCGGCGAAAATGATGAGCTGGTGCTGGCGGGCGATCCCGATGATCTCGCGCAGCAGGT
>Ga0209476_10002214_pt1 | contig 13040 bp, 10 predicted proteins | sample KloWWTrecipitate_FD_187179 | JGI IMG/M metagenome (GOLD analysis project Ga0209476, IMG submission 187179) | Active sludge microbial communities from Klosterneuburg, Austria, studying microevolution and ecology of nitrifiers - Klosterneuburg... | ecosystem: Engineered > WWTP > Aerobic digester... | reverse complement strand
GGCCTCCATGGTGTCCACCACCTGCGCCACCACTGCGCCACCCCGCTCTGCCACGCCGGTCGCGGTCGCGGCCAGCTGACTGGCCTGGGCCGCGCTGTCGGCGTTTTGCTGCACGGTGCCCGAGAGCTGTTCGGTGGCCGATGCGGTCTGCTCCAGCGCGCTGGCCTGCTGCTCGGTGCGTGCAGACAGGTCGTGCGTTCCCACGGCCACCTGGGTGGAGGCCTCGGCAATGGTTTCCGCACCCTTGTGCACCTGCCCAATCATGTGGTGCAGGTTGCTGCGCATGGTTTCCATCTGCGCGAGCATGGTACTGATCTCATCGCTACCCGAAGACTCGACCTTGAGCGTGAGGTTATTGGATGCAATGGCTGTGGCTGCGGCATTGACCTGGCGGAACCCTGAAACGAGGCGCCCCAGCAGCAGCAAGGCCATGAGCGAGGCGGGCAAGCCCAGTACAAAGGTGGCGAAAGCGAACACCATCAGCCCGATTTCATAGCGCTGTTGTGCTGCCTTCAAGGCGGCATCGGCACGGGCGATCTGGAAGTCGCGGTACTGCCCGGTGGCTTTGACCACGGCCTCGCCATCCTCGCGACCGGCCTTCAAAAACCGTGCCATCACTTCCGACTGGTAGTTCCCGGCCTGGATGGCCTTGGTCGCTTCGTCCAGTTGGGCCACCCAGGCCATGCGGCTGGACCGGGTGACATCGAACACCGTCTTCTCGTCGGGGTCGGTAATACTCGATTCAATGGTTTTAATGATCTGGGTGATACGGTCCCGGTTGGCAGCGATGGCATTCAGGTGAACGGAAACCTCGTGGCCGTGGATCGACGCCATCGGGCTCTCCGGAGCATGCTGAAACGCCAGAATCACCTGGAGGCGGTTCTGCCCAATCAACTCCATCAAGTCCGACGCCATCAGGGCCGGAACCATGGCACGGTCATGCACGGTTTTGAGGCTGTCCCGCGCGGACGACAAGCCCCAGTAACTGACGGCGATCACCACCGCGCCCGAGAGCCAGAACGCACTCAGAACAATGACAAACCGCAGCGTGATACGAAGGTTGTTGAACATGCTTTCTTTCAATTTGTTACGCGCGAATGCATCATAGACGTCCACACCGGCCATTCACCGCGCGTCTGAGTGCAACACTCGGACAATGGCGCGCCCAACCGACATGGGGGGCGCACCCGCCATGGGACAATCGCTCCCCATGAATCCGGAACAGTACGTCCAACAAAAAGCTGCCGCCTCGGGCAGCAGCTTCTATTACGCTTTTCTGTTCATGCCTCGGCCCCGGCGTGCGGCCATCACGGCGTTCTATGCCTTCTGCCGTGAAGTGGACGATGTGGTCGATGAGGTATCCGATCCCGGTGTAGCCCGCAACAAGCTGGCCTGGTGGCAAGGTGAAGTGGCGCAAGCCTTCAAAGGCCAGGCAACGCACCCGGTCATGCAGGCGCTGATGCCGCACACCTCCAGCTACCAGATCGAAGCGCGCCACCTGCTGGCCGTCATCGAAGGCTGCCAGATGGACCTGGACCAAACCCGTTACCTCGACTACCCAGGCCTGCAACGCTACTGCCACCTGGTCGCGGGGGTGGTGGGCGAAGTGGCTGCGCGTATCTTCGGCCAGACCGACCCCGCCACCACCCAGTACGCCCACCGCCTCGGGCAGGCGCTGCAATTGACCAACATCCTGCGCGACGTGGGCGAAGATGCCATGCGCGGGCGCATCTACCTGCCGGTGAACGAACTGCAGCAGTTTGACGTGAAGGCGCACGAAATCCTCAAACGCGAATATTCCGAACGCTTTACCGCGCTGATGCGCTTCCAGGCTGCGCGCGCGCACGGGTTGTACGAAGAAGCCCTGGCGCTGCTGCCCGATACCGACCGCCGCACCCAAAAACCCGGCCTGATGATGGCCAGCATCTACCGCACCTTGCTGCGTGAGATCGAGCACGACAATTTCCAGGTGCTGCACCAGCGCATCAGCCTGACGCCACTGCGCAAGTTCTGGCTGGCCTGGAAGATGCAGGCCCTGGGGCGCATGTAATTGACACCACAACACGCATGAACGTTGCCATCATCGGCGCCGGTTGGGCCGGCTTGGCTGCGGCCATTGCCGCCACACAGGCGGGCCACCAGACCACGGTATTCGAGGCCGCACGCACCGTGGGCGGGAGGGCGCGCGCACTCACCATCCCCAGCACCGACGCTCCCCCCCTGGTCCTGGACAACGGCCAGCACATCCTGATTGGTGCCTACACCACCTCGCTGCGCCTGATGCGCCTGGTGGGCGTGGATGTTGACGCGGCCCTGTTGCGCCTGCCGCTGGTGCTGCGCTTTCCCGGCGGCAACGGCCTGCAATTGCCTGACCTTCCCCCGCCCTGGGATGCCTTGCTGGGCATTGCCCGCGCACGCGGCTGGTCCTGGCGCGACCGGATCGCCCTGCTGCGCACAGCCCATACCTGGCAACGCGCGGGTTTTGTCTGTGCCCCGCAAGACACGGTGGCCACCCTGTGTGCCCACCTGCCACAGGGCTTGCTCGGCGGTTTTATCGACCCGCTGTGCGTGGCCGCGCTGAACACCCCTGCCCACGCCGCCAGCGGCCAAGTATTTCTGCGCGTGCTGCAGGACAGTCTTTTCAGCGGGCGCGGTGGTAGCAACCTGCTGCTGCCGCGCGTCGACCTGGGCACGCTGTTCCCCGAAGCCGCCACCGCTTGGCTGACGGGCCAGGGCGCCATGGTGCGCACAGGCGAGCGCGTACTGGCCCTCACCCCACCGGCCCCCGGCCAGGGCTGGCTTGTGGATGGCACCCCCTTCGACGCAGTGGTTCTCGCCACCTCTAGCACCGAGGCGGCGCGCCTGGTATCACACAGCGCGCAAACGGCCCCTTATTCCATGACCGTGCCGCTGTGCGACTGGGCGGCCTGCGCGCAAGCGCTGCGCTTTCGGGCCATTACCACCGTGTACGCCCAGGGCACACCGCCTGCGCAGGGCCACCTGCTGCCCGAACCCATGCTGGCCTTGCACAGCAGCGCAGAACATCCGGCGCAGTTCGTCTTTGACCGGGGCCAACTGGGTGGCCCGCCCGGCCTGCTGGCTTTTGTGGCCAGCGACAGCCAGGGCGAACGCACGCAGACGGAACAACAAGTCTTGCAGCAAGCCCGCGCACAGTTGGGCCTGCCTGACCTGCAGGTGGTGCAGACCGTGGTGGAAAAACGCGCCACCTTTGCCTGCACCCCCGACCTGCAGCGTCCGGGCGCCTGCATTGCCCCCGGCCTGCAGGCCTGCGGCGACTACATCGCAGGCCCGTACCCAGCCACACTGGAAGGCGCTGTACGCAGCGGCTGGGAAGCCGCCCAAGCCCTGGCTACGCCGGACACGTAGCCGGAAAATACTACTTTTTTGATAGCTACTACCGCTTACCCAGCAAGCGATAGAGCATCATTTCATCAAAATTCTCCGGTGGGCTGCCCACGCGCCCATGCTGCCGCTCACAAAGTGAGAATGGTCGAGCCCGTAGTCTTGCGCGCTTCCAGGTCGCGGTGCGCCTGCTGCACATCGCGCAGCGGGTAGCGCTGGTCGATGTGGATCTTCACCTGGCCGCTGGCCACCACGGCAAACAGCTCGTCGGCCATGGCCTGGGTGGATTCACGCGTGGCAATGTGGGTAAACAGCGCCTGGCGCGTGACATACAGCGAGCCCTTGGCACCCAGAATGCCCGGCGCAAACGGTGGCACGGGACCCGAAGCATTGCCGAAAATCGCCATCAGGCCGAAGGGCCGCAGACATTCGAGTGATTTTTCCCAAGTGTCCTTGCCCACCGAGTCGTACACCACCTTCACACCCTGGCCGGCGGTGATTTCCTTGACACGCGCCGCAAAATCTTCGGTGTGGTAATTGATGGCATGTGCCGCGCCATTGGCCAGCGCCAGCTGGCACTTGGCGTCGGTGCCGGCCGTGGCGATGAGCTGCAGGCCCAAGACACGCGCCCACTGGCAAGCAATCAGGCCCACACCACCGGCCGCGGCATGGAACAGCACGTAATCGCCCACCTGCAGGCCTTGCACAGGCAGCGTTTTCTTCAGCAGGTACTGCGCCGTGAGGCCTTTGAGCATCATGGCGGCGCCGGTCTCAAAGTCGATAGCGTCCGGCAGGCGGCACACGCATTGGGCCGGCATCACGCGCACCTCGCAGTAGCTTCCCGGTGGCTGGCTGGCGTAGGCGGCGCGGTCGCCCACCTGCAGGTGGGTGACGCCTGCGCCCACCGCCTCGACCACTCCGGCAGCCTCCATGCCGATGGTGGCCGGCATGGACAGCGGGTACAGGCCCGTGCGGTGGTAGACATCGATGAAATTCAGTCCAATGGCATGGTGGCGGATACGAATCTCGCCCGGGCCGGGTTCGCCCACGGTCACATCAACAATCTGGAGTTCTTCGGGGCCGCCGTGCTGGCGGATCTGGATGGCAAGACTCATGGTGGGGGGTCTCCTGCAAGGCAAAGGTAAAGGTGCGTGCGATCGTGCCATGTTTCTGCAAGCCTTGTCCTGCGTGCGCCGTTACAGTCCAGGGATGACACACAAATTGACGCCCGGCACGGCGGCGCTGCTGGTGATTGCGCCTTTGCTGTGGGCCGGAAATGCCGTCGTAGGCCGCCTGGTGCACGACCTCGTTCCCCCGATCACGCTCAACTTCCTGCGCTGGGCCCTGGCCTTTGTCCTGCTGCTGCCACTGGCCTATGGCGTGCTGCGCCCCGACCACCCGGTGTGGGCACACTGGCGCCGTTATGCGTTGCTGGGGCTGTTGGGCATTGGCCTGTACAACGCGCTGCAATACATGGCCTTGCAGACGTCTACCCCCATCAATGTGACGCTGGTGGGTTCGAGCATGCCGGTGTGGATGTTGGCCGTGGGCGCAGTGTTCTTTGGTGTTTCGGTCACGCGCCGCCAGTTGGCTGGGGCTGGGTTGTCCATGGCCGGTGTGCTGCTGGTGCTCAGCCGCGGCGAATGGAGCCAGCTGCTGGCCCTGCGCCTGGTGCCGGGCGATGTCTTCATGCTGCTGGCCACCATTTCGTGGTCGTTTTATAGCTGGCTGCTGGTGCGCACCAGCGAACCCGCCAGCCTGCGCAGCAACTGGGCCGGTTTTTTGATGGCGCAGCTGGTGTTTGGCCTGGGCTGGTCGGGCGCTTTTGCCAGCGCCGAATGGGCCACCGGACACACGCAAATCACCTGGGGCTGGCCGCTGGCGGCGGCACTGGCCTTTATTGCCATCGGCCCGGCCGTGGTGGCCTACCGCTGCTGGGGCGTGGGCGTGCAGCGCGCCGGGCCGGCAGTCGCCGGTTTCTTCTCCAACCTCACGCCGCTATTTGCTGCACTGATGTCGGTGGTGTTTTTGGGCGAAACACCGCGCCTGTACCACGCAGCGGCCTTCGCTTTCATCGTGGGCGGTATCGTGGTGTCGTCACGGCGCTGAACCTCTGCCCCCAGAAGCCCGGCGGCGCACCGCTGCGCTCATGCGGGTGTTTTCATCAGACCGTCGAAAGCGTCCAGGGGCATGGGCCTGCCCAGAAGATAGCCCTGGTACAGATCGCAGCCGTGCAGGGCCAGAAAGTCTTTCTGCCCTTGCGTCTCCACACCTTCGGCAATCACCTCCAGATCAAGGTTGCGGCCCATGCCAATGATGGTCTGCACAATGACGTCGTCCGTTTCCCGCGTGCCCAGGTTGCGCACGAAAGACTGGTCGATCTTGAGCTGGTGCAGCGGCAGCCGCGTCAGATAGGCCAGCGAAGAATACCCCGTGCCAAAGTCGTCCACCGAGAAGCGCACGCCCTTGGTGCGCAACTGGTGCATTTTTTCGATGGATTCATCCACGTTGTCCAGCACCAGCGATTCTGTCAGTTCCAACGTGAGCAGGTGGGCCTTGGCGCCCGTCTCCTGCAGGGCGTCGGTCACCTGGCGCACGAAATCAGGGTGTCTGAACTGGCGGGCGCTCACGTTGACCGACAGTTGCAAATGACTGCATTGCGGTTCATCCTGCCATACCGCCATTTGTGCGCAGGCCGTGCGCAGCACCCACAGGCCAATGTGCAGAATCAGATCGCTTTCCTCGGCCACGGCGATAAACTGCCCCGGCGGCACCATGCCGCGCTGCGGATGCTGCCAGCGCAGGAGCACTTCGGCACCGACGATGCACCCCTCCAGTGTGAACTGCGGCTGGTAGTGCAACGCAAATTGCTTTTGCGCCAGGGCTTCGTGCAAATCGGCCTCCAGCTGGGCGCGGTCGTTGATGGCGACCTGCATCCGGGGGTCGAAGAAACACAGGCCATTGCCGCGCCGCGCCTTGACCTGGTACATCGCAATATCGGCCTGCTTGAGCACCTCGGTCGCGCTCTGCAGGGAGCTGCCAAACACGGTGGCACCGATGCTGCAGTGGCTCTGGTGCTCATGGCCCTGCAACTGGTAGGGCTCGGCCAGACTGGCCAGTATTTTCTCGCCGATGCGCTGGGCGAGCTGGGCGGCTTCTTCGGTGCGATTGCCCAGGTCGTTGAGCATGACAACGAATTCATCCCCACCCAACCGGGCTACCGTGTCGGCCACGCGCACACAGGCGCGCAAGCGCTGCGCCACCTGGATCAGCAGTTCGTCCCCCACTTCGTGGCCCAGCGTGTCATTGAGCGCCTTGAACTGGTCCAGATCAAGGAACAGCAAGGCGCCCAACTGGCCCGAGCGCTGCGCCAACACCGACGACTGGCCCAGCCGGTCGAGCAGCAAACGCCGGTTGGGAAGACCGGTCAACGGGTCATAGAAAGCCAGGTTTTCGATTTCGGCCGTAGCACGGCGCAAATCGGTGACATCGTGGTAGGTGATGACCAACCCGCCCTCGGGCGTGGGTCGCTCCAGGATCTGAATATGGCGGCCATCGGGCGTGGCCTGCTCATGAACCCCGGCAGCGCTGCGCTGGCGCGACAGGCGCTGCTCCACCCACTGTTGCTGCGCCGCCTGACTGGCCAAGGGCAGATGGTGTACGACGGATTTTTCCAGCACCGTGCGAAACGGCAACTGCGGCACCAACACACCCGACAACCACGGAAAAATTTCAGCGAAACGCCGGTTCCAGTGCACCACCCGGCTGCGCTGGTCGAGCAACACGAACCCGCTCACCATCGACTCCAGCGCCTGGTCCAGCAGGGTCTTGGAGTGGGCCATGGCCTGTCGGGCCATGGTGATGTTGTGGAAAAATGCTACTGCTGCGCCAGCAGCGATCAGAATCATCAGGCAAAAAATTGCCGTGACAGCGGCAATGGCGTTGCGCTCCGTACGCCAATCGGCCAGGGCCACCGCTTCGGGCAAGCTCGCGGAAAGCCGCAGGTTCTGGTACAGGAGCGGACGCGACACCACCAGCGCAGGCACCCCGCTCAGGCGTGCAGGCGCACCCCACCTGGAGCTGTCTGCGGGCGTGTTCAAAGGCTGGACTGGCTGCAGTGGCGCCTGATCTCCGCGGTCAGGGATAGACAGCAGCACGCTGCCATCACTGCGCTCAAGCACCACCTCCAGCCCGGCACTGTCAGCCCCTTGCATCAGCACCGAGGCCATTTTTGCCACGGGCACCTGCGCCACCACCACCAGCCGGTGGCCGTTGGCCAGGGCCAGGGGGCGCGCAAAGTAGAGCACGACCTGGGTGCTGTTGAAGCTCACGGTGGGTGCACTGACCAACAGGCTGGGCGCCGACGGCGACAGCGCCGCCTGCAAGAATTCCGGGGGTAACTGCACAGCATGGCGCGCGCCTGAGGGGTCGGAGGATGCCAGCACACGGCCCTCGCGGTCCAGCAGCGCCGTGAAACGCACCAGCAGATTGCCCCGTGTGACGGTGCCCAATAGTTTGCTGGACACGCCGTCATCGACCCAATCTGCCATGGACGTGGACAACCCCAACAGGTCGTCTGTGCCCGTTAGCAGCAAATCGACCGTGAGAAAGCTGCTATTGAGGGCCGCCTCGGCGCCTGAGACAAAGCGCTTGACCTGCTCCGTGCGGTTTTCCAGGGCCGTCTTTTGGGTGGTCCAGGCCAGCGTGCCAGCGGAACCCAACAACACCACCAAAAAAAGCGACGCCAGTGCCCAGACTGTGATTTTGATGCGTGAGGAAGTCCACGCCATCAGGGAACTTTCGGCAAGGCCAGACCGCGCGCTGCGCCGATGGTCTGGTTCCAGAGATCGGCGCATTGCGCGCCGCAGCGCTGAAGCCAACGGGGCAGCACAGTGGCTTTGAAAATCTCCTGGCGTCGCGCCTCATCCTGGGCAGAAGGCATCACCACCTGCATACGCCCCTTGCGGCCTGCAGTGCAGCCTGCGCCCCCACTGTTACAGGCCAGCCCCTGGGCTGTATCCCGTTCGGACTCTGCCCAAATGGCGGATTCCAGTCGGGGCAGCTCCTGGCGCAGCAAAGAGCGCAAATCCGAAGGCAGTGCCTCCCAGGCCGCCTTGTTGGCGCCAAACAAGGCCAGCCCCCAAGTCAGCGGCATAGCGTAGAGGTGGCTGGTCACCGCATGCAGGCCCATGGTGTTGCCCGACATCGTGCCGGTGATGGCGCAGTCGGCGCTGCCCGACTCGACGCCCGCCACGATGCGCGCAAAAGCGATGTGCACGGGCACCGCGCCCACGGCTTCTACAAAATCGGCCTGCCCGGCCGAAGACACACGCACCCGCCGACCCGCAAGATCCGCCAGCGCAGCAACAGGCTTGCGACAGAACACGACCTGTGCGGGGTAGACATAGATGGCGAGTAGCTCCACACCGTGCACCTCGCGCAATTTCTTCTCCAGCACGGGGCGAAAAGCCGCCACACTGACTTTGAGACTGGCCATGTCCGGATTCAAACCGGCCAGATCGGGCGCGGTGTACTCGGGGGCCGTGGCCGTCAGGGCACTGAGCAGCACGGTACCAAAGGGCACCACGCCCCGCTGCAAAAAAGACAGCATTTCGTCGCCCGGCACCCCCGCGCGGTCGAACGGAACGATCTCGGCGCTAAAGCGCCCCCGGCTGAGTTTGGGCAGCTCACGGGTCCAGAAAGGCTCTTCCCAGTGCATGTACTGGTTAATACCGGCCAACCCCCCCACGATGCGCAGGTGGCGCACGGCGGAGCCATCCTGGGCCTGTATCGGCGCACACCACAGCGCCAGGGCCGTGCACGCGCCTACCGCCGCCCAGGCATACGTGTGCATCCAGTTTCGGAAGAAATGCGGCGAAGGGAACATGGCGACGAAGAAGGGCCCTTGAAACGAAAGAAACGCCATTGTGTTCGACGACCGACGGGTCGCGGCACACCATAAAAAAACCTGACTCCGGGTTTACCCTTGAAAATCAGTAAGGGATGTCCTAAGCCCCTGGATAGGCGCCGCCATCGGCCAGCAGGTTCTGCCCCGTGACATACCCTGCCTGCACGCTGCACAGAAACGCACAGAGCGCGCCAAACTCCTGCGCCGAGCCAAAGCGACCCGCCGGAATGCTGGCCTGGTGCGCCAGGCGCACCTCTTCCAGCGTACGCCCGCTGCGCGCCGCCGCGCCGCCCAGAGTGGCGGCCAGGCGGTCGGTATCGAACTTGCCGGGGAGCAGGTTGTTGATGGTGACTCCCCGGGCCGCGATGCTGCTGCGCGCCACCCCTGCGACAAACCCCGTGAGGCCGCTGCGCGCGCCATTGGACAGGCCCAAAATATCGATAGGTGCCTTTACCGCGCTGGATGTGATGTTCACGATGCGGCCAAAACCGCGCTCGGCCATGCCATCGACCGTGGCGCGGATCAGTTCGATGGGCGTCAGCATGTTGGCATCCACAGCCTTGATCCAGGCATCGCGGTCCCAATCCCGAAAATCGCCGGGCGGCGGTCCGCCGGCATTGGTGACCACGATGTCAAAATCACGTCCCGGCCCGCCGGGCACGCTGAACACCGCGTCCCGCCCTGCGGGGGTGGTGATGTCTGCCGCCACCGTCAGCACCTGGGGTTTGATGCCTTTTTGGCCGCTAGCGCTTTCCCACTGGGCGCCAATAGCTCTTAAATCAATAGCAGATGATTGCAACGCTTCGGGCTGGCGTGCATTGATGACCACATGCACGCCCTCGGCCACCAGCGCCTGGGCACAGCCCAGACCCAAACCCTTGCTGGCGCCACACACCAGCGCCCATTTGCCCGCCAAGCCCAAATCCATAACAATCCCCCTCTGCGCGCTGCAGCACAACGTCAGCGCGATCCCATCATAAATAAATGGAGAAACCCATGACCTTCTGGTTGCATGCTGCCGCTCTGGCTCTGAGCTTGCTGGCCGCCCCCGCACAAGCCCAGCAGGATGCCGCTGTCATCAAGCGCGCCACGGATCTGCGCGAAGGCCCCGCGCAAACCTCCGCCAGCCTGGGCGCCCTGGCGGCGGACAGCAGCGTTTCGCGCACCGGCGAACGCAAAGGCTCGTGGGTGAAAGTGCAAACCCCACAGGGCGCAGCCGGTTGGGTACACATGTTTGACCTGGGCGCACAGGCAGGCAGCGCACCGGCCAGCGGCAGTGCCACCAGCGGCCTGCGCAGCCTGGGCGGGCTGTTTGGCGGTAGCGGCAGCACCACCACGGCCACCTCCACCGTGGGTATCCGTGGTCTGGGTGCCGAAGACATTGCCAACGCCCAGCCCAACCCGGCGGCGGTGAAGGACGCCGAGAAGTTGCGTGTGAGCTCCGAGCAGGCCCAGCGCTTCGCCAGCGCCTCGGCCCTGCGTGCACAACGGGTCGATCCCCTGCCAGAACCGCCCCGCCCCGCTTCGGGCGGCAGCCAGTTCACGACCGACAACATGAGCCCCAATTGAGGAGAGACACCATGCGTATCAAAACCCTGCTCTCTCGCACCGGCCTTGCAGCGGCCGCCACCTGCCTGGCCCTGGCAGCAGCCCCTGTCCATGCCCAGGGCATGATGAACCTGCTCAACTCCCTGGGTGGCTCCGGCAATTCGGGCTCTGGCGCTGCGGGTCTGCTGGGCGCCGTGATCGGCACCCCGGCGGGCAACAGCGGCCAGGGCGACGACCTCATCAGCCTGCTCTCGGGCTCGGTCGACAACATTGACGAGCCCCGCGAGATCGAAATCGGCCGCCAGCTGGCCGCCGTGCTGCTGGGCAGCAAGCCCCTGCACCCCGACATGCAGCTGCAGCGCTATGTGAACCAGCTCGGCCGCTGGATCAGCCTGCAGTCCGAGCGGCCCGGCCTGCCCTGGACCTTCATCGTGCTCAACGATAACGGCTACAACGCCTTTGCCGCACCCGGCGGTTATATCTTTGTGACCAAGGGGCTGATTGACCGCTGCGCCGACGAGGCCGAGCTGGCCGGCATTCTGGCGCATGAGATCACCCACGTGACGGCCAAACACCACCTGCACGCCATGCGCAAGTCGGCCCAGTCGGGGCTGCTGACGCAACTGGTGGCCTCGCAGATCAAGACCAACGCCGTGGGCAACCTGGTGGCCTCGCAGGTGCTGGCACTGGGCCGCAACCTGTATTCCCGCGGCCTGGACCAAACCGACGAGTTCGACTCGGACCGCAATGGCGTGGCCCTGGCGGCCCGTGCCGGGTTCGACCCCTTCGGCTTGGTGGCGGTGCTGCAGCAATTGCGCACAGCCACCCCAGACAACCCGATGTTCACCCTGGCCCTGTCCACCCACCCCCCAGCACAGACGCGCCTGGACCAACTGGAGCAGGCCATGGGCCAGCGGCTCGATGGCTTTGCGGGCGCCCCGACGATGACGGTGGCACAACGCCTGGGCGGCACGCGCAAAAAGAAATAAACCGTGGCTACCGTGCCCGCGCCGGGCGGGTAAAGACAAAAATCCCGGCGATCACCAGTACCGTGCCCGCAGCCACCCAGGCGGTGAAGGGCTCGCCCAGCAACCACACCCCCATCAAAATGGTGGACATGGGCCCCACCATGCCGACCTGGGAGGCTGCGCTGGCGCCAATGCGCTCAATGGCCATCATCACCATGAGCACCGGCGCAGCGGTGCACAGCAGGGCGTTGAGCACCGACAGCCACACCACCTCGGGCGCCACCAGCGCCGCCGACAGCGGCCGCAGCAGGGCAAACTGCAGCAGGCACAGCACACAGGCCACGCTGGTAGCCAGCCCCACCAGGCGCAGCGAACCCAGGCGCTTGACCATCTCGCCGCTGTAGACCAGGTAGATGGCATAGCTGACCGCACTGCCCAGCACCAGCGCCGTGCCCCAGGCGGTGTGCGTGCCCTGCAGGTGCACTTCCTGGCCAAACACCAGCACCACACCGCAGTAACTGATGGCCATGCCCAGCGCCTGCCCCCAGCGGATGCCGCGCCCATACACTGCCCAGCCCAGCAGCAAGACAATGGTGGGGTTGAGGTACAGAATGAGCCGCTCCAGGCTGGCACTGATGTAGGCCAGCCCGGCAAAGTCGAGAAAACTGGCCAGGTAGTAGCCCGAAAACCCCAGCCCCAGCACGCCCCACCAGTCCTTGCGCGCCAGCGCAGGCTGGCCCCGGCTCGCCCACCAGGCCATGGCCACAAAAATGGGCAAGGCAAACAGCATGCGGTACATCAGCAGCGTGACGGCGTCCACCCCATGGCGGTAGGCCAGCTTGACGATGATGGCCTTGCCGCTGAAGGCAATGGCGCCCAGCAAGGCAAGGATTAAACCGGATGCTCTTATTTTGCTAGCTGCTAGCGCTTGCTGTGATTGCGGTTGAGGCACTTTTTATTCAAATTTCTTAAAACCAGACCTACCACCCTGCGGCCTGACCATCGCGCCGAGGGTCGCTGGCGGCCACGTAGCCTTGTGTCTGCGGGTCGCCCAGGCGCCAGATGAACTGGCCCGCACCAAACTCACCATAAGGGTCGCTGAGCACCGTCATCTGGTGGCCCCGTTCGGCGAGCCCTTGCAGGGTGTCTGCGGGCCAGGTGGCCTCGGCATGCACCGACAATCCTTGGTTGAAGCGCCAGCGCGGCGCGTCGCAGGCCGTCTGCGGGTTCTGGCCATGGTCAAGCATGCGCAC
>Ga0209476_10002212_pt1 | contig 13045 bp, 9 predicted proteins | sample KloWWTrecipitate_FD_187179 | JGI IMG/M metagenome (GOLD analysis project Ga0209476, IMG submission 187179) | Active sludge microbial communities from Klosterneuburg, Austria, studying microevolution and ecology of nitrifiers - Klosterneuburg... | ecosystem: Engineered > WWTP > Aerobic digester >... | reverse complement strand
GCGCGCCGAGGGGCGCGGCGCGCTGCTCTCGGTGAGCGACAACGGCAGCGGTTTTCCCAAGGAAATCCTCGCCCATGCCTTCGAACCCTATGTGACAACCAAGGCGAAGGGCACCGGGCTGGGCCTCGCCATCGTCAAGAAGATCGTCGACGAGCACCACGGCCAGATCGAGATCGTCAACGCCGCCCCGCGCGGCGCGCAGGTGAGGATACGGCTGCCGCTGGCAGCGTGAGAAACGGAACAGCATGGCAAAGATACTGGTAGTTGATGACGAAGTCGGCATTCGCGAACTGCTCTCGGAAATTCTTCGCGACGAAGGCCACGATGTGCAACTGGCGGAAAACGCCGCGGCGGCGCGGGCGGCGCGTATCGGCGCACGGCCGGACCTGGTGCTGCTCGACATCTGGATGCCGGACACCGACGGCATCACACTGCTCAAGGAATGGTCGGCCACCGGCCAGCTCAACATGCCGGTGGTGATGATGTCGGGCCACGGCACCATCGACACCGCGGTGGAGGCCACGCGCATCGGCGCGCAGGATTTTCTCGAGAAGCCGATCGCCCTGCAGAAGCTGCTCGCCGCGGTCAAGCGCGCCCTGCAAAAGTCAGTCTCCACAGGACGGCGCAGCGAGCTGAACCTGACCGCGTTCGCCCGCTCCGGGCCATTGCGGGACCTGAAGAAGCGCCTCGACCAGGTGTCCGCGAAGAGCCGTGCCCTGCTGCTGAAGACCGGGCCCGGCAGCCTGGCCGAACTGTGCGCCCGCAGCCTGCAGGCGCCGGGCAAGGCTTGGCTCGACCTGGCCAGCCATGGCCAGCCGCTGGCGCTCGAGGCGCTCGAGCAGGCCGCCGGCGGCCTGCTGTTCGCCGCCGAACTGTCGTCGCTCTCCCGCCTGCAGCAGAAGAACCTGGCCTTCGCCCTCGACCGGCTGGAGAAGTTTGACCTGCGCCTGGTGGCCGCCAGCGCGCAGAGCGCCGCCGAACTGGCGGCGGCGGGCTTCGACGAGGCGCTCGCGCGCCGTCTGGCGGAAGTCAGCCTCGGTGCGCCCGGCCTGGCCGAGCTGAAGGACGAGGTGCCGGAAATCGCCGCGCAGATCCTCACCCACTTGGTCGAGGCTGGCGAAGTGCCGCTGCGGCAGTTGTCCACGGCGGCGCTGAATGCCCTGCGCAACCAGGCCTGGGCAGGCGGCTATGCGGAACTGCGCAATGTCGTGCGCTCGCTGGCGCTGGGCGCGCTGGAGGACGAAATTGCCGCCGAGGAGGTGACGCGCCTGCTGGCGCCGCAGCCCTCCGCCGCTGCACAGGCGCTGCCGCTCGACCTGCCGCTGCGCGAGGCGCGCGAGGCTTTCGAGCGGGCGTACTTCGAACATCACCTGAAAATCGAAGGCGGCAACATGACGCGGCTGGCGGAAAAGACCGGCCTGGAGCGCACCCATCTCTACCGCAAGCTGAAGATGCTGGGAATTTCCATTGCTAAAAAGGGAGATGAACAGTGAAAATCATCATCCTCGGCGCCGGCCAGGTCGGCACGTCGGTGGCCGAAAGCCTGGTGTCGGAAGCGAACGACATCACCGTCGTCGATACCGATCCGACGCGGCTGGCCTTGCTGCAGGACCGGCTCGACCTGCGCACGGTGACGGGGAACGCTTCGAGCCCTTCCATTTTGCGCCAGGCGGGAGCGGACGATGCTGACATGCTGATCGCCGTGACGCAGAACGACCAGACCAACCTGTGCGCCTGCAAGACGGCGCATGCGCTGTTCAACCTGCCGACGCGCATTGCCCGCGTGCGTTCCTCCGATTTCGCCGATTTTGCCGAGCTGTTCACGCCGGAGAACTTCGCCGTCGATTTTGCCATCTGCCCCGAGCAGATCGTCACCGACTACATCGTCAAGCTGATCGAGTTTCCCGAGGCGCTGCAGGTGCTGGAGTTCGCCCGCGGCCAGGTCAGCCTGGTGGCCGTGCGTGCCTTCGAGGGCGGGCCGCTGGTTGGCCACCCGATCCGCGAGCTGCGCCGGCACATCCCGCAGGTCGACGCGCGCATCGCCGCGATCTACCGCAAGGACGCGCCGATCATTCCCGAAGGCGACACGGCGATCGAGGCGGGCGACGAGGTGTTCTGCCTGGCGGCGACCAAGAACATCCGCCAGGTGATGCGCGAGCTGCGGCGCATGGACAAGCCGGTCAAGCGCATCATGATCGCCGGCGGCGGCAACATCGGCTACCGCCTGGCGCGCGCCATCGAGCACGACTATCAGGTCAAGGTGATCGACCACAACAAGCGCCACGCCGAGTGGCTGGCGGAGAACGTCGCCAGCGCGCTGGTGCTGCAGGGCGACGCCACCGACGAGAAGCTGCTCGAGGATGAGAACGTCGACCAGATGGACCTTTTCATTTCGCTGACCAACGACGATGAGAACAACATCATGTCGGCGCTGCTGGCCAAGCGCATGGGCGCCAAGCGCGTCGTTTCGCTGATCAACCGCCGCGCCTATGCCGAGCTGGTGCAGGGCGGCCAGATCGACGTCGCCATTTCCCCGGCGCAGACCTCCATCGGCACCCTCCTGGCGCATGTCCGCCGCGGCGACGTGGCGGCTGTGCACAGCCTGCGCAGAGGCGCCGCCGAAGCGCTCGAGCTGGTGGTGCATGGCGACGAGAAGTCCTCCCAGGTGGTCGGCCGCCGCATCGAGCAGTTGCCGGTGATCAAGGGCGCCACCATCGGCGCCATCGTGCGCGGCCTGCCGGGGGCGGGCGAAGCCGAGCCGGGAGGCCGCGGCAAAGGGACGCAGCCGGTCAGGGTGATCATGGCGCACCACGACACGGTGATCGAGGCAGGCGACCACGTCATCGTCTTCGTCGTCTCGAAGAGCCTCGTGCCCAAGGTCGAGAAGCTCTTCCAGGTCGGCTTCGCCTTCCTGTAGCCGGCGCGGGACGGGAGCGGCCTATGAGCAATCCGCTGGCGGTCCTGCGCGTCTTTGCGCTGGTGCTGCTGGTGTTTGCGCTGACCATGCTGTTGCCCGCCGCCGTCGCCTGGATCGGCCGGGATCCGGCCGTGGCGGTCTTTCTGGCCGGATTTGCGGCCACCACTGCTGCTGCGGCGCTGCTCTGGCTGCTCACGCGGCGGCATACCGATGAGATGCGCGTGCGCGACGGCTTCCTGCTGGTGTCGCTGGTCTGGGTCATCGTGCCGGCCTTTGCGGCCATCCCTCTGCTGCTTTACTTGCCGGCGATGAGCTTTACCGACGCCTATTTCGAGACGGTCTCCGGCCTGACCACGACGGGCGCCTCCGTCATCGAGGGACTCGACACGCTGCCGTTTTCCATCAACCTTTGGCGGGCCTTCTTGGTGTTTCTCGGCGGCATGGGATTGATCGTGCTGGCGGTGGCGATCCTGCCGCTGCTCGGCGTCGGCGGCCGCCAGCTGTTTTCAGCGGAATCGCCCGGCCCGATCAAGGAGACCCGGTTGACGCCGCGCATGGCGCAGACGGCGAAGGGCCTCTGGCTGGTCTACCTCGCCCTGGCCACCGCCTGCACGCTGGGCTACGTCTGGGCCGGCATGGACTGGGGCGATGCGGCGATCCACATGTTCAGCACGATCGGGCTCGGCGGCTTCTCCAGCCACGACGCGTCCTATGCTTTCTTCAATTCGCCGCGCGTCGAGGCGGTGGCCATCGTCTTCATGACGCTGGCCGGCATGAACTTCGCCACCCACTACATGGCCGCGTGGCGGCGTTCTTTCTCCTTCTACTGGATCGATCCGGAGATCCGCTGGTACGTCGGCGTGATGTACGCCAGCGTGCTCGGCATAGCCGTCTATCTTTGGCAGGCGGGCACCTTCCCGGACTTTCTCACGGCCTTGCGCTTCTCGGCCTTCAACACGGTGTCCATCGCCACCACCACCGGCTTCGCCAACACTGACTACGCGCAGTGGCCTTTCTTCGTGCCGCTGTGGATGTTGTTTCTGAGCAGCTTCGTCACCTGCGCCGGCTCGACCGGCGGTGGCATCAAGATGATGCGGGCCATCATCCTCTTCGGCCAGGTGATGCGCGAAGTGGTGCGCACCGTGCACCCGAACGCCGTCCGTGCCGTCAAGCTGTCCGGCGCGCCGCTGCCCAACAAGATCGTCTTCGCCGTGCTGGCCTTCTGCTTCGCCTTCATGGCGATCATCGTTTCGCTGACGCTGCTGATGGTCTTCTCCGGCCTGGATGTCGTCACCGGCTTCTCGGCGGTGGTAGCGAGCTTCACCAATACCGGACCCGGCCTGGGCGAAGTCGGCCCGGCCACCACCTTCAAGTCGCTGACCGATTTTCAGACCTGGATATGCACCGTCGCCATGCTGCTGGGCAGGCTGGAAATCTTCACACTGCTGGTGGTGCTCTCGCCGGCGTTCTGGAGAAAGTGATTGGAACGCCTGCTCGCCGTCCTCAACGTCTTCGCGCGCATCGCACTGATTTTCGGCCTCGCCCTGCTGCTGCCGATCGGCGTGTCATGGTGGCTCGGCGACGGTGCGCTGACCGCATTCGACGAGGCCTTGCTGGGGACCCTCGGCAGCAGCGGCCTCGTCATGCTGGCGACGCAGCGCTTTCGCCGCGAGTTGCGCGCCAACGACGGTATCCTGCTGGTGGTGATGTGCTGGGTGCTGCTGCCGCTGATCGCCGTCGTGCCGCTCCTGCTCGGCATTCCCGGCCTCGGCTTCGCCGACGCCTACTTCGAAGCGGTGTCCGGCCTGACGGCCACCGGCGCCACGGTGCTTTCCGGCCTGGACCGGCTGCCGCCCTCGCTCAATCTTTGGCGCGCCGAGCTGCACTGGATCGGCGGCCTCGGCATCATCGTGCTGGCGGTGGCCATCCTGCCGTTGCTGGGCGTCGGCGGCCGCCAGCTGATGAAGGCCGAGGTGCCGAGCCCGATCAAGGAGGCAGGCATCACGCCGCGCGTGACGGAAACCGCCAAGGGCTTCTGGCTTATCTACCTCGCGTTGACGGTCCTGTGCGCCCTGGCCTACGGCCTGTTCGGCATGAGCTGGCTCGACGCCCTCACGCACGCCTTGAGCACGGTCTCGCTCGGCGGCTTCTCCAGCCATGACGCCAGCTTCGGCTTTTTCGATTCGCCGGCGCTGGAGGCGATCACCGTCACCTTCTCCCTGATCGCCGGCATCAGCTATGCGACGCATTTCGCGGCGCTTTCCGGCCGCAGCCTGCGCCCCTACCGGCGCGACGGCGAGCTGCCCTTCTATCTTGGGGTGCTCGGGGCGAGCGTGCTGCTGATCGCCGTCTACCTCTGGCAGGCGGGCGTCTATCCGGAATTCGCCACGGCGCTGCGCCATGCCGCCTTCAACACGGTATCGGTGGCGACGACGCTCGGCTATTCCTCGACGGACTACTCCAAGTGGCCGTTCTTCGCGCCGCTGTGGATGCTGTTCCTGTGCAGCTTCGTCACCTGTGCCGGCTCCACCGGCGGCGGCATCAAGATGATGCGCGCGGTGATCCTCTACAAGCAGGTCTTCCGCGAGATCACCCACGCCATGCATCCGAACGCGACGACTTTCGTCAAGCTCGGCGGCACCGTCGTGCCGAACAAGATCATCCTGGCCGTGCTCGGCTTCGGTTTTCTCTACATGGCCAGCACCATCTTCTTCACCTTGGCGCTGGCGGCGAGCGGCGCTGACATCGTCAGCGCCTTCTCGGCGGCGGTGGCCTGCTTCAACAACACTGGTCCCGGCCTCGGCCTGGTCGGTCCCGACAGCAATTACGGTGTCCTCAACGACTTCCAGGTCTGGATATGCAGCTTTGCCATGCTGCTCGGCCGGCTCGAAATATTCACGCTGCTGGTCGTCCTGACCCCGGCTTTCTGGCGCAAGTAGTAGACTGGCAAGATGAACAAGCTCAAAAACGACACCTTCCTGCGCGCCCTGCTGCGCCAGCCGACCGAGCACACCCCGATCTGGCTGATGCGCCAGGCCGGGCGCTACCTGCCCGAATACTGCGAGACGCGCCGCCGCGCCGGCAACTTCATGAATCTCTGCAAGAACCCGCGTATGGCCTGCGAAGTCACGCTGCAGCCGCTGGCGCGTTTTGAACTCGACGCCGCCATTCTGTTCTCCGACATCCTCACCGTGCCCGACGCCATGGGCCTCGGCCTCTATTTCGCCGAGGGCGAAGGGCCGAAGTTCGAGCGCCCGCTGCGCGAGGAATGGGAGATCCGCAACCTGGCTGCGCCCGATCCGGACGTGGAGCTGCGCTACGTGATGGACGCCGTTGTTGAAATCCGCCGTGCGCTGGACAACTCGGTGCCGTTGATCGGCTTTTCCGGCAGCCCGTTCACCCTCGCCTGCTACATGATCGAGGGCGGCGCGTCGGAAGACTTCCGCACCATCAAGGCCATGCTCTACGACCGGTCCGATCTGCTGCACCATGTGCTGGAGGTGAATGCCAGGGCAGTGACCGCTTACCTCAACGCCCAGATCGAGTGCGGCGCCCAGGCCGTGATGATCTTCGACACTTGGGGCGGCGCGCTCAGCCATCGCGCCTACAAGGAGTTCTCGCTGGCCTACATGCAACGCATCGTGGCCGACCTGAAGCGGGAGCACGGCGGCGCGCGCATCCCGAGCATCGTGTTCACCAAGGGCGGCGGACAGTGGCTGGAAGACATTGCTTCAATCGGTTGCGATGCCGTCGGTTTGGACTGGACGACCGACATCGGCACGGCGCGCCGGCGCGTCGGCGACAAGGTGGCGCTGCAGGGCAACCTCGATCCGGTGGCGCTGTTCGCCCAGCCGGAAAAAATTGCGCAGGAAGCGCGCGCCATCCTCGATGCCTATGGCCCGGGCAGCGGCCATGTCTTCAATCTCGGCCACGGCATTTCCCAATTCACGCCGCCGGAGCATGTCGCGGCGCTGGTGAATGCGGTGCACGAGCACAGCCGCAAGCAGCGCCAGATCTAGCGTTCGGCCACCCCTCTCCGGAAGGCCAGGAAGGGCGCGGTCTGGCATGGTGCCCGGTCCGGAAACCGCATTAAAAAAGGCTGTCCGAAAGGCCTCGGGGGGTTGACTTATGCACAACAGCCTGTTTCAGACAGAAAAAAGCCTGTTTTCCAGCAGGGTTTCGCACGAATTTTCATAGCCTTGTTTTTCAACGTTTTTTTTAAGATTAATTGTTGGGCAAAGCAGGAAAATGCCTTGCTGGAAGCGGGTTTATAGGAAATCCGGCCGGGTTTCCCACAAAGTTACCCACAGATTTTGTGGACAAGAATATTGCGCTTTTATTGCAGTACCTTAGCGATGATTTCAATACTTCGCGCGAAGATGTGAAACCAACCCGATCGCTGCACGAAAATTTTGAAATGAATTTTCCGATTGTTCGTGTCGCGCTGGATGTTCCGTTGTCGCGCGGCTTCGATTATCTCGCGCCCGATGCGAGCGCCGAAGATGTCGGCAGGCGGGTCTGCGTGCCGTTCGGCAGTGGCGAGAAGATCGGCGTCATTCTGGAAGTGCCGGCGGCGAGCGATCTTCCGCCGGAAAAACTCAAGCCGGTGCGTGCCATCCTGCGCGATGCGCCGCCCTTTCCGCCGGACTGGCTGGCGCTGGCTGATTTCTGCAGCCGCTACTATCAGCATCCCATTGGCGAAGTCGTCGCGCTGGCCTTGCCGCCGGCCTTGCGGCGGCGCGATACGCTGCCGCGCCTGCCGGACCGGGAAACGTTCCGCATCACGGAAGCAGGCCGTCGTGCGCTGCCGCAACTGGCGCAGCGCAGCATTGCCGCGCGTCTGCTCGCTGCGCTGGAATTGAATGGCGCAATGTCGCGCCGCGAGTTGCGCACGGTTTCCGCTTCGGCGACGAAGCAGTTGCCGGACCTGCTGGGAAAAGGCTGGCTGATCGCCGACCTGGAAGCACCGAACCGGAAAACGGCGAGCGGGCCTGAATTGCTTGACGAGCAGCGTCAGGCGGTGGACAGCATGGCGCAGGCCTTCGGCGGCTTCGCGCCTTTTTTGCTGCATGGCGTCACGGGCAGCGGCAAGACGGAAGTGTATTTGCGCCTCATCGAGCAGGCGCTCGAACGCGGCGGTCAGGCCTTGCTATTGGTGCCGGAGATCGCCCTGACACCGCAGCTCGAAGCGAGGGTGAGCAATCGCTTTCCCGGCGCGCTGCTGGTGAGCCTGCACAGCAGCCTAGCTGATGGCGCACGCGCGGCGGGATTTCTCCAGGCGCTGAACGGCGATGCCGACATCGTCCTCGGCACGCGGCTGTCGGTGTTCACGCCGCTGCCGCGCCTGGCCTTGATCGTGGTGGACGAGGAACACGATCCTTCCTTCAAGCAGCAGGAAGGCATGCGCTATTCGGCGCGCGACGTGGCAGTGTGGCGGGCCAAGCAACGCGGCGTGCCGATCGTCCTCGGTTCAGCGACGCCTTCGCTGGAAACCTGGGCCGCCGCGCAGGCCGGCCGTTATCGCCTGCTGGAATTGTCGTGCCGGGCGGTGGCCGAGGCCATGCCGGCCGTGCGCTGCGTCGACACGCGGCGCGAAAAGCTGCAGGACGGCATGAGCGAGCACTTGCTGCGGGCGGTCACCGCGAGGCTCGATCGTGGCGAGCAGAGCCTGATATTCCTCAACCGGCGCGGCTACGCACCGGTGCTGGCCTGTCCGTCCTGCGGCTGGGTCAGTCGCTGTCCCGGCTGTGCGGCAAACATGGTGGTGCATCTGGCCGATCGGCGCCTGCGCTGCCATCACTGCGGGCGCGAGGAACCCATTCCCGTCGCCTGCCCGACCTGCGGCAACCAGGACATCCATCCCTTCGGTCGCGGCACGCAGCGATTGGAAGAAGCGCTGACCGCGCGCTTTCCGCAGGCGCGCATCCTGCGCGTCGACCGCGACAGCGCAAAAAGTCAGTCGCGCTGGCACGGCGTGCTGGAAGCCATCCACAAAGGGGAAGCCGACATCCTCGTCGGCACGCAGATGCTGGCCAAGGGCCACGACTTTCCTATGCTGACGCTGGTCGGCGTGCTGAATGCCGACGCGGCGCTGTTCGCCGCCGACTTCCGTGCGCCGGAGCGGCTCTTCGCGCAGTTGATGCAGGTGGGCGGCCGCAGCGGCCGCGCCGCGCTGCCGGGCGAGGTGCTGATCCAGACGCAGTATCCTGATTACCCGCTCTATCGCGCCCTGGCCGCCCATGACTACGCCGCCTTCGCCGCCGCCCAATTGGCGGAACGCGAGCGGGCCGGTTTCCCGCCCTTCACCCACCAGGCGATGCTGCGGGCGGAAGCGCCGGAGTTGAAGCAGGCGCTCGCTTTCTTGCAGACGGCGTCGGAACTGGGAGCGGGATTGGCCGAAGGGACCGTGTCGCTCTACGATGCCGTGCCGATGCGCCTGCACCGCCTCGCGCACCTGGAGCGCGCCCAACTGCTGGTCGAGTCGCGCAGCCGGCCGGCGTTGCAGGCGTTTCTTGCGCAATGGCTGACGGCGATCCGCGAACTGAAGACGCAGAAAGCCCTGCGCTGGCACATCGACGTCGATCCTCTGGAGTTCTGAACCGGTCAGACGGGTTTGCCGGAATATTCCGCAAGGAGCCAATGCGGCCGCAGGGACGGTGCTTCAGCGCTTCGGTGCCGGCAACCGACCGAACACGTCCTCCAGCGCCAGGCCGATGGCGAGCAGCTTGCGGTCGCTGCCTGCCGGGCCGTCGAGCTCGAGGCCGACCGGCAGCCTGCTCGATGCACCCAGGGCAATCGGAATCTGCAGGCCGGGGATGCCGGCGTTGCTGCCCGGATCGACGTTCTGGATGCAGGCGACGAAGTTCGACATGCTGCTCGAATCCGGATTCGACTCGATGGCCACCTTGGGCACGGTCGGAAAGACGATGGCGTCGAGCTTGTGCCCGGCAAAGGTTTCCTTGTAAAGCTTCTGCAGCGCCGGCCGGCTGATTTTCATGGCGGCATCGTAGGCGGGTTTCGCATTGTCGAGGCCGGCCCGCCTGGGCGGAACGATCAGGTCGTCGTAAGTGGCCTTGACGTCCGGGCTGGCGATCTCCTTCACTACGTCGGCGATGCTCTTGCCCGAGCCGCTCGTCGCGAGATACTTCACCATGTCGTCATAGGCCTCGTAGAACACCAGCGGGAAGCCGACTGCGTCGTTCAGTTCCATAAGCTTCGGCATGTCGACGTCCACCACCGTCACGCCGGCAGCTTTCATCTTCGCCACGGCGGTCTCGAAGGCGGCCTCGGTGTCGGCATCGAGATTGGCCAGGGTGGCCGCCGTCACGCCGAGGCGGACTTTTTTCAACTCGGCCGGCTGGATCGCGCCGCCGCCGGCAATCACACGGTCGAGCAGCGTCACATCGGCCACCGAGATCGCCATCGGCCCGGCCGTGTCGCGCGTGTGCGAAATTGGCGCGATGCCCTGCTGCGGGTAGCGGCCCACCGTCGGGCGCAGCCCGGCGCAGCCGTTCAGCGCGCAGGGGATGCGCACCGAGCCGCCGGTGTCGGTGCCCAGTCCCGCCGTGACGATACGCGCGCCGATCGCCGCCCCCGTGCCTGACGACGAGCCGCCGGCGATCTTCGTCGAGTCGTAGGCATTGCGCACGCCGGTCAGGGCGCCGCTCTTGAACGCGGTGTTGTAGCCGGAGATGCCGAAGGCCAGCTCGTGCATGCTGGTCTTGCCGAGAATGATGGCGCCGGCGGCGCGCAGCCGGGCGACGACGGGTGCGTCAACCTTCGGCACGAAGTCTTTCAGCGCCGGTGTGCCGGCGGTGGTGGGCAGGCCGGCCACCTCGATGTTGTCCTTGATGACGAGCGGCACGCCGTCAAGCGGTTTGCAGGCGCCGCGCTCGCCCGAGCCATCCTTTCGCGCCGCATCGGCGGCCTTCGCCGCCTTCAGCGCGCCGGCCTCATCGAGCGTGATGAAGGCGTTGAGATCGGCGCATGCCCTGGCGCGCGCGATCGACGCAGCGACCAGCGCTTCGCTGCTGTATCTGCCGGCGCAGATGTCGACGGCGGCCTGCGTGGCCGTCAGGGTGTCGAGATCGGGCATGGTGAGTGAAGCGTGCAACTTGCGCATGGAATCCCCCCTGCCGCGGTTCGCGGACAGCTATGCTTTGCGGCCGACCAGCAGGAACCAGCCGTAGGCTGCGGTTTGCAGGAGAAGCATGGCAGCGAAGGCAGCGCGATAAGCCGAGGCCGTAGCCAGACCGGCCAGGACCAGCCCGTCGATCAGCACGCCCAGGCCCCATTGCAGGGTGAAGGCGCCGATGAAGAGCAGCAGGTTGAGCGTTGTCGTCACGCGGCCGGAAAGTGAAGATGGAAAATGGGCCGACAGCAGCGCATACGACAGCGAGCCGCCGGAGACGCCGAGGCCGTAGACAAACCACAACGGCATGGCCGGCAGAAACTCGCCCAGCATCGCCGCCTGGCTGGCGAGCGCGATGCCATAGCCGATGACGAACAGTTTGCCCGGGCGGATGCCGGCGCGCGCCAGCCGGGTGGCGAAGCTGGCGATGCCCAGATGGGAAACCAGCATGGCGAGGTTGAGCGCGAACAGGACTTCGGCAGCCTGGTGGCGGCTCATGGCGTCGACGTTCATCAGCCACGGTACCGCCCACAGACCCTGCACGGCCATGAAGCCGCCGGTGATTACGGCCAGCGGCGGCGCGTAGCGCCAGAAGCTGCGGTGCGCCAGAATGCCGCCGACATCCTTCAACTGGGCGGCGAGGCTGTCTCGCGAGACGCCGGTCGCGCGCTCGGGTACGGAGAAGAAAATCCAGGTGGCGGCGGCGGCCAGCAGCAAAGTCAGTCCCTGGAAGACGCCGCGCCAGCCGATGAGCGGCAACGCCATCTCCAGCGGCAGGCTGGCGCTGACCGCGCCCAACCCGCCCGAGGCCATGATGGCGCCGGTGAGCGAGGCCTGGCGTTCCGGCGGAAAATTTTGCGCAAAGCCCTTGAAAGCGGCCATCAGGCAGGAGGAGACGCCCAGCCCGATGAGGCCACGCGCCACTGTCAGTTGCGCCAGCGACGTGCCGAAGGCGAACAGCAGGGTGCCCGCCGCGGCCAGCAGCAACAGGCCGGCCTCCACCTTGCGCGGGCCGTAGCGGTCGAGCAGCAGGCCGAGCGGGATCTGGAAGGCGGCGAAGGCCAGCAGGTAGGCGCTGGTGAGCAGGCCGAGGTCCGCCGCGGAAAGCGAGAGCTCGCGCGAGAGCCCCGGCGCGATGACGGCATTTACCGTGCGCAGCAGATAGGAAAGAAAGTAGCCCGCGGCGAAGGGCAGGAAGACGCGCAGCCAGAGGTTCATTTCAGCCGTTCTTCCCCAGCCAGGCGATGCGCTCGTCGATTTTCTGCACCCAGTTGGGCGAAAGCCCGGAGGTTTTGCGCAGCCGGGCGAGTTCGGCCGGATCGGGCCGGTGCGCGCGGAAGGCGAACCACAGATGGCGCAGCGTGACCGGTTCGGCGTTGCGCCCGATCAGCTCGAAGGGGTCGCCTGCTGCAATCATGCCGCCCTCGATCACGCGGTAATACCAGCCGGCGACGCAATGCTCGGCGACGAAGCGCATCAGTTCCTCCTCGCCGAATTTGTGGTTGATCTTCCAGCAGGGCTGGCGTGGCTGGCTCACCTGCACGATGGCTGAACCAATGCGGAAGATGTCGCCGATGCACACGGCGTCCTCGTCCCAGCCGGTGGTCGACACGTTCTCGCCGAGGCTGCCGGGGACGAACAGCGCCGTCTTGTCCGGAAAAGCCGTGGCGAGCCGCGCGTAGTTCTCGGCGGCGTAATGATGCAGGGCCTTCCACGGCCCGCCGTGGACCCTGCGGTCGGCCTGCTCGTCGCCCTGCAGCCCTTCAGGACCGAGCAGGATGGGGCCGGCCACTGCTTCCTTGAAAATCCCGCTGGGATGGCCCTCCGGTGGCAGTGGGCGGATGCCGCCGGCGAAGACGGCGTTGATCATGCGGAGAGCTTGGCCAGGGCGCCGGCCTGCGTGGCGTCCACGGCGTCGAGCGCGTCGACCGAGATGCCCAGGTCGCGCAACTGACCGTTCGAAAGGCCGTAGACCCAGCCGTGCACCGTAACGGACT
>Ga0209476_10002211_pt1 | contig 13053 bp, 10 predicted proteins | sample KloWWTrecipitate_FD_187179 | JGI IMG/M metagenome (GOLD analysis project Ga0209476, IMG submission 187179) | Active sludge microbial communities from Klosterneuburg, Austria, studying microevolution and ecology of nitrifiers - Klosterneuburg... | ecosystem: Engineered > WWTP > Aerobic digester... | reverse complement strand
CGGCCCGCTCTACACCGACGTGGCGGAGCTGCCGCTGTGGTCGCAGCGGGCGGTCCCGAGGGCGGACCGCGCCCTGTGGCAGGATGGCCGCCATGGCGCAGCACCCCGCAGCGGCGAGTGATCGCCGATTTACCGGGCCCGCAGGTGGGCCGCGCGGCTGAGCCGCGCACGGGGAACAGCACGGCCGTTCCGCGACAGCCCACGGCGGGCCGCAGCACCCTGCCCAGCGCCACCTCGCACCCTCGGAAGGCCCGCATGTCCGACTCGCTCTCGCCCCTCGACGCCCCCGGGATCGACGCGGCCGTCGACACCGCGCTCGCGGCCTTCGCCGCCGCGACCGACCTCGACGCGCTCAAGGAGGCCCGGCTCGCGCACGTCGCCGAGCGCAGCCCCATCGCGCTGGCCAACCGCGCCATCGGCGGTCTGCCGGGCGCGGACAAGGCCGTGGCCGGTCGCCTGCTCGGGGTCGCCAAGGGCAGGCTCGGTGCGGCGCTGGCCCAGCGCCAGGCCGAGCTCGAGGCCGACCGCGACGCGCGCGTGCTGCTCGAGGAGTCCGTCGACGTCACGCTGCCCGTCGACCGCGCCCCGCGGGGCGCGCGGCACCCGCTGGAGCGGATGCAGGAGCGGATCGCCGACCACTTCGTCGCCATGGGCTGGGAGATCGCCGAGGGCCCGGAGCTCGAGGCCGAGTGGTTCAACTTCGACGCGCTGAACTTCGGCGTGGACCACCCGGCACGCCAGATGCAGGACACCTTCTTCGTGGAGCACCCGGACGGGCCCGACGCCGGGCCGTCCGGCCTCGTGCTGCGGACCCACACGTCCCCGGTCCAGGCGCGCGCGCTGCTGGAGCGTGACCTGCCGGTCTACATCGCGTGCCCTGGCCGCACCTTCCGCACGGACGAGCTCGACGCCACCCACACGCCCGTCTTCCACCAGGTCGAGGGCCTGGCCGTCGACAGGGGCCTGACGATGGCGCACCTCAAGGGGACGCTCGACCACTTCGCGCGCGCGATGTTCGGCCCCGAGGCGCGCACGCGGCTGCGGCCGTCGTTCTTCCCGTTCACCGAGCCCTCCGCCGAGATGGACCTGTGGTTCCCGCAGAAGAAGGGCGGACCGGGCTGGATCGAGTGGGGCGGCTGCGGCATGGTCAACCCCCACGTGCTGCGGGCGTGCGGCGTGGACCCCGACGTCTACACGGGCTTCGCGTTCGGCATGGGCATCGAGCGAACGCTCATGCTGCGCCACGGGATCGCGGACATGCACGACATGGTCGAGGGCGACGTGCGCTTCTCGCTGCAGCTCGAGGGGACGATCTGATGCCGCGCATCCCGCTGACCTGGTTGGCCGACCACGTCGCCCTCCCCGCCGGCACCACAGCCGAGCTGCTGGCCGCCGACCTCGTGCGCGTGGGCCTCGAGGAGGAGGCCATCCACCCCGCGGCCGTCACGGGCCCGCTGGTCATCGGCCGCGTGCTGGAGCGCACGCCCGAGCCGCAGAAGAACGGCAAGACGATCAACTGGTGCCGCGTCGACGTCGGCGTCCACAACGAGACCGGGCCCGACGGCGTGGCCTCGCGCGGGATCGTCTGCGGGGCCCACAACTTCGGGCCGGGGGACCTCGTCGTCGTCGCGCTGCCGGGGGCCGTGCTGCCCGGGCCGTTCGCCATCGCGGCGCGCAAGACCTACGGCCACGTGTCCGACGGCATGATCTGCTCGGTCCGCGAGCTCGGCATCGGCGAGGAGCACGACGGGATCCTCGTTCTCGACGAGGCCGCGCTGGCCCGCTTCGGCATCGCCGCGGCGGACGCGGTGCCCGGCACGGACGCGCTGGGGCCGCTGGGCCTGGGCGAGGAGGTCCTGGAGATCAACGTCACGCCGGACCGCGGCTACTGCTTCTCGCTGCGCGGCGTCGCCCGCGAGTACGGCCACTCCACCGGCGCGGCGTTCACGGACCACGGCCTGCCCGACGGCGGCGCGGACTCGCGCCCGGCCGGCGGGGGGTTCGCGGTCGAGGTCGAGGACGACGCCCCGATCCACGGCGCACCCGGCTGCGACCGGTTCGTCGCCCAGGTGGTCCGCGGCGTGGCGGCCGCCGGACCCTCGCCGCAGTGGATGCAGCGGCGGCTGACCCAGGCCGGGATGCGCCCCATCTCGCTCGCGGTCGACGTCACCAACTACGTCATGCTCGACCTCGGGCAGCCGTTGCACGCCTACGACCTGGCCACACTGGCCGAGCCCATCGTCGTGCGCCGTGCCGCCGCGGGCGAGCGCCTGACAACGCTGGACGGCACCGACCGGGCGCTGGACCCCGAGGACCTGCTCATCACGGACGGCGGAGCCGGCACACGCGCCGGGCGGGTGCTCGGGATCGCGGGCGTCATGGGCGGTGCAGACTCCGAGGTGTCGGCCGCCACGACCGACCTGCTCATCGAGGCGGCGCACTTCGACCCGGTCTCGATCGCCCGGTCGGCCCGGCGCCACCGCCTGCCCAGCGAGGCCTCCCGGCGCTTCGAGCGTGGGGTCGACCCGGCCCTGCAGCGCGTCGCGGCCCGCCGCGTCGTCGAGCTTCTCGTCGCGTACGGTGGCCCGGCGGTCACCGTCGACGACGCCGTGACGGATGTCGACACGACGACCCCCCCGGAGCCGATCGCCCTGCCGCTCGACCTGCCCGCCCGGATCGTCGGCGTCGGCTACTCCCACGAGGAGGTCGCCGCGACGCTGACGCAGATCGGCTGCACCGTCGGCGACGCCACGGGCGGCGTCGCGCGCGTGGACGTGCCCACCTGGCGGCCGGACCTGGTGGCGCCGGTCGACCTCGTCGAGGAGGTCGCCCGCCTGCGCGGGTACGACGCCATCGACTCCGTGCTGCCCGTCGCGCCGGCCGGCCGCGGGCTGACCCGTGGACAGCGCGCGCGCCGCGACGTCGCGGGTGCGCTGGCGGACGCGGGGCTGGTCGAGACGCTCAGCTATCCGTTCATCGGGTCGCACCAGCTCGACGAGCTGACCCTCGGCCCCGACGACGCGCGCCGACGAGGGGTGCGCCTGCTCAACCCGCTGGCAGACACCCACCCGATGATGCGGACCACCCTGCTCGTCACGCTGCTCGACACGGCGCGCCGCAACGTCGCGCGCGGGACGTCCGACGTCGCCGTCTTCGAGATCGGGCTCGTGACGCTCGGCGGCGGCGGGACCGACCCGTCCGCTGCGGCGCCGCGACTGCCCGGCGGTGTGCGGCCCGACGACGCGGCGCTGGCGGCGCTCGACGCCGCGGTCCCGGCGCAGCCCCGCCGCGTCGCCGGCGTGCTGGCCGGCCGCCGCGAGCCCGCCGGGTGGTGGGGGCCCGGCCGCCGGGCCGACCACACCGACGCGATCGCCGCGGCGCTGCTCGTGGCCCGGACGGTCGGGGCCGAGGTCACCGTGACCGCCGACGCCGACCATGCCCCCTGGCACCCGGGCCGCACGGCGGCGCTGCGCACGGCCGACGGCACGCTCGTGGGGCACGCCGGGGAGCTGCACCCCTCGGTCGTCGCGGCGCTCGACCTGCCGGACAGGTCCGTCGCGTTCGAGGTCGACCTCGACGCGCTGCTGGCCGCCGCGCCAGCCGAGCCGCGCCAGGCCCGAGCGGTCTCGACCTTCCCGGTCGCCAAGGAGGACATCGCGCTGGTCGTGGACGCCGCCGTCCCCGCGGGCGAGCTCCTCGACGCGGTCCGGGTCGGGGCGACGTCGTCCAGCGCGGGCGACATCCTCGAGGACCTGCACCTCTTCGACGTGTACACCGGCGCCCAGGTCGGCGAGGGCCGCAAGTCGGTGGCGTTCTCGCTGCGGCTGCGCGCGGCGGACCGCACCCTCACGTCCGCCGAGGCCCTCGCGGTCCGCGAGTCGGCTGTCGCCGAGGCGGCCCGCCGGTGCGGCGCCACCCTGCGCGCCTGACCCCTCCGCCCGTCGACGCCCGGTGGCCGGTCCTGGTCGGGTTCCGGGTGTCGCACGCCCGGGGCCCGACCAGGACCGCTCGCCGCGGAGGTGAGCCGGTGGAGGCCGGTGGTCAGGGCAGGAGGAGGACCTTGCCCGTCGTCGCGCGGCCTTCGAGGGCGCGGTGGGCGTCGGCCGCCTGGTCCAGGCGGTAGCGGGACCCGATCCGCACGGCGAGCGTCCCGGCGGCGATCGCACCGAGCAGCGCGTCCGTGCGCCCGAGCAGCTCGGCGCGGGTCACGACGTAGTGGCCCAGCGTCGGGCGCGTGAGGAACAGCGACCCCCCGGCGGCGAGCCGCTGCGGGTCGACCGGGGGCACGGGTCCGGACGAGCCGCCGAAGAGGGCCAGCCCGCCGCGCGGGCGCAGGCTCGCCAGCGACGCATCGAAGGTGGCCCGGCCGACCCCGTCGAACACCGTGTGCACCCCGGCCCCGCCGGTCCGCGCGCGCACCCACTGGGGCAGCTCGCGCGCCAGGTCGCCGAGCAGGTCGTAGCGCAGCACGTCCGTCGCCCCGGCGGCGCGGGACAGCTCCTCCTTGTGCGGCGAGGACACCGTCGTGAGCACGCGTGCCCCGCGCGCCACGGCGAGCTGGGTGAGCAGCAGGCCCACCCCGCCGGCACCGGCGTGCACGAGCACGTCCTGCCCGGGCAGCACCGGGAAGGTCGCGTCCACGAGGTAGTGCGCCGTGGCGCCCTGGAGCAGGACGGCGGCCGCGACGTCGAGGTCGACCGTCTGCGGCACCGGGACGGCCTGCGTGGCGTCGACGAGGACGCGCTCCGCGTACGAGCCGGCCGTCCCGGCGAGCCACGCGACGCGGTCGCCGACGGCGGTCGCCGGCCCGGTGGCGTCGCCCGCGGACGGCCCGACCGCCAGCACCACCCCGGCGCCCTCGCTGCCGACGACGTGCGGGAAGGCCATGGGGTACAGCCCGGACCGCCGATAGGTGTCGATGAAGTTCACCCCCGCGGCGGCGACCTCGACGAGCAGCTGGCCCGGACCCGCGACGGGCTCGGGCGCCTCGACGACGGACAGGACCTCGGGACCGCCCGCGGCGGTGGCCTGGATGACGCGCATGCCCGAGGAACGCCCGGCGCGCCCGGCGGGTTCCCCGAGAACATGCAGCGGCGTGTATATTCATGCACATGTCGATCAGGGTCGCCGTCTCCGGCGCGAGCGGGTACGCCGGCGGCGAGGTGCTGCGCCTGCTCGCCGCCCACCCGGACGTCGAGATCGGTGCCGTCACGGCCCACTCGAACGCCGGCGACCTGCTCGGCGCCCACCAGCCCCACCTGCGCTCGCTCGCCGACCGGCTGCTCGAGCCGACGTCCGCCGCGACCCTCGCCGGGCACGACGTCGTGGTCCTCGCGCTGCCGCACGGCGCGTCCGGCGCCGTCGCGGCGCAGCTCGGCCCCGACGTCCTGGTGCTCGACTGCGGCGCAGACCACCGGCTCGTCGACCCGGCCGACTGGGCGGCGTTCTACGGCTCACCGCACGCCGGGACCTGGCCGTACGGGATGCCAGAGCTCCTCCTCGCCGGCGGCGGACGCCAGCGGGACGCGCTCGCCGGCGTCCGCCGCATCGCCGTGCCGGGCTGCAACGTCACCGCGGTCACCCTGGGTGTCCAGCCGGGTGTCGCGGCGGGCGTCGTGGACGCGTCCGACCTCGTCGCGGTGCTCGCCGTCGGGTACTCCGGGGCCGGCAAGGCCGCCAAGACCCACCTCATCGCCGCCGAGGGGCTCGGCTCGGCCGCGCCCTACGCCGTGGGCGGCACCCACCGGCACGTCCCCGAGATCGAGCAGAACCTGCGGGCCGCCGGGGCGGCGAGCGTGCGGGTCTCGTTCACGCCGGTCCTGGTGCCGATGTCCCGGGGCATCCTCGCGACGACGACGGCGCCGCTGGTGCAGGGCACGTCCGCTGCCGAGGTGCGCGCGGCGTGGGAGGCGGCCTACGCCGACGAGCCGTTCGTCCACCTGCTGCCCGAGGGCCAGTGGCCGACCACCGCGATGACCGTGGGGGCCAACACCGCGCTGGTCCAGGTGGCCGTCGACGCCCGCGCCGGCCGCGTGGTCACCGTCACGGCGCTGGACAACCTCGTCAAGGGGACCGCCGGCGCCGCCGTGCAGTCGATGAACATCGCCCTGGGCCTGCCGCAGACCCGGGGGCTGACCGTGGACGGAGTGGCCCCGTGAGCATCACCAGCCCCGCCGGGTTCCGGGCCGCCGGCGTCACCGCCGGCCTCAAGGCCTCCGGCCGCCCGGACGTCGCCCTCGTGGTCAACGACGGCCCGCGGCACGTCGGGACCGCGGTGTTCACCACCAACCGCGTCGTCGGGCACCCCGTGACGTGGTCGCGCCAGGTCGTCACGGACGGCGTCGTGCACGCCGTCGTCCTCAACAGCGGCGGGGCCAACGTGTGCACGGGCGCACCCGGGTTCGCCGACGTGCACGTCACGGCCGAGCTGGTCGGGTCCACCCTGGGGATCTCGCCCGGGGACGTCGTCGTGTGCTCGACGGGACTCATCGGCGAGCGGCTCGCGATCGACAAGGTGCTCGCGGGCGTCACCGCCGCTGCCGCCGCGTTGACCTCGGACGGCGGCCCGGACGCCGCCGTCGCGATCATGACCACCGACTCGGTGCCCAAGCAGGTCCACGTGGTCCGCGACGGCTGGTCCGTCGGCGGGATGGCCAAGGGCGCCGGCATGCTCGCGCCGGCGCTGGCGACGATGCTCGTGGTGCTGACCACCGACGCCGTCGTCGACGCCGCGGACGCCGAGGCCGCCCTGCGCGCCGCGACGCGCACGACGTTCGACCGGATCGACTCCGACGGTGCGATGTCCACGTCGGACACCGTCACCCTGCTGGCATCGGGCGCGAGCGGGGTCGGCGTCGACCGCGCGACCCTCACCGAGGTGCTCACCGAGGCGTGCGCCTCGCTGGCCCGCCAGCTCATCGCCGACGCCGAGGGCGCGACGCACGACATCGCCGTGCGCGTGCTCAACGCGCAGACCGAGGACGCCGCCGTCGCGGTGGCCCGCGCGGTGACCCGGTCCAACCTGCTCAAGGCGGCGATCTTCGGCAACGACCCCAACTGGGGCCGGGTGCTGGCGCAGGTCGGCACCGTGCCGGTCGAGGTCGCGGCGTTCGACGCCGACGCGCTGGACGTCGCCATCAACGGCGTCCAGGTCTGCCGCGCCGGCGGGGTGGGGGAGTCCCGCGACCTCGTGGACCTGGCCTCGCACCGCGAGGTGCACATCGAGATCGACCTGCACGCCGGGGACGCCGAGGCCACCGTGTGGACCAACGACCTCACGCACGACTACGTCCACGAGAACAGCGCGTACTCGACATGAGCGAGGGGACCGCCGCCATGACCGAGGGGTTCGTCTTCGACACCCGCACCGACCTCGACCCCGCGCAGAAGGCCGAGGTGCTCATCGAGGCGCTGCCGTGGCTGCAGGAGTTCGCGGGGGCGATGTTCGTCGTCAAGTACGGCGGGAACGCCATGATCGACGACGACCTCAAGCGCGCCTTCGCCCAGGACATGGTCTTCCTGCGCCAGGTGGGCCTGCACCCCGTCGTCGTGCACGGCGGCGGGCCGCAGATCTCCACGATGCTCGACCGGCTCGGCATCGCCAGCGAGTTCCGCGGGGGCCTGCGGGTGACCACCCCCGAGAGCATGGACGTGGTCCGGATGGTGCTCACGGGGCAGGTCTCGCGCGAGCTCGTCGGCCTGCTCAACGCCCACGGCCCGTACGCGGTGGGCCTGTCCGGCGAGGACGGCGGCCTGCTGCGCGCCCGCCGGCGCGCGGCGATGGTCGACGGCGTCGCGGTGGACGTCGGTCAGGTCGGTGACGTGGTCGAGGTCGACCCGCGGGCCGTCCAGGACCTGCTCGACGCTGGCCGGATCCCCGTGGTCTCGACGGTCGCGCCCGACATCGACGACCCCACCCAGGTGCTCAACGTCAACGCCGACACCGCGGCCGCCGCGCTCGCCGTGGCGCTCGGCGCCCGCAAGCTCATCATCCTCACCGACGTCGAGGGGCTCTACACCAGCTGGCCGGACCGCACCTCCCTGGCCCGCCAGATCCGCGTCTCGGCGCTCGCGGCGCTGCTGCCGGGGCTCGAGTCCGGCATGGTCCCCAAGATGGAGGCCTGCCTGCGCGCGGTGCGCGGCGGGGTGCCGCAGGCGCACGTCGTCGACGGCCGCAAGGCGCACTCCGTGCTCGTCGAGGTCTTCACCGAGCGTGGCATCGGCACCATGGTGCTGCCGGACGACCTGCGCACCGGCGCGCTGCCGATCGTGCACGCGGCCGCGTCTTCGGCACCACGGGACGGCGCCCCGTGAGCGCCGTCGTGCCAGCGGCCGGCCAGGGCGAGGCCGTCCCCGTCGCGGAGGGCTCGGCTGCGCAGTGGTCGGACCGGTACTCGGCCGCGCTGATGAACACCTTCGGCGCGCCCCGCCGCGTGCTCGTGCGCGGCGACGGGGTGTACGTGTGGGACGCCGACGGCCGGCGGTACCTCGACCTGCTCGGGGGGATCGCGGTCAACGCGCTGGGCCACGCGCACCCCACGCTCACCGCGGCGATCAGCGCCCAGCTGGGCACGCTCGGGCACGTGTCGAACTTCTTCGCCACGCCCACCCAGGTCGCGCTGGCCGAGCGGCTGCTCGCGCTCGCCGAGGCGCCAGACGGGTCCCGGGTGTTCTTCACCAACTCCGGCACCGAGGCGAACGAGGCCGTCGTCAAGATGGCCCGGCGCACGGGCAGGCCGCGCATCCTCGCCCTGGAGGGCTCGTTCCACGGGCGCACGATGGGTGCGCTCGCGCTCACCCACAAGCCCGCGTACCGCGAGCCGTTCGAGCCGCTGCCGGGCGGCGTCGAGTTCCTCCCGTTCGGTGACCTGGCTGCGCTCGAGGCCGCGATGGCGGACGACGTCGCGGCGCTCGTGCTCGAGGTGGTCCAGGGCGAGGCCGGGGTGCGTCCCCTGCCCGCCGGCTACCTCGCCCGCGCTCGCGAGCTCGCCGACACCCACGGGGTCCTGCTCGTGCTCGACGAGGTGCAGACCGGGATCGGCCGGACCGGGGCGTGGTTCGCCTTCCAGCACCCCGACCTCGGGGCCGGGGTCCGCCCCGACGTCCTCACCCTGGCCAAGGGGCTGGGCGGTGGCTTCCCCATCGGCGCGGTCGTCGCGTTCGGCTCGCGTGCCGCGGCCCTGCTCGGGCCCGGGCAGCACGGCAGCACCTTCGGGGGCAACCCCGTCGCGGCGGCCGCCGGCCTGGCGACGGTCGGTGTGCTCGAGCGCGACGACGTCCTGGCCCACGTGCGCGAGCTCGGCGCCGGCCTCGCGGCGGCGCTCGCCGCGGCCGGCCCGATGGTGCGCGAGGTGCGGGGCACGGGACTGCTGCTGGCCGTCGAGCTCACCGCTCCCGTGGCGGCCCACGTCGCCGACCTCGCCCTGGCGGCCGGCTTCATCGTCAACCCCGTGACGCCCAGCGCGCTGCGCCTCGCGCCGCCGTTGGTGCTCACCGCGGACCAGGTCGCGCCGTTCGTCGCCTTCCTCGCGGCGCTCGACCCGTCCGCCGACCCGGCGCTCGCGCCTGAACCACCGCTCGCCCCCGACGCACCGAAGGAGCCCAGCTGATGGTCCGCCACCTCCTGCGCGACGACGACCTCACGCCGGCCGAGCAGCGCGAGGTGCTCGAGCTCGCCGTCCGGCTCAAGGCCGACCGGTTCGCGCAGCGCCCGCTCGCCGGCCCGCAGACCGTCGCGGTGCTCTTCGACAAGCCCACCCTGCGCACCCAGGTGTCGTTCAGCGTCGGCATCACCGAGCTGGGCGGGTTCGCCATGGTGGTGGACGGCCGGCTGGCCCAGATCGGCGTCCGCGAGTCCGTCGCCGACGTCGCGCGGGTCCTCGGGCGTCAGGTCAGCGCGATCGTGTGGCGCACGTTCGAGCAGGCCCGGATCGAGGAGATGGCCGCGCACGTCCACGTCCCCGTGGTCAACGCGCTCACCGACCAGTTCCACCCGTGCCAGGTGCTCGCCGACCTGCAGACGATCGCCGAGCACACCCCGGGCGGCGTCGGCGCACTGGCCGGCCGCACGCTCGCGTACGTCGGCGACGGCGCCAACAACATGGCGCACTCCTACCTGCTCGCGGGGGCGACCGCCGGGCTGCACGTGCGGATCGGCACGCCCGCCGGCCGGCAGCCGGACGCCGGGGTGCTCGCGGACGCCGCGGCGATCGCCGCGGTCACCGGCGGTTCCGTGACGGTCACGGCCGATCCTCGGGCGGCGGTGGCCGGCGCCGACGCCGTGGCGACCGACACGTGGGTGTCGATGGGCGACGAGCGCTCCGCGCAGGAGGCCGAGGACACCTTCGGCGCGTACCGGGTCGACGCCGCCCTGCTGACGGCAGCTCCGGACGCCGTCGTGCTGCACTGCCTGCCCGCGTACCGCGGCAAGGAGATCACCGCGGAGGTGATCGACGGCCCCCGCTCGGTGGTCTTCGACGAGGCCGAGAACCGGCTGCACGCGCAGAAGGCGGTGCTGACATGGCTGCTCGCACAGCGATGAGCCGGCCCGATGCCACCGCCGCCGTGCCGGCGACCAAGGCGGCGCGGCATGCGCTCATCACGCGGGTCCTCGCGCGGTCGGCGGTGCGATCGCAGGGCGACCTGGCCGCAGGACTGGCCGCCGAGGGCCTGGTCGTCACGCAGGCGACGCTGTCGCGTGACCTGGTCGAGCTGCGTGCGGTGCGGATCCGGGCCGCCGACGGCACCCTGACGTACGCCGTGCCCGGTGAGGGCGGCGACCGCACACCGCATGTCTACGAGACCAGCGAGCAGCTCGCGGCCAGGTTGGCCCGGCTGTGCGCGGAGCTGCTGGTCACGGCCGAATACTCCGGCAACCTCGTGGTGCTGCGCACCCCGCCGGGGGCAGCCCAGTTCCTCGCCTCCGCGATCGACCACTCGGTCATGTCCGGGGTGCTCGGCTCGATCGCCGGCGACGACACGGTTCTGGTGATCAGCAGCGACCCCGACGGCGGGCCGGCGCTGGCGCAACGATTCCTCGATCTCGCGGGTGGCCGCGAGAACGGACGAGACACGGAGGACATGACGTGAGCAAGGTTCTGACGGAGCTGCCGATCGGCGAGCGGGTGGGCATCGCGTTCTCGGGGGGCCTGGACACCTCGGTCGCCGTGGCCTGGATGCGGCACCGGGGCGCGATCCCGTGCACGTACACCGCCGACCTGGGCCAGTACGACGAGCCCGAGATCGACAAGGTGCCCGGCCGGGCGATGGAGTACGGCGCCGAGCTGGCGCGTGCCGTCGACTGCAGGGCCGCGCTCGTCGAGGAGGGGCTGGCCGCGCTCGCGTGCGGCGCGTTCCACATCCGCAGCGGCGGCCGCGCGTACTTCAACACGACCCCGCTCGGCCGCGCGGTCACCGGGACGCTGCTCGTGCGCGCCATGCAGGCCGACGACGTCGAGATCTGGGGCGACGGCTCGACCTTCAAGGGCAACGACATCGAACGGTTCTACCGCTACGGGCTGCTCGCCAACCCGTCGCTGCGGATCTACAAGCCGTGGCTCGACCAGGCGTTCGTCGCCGAGCTGGGCGGGCGGGCGGAGATGAGCCAGTTCCTGGTGGAGCATGCGCTGCCGTACCGCGACAGCGCCGAGAAGGCGTACTCGACCGACGCGAACATCTGGGGTGCCACCCACGAGGCCAAGACGCTCGAGCACCTCGACGTCTCGCTGGAGACGATCGAGCCGATCATGGGCGTGCGGTCCTGGGACCCGTCGGTCGCCATCGAGACCGAGGACGTCAGGATCGAGTTCGAGCGTGGCCGCCCGGTGGCGATCAACGGCACCCGCTACGACGACCCCGTCGCGCTCGTCCACGAGGCGAACGTCATCGGTGGCCGGCACGGCCTCGGCATGTCCGACCAGATCGAGAACCGCATCATCGAGGCGAAGTCGCGCGGCATCTACGAGGCGCCCGGCATGGCCCTGCTGTTCACGGCGTACGAGCGGCTGGTCAACGCGATCCACAACGAGGACACGATCGCGAGCTACCACGCCGACGGGCGCCGGCTCGGCCGGCTGCTGTACGAGGGGCGGTGGCTGGACCCGCAGGCGCTGATGGTGCGCGAGTCGATCCAGCGGTGGATCGCCTCGGTGGTGACCGGCGAGGTGGTGCTGCGGCTGCGTCGCGGCGAGGACTACACGATCCTGCACACCGCGGGCCCGATGCTCTCCTACCACCCGGACAAGCTCTCGATGGAGCGGACCTCGTCCGCAGCCTTCGGCCCGACCGACCGCATCGGTCAGCTCACGATGCGCAACCTGGACATCGCCGACTCGCGGGCCAAGCTCGAGCTGTACGCCCAGCAGCCGGCCGACCAGGGACAGGTGCTCGTCGAGCACGGCACGCTGTTCGGCGAGCTGCCCGCCGGCGGTGCCGACGTCATCACGGACAACCCGTCGGTGGTCGGCGACGAGGAGCTGGCTCTGGAGAGCGCCGCGATGGATGTCGGGACGGACTGACATGACCACCCCAACGTCCGGCGCCCTGTGGGGCGGCCGGTTCAGCGGCGGGCCCGCGGACGCGCTGGCCGAGCTGTCCCGCTCGACGCACTTCGACTGGCGCCTGGCCCGGCACGACCTCGCCGGCTCGCGCGCCCACGCCCGGGTGCTGCACGCCGCCGGGCTGCTCGACGACGCCGCGCTGGCCGGGATGCTCGACGCCCTGGACGCCCTCGACGCGGACGTGGTCAGCGGGGCGTTCGGTCCGCTGCCCGCCGACGAGGACGTGCACACGGCCCTCGAGCGCGGGCTCATCGAGCGCGCGGGTGCCGACCTGGGCGGACGCCTGCGCGCGGGCCGCTCCCGCAACGACCAGATCGCCACGCTCGTGCGGATGTACCTGCGCGAGGAGACCCGGGTGCTGGCGGGGCTGGTGCTCGACGTCGTCGACGCGCTCGTCGTGCAGGCCGCGGCGGCGGGGGACGCACCCATGCCCGGCCGCACCCACCTGCAGCACGCGCAGCCGGTGCTGCTGGCGCACCACCTGCTGGCGCACGCG
>Ga0209476_10002200_pt1 | contig 13081 bp, 10 predicted proteins | sample KloWWTrecipitate_FD_187179 | JGI IMG/M metagenome (GOLD analysis project Ga0209476, IMG submission 187179) | Active sludge microbial communities from Klosterneuburg, Austria, studying microevolution and ecology of nitrifiers - Klosterneuburg... | ecosystem: Engineered > WWTP > Aerobic digester... | reverse complement strand
CGCCCCGGTGGCGCCCTCCGGCGCGTCAGCCCTGCCCGAGTTGCTGAGCCCGGCCGAGGCCGCCCAGGCGATCGGCGTGTCGGAGGCCGACGTGATGGCCGTGCTCGAGTCGGGCGAACTCAAGGGCAGGAAGATTGGCGCCAGCTGGCGGCTCTCCCGCGCGGCCCTCACCGCGTACCTGTCGGAGTAGCGGCCCGCGCCGCCCGGCCGTCCAGTCGCCCGCCTCGTATGCCGGTGGAGATTTCCGCGCTCGACAAGCACGGCTGCCCTGCCTGCGGCGCGCAGGCCGAGTGGAATCCGGCCAGCCAGAAGCTCGTGTGCCCGTACTGCGGCACCGAATCGCCCTGCGTCGTCGATCGACAGACCGGCAAGCTCGTCGAGAAGGATCTCGTGCAGGCGCTCCGCGAACTGCCCGAGGACGAGCGCGGCTGGCAGACCGAGCGGCGCAGCGTCCAGTGCCAGAGCTGTCGCGCCGTCATGGTGTTCGACCCGACGCGCGTGGGACAGAACTGCGAGTTCTGCGGGTCACCTGCACTCGTGGACTACGACGAAATCAAGTCGCCCATCCGACCCCAGGGCGTGCTGCCGTTCCGCATCGATCGCTACCGCGTTCGCGACGACATCCGGGCCTGGTGGCGCAGCAAGTGGTTCGCGCCGGGTCGGCTCGCGCGCACGGCGCTCGTGGATACCGTCCGCAGCCTGTACGTGCCTTACTGGACGTTCGACGCCGTCGCCCACTGCCCCTGGGAGGCCGACGCCGGCCACTATTACTATGTGGAGGTCGAAGGCCGCGACAACCGGGGTCGGCGTGTCGTTCGCCGGGAGCGGCGGACACGGTGGGAGCCGGCCTCCGGCGTGGTCGACCACGTCTTCGACGATGAGCCGGTGCCGGGGACGCAGGGACTGTCCCTGGCGCTGCTGCGCGACGTCGAACCGTTCCCCACCCAGGAAGCGTTGCCCTACGACACCGCGTTCCTGTCGGGCCACGTGGTGGAGCACTACAAGGTCGTGTTGATCGAGGCGGCCGAGCAGTCGCAGCAGCAGATGCGCGCGGCGCTCGAGCGCCTCTGCGGCCGGCAAGTGCCGGGCGACACGTACCGCAACCTGCGAATCTCTCCCACCTTCTCCGGACGCACGTTCAAGCACGTGCTGGTACCCGTGTGGCTGCTCAGCTACACCTACGGCGCCCGTGCATTCCAGGTGATTGTCAACGGCTATTCGGGCCGCATGGCCGGGAAGTACCCGATCAGCGGGTGGAAGGTGCTGCTGGCGGTCCTGCTGGCCGCCGCGGTGATCGCCGTGATCGCATTTCTGAACCAGTGAGGCCGTGGCCGAGGCTCGTGATAGCGTTCGGCGATCGACGCCATGGCCGCTCCCATCGGTCTCCTGCTCGTCCACGGCATCGGCCGCCAGCAGCGCGGCGAGACGCTCGACGGCTTTCTGGGCGGCCTGCGCCCGGCGTACGGGGCGCGCCTGTCGATTGACCGCTGCGACAGGGACCATGCCGTGCTGGACGGCACAACCGGCCCGTCCACGTGTTCGAGGTGTACTGGGCCGGCGGGTGATCCGGCATCCTGTTCCGCAACGTCCGGCACGTGCCGTAAGCGCGCGTCCAGAACCTCGATGCCGTGCAGAACGTTGTCCACCGTGCTCTCGGCGTCGTGGACGTGCGCATGAAACCGGCGGTGGGGCCGAGACCGAAGGCGCCTGAGCGTGCTGCCACGGGCGGCGCTCGACGAGATGCGCGCGAGAGTGTTTGCGGGGCGCGGGGGCGACGCCGGGACTGAAGTCCCGGCGCTCCTCCCCTGTCTGGCCGCTCGATGGCTTGGCCCGTCTCGCCGAGGGGCGCGCACCGCGACGTCATGAAGCTCACGACCATCGTCTCGGGCGGGTAGACCGGCGTGGTGCGCATTCCAGGCCGCGCTCGACGTGGCGTCGGCACGCGGGTTCGCCACGGGTGGCTGGGTCCCACGTGGACGGGAGGCGGAGGACGGCGTGATACCAGCCCGCTATGTGGGCCTGAGAGAAGCCGGCTCGAGCGATCCTGTCGTGCTGCGCGATACACTGGATCCATGACAATCCCAACTCTCCGGCAGACGGTCATTGCGGTTGCCGTGTTGCTGGTGACGGCCCCGGCGTTCGCCCAGGAGCAGGTCACCGTGGTCCTGCGAAACGGCGACAAGGTGACCGGGCGATTCGAGGACTGGAACCATAACACCAACATGGTTTACGTCCGTGTCAGTCAGCCGGACCAGCGCATCATCCCGATGAAGAACGTGCTGGCGATGGAGGTGGGTGGCAACGGCGCCAACCTGCCGGCCAGCGAAACCGAGGCGGCGCAGGGGGCCGATCACGTGCTGGTCACGCGGGGCGGCGAGGTCCTGAAAGGCCGGCTTCTCAACATCGAAGGCGGCGAAGGATCCGCTGAGGAGAACGAGCCGCGCACGGTATCGTTCCGCGCGGGCACGGAGCGGCGATTCCGCCTGTCCGAGGTCGCGCGCCTGTACCTGGGTAACTACCCCAGGCCCGCTACCACCTCGCCCTCGGCGCCGGCCGTAGTACCGCCCGGGTCGGTCCGCCTGCCGGCCAACCAGCAATGGACGGCCACCAGCATGGTCGTGCGAAAGGGCGATCGGGTGCAGTTCAGCGTACAGGGCGAAATTCAGCTCTCCGACGACGCCAACGACAAGGCCGCGGCGGCCGGCTCCCTCACCGGGCGCATGGCCCCAAACGCCCCCGCGCCCCAGTTTCCGGCAGGCGCACTGATCGGCCGCATCGGTGGAGGCGTCCCCTTCGGTATCGGCAACCAGACCAACGCGCTTCCCATGTCTGCCGCCGGCGCGCTCTGGCTCGGTATCAACGACGATGTCGTCTCCGACAATCAGGGAGCCTTCATCGTCACCGTGCGGATCACACGAGGGAGGTAGGTCGCTCGGCCTGGGTCCCGCGCCCGCGGCTCGGCCGCGGGTGCTGGGTCGGGCCGTCCCTGCGCCGCTTGATGGAAGAACCCACCAGTCCGACGCTCGCTTTCCATCGTCTCCATGAGTCCGGCTGCATCGTCCTGCCGAACCCCTGGGACGTGGGGAGCGCACGCCTGCTCGCTCAGCTCGGATTCCCCGCGCTGGCCACCACCAGCTCCGGCTTTGCCTGGACGCGCGGTCGTCCCGACAACCACCTGGCCCTGGAGGAGGCGCTGGCGCACTTCCGCGAGATCGCGGAGGCTGTGCCCGTGCCGGTGAACGGCGACTTCGAAGGGGGGTTCGCCGTGCAGCCCGAGGCGGTGGCTGCCAACGTGCGTCGGGCGACGGCCACTGGCGTGGCGGGGCTGTCGATTGAGGATGCCACCGGGCAGCCCGACGACCCGCTGTTTGGGTTCGCGCTCGCGGTCGAGCGCGTGCACGCGGCCCGTCACGCCATCGATCAGTCGGGCACGCGCGTGCTGCTGACGGCGCGGACCGAGGGCTTTATCGTGGGGCGGCCCGACCTCGACGAGACCCTGCGGCGGTTGGTGGCGTATGCGGAAGCGGGGGCGGACTGCCTCTACGCGCCTGGCTTGCGGGCGAGGGAGGATATTGCCGCCGTCGTGACCGAGGTTGCGCCCAAACCGGTCAACGTGCTGGTTGGGAGCGACTTCACGACGGTCGACGAACTGGCGGCACTTGGCGTGCGCCGCATCAGCGTCGGCGGGGCCCTGGCGCGCGCGGCGTGGACGGCCGCATGGCAGGCCGCGCGGGAGATCGTCGACCGGGGCACGTTCGCGCAACTGGGCCGCGCTATCCCGTTCGCCGAGGTGAACGGCTGGTTCGGGCGGCAATAGGGACCGGTCCGTGACCAGGGTCGTCCCCCTCCGGCAGGCCACCGCATGACGCGCGCCGTGGCCCTCGTGCTTCTTCCCGGTCTCGACGGGGCCGACGTCTGCTCGTGACGATGATGAAAGCCATGCTCCTCGATCAGCCTGGCAGACCCCTGCGGCTGGCCGAGCTGCCACGTCCGGACCCGGGGCCTGGCCACGTGCGGCTGCGGGTGGGCGCGTGCGCCGTTTGCCGTACCGACCTGCACGTGGTGGACGGCGAACTCGCCGACCCCATCCTGCCGCTCGTACCCGGCCACGAGATTGTCGGCGTCGTCGAGGCGAGGGGTGAGGGTGCGCACCGCTTCCCGTTGGGCACGCGCGTCGGCGTGCCGTGGCTGGGATGGACCTGCGGCACCTGCGCTCGCTGTCGGGCCGGGGCAGAGAACCTCTGCGAGCGCGCGCGCTTCACCGGCTACACGCTCAATGGCGGCTACGCCGAGTACGCGGTGGCCGACGAGCGCTACTGTTTCGCGCTTCCGGGTGCCTACGACGACGTGCACGCCGCGCCGCTGCTCTGCGCGGGACTCATCGGACATCGCGCGTACCGAATGGCGGTGGAGCGGCCGTTTGGCGGCGATGCGACGACGCTGGGTCTGTACGGTTTCGGCGCGGCCGCTCACCTCGTGGCCCAGGTGGCCGTGTCCGAGGGGCGACGCGTGTTCGCGTTCACACGGCCGGGAGACACGCCGGCAGCGGGGCATGCCCGCACGCTCGGCGCGGCCTGGGCTGGCGGCTCGGACGAGACGCCGCCCTCGCCCCTCGACGCCGCCATCCTGTTCGCGCCGGTGGGCGCTCTGGTGCCCGCGGCGCTGGCGGTGGTGCGGCCGGGCGGCGTGGTGGTGTGCGCCGGCATCCACATGAGCGATATCCCGTCGTTCCCCTACGCGCGGATCTGGCAGGAGCGGGTCGTGCGCTCGGTGGCGAACCTGACGCGCGCCGACGGCGACGCCTTCCTCGCGCTCGCGGCCCGCGTGCCGCTGCGCGTCGACGCCACGGTCTTTCCGCTCCATGCGGCGAACCAGGTGCTGGCCGCGCTCCGCGAGGGGCGCGTGCAGGGCGCGGCGGTGCTCCTGCCGGGCCCCGACACCGTCCCCGGCGCGCGCCGAAGGCAGGTGGCAGCCCGCTAGCTGCTAGCGTCCCTTTTCCATCCGCCGACGGCCCCTGCGCCTGCCGCCGCGCACCTGTGACACAATCCCACGCGGTCGGCGCCCCTGTGCCGGCACGACTCATCGGAGGGCCCTACATGAAGAAGCTCGTCATCCTGCTGTCGATGGTTGCGTTGGCCTCGTGCTCGACGGCCGAGCCTCAGGCCCCCGAGCACCCACGCGCCGCCGCCTGGCGCGACCGCGCCCAGGGCATCACCATCGTGAGGGACGACTGGGGTGTCCCCCATGTCTATGGCAAGTCCGACGCCGATGCGGTGTTCGGCCTCATGTACGCCCAGGCCGAAGACGACTTCAACCGCGTCGAGACCAACTTCATCAACGCGATGGGCCGGCTGGCCGAGGCCGAAGGAGAGGCCGAAATCTGGCGCGACCTGCGGATGAAGCTCTTCATCGACCCTGACGACCTCAAGGCGGAGTACGCCGCCAGTCCCGATTGGCTCAAGGCCTTGATGGATGCGTGGGCCGACGGGCTCAACTACTACCTGGCCACCCATCCCCAGACGCGACCGCGCGTCATCAGGGAGTTCGAGCCCTGGATGGCGCTCAGCTTCAGCGAAGGGAGCATCGGCGGTGACATCGAGCGGGTGAACCTGTCGCAACTCGAGGCCTTCTACGGCGGGAACGCGGCGCAGAAGGTGGCCGACGCCGGGGCTGAAGCCCCGGCGCTCCAGACTGATGCGGGGGCTGAAGCCCCGGCGCTCCAGAGGCGAACCGACCAACTCCAGACCCGCGCCGCTCGCTACGAACCACCGGGGCTTCATTACGGAGCGCTTCAGCACGGAGCGCTTCAGTACGGAGCGCCGGGGCTTCAGCCCCGGCGTGCGGTGGACTCCGCACTCGAGTATCCCGCCGAGCCGACCGGATCGAACGGCTTTGCCATCGCCCCCGCCAACTCGGCGTCGGGCAAGGCCCTGCTGTACATCAACCCGCACACCTCGTTTTTCTTCCGTGAAGAGGCGCACATGGTGAGCGAAGAGGGCCTCAATGCCTACGGCGCTCTCACGTGGGGCCAGTTCTTCGTCTACCAGGGCTTCAACGACGGCGCGGGCTGGATGCACACCTCGAGCGGCGCGGACAACATCGACGAGTACCTCGAAACGGTCGTGAAGAACGAGAGCGGCGTCTCGTACCGCTACGGCGGCGAGGAGCGGGCGATGACGATGAGGCGGGTCGTGGTGCCGTACAAGACGGCCACCGGCATGGCCGAACGCGAGTTCACGGTCTACCGCACGCATCACGGACCCATCGTCCGCGAGGTAGACGGCAAGTGGGTCGCCATCCGGCTCATGGAAGAGCCGCTCAAGGCGCTTCAACAGTCGTACCTGCGGACCAAGGCCAGGAACCTCCAGCAGTACCGCGAGACGATGGATCTGCACACCAACTCGTCGAACAACACCGTGTTCGCGGACGCCGAGGGGAACATCGCCTACTTCCACGCCAACTTCGTGCCGAAGCGCGACCCGAAGTTCGACTGGACGAAGCCCGTTGACGGCAGCACGCCAGCCACGGAGTGGCAGGGTGTGCACTCCATCGACGAGAGCCCCAACGTCTTCAACCCGCCGAACGGCTGGATTCAAAATACCAACAACTGGCCGTACTCGGCCGCCGGCCCCAACAGCCCGAAGGAAAAGGATTATCCGAGCTACTTCGACCGCAGCGGCGAGAATCCACGCGGCATCCACGCCGTGCGGGTGTTCCAGGACAAGCGCGGATTCACCCTCGATACGCTGCGTGATGCCGCCTTCGACAGCTATCAGCCGGAGTTCGAGGTGCTCATCCCGGGACTGGTGAAGGCGTATGACGGCCTGCCCGGGTCGAGCCCGCTCAAGGCGAAGCTCAAGGCTCAGATCGATCTGCTCCGTGCGTGGGACTATCGCTGGAGCGTGTCGTCGGTAGCCAACACGCTCGCCATCTTCTGGGGCGAAGAGCTATGGCGCCGATCCGCCCCCGACGCGAACAAGGCCGGCCTGTCGGTGTACCAGTTCCTGAGGACGAGGACGACGCCCGCCCAGCGGCTCGACGTGCTGGCGGCGGTGTCCGATCAACTGGCGGCAGACTTCGGCAAGTGGGACACGCCGTGGGGCGAGGTCAACCGCTTCCAGCGCCTGACGGGCGACATCGTCCAGCCGTTCAACGACAACGGCCCCAGCATCCCGGTCGGCTTCCCGTCGGCGCGCTGGGGTTCGCTGGCCTCCTTCGGCGCGCGACCCTACAAGGGCAGCAAGAAGTGGTACGGCACCAGCGGCAACAGCTTCGTGGCGGCTGTGGAGTTCGGCGACCGCGTGCGCGCAAAGGCGGTCACGGCCGGCGGCCTCAACTCCGATCCCGCGTCGAAGCACTTCAACGACCAGGCAGAGCGCTACGCCACCGGCAACCTGCGCGACGTGTATTACTACCGCGACGATCTGAAGGCGCACACCGAACGCGAGTACCACCCGGGGCAATAGGGACGACCGGGCCCCAGGGGCTTACGGCGCCGGCGGGTAGCCCGACCCCTCGGCGCCCAGAACCCAGCGCCGTGCGTCGTCGAGATCGCGGAAGACGCGGATGTCTTCCGGCAGCCGTGCCGCGTAGGCCTCGAACATGCGGCCCAGCGCGAAGGCCAGGTCCTGGGTGGAGGTGAGGGCGAACCGGAAGCCGGCGCCTCGGTCGCGGCGCCGCAAGTCCAGGAAGGTGACGAGCCTGGTGACGTCCTCCGTCGAGAACTCCAGCAGCGCCTCCCGGCCGTCCATCAGGATATTCATGCCCGGCCGGTGTTCGGGCTGTTGGATGCGCTCGAGGAACTTCTGAGCGATGTCATCGAAACGGATCGTGCCCGTCAGCGTGACGGTTACGAGGTTGACGTCGGGTTCGAAGCGGTATTCGACAGGCACGCGCAGGTTGGCCGCCGTTACCGGCGGATCTCGGACGGCCGATACGGCCGGGCCGGGTTGGTCCCTCCGCGCGCGGGCACGACCGTCACCGTAATGCTCGACGGATACTGCGTGGAGTGGTGCACGACGTTCCGCGCGATGACGGGCGTCGTCTCGTCGTAGTTATTCCCGCCGGTGTTGAGGTTGCGGTCGAAGCGCGGGAAGTTGCTGCTCGATATCTCGATGCGCAGCCGGTGGCCGGGCGCGAAGTAGTTGCTCGTGGTGAGCGGCTGGAGCGTCACCTTGTGGACCTTGTCCTTTTCCATCCACACGGGCGGCTTGTCGTAGCCGTCCCGATACCGCATGCGCTGGATGGATTCGTCCAGGTTGTAGGCCTGGCCGTCCGGGTAGACATCCAGCACCTTCACGGTGAAGTCGGTGTCTCTTGCGTCGGAGGAGACATACAGCGTCGGCGTGATCGGGCCGCTCACTTCCATTCCTTCCGCGAAGGGCTCGGTCGAGTAGACGAGGATGTCCTGCCGGGCTTCCATCCGCCGCTGATCGAACGACCCGGCCTGGATGGCATTGCCGGTGCAGCAGACGTTGCCGCCGTAGGACACCACCGGGTTGAGCGGGTCGTAGACAAACGCGTCGGGCGTGTCGGTGTCCGGTGCTTCCGCGGTCAGGCGGCCATCGCCGAACAGCGAGTTCGCCCGCCCGCCGCTCGACAGGTGATACGTCTCCGGCCGCGCGCCTTCCGGCGGCCAGGTGTCGGATGACTGCCACTTGTTGAGCCCCATCGTGAAGTAGGTGACCTTCGGCAGCGAGTCGAGTCGCGTTGCGGCATCGCCCTTCAGGAACTTGTCGAAGAAGCCGTCGATGATGTCGGCATAGTCGAACCGCGCGTCGCCCATGCTCCGCTGGCCCACGATGGTGTCGGAGGTGGCCCGCGTGTAAGAGCAGTGGGCGACGGGAGCGATGATGGCCCACTGCTGGTCCGCCACGCCGGACGCCGCGGTCTTCCGAACGTGGTTGTACATCGCCAGGTTCGGCCCGACCGAGACGTCGTACCACGACATGAACCACAGCCCCGGCACGTTCAGCGGCATGTTGTCGTGCCACAGGCCGCCCTTGTACCAGGCAGGGTCGTTCGGCGTTCGGCGGACCATGGCGCCGCCGGTCGGCACGGCCATCTTGTCGGCGAAGACGCCGCGGGGGCCCTCGGCTTCCTTCAGGATGTCCTGCAGCGGCAGGTGCCAGAGGGCCTTGTCCCAGTCGACGGGCGGCATCTGGGGCGCCAGGTCGAAGAGGCGAGAGGCGGCTACGAGATCTTCGCGGCTGGTCTCCATCGGGAACTGCGGCCGCACCTGGTTCTGTTCGCCGTAAAGCCAGGTGATGAACAGCATCTGGACGGCCCCGCCACGATACCAGTTGCCCTGTTCGTAGTAGGGGCCGACGCGGCCGACGCCGGCGCCGAAGCCCTGGACGTTCATGGCGGCGAAGCCGGGGTGCCCGAGCGAGGCCACGGCCGGCTGCCATTCCGCCGTGGACGAGCAGCCAGTCGTGCCCACCTTGCCGTTCGACCACGACTGCCGCGTCAGCCAGTCGAGGGCGTCGTAGCCGTCGGTGGTGGGGGCGCCCAGGATGTCGTAGTTGCCTTCTGAAAAGAAATGGCCGCGCTCGTTCTGCACGACGTAGGCGTAACCGCGCTTCACCCACATGAGCGCGGTCGACATGTCGGCCGGCACGCGGCTGCGCACGTCCCAGTAGTTGAAGTTGTAGGGCGTCTTCGACCAGACGATGGGCACCGGTCCCGCCGCGTCCCTGGGACGATAGATGTCGGTGGCCAGCCGCACGCCGTCGCGCATCGGCACCATCACCTTGCGCTCGACGATGGCCACCGACTGCAGCTCCGCTTCGGTGTCGTGCCGCCGCTGCTGCTCGGCCGGCGAGAGCGAGCCCTGTTGCGCGGGCAGGGTGACGGCCACCAGCATCCAGGCGGTGACCAGCGCGACGGTGAACCGGCTGAGCAGCCGGCGGCTGAGTGGTGTCATGGCCCTGCCTCCTTTGCGAGCGGCACGGGCATTATCCCACCAGGCCGGATCTGCGGCCAGCCCGGGTATGATCCGGACCGCCATGCGAGTCATGATGGTCGTCGTCGCCCTGCTGGCCGGCGTGCTCGCCCATGCCCAGGAGCCTGGGAGTTCGAGCCGCCCCACTGCGACCGGTCCCTTGCAGGGCGACCTGAAGGAGCGGTTCGTCCGCGCGCTCCTGGTGGGCGGCAGCGGCGTGCTCCAATATTTGGGTACGCCGTCACTTTCCCTTCGGGATCAGGCCACGCTGATGATTGCCGTCAGCGACAATTCGTCCACGAACATCGTCATTCGTGCGGTGGGGATGGAGAGGGTGAACGCCGGTATGGCGGCTCTGGGGCCGTCCGACATCCGGCTGCGCCGGCTGCTGATGGAACGCGTGATCGGCCAGATGGCAGCCGAGTCGTATGGCTACTTCGATCGGCTGGCCAGTGGCGGCGCCTACGGCCGCAAGTGACATTACGCGGACCGCGGGAATCCCTACGTCCAGAGCGCGTCGAACAGCCTCAAGTAGTTCGCCCCGAGAATCCCGCGCACGTCCTCGTCCACGTAGCCTCGCTGCAGCAGGCGGTTGGCCACGTCCACCACCTGAGGATAGTCGTCGAAGCCCTCCACCATTCGCTTCTCGGATCGGATGTCGGAGGTGACCACGCGCCCGTACTCCGCCGATGGGTTCGGGTACTCGGCATCCCCCCACGGGTCGGTGCCGTGCGGCGGGTAGGAACCGAGCGACAGATCGGTACCAATGCCCACGTGGCGGCTGCTGCCGGCCAGTTGCACGACGTGGTCGATCATCCCCAGGAACATGTCGAGCGTCGGCCGCGTGGTGCCGCCCGGCGGCATCACGAGCGGGCCCCACGACACGGCGCCGATGACGCCGCCCCGGGCCACGCAGGCACGAATCTGCTCGTCGTCGATGTTGCGCGGGTTGTCGGCGCGCGCCTTCGGGTTGGAGTGGCTGAAGATCACCGGCCCCGTGCTCGCCTCGATGATGTCGAGCGTGGAGCGCTTGCCGACGTGGGTGCAATCGAGCACGAGGCCGAGGCGGTTGGCTTCCTCCACGACGCGGCTCCCGAATCGCGAGAGGCCGCCGCTGGTACGGTCGAGGATGCCGTCGCAGATGGCGTTGGTGCGGTTGTAGGCGGGAATCATCACGCGCAACCCGAGGCGGTAGAACGCTTCGATGCGGTGCAGCTTGCGGTCGATGAAGTCGCCGCCCTGCGCGAAGAGCACCAGGGCGGCCCGGCCGTCGCGCCTGGCCGCGCGGATGTCATCGGCGGTATGCGCCACCAGCAGGTTGGGATGCCGTCTGGCCACCAGATGCCAGAACATCAACTGCTCCAGCGCGAGGTCGAACGGGTCGTTGGGCTCGAAAGCAGTGACCCCGTAGGCCGTCACCCCGTGCCGGTGCGCGACGGCGAAGTCGGCGTCGGGCCACATCTGCATGCACGAGTCGATGAAGACGTAGGGATGATCGCGTTCCAGAATCGAATGAAAGCCGCCGTGCGCGCGTGTCATTTCCACCTCATGAGAATCGTCTCGCGTTGAAAGATCCGGATGCCCAGCCCGACGAGCAGGACGTCGGACAGGGCCAGCAGACCGGCCATGGCCAGCAGCGCGGGCGTGCCCAGCAGGAACTGGCCCAGCAGCTGCGTCACGAACAGGGCCATCAGCGGCAGCACCAGGAAGCCGCCCAGCTGCTGCGCCGTACGGGCATCGTTGACGCGCGAGGAGATGATGGCCGCCATCATCAGGGCCGTCAATGACACGAGCGGTCCCATCACGCCGTACAGCACGAGCGTCCGCGTCCAGAAGAGCGTGCGCCAGACGCCCGGCTCGGCCCAGAGCGCAGTGCCTCCCAGGTAGAGCAGGAACGTGGCGAGCAGCAGACCCATCGATATCAGGAACGGCGTAAGCACCTTGGCCAGCAGCAGCTCGCCTGTCCTGATCGGTGTGGCGAGCAACGGCTCCAGCGCACGTGACTGCTTCTCGCCGATGATGGCCTGGGCGGCCAGGGACAACGAGCCCAGCACCGGCGCCAGCAGGGCGAACAGGAGGAACTGCTGGAGCACGAAGGCCTGCGCCCGCCCTTCGAGTGAATAGGCGGCCAGGGCCGGCGCCAGCCCAATGGCCGCTTCCGCGGCTTCGGCGAAGTCCGAGTCGGCCAGCGCCTCGCCCGTCAGCCGCGGCGCGATGACCATGACGATGAAGGCTGGCAGCGTGAGGCCGGCGCCCATGGCGAGGGCAGGCAGGACGAGGCCGGGCTGGTGGCGTACTTCCTCGGCATCCTTGCGCGCGAGCGCCAGGATGCGGGCCCAGGCACGACCGTCAACCATCGGCCCGCACCAGCGCGAGATACGCGTCTTCGAGGGAGGCGTCACGCGGGTCCACCCGCCTCAGCCGCGCGCCTGCCCCGACCAGCGCCGACACGACATCCGGCACGGCTCGCTCGCCTGACAGGCGGAGCAGGAGGGCCGATCCCTCGACCGCATCCACCGATGCGCCGGCGGCACGCGCCACCGAGGCCCATGAGGCAGCCTCCCCCTCCACCTCGATGACGACCGTGCCCGCCTGGCGGCGCTCGCGCAGACGCCTTGGGGTATCGCACGCCAGCAGCCGGGAGCTGAGTACCGCGATGCGGTCCGAGATCGCCTCGGCTTCGGCCAGATTGTGCGTCGACACCATGACCGCGCGGCCTTCGGCCCGCAGGCGCACGATCAGATCGCGCACCTGCCGCGCGCTGGCCGGATCCAGTCCAGACGTCGGCTCGTCCAGCAGTACGAGCGGCGGGTCGTGCACGAGCGCCCGCGCCAAAGCGACGCGCTGCTGCAAGCCCTTCGACAGCGCGCCCACCCGCTCATCGGCCCGATCGTCGATGCCGACGGCGCTCATCACGGCGTCTACGCGCGCGCCATCGGCGGCGACGCCGTGAAGCCGCGCGTAGGTCCTGAGGTTCCAGCGCACGCTCAGCCGGTCCCAGAGTCCCGGCGCCTCGGTCAGTAAGCCGACGCGCGAACGCACGGCGTCGGCGGTGTCGGGCGTGAGCGCGGTGCCGCCAATCGAGATGCTGCCGGCGCTCGGCGGCAGCAGGCCGGCGAGCATCCGGAAGGTGGTGGT
>Ga0209476_10002198_pt1 | contig 13082 bp, 8 predicted proteins | sample KloWWTrecipitate_FD_187179 | JGI IMG/M metagenome (GOLD analysis project Ga0209476, IMG submission 187179) | Active sludge microbial communities from Klosterneuburg, Austria, studying microevolution and ecology of nitrifiers - Klosterneuburg... | ecosystem: Engineered > WWTP > Aerobic digester >... | reverse complement strand
CGCACCAGGTACTCGTTGAGCACGGTGAATTCACCCGACAGATTCGACTTGACGGAGAGGTTGCCGAAAGACGGCTCGATCGACGCACTGACACCGATGATGTTGGAAATCGTCGCAGTCGGCGCAATCGCGACGCAATTGGAATTGCGCATGCCGTGCTCGGCGATGCGGCCGCGCAGAGCGCTCCAGTCGAGCGTGCTGCTTCGATCGACATCGACGTAACCACCACGCTGCTCGGCAAGCAGGTCGAGCGAGTCGATGGGCAGGATGCCCCGATCCCAGAGCGAGCCGCGATAGCTGGAATAGCGCCCGCGCTCCGCCGCGAGTTCAGTCGATGCCCAGTAGGCGTGGTAGCACACCGCCTCCATCGAGCGATCGGCAAAATCGACCGCTGCATCCGACGCGTAAGGCACGCGCAGCTCGTGCAAGGCATCCTGGAACCCCATGATGCCAAGCCCGACCGGGCGATGACGAAGATTCGAGTCGCGGGCCTTCTTCACGGCGTAGTAGTTGATGTCGATCACGTTGTCGAGCATGCGCATCGCGGTGGACACGGTCTTCTTCAGCTTCGCGTGGTCGATCTGCCTGCCGCTGGAGCCGTCGACGAGGTGGTGAGCCAAATTCACCGAACCGAGGTTGCACACCGCGATCTCTGATGCGCTGGTGTTCAGCGTGATCTCGGTGCACAGGTTGCTGGAGTGAACAACGCCGACATGCTGCTGCGGCGAGCGCACATTGCATGCGTCCTTGAAGGTGATCCAGGGATGCCCCGTCTCGAACAGCATCGTCAGCATCTTTCGCCACAGGTCCCGAGCCGCCACCTTCTTGTGCAGCTTGATATCGCCTGCAGCTGCGCGCGCTTCGTAAGCGGTGTAGGCAACCTCGAATTCCTTGCCGAACTTGTCGTGCAGATCGGGACAGGTACTCGGCGAGAAAAGCGTCCAGTCGCTGCCCTCCATCACACGCTTCATGAACAGGTCGGGGATCCAGTTCGCGGTGTTCATGTCGTGGGTGCGACGACGGTCGTCCCCGGTGTTCTTGCGCAGCTCGAGGAACTCCTCGAGGTCGAGGTGCCAGCTCTCCAGGTAGGCGCACACCGCACCCTTGCGCTTTCCGCCTTGATTGACGGCGACTGCGGTGTCGTTGACGACCTTGAGGAAGGGAACGACACCCTGACTCTTTCCGTTGGTGCCCTTGATGTGGCTGCCGAGCGCACGCACATTGGTCCAGTCGTTGCCGAGACCACCGGCGAACTTGGACAGCAGCGCGTTCTCCTTCAGTGCCTCATAGATGCCGTCGAGGTCGTCGGCCACCGTCGTCAGGTAGCAACTCGACAACTGCGAGCGACGGGTGCCGGCATTGAAGAGAGTCGGCGTCGAACTCATGAAATCGAACGTCGAGAGCACTTCGTAGAACTCGATGGCTCGCGCTTCGCGATCGATCTCGTTGAGCGCCAGGCCCATCGCCACGCGCATGAAGAAGGCTTGCGGCAACTCGATGCGCGCCTCGTCGATGTGCAGGAAATAGCGGTCGTACAGCGTCTGCAGGCCGAGGTAGTCGAACTGCATGTCACGATCGGCATTCAACGCAGCGCCCAGTCGGGCCAGGTCGAACTGCAGCAGCTTGTCGTCGAGCAGTTCGGCATGCACTCCCTTCTTGATGAATCCCGGGAAGTAGTCCGCATAGCGTGTGCGCATGTCGGACTGCAGCACCTCCTCGCCAAGGATCTCGCGTCGGATCGTGTGCAGCAGGAGTCGTGCGGTGGCGCGGGTGTAACCCGGGTCCTTTTCGATCAACGTGCGCGCGGCAAGGATGGAAGCCTTGTGCACTTCATCGATCGGCACGCCGTCGTAAAGGTTGCGCTTGGTTTCCAGCAGGATCGGCTCGGCACGCACATCGGCGCCCAGACCTTCGCAGGCCGACTGGACGATGGTCTGCAGGTGAACCGAATCGAACGGCACGCGCTGCCCCCGATCCAGGACGGTCAACGTCGATTCGGCGACGGCAACTGGCTGCGCCTGCCTCGCACGCTCCTGGGCACGCCGCTCACGGTAGAGCACGTAGGCGCGAGCGACTTCGTGGTGGCCACCACGCATCAACCCGAGTTCGACCTGGTCCTGGATGTCCTCGATGTGGAAGGTGCCGCCGCCCGGCCGCGAACGCAGCAGCGCGCGAACCACCGATTCAGTCAACCCATCCACAGTCTCTCGCACGCTCGCCGATGCCGCACCCTGCGTGCCGTGCACGGCAAGGAAGGCCTTCATCAGGGCCACTGCGATCTTGTTCGGCTCGAACGGCACCACCGCACCGTTGCGGCGGATGATGTGGAACGCGTCGAAAGCCGACGCGGGTGCAGCGGCAGCGGTATCCGCCCGCTCTGCAACATAAGGGTAGGCGCCCGGCGTGGTTTGGAGTGCTTGCATGAATGGCCTTTGGTTTGGAGAGGGGTCGGGGACCGCACTGCTCGGGTGATGTCGATACCGGCGCTCAGGGCCGCCGGCAGGCCCGACAAAATTCAGGTCAACGGACGGACCCCGCGCAACCGAACCTGCACGATCGAGTGCAACCAGCCGAGGCTGTCGGTGCGTTGGAAGGCGTAGGAGCGACTGACAAGACTTGGCGCATCGGCACACTATATCTGGGGTCCCGGGCCGCTTCAAGCACTACCGCTAGTGTCTCGGGCACAAACTGACCACTCCACGATCGCGCCAAACGATGCCACCTGCAATGCAGTTCGTCGGGTGCTGATCGGCCGCCGCCCTGCACACCCGCGAGCGCATTGCATCGCACTTCACGAAGCCGCCAAATCATTGGCCTGCGGCCTGAACTTTCACGGCGGAACGCACGGACACTCAGGTCAGGTTTCGGCGAAGTCGCAACCCGGCCCATGGAGCCGGTGCACCGTCATCGCCTCACTCAGGTTACGGTGATCACGCCCTCGGGAAAACACCGTGCGGGCCAGCCCAGTGCAGCGACTGTCCGACCCCAATCGAATCCGCAGCCAGGGTCGCCCTTGCGGCCGTTGGAGACGTGCTCGTGGCCGGCAACATCGATGCAGCCTGCCGGACCGACTAATGAGGTCAGCAGTTCGCAAAGCCGTGCGTACTGCGCGTCGTCGAAGCCGGCCCCTTCGATACCTTCGAGTTCGATGCCGATCGAGAAATCGTTGCAGTTCGAACGCCCGCGCCAGATCGAAGCACCCGCATGCCAGGCGCGCTCGAGGCACGACACGAACTGGATGCACGCACCGTCGCGGCGGATGAAGAAATGGGCCGACACGCGCACGCCCGTCAGACGCTCGAAATAAGGGTGCGCCGAAACATCGAGCTGATTGAGGAAGAACTGCTCGACCTGCGCACCGCCGTAGGAGCCAGGAGGCAGGCTGATCGAATGCACCACGGCCAGCGTCGGAACGACTCCGGTCGGGCGCGGCCCGAAATTCGGCGATGGGCAATGTCGCGCCCTCGCCCACCAGCCCCGATGCCAGTCGCCGTCGACCTCAGCCAGTGCCACGCTCGCCATCGGGGTGCGGGTCGGCGCCAGCCATGACATGAAGACGTGCCATGCGGTAGCGCATCTGCCGCAGCGACAGTCCGAGACTGGCTCCGGCCGCCGTGCGATTGAATCGGTGCTGCTCCAGAGCGCGCAACAGCATGTCGCGCTCGATGTCGTCGAGGTAGGCCGCCAGATCGCTGGGCAGCCCCGCTGGCGGCACCTGCACCTGCGGAATGCTCTGCGCAGCCTCGACACGCGCCGCCGCATTCAGCATCGAGCTCACGGCATCGGACGGCGTGGCGCTACGGTCTGCATCGCCATGGAGCAACTCGCCCTGCGGATCGGTCGGCAGGCCCAGATCTGCGACATCGATCGTCTCACCGCCCGAGAGAGCCACCGCGCGATGCAGCAGATTCTCGAGCTCACGAACGTTGCCGGGAAAGGGGTACCCGGCGAGATGCTGCAACGCCGCATGCGTCAGCCTCGGCGGCGGCCAGACACCAGCGTCGCGGGCGATCCGTTCGAGCACCCGCTCGCCGATGCTCGCGAGATCCTCGAGTCGCTCGCGCAACGGCGGAACTCGAATCTGGATCACGTTGAGCCGGTAATACAGGTCCTGCCGAAATCGGCCGGCCTGCACCTCGGCGCCGAGGTCCTTGTGCGTGGCACTCAGCAGACGCACATTGACAGGCAGTTCGGTGACGGCCCCGACTGGACGCACCGATCGCTCCTGAACCGCACGCAGCAGCTTCGACTGCATCGACAACGGAAGATCTCCGATCTCGTCAAGGAACAAGGTGCCCCCGTCCGCCGCCTGAAAGAAGCCCTCCCGGTCTTCGTTGGCCCCGGTGAATGCACCACGCCGATAACCAAAGAACTCGGCCTCGAGCAGGTGCTCGGGAATGGCGCTGCAGTTCACTGCGATGAATGGCTGCGCACTGCGCGGGCTGACCTCGTGGATCGCTCGCGCGACCAGTTCCTTGCCGGTGCCGGACTCTCCATTGACGAGCACCGGAGCCATGCTGCGAGCGACCTTGTCGACCAGCGCACGCACCTGCTTCATTGCGAGCGACTGCCCGGCCATCCGGTTGAGCGCCACGCTGGGCGACGCCGCGGCAGTCGCCATCTGCGGGGGTGGTCGCAGGGGAGAGTGCGCCTCCCGCGAGACAACGGGTTCGACCCGTGCCCCAGACAGGTCACCGGCCAAACGAGCGACTGCTGCGTCCGCCGTCGGAGTGACCGACTGCAGCGAGCGCTCGGTCGGCAAGCTGGAGGGCAGCGTGCTGGGCGCGGTCGACGGCCCCCTGCCGAGAGCTGACGCGACCACCGCACGAAACTGCTTCAGGTCGACCGGCTTGGTCAGGTAATCGTAGGCGCCAGCCTTCAGCGCCTCCACCGCGTTCTCTGCCGATCCGTAGGCGGTGATGACGATGGCCTTCTCTCGGCGGGCATTGCTTTCCAGGTAGCTCAGCAGGTCGAGCCCCGTGCCATCGGGCAGCCGCATGTCGGTGATGACGGCGCTGTAGACACGGTCCTGCAGGTGCAGCCGGGCTTCCTCGACACTGCCGGCGGTCTCGATGTCGTAGCCCTCTCGCAGCAGCGTCAGTTCGTAGAGCGTGCGCAGGTCGGGCTCGTCATCGACGACCAGCAGGCTGAAGTAAGCGGGGGAAGACATGTCGAAGACTCGTTCAATGCTTCCGTGCATCACACCGGAGGCTGCTGCCGCGCCTCGGCGGCGAGCCCGTCCCGGCGACGCATGTTGACGAAGAAATCATTGCGGTTCGGCTCGGCCGCCGGACGCATCCGGTAGTCGATGCTGGCTCCGTACTGCTCGCAGAGCTGCCGACAAATATACAGGCCCAACCCGGTGCCCCGGCTGCGCGTCGAGAAGAACGGCTCGAACAGATAGCGCTCGACATCGATGGGGATCGTCGGGCCGTCGCTGCAGACACTGAGTTGTGCCGTGGCTTCGTCGAGCGCGCTCAGACGCACATGCACCGAGCCCGGGCGGTCGGTGGCGTGGCGGCGCGCGTTGTCGAGCAGGTTGATCAGCACACGCCGCAGATGCTCGACATCGAAGACCACGCCGAGCGGTTCTCCGGGGAGATCGACCTTGAGCACGCTGCCCTCGCCCTGATCCAGCGAGCCTGCCTGGGCCCAGTCGCTGCAAGCGGCCGCCACCTCGGAACTGGCGTCGATCACGGTGGCCTCGCTCAAGGTACCCGGAGCCACCTCCATCACGTCGTCCACGATGCGCTTGAGTCGCTTGACGTTGTCGGCCACCATCCGCGTGAGTTGCTGCTGGCCCGGCGTGGAAGCATCCTCCGAAAGCAGCGCGTTGGCCTGCGCGATCGCAGCCAGCGGATTGCGGATTTCGTGCGCGATTCCAGCAGACACCCGACCCATGGCAGCGAGTTTCTCCTGCCGCATCCGGGCCTGCATGCTGCGCACGTCCTCGAGCAGAAGCACGCACAGTTCCTCGGCCGATGGCTCGTCCGCGCGTCGAGTGAAACGGATGCGCACACGCAAGGTGCGGGTCGTGCCCTGCTCGAACTGCAGCACGACGTCACGGCCGGCTTCGGGCCAGACCGCTTCATGAAACCCGCGTTCGACCGTCTTGACGAGTTGATCCCACGCCGGAACGCCGCGCAATTGGAATGGCGCCGGCCGACCGAGGCCGCGCCGCACCAGCAAGCGCCTGGCAGCCGGATTGGCCGCGCGCACCCGGCCGGTTCGGTCGACCACCAGGACACCGTCCTGCATTTCCTCGATCACCAGGCGGTTGAGCTGGGCCTGCTGACGCGCCAGTTCCATGCTGTCCTTGGCCGTGAGCTCCTCGCGTGCCAACCGGCTGGCGAGCTCACCAGCCAGCACGGTGATGACGAACAGCCCGCTGCCAGCCAAGCCGGCCTGCGTCATCAGCGACGCCGCATCGCCGCCGCCCAGCACACCGATCCATGCGTTGCCGAGCAGAAGCAGTGCGACTGCCGCCGCGGTCGCCAGCGCCTGCACACGCCGCGTCAGCACGCCCGCCATGAGAACCGGCAGCACCAGCAGCGCGGCAAAGTTGAGGCTGCTGGCCTTCGACAGCACATGCAGCGCCGTGAAGCACACGATGTCGACGCCGATTCCCGCCAGCCACTGGAGGCGGCTCAGACGTGGCGCCGTTGCGTGCTCCTCCTCGGATCCCGAAGCCGGGGTCAGCCACATGCCGACCGCAATCAGTGCGTAGGCGAGGCTGACCCACATCACGCCGCGGCCAGGCAGCGCCCCGAAGAAGCCGCCCGCCGCCACGGTGGCGATCAACGCCACGCCGAGTGCGGCGCGGGCGCTCAGGAAAGCACGGTAGATCCGATCGAACGCGGATTGCCCGGCGGGCGCCCTGAGTTCACCATCCCGCGGCAGAAACCGGGAGTCGATCTCGGCTCCCGAGTCCGCAGGAGACCCATCAGCTTCGCGCGCTTGCTCACGCCGACCCTCCTCGTGAAACTGCGAATCCGCCTCCCCGCTGAAGGCGCCAAACCACGATTCACCAGAGCGTGTGCCGCGCGGTCGTTTGCGACGATCTGCCTTGCGGCGGTCGCTCGCTGGCGCGGCCGGTATGTCCATCAATTCGGCGGCACGGCGTTTTCGTGAGCGATGCGGTGCGCCTGCCCGCAGAACCAGCCCGCAGCATCACCAACTGCGTCGCTCATCGGTAGATGGACACCGCAATGGACGCAGGAAACCATTTCCTCGTGCCCGGACGGGCGTGCATCACGCGGGTCGGTGGTTGCGGAGTGGTCGTCCGCAGGCGGTGCATCACTGCGTCGCCCTCCGCGGAACAGCCACACCACCAGCAGGAACAGACCCAGCAGCAGGAAGAATTTCATCGCGGCTCGTGCCCTCTAAGTCACCCTGGGCCTGCTTCGATCACACGCCCAGAGGCCGGTTCAACAGAACCTCCATCACGAAGCGCGAACCCACGTATGCCAGCAACAGCAGGACCGCCCCGGTGTACACCCAGCGGGTGGCCTGCGGCCCGCGCCACCCGAAACGGCGGCGGCCTGCCAGCAGCCCGGCATACACGAGCCAGCCGAGGATCGAGAACACCACCTTGTGATCCCATCGCCAGGGACTCGCGAACAGCCAGCCGAGGAAGATCGCCATCGACAGCACGACAAAACCCGCAGAAACGAAGCGGAACGTGAGGCGCTCCAGACGCATCAGCGGCAGGCCCGTTGGCGGTGCTGCGGAGCTCGGCGCGACCGCGCCCACCAGCCGCGCCGGCTGCAGGTTCAGTCGCATCTGCCGATCGGCCCGGTTGAGCATCGCGGCATGCAGCACGGCGGCACCGAACAGGCCATAAGACGCGATCCCGAGCACCCAGTGGATGGGCGCCCATCGTGACGCGGCGAGCGGCCGGAGTTCACCCGGAAACATCAACGCCAGCAGCACTGCAATCGCGCCCAGGAGCGCCAGCGCGCGCCGCACACCACTGATCGGCACGGACCTGCTCTCCGCGACGTAGACGCTGATCACCAGCCACAGCGTCACCGAAAGAGCCGGCGCGAAGCCGAAGCGCGCACCCTGCACCTGCGTCCCGATGCCGGTGGTGTCGATACCGATCGCCGCTGCATGCAGCAGCCAGCCGGCCAGCAGAAACCAGCGCAATCCACCGGGCGCCCGTTCCGCCACCGCTGCAGCAACAGCGTAGTTCAGCAGGGCCATCAGGCTGACGGCTGTCAACAGGGCCGGGAACGCAGCCGCATTCACCGACGGACCTCAGAAGATAGACTCATCGCCAAAGTGTACTTTCGCGTCACGCCGCTCCCGGCGCCGCCAACCTCCCCATGGCTTCCACCCTCACAGAGCGACTGAGTCGCGCCGTCAAGACGATGCGCGGCCAGGCCCGCATCACCGAATCCAACGTGCAGGAAATGCTGCGCGAGGTCCGCATGGCGCTGCTGGAAGCCGACGTGGCGCTGCCGGTGGTGCGCGACTTCATCGCCAGGGTGAAGGACAAGGCGCTGGGCGCCGAGGTGGTGGGCTCGCTGTCACCAGGTCAGGCATTGGTCGGGATCGTCAACCGCGAGCTCGCGGCGACGATGGGCAGCAACGACATCGGCGGGATTGCCGACATCAACCTGACGGTGCAGCCACCGGCAGTGATCCTGATGGCCGGCCTGCAGGGCGCTGGCAAGACGACGACGACAGCGAAGCTCGCCAAGCACCTGATCGAGAAACGCAAGAAGAAGGTTCTGACGGTCTCGGCCGACGTTTACCGTCCGGCCGCCATCGAGCAGCTGAAGACGGTGACGAAGCAGGCAGGCGCTGAATGGTTCCCGTCGAGCGCCGCGGACAAACCGATCGACATCGCGAACGCCGCCCTCGACTACGCCCGCAAGCATTACTTCGACGTGCTGCTGGTAGACACCGCCGGTCGGCTCGCCATCGACGAGGCCTTGATGCAGGAAATCAGCGCACTGCACGCTGCGCTCAACCCGATCGAAACGCTTTTCGTGGTTGACGCCATGCAGGGCCAGGACGCGATCAACACCGCAAAGGCCTTCAAGGAAGCGCTGCCTCTCACCGGCATCGTGCTGACCAAGATGGACGGCGATTCGCGTGGCGGCGCGGCGCTGTCGGTGCGACAGATCACGGGCGCGCCGATCAAGTTCGCAGGGGTCAGCGAGAAGATCGACGGACTGGAGGTGTTCGATGCCGATCGCCACGCGGGCCGCGTGCTCGGCATGGGCGACATCGTCGCGCTGGTCGAGCAGGTCACGCAGGGCGTCGACATCGCCGCGGCGCAGAAGCTCGCCGACAAGGTCAAATCGGGCGATGCCTTCGACCTGAACGACTTCCTGCAGCAGATCTCGCAGATGAAGAAGATGGGCGGACTCGCCGGTCTGATGGACAAGCTGCCGTCCCAGATGACGGCCAAGGCGGGTGCGGTCGACATGGATCGCGCCGAGCGCGACGTGCGCCGCATGGAGGGCATGATCTGCTCGATGACCCCGCTCGAACGACGCAAGCCAGATCTGATCAAGGCGACCCGCAAGCGCCGCATCGCAGCGGGCGCCGGCGTTCAGGTGCAGGAAGTCAACCGCATGCTCAATCAGTTCGAGCAGATGCGCGACATGATGAAGAAGATGAAGGGCGGCGGGATGATGAAGATGATGAAGCGCCTCGGCGGCATGAAGGGCATGGGCGGCATGCGCTGAGCTGGGGCCAGCGCACGATCAGCCCAACAGCGCGGTCGCGAACTCCCTTGCATCAAAGGTTTCCAGGTCCTCGAGCTTCTCGCCGACGCCGATGAAATAGACCGGAACCGGGCCGGTTGTGCCGGTTTCGCCGGCCCCGCGCCCACGCTGCCGGGCCCACAGCGCGATTGCGGCCAGCACGCCGCCCTTGGCTGTGCCGTCGAGCTTGGTGACGATCAGGCCGGTGAGCTGCAATGTGTCGTCGAAAGCCTTGACCTGAGTGAGCGCGTTCTGACCGGTGTTGCCATCGATCACGAGCAGCACTTCGTGCGGAGCGCCGGCCTGCGCCTTGCCGATCACGCGCTTGACCTTGCGCAGCTCTTCCATCAGATGCAGCTGCGTCGGCAAGCGGCCCGCGGTGTCGGCGATCACCACGTCGCAACGACGCGCCAGACCCGCGCTGACGGCATCGAAAGTCACCGAAGACGGATCGCCCCCGTCCTGGCTGACGATCTCGACGCCATTGCGCCCGGCCCAGATTTCAAGCTGCTCCTTGGCTGCCGCGCGGAACGTGTCGGCAGCAGCGAGCAGCACTTTCTGGCCGCCTTCTGCCAAGTGGCGTGTCAGCTTGCCGATGCTGGTGGTCTTGCCAGCTCCATTGACGCCGACAACCATGATCACCGTCGGCGTGTGCTCGCCCACGACAAGGGGCCGCTGCAGCGGCTGCAGCAGATCCGTGATGGCCTCGATCAGCAGGGCCTTGACCGAAGCCGGATCGGTGGCGCGCGCTTCCTTGACGCGCCGCTTGAGGTCAGCGAGCAGGTATTCGGTGGCGTTGACACCGGCATCGGCCAGCAGCAACGCAGACTCCAGATCCTCGTACAGCGCATCGTCGATCTGTGTGCCGGTGAAAACCTGCGCAATGCCGGATCCCGTCTTGCGCAGACCCGCACGCAGCTTGTCGAACCAACCTCGGCGCTCCGGCAGCGCAGGCGCGACGGGCGGCGGCGCCACTGGCGCCACGCTGCCCATGGCTGGAGCAGCAGGCGACGGAACAGCAACAGGTGCAACCGGTGGCGTCTTCTTCTTGAAAAAGCTGAACATGCAATGCTGGGTTGGCAAGCGCTGATGAGTCCGGCAACGACGCCGGGCGGTGGCCGCGACAGCTCAGACCCAGCTATAATCGAGGGCTTGAGGCGCTTTAGCTCAGTCGGTTAGAGCGACGGAATCATAATCCGCAGGTCCGGGGTTCGAATCCCTGAAGCGCCACCAAAACCCAAACCGCCTGATGAGTCAACGACTTATCAGGCGGTTTTCGTCGAGAGGGATCCACTTAGGGGATCCACTTGGCGATCAAAAGCCCTCGAAGGTTCAAGAATCGGCATGGCATCTACGGCGTGCGGTTCCTCGTTCCTAAGCACGCACAGGCTGCTGTCGGGAAAAAAGAAATCCGGATTTCCCTGCGCACCAGGGATCCCGAGCTCGCCCGCCGGCTGGCGCTGCACCTCAGCCTCGACTTCGAGCACCGGCTGATGGCCTCTCGCAAGCACCCTGCTTCGAACCCCCTGCGGATCGACTACACGCTGGACTTCGGGAACGGGACCAAGGTCGAGGTCAAGGACGAGTCCGACCAGAAGCTGTTCCTCGGCCTGCTGGAAGCCCGGCCGGACATTGCCGAGTCGCTCACGCGAACGTCGGAGCTTCCGGGCAGTTTCGCCGCGTCGAGGCCCGAGTCACTGGCGGACGTGCCCAGTCCGACCCAGATCGACCTGATGATCGATGAGCACCTTGACCACCTCCGCTCGATGGAGAAGCTGGAACTGCGGACCATCGAGGAGAAGCGCCGCGCATTCGGGCACTTCACGGACTATCTGGCTGAACATCACGACCTGCAGCCACTGGGGATGATCCACCAGATCACCGGGGCCATGTTCATGGGCTTCATCAAGGATCACGCCAAACGCCCGGGCAAAGGCGACGGCGAGGAGACGATTGATTCCAAGACCTTGTCGAAGATTACCGGGCACCTGTCGAAGCTGTTTGACTACGCGATTGCCATGCAGGCCCTCTCGCTGAATCCTGCAACGGGTGCCAAGCGGGTGCTCGTGGCAGGTCGTCAAAGCAAGGGCACCAACAAGAAGAAGAAATACTCGGTGTTGCAGCCGAGTGAGCTGGCGCGGATCTTTGAGCCAGCGTCATACCTCGAACACATGAACGCCGGTGACCACTTCTGGGTGCCGCTGCTGGGCCTGGGAACAGGTGCACGAATGGGCGAGCTGGTGACGTTGAGGGTGACCGACGTCGCCCCTGACTCGAAAAGCGGCGTGTGGAGGCTGAGCGTCAAAGACGGTGTGGCGAAGAACGACAACTCGATCAGGCAGGTCCCGATCCCAACAAAGATCATCGAACTGGGGTTTCTCGACTACCGCGCGAAGCTCGAAGCGCTGGGTTCCGAACTCCTGTTCCCCTTCCCCGACATCGAAGGCGAGACATGGAAGATGGACCCGTCCAAGAACCTCAGCCGGAAATTCGGTCTCTACCTCGACATCCTCGACATTAAGGACAGGCGCAAGGTGTTTCACAGCCTGCGGCACAACGTGTGCACGATGATGGGCATCAAGCGGGTTCCGATGGGTGACGCCAGGGAAATCGTCGGGCACATGGAGCAGGAGGATGAGCTCGACAGCTTCGAACTCGGCAGGAGCGGAAGGAGCCCGTTCGGCGGCGACGTGCACCTCGACCACTACACGCACGCCGCGGACCTCGAGGAAGACGGCATTCCGGTCATGCAGCGCTTCCGCGGTCACCTGGACAGTGCACTGGTCTACAAGCTGGACTGGGACAAGCTGGCAGTCGCAGCAGCGATCGTTCTCGAGCACGTGAAGCACCCCGATCCGGGATCACCGCGCTTGAAGAGTGGCTGGCACACGAATGCCGCCGACTACCGAGACGAGATGCTGCGCAGACTCGCTGGCGAAACCAGATCAGATTGACGAGTCGACCACAACAAGGGCTTGTCGAGCGCGCCATCCCTGGTGGTCGCGGCTGTCAAGTTGCTGAATGGACATACCTGCGTGTGATGTTCTAGCCATCATTTACCCGGCGCTCCCGAAAGTGGCCCCAGTCCTCGCTCATCACGAAATTCGCATCGCATTCATGTCGTGCTGGTGATGTGGACACGGAGGTCGCGCAAACGATGGGAACGTCGGCGAAGCGTCATCGCTGCGATGCAGTCGAGGCCCGGTCTTCTTTCAAGCCTGAGTGCTCACCTCCAAGGAGTGACTTCAGCGAGCAGATTCATGAGCCAGTGACATCGGGCGACGAAAGGATATCTATTCGCTTATGAAAAACATTTTCATCAATGAATATCTTATGTATCGTAAATAGCCTAGCTAACTTAGC
>Ga0209476_10002197_pt1 | contig 13084 bp, 10 predicted proteins | sample KloWWTrecipitate_FD_187179 | JGI IMG/M metagenome (GOLD analysis project Ga0209476, IMG submission 187179) | Active sludge microbial communities from Klosterneuburg, Austria, studying microevolution and ecology of nitrifiers - Klosterneuburg... | ecosystem: Engineered > WWTP > Aerobic digester... | reverse complement strand
CCCACACACCAGCCCGGCGCACCCGTCGAACGGGTGCTCTATCCGAGTCGATTCTAGCATGGCTAGCAGGCAGCCTCACAAAATCGACGCCCCGGACTCTGAAGACTCACCCCGCGAATCACATCGTCCGCTGGTGAACAGGGAGTAAACGCCATCATGCTATACTCGACCGGCATTTTCGCTGGCTGAATACCATCGTCTTCGGGGAGGTCGCGTGGAGTTCGAAACGGTCATCGGACTTGAAGTTCACGTCCAGCTATCGACTCGAAGCAAGATGTTTTGCGGATGCTCTGCAGAGTACGCGAGCGCCCCGCCCAACACGCACGTCTGTCCGATTTGCCTGGGGTTGCCCGGTGTGTTGCCGGTCATCAACCGTGACGCGGTCCGCAAGACGGTCATGACCGGTCTGGCACTCGGCGCGGAGATCCCACCGTTCAACAAGTTCGATCGGAAGAATTACATCTACCCGGACCTCATGAAGGGGTATCAGGTCTCGCAGTACGATCTCCCGATGGCGGTTGGTGGATACCTGGATATCTCGGTTGACGGATCCACCCGGAGGATTGGCATCACTCGCGTCCATCTCGAAGAAGACACCGCTCGCCTGACGCACACCGCCGGCCACGCCGGCGATTACAGCCTCGTCGATGTCAATCGTTCCGGTGTGCCGCTCATGGAGATCGTCACCGAGCCGGATCTGCGTTCTCCGCAGGAGGCGCGGGAGCTGCTGATTGAGCTTCGACGCATGCTCCGCTACATCGACGCGTCGACTGCGAACATGGAAGAGGGCCAGTTTCGTTGCGATGCGAACATCTCGCAACGGTCGGTTGATGGCGCCATCGTCGGCGCCAAGGTCGAGATAAAGAACATGAACTCGTTTCGGGCCGTCGAACGGGCGCTGATATTCGAAACCGAACGTCAGCGAGCTGCGCTTCGAGCGGGAGAGACGATTGTCCAGGAGACCCGGGGTTGGTCGGATGCCGACGGAGTGACGCTGGGGCAGCGGTCCAAGGAATTCGCGCACGATTATCGTTATTTCCCCGAGCCGGACCTGCCGCCACTGGAGATTAGCCGGGAGCTGGTCGCGGAGATTACCACCGCGATGCCGGAGTTGCCGTGGACGCGTGTGTCACGGTTCGAGGCAACCTATGGACTGTCTCGCCAGGAGAGCGCACTGCTGACCGACGAGGCTGCGGTCGCGAATTATTACGAGCGATCCGTGAGCGCTGCTGGGGGCCACTACCGAGATGTCGCCAACTGGCTGGTTGGAGATGTGTTCGCGATTGCTCGGGCACGCGGAGGATTCGATCTCGTCAGGATCACGCCAGAGCAGCTTGCCGATATCGTCACGATGGTTCGGTCTGGAGATATCAACGCGCAGGCGGGCAAAGAAGTCCTCGGGGTGGTTGACGAGACCGGTCAATCACCGAAGGATGTCGTCGATCAGCGTGGTCTCCGCCAGGTGTCTGATGTGGATCTCGTAGCCAATGCGGTCGCCGAGATCATCGCGGCGAACCCGTCAGCCGTCGACGATTACCGCTCCGGGAAGCAGGCGGCGCTTGGCTTTCTGATCGGGCAGGTCATGAAGGCGATGCGCGGAACGGGCAACCCGGCGGTCGTCAGGCAAGAGATAAGCAGACGTCTGAACGAGGACGCTCAGTGACCGATGGGGCCAGGCCCGGCTCTCCGGGCATTCTCGGTGAAGTCTGGCAGAACTGGCGCGATAGACCGCCCCTGACGTAGTGAGGAACGGACGGCAGCGCCGCCCGATGGGAAGATCGGTGGTGCGGGTATGGCTTTCACGACAAGCATCCGTTCTCACGAGCCCAGCCTGTTCGAGATGGCGGTCGACCGGTTCTCGGAGGCGGCGGATGTCATCGGTCTTGATGATGATATGCGGCGGATCCTCAGCTACTGTCGTCGCGAGCTTACCGTGCACTTCCCTGTCGAGATGGATGGTGGCTCGGTGCGTGTATTCACCGGCCACCGCGTCCACCACAACCCTGGGCCGGGCCCGACGAAGGGTGGCATTCGCTACCATCCAAACCTGACGCTGGACGAAGTCAAGGCGCTGGCGATGTGGATGACCTGGAAGTGCGCCGTTGTCGGCTTGCCATATGGCGGCGCAACAGGCGGCGTTGCTTGCAACCCCAGGTCGATGTCCCAACATGAGCTTCAGCGTCTGACGCGTCGATTCACCACCGAGATCTCCCTGCTGCTCGGTTCGAATCGAGATATCCCGGCCCCCGACCTCAACACTGGCTCGCAGACGATGGCCTGGATGATGGACACCCTTTCTATGCACCATGGGTATTCGATGCCCGGAGTGACGACGGGGAATCCTCTGAGCCTCGGCGGCATCGAGGCGAGGACCTACGCGACCGCCCTTGGCGTTGCAATGACGATCCGCCAGGCAACGAGTCGACTGGATATGCGCCTCGATGGCTCGTCCGCAATCGTTCAGGGATTCGGCAACGTTGGATCGTCGCTAGCTGTTCTGCTCGACGAGATGGGCGTACGCGTTGCTGGCGTCTCTGATTCGTCGGGGGCCATCTACCAGCCCACCGGCCTGGATATGCTGCGCGTGAAAGCGCACAAGGCACGAACCGGTTCGGTGGTCGGATATGATGGGGCCGAGACACTGACGAATGACGAGCTCCTGACGCAACCATGCGACATTCTGGCGCCTGCGTCGGTCGTGGAAGCAATCACCGAACGGAACGCCGATGACATCAGGACGCGTCTCGTCGTTGAAGCGGCAAATGGATCGACGAATCCAGAAGCCGACCTGATTCTTCATAACCGTGGGATCGTCGTGGTGCCGGATATCCTTGCCACCGCCGGCGGCGTGGTTGCTTCGTACTTCGAGTGGGTTCAGGCAATCCAGGCGTTTCCCTGGACCGAGACGGAGATTCACGAGCGGCTCAACCGAATCATGATGCATGCGTTCGCCGCAGTTGCCGAGACGGCCGAGAACTACAACGTCCAGTTCAGGACGGCCGCGCTCTGCCTGGCCATCCAGCGCGTCAGCGGATTCGCGCGCGATCGTGGGATCTATCCATAGCCGCCTGAGATACGAGCCTGCGCGGCCCGCATCCCCGTCTCCGAGCTGTGGAGGTGGCCACGGCTACTCTCCGACGAGCAGCTCCCGGAGCTCCTGCTCTGACTCGCGTCGGGCAATCGCGATGATCTCGTCGCTCGCCTGAATGCTGGTCGTGCCAGTGGGGATCACGATCTTACCGCCCCGCAGAATCGCGATGATCGAGGTGTTTTCCGGCAGATCGATCTCAGCGAGCGTTCGGTTCGTGATCGGTGAGGATGGGGACACGCTGGCTTCGACAAGCGTTACATGCGCGTGTCGAAGCGCGAGAAGATGCACAAAATGCAGACCAGGAATTTGCTGCTCGATCAGGCTGAGAATGACGTTCGTCGGGCTCACTGTGACGTCAATGCCGAGCAGCCGGAATAGCTCTTCGTTCTTCGGGTTGTTGACCCGAGCGATAGTGCGCCCAACGTTGAAGCGATGTTTCGCCATCTGACAAATGACGAGGTTGTCTTCGTCGTCTCCAGTCACCGCGATGATCACGTCGGCCCGTCCCGCACCCGCGGCGGCGAGTGTCGCGGCTTCGGCGCCGTCGCCATTCATCACGACTGCCCCAAAACGCTCCGTGTATGTCTCGACCTTGGCCGGATTCTTTTCGATCAGCAAAACCTCATACCCCTCGTGGACGAGTGTCTTGGTGAGGTAATAGCCAACCTTCCCGCCGCCAACAATAATCAGATACACAGAGAACTCTCTTTCGTCCGCTTGTGCAGGAAACGCTAGCTCGTCGACAACGAATCGAGCAGCAATGATGCAATGGTCGTCGTCGGACAGACGGTGTAGATCCCCATCCGCCGATAGGTCTCGGCGCGGACAGGATCATAGACGCGAGCGGCGACCTGAGGTGTCTGGAATCGTTTCTGGGCGAGCTGGGCGGCCATCAGATTCGTGTTGTCGCCATTGGTCACCGCAAAGAAGGCATCAGCCTCCTCGATACCCGCAAGCTTGAGAACATCCTCGTCGACACCCGTCCCAACGACCGCCGTGCCGCTGAACTCCGGGGAGAGTCGTCGAAGCGCGGCGCTCTGGATATCCACGACGGAGACCCGATGGCCGGCCTGGTCGAGCGTCCCGGCCAATCGCGCGCCGACCCGCCCGCAACCAACGATCACGATATTCATAGTCGTTCCCATTCTACCGGTGCGCGCTCACAGATCCGTCGCCTCACGGGTCAGAATGACCTCACACGACGCGGACCGCAGGACATATTGCGCAGTCTCGCCCATCGTTGGCTGCCCACGATAGTCGACAAGCTTGCAGGCCATGACGATCACATCGCAGTTCCGTTCGATCGCCTCATCGACGATGGCTGCGCCAGCGGTGCGCGCCTGAAGCAACTCCGGAAACACTCGGTGGATCTTCGGCTCTGCCTGTCCTCGAGCATATCGTTCGGCTTCGGCCAGACAAGCCTCACCATGGGCAACTTCCTGTGGCATGTCGGCATCGAGCGGAAGCGACTGCTTGACCTCCACAACGTACACGAGCACGACTTCACTGTTTCGTTTCGCTGCGAGGATGCTCGCCAGGTCGAGAACTCGTCGATCCCCGGGTCCACCCGTAATTGGGACGAGAATGCGTCGGTACTGCACCCAAACCCCCCGCAAAGATGCGCGTTGGTCGAATACCCCCTCGACCGCGCTCTATCATACGCCCGATGACAAGCGCGCAATAAGCGGCGAGGGAAGCCCTGCCGATCGCATTGCCGCCTGAGTCCGCTCAATATCGTAGCGAACGCGACGAAACACCACTCGTTGCTCGATTGGCTCAAAAAGCGCGAACGCCGCCTTCGGATTTCCGTCCCGCGGTTGACCGACGGAGCCGGGGTTCACGATGAATCGTTCCCCGGCTAGATCGAGAGTATCGCCGTCCTGAGGCAGTGCCGGAGCAATGCCGTTGCTGGCCATTGCTTCTGTGATGAACAGCTGCAAATGGGTGTGGCCAAGGAAGCAGACGGACTCATCGAACGCTTTGAAACCCGCATTCGCGATTCTCGCTGAGTAGACATATTCCCATAATGGATGACGAGGGCTTCCATGAACGCACAGGCAATCGCGAATAGACACGCTGGAAGGCAAGCCGGCCAGGAATACTCGCTGTTCGCTGGTCAACTGTTCGGCAGTCCAGAGCGTCGCGGCACGCGCGATCGAGTTGAACTCGTCAAGGGAAAGGAGCGCTGTTGCCGCGGCGTCGTGGTTGCCGAGGAGCATGACTTCCGGGCGGAGGCCGACGATCCGGTCGATGCAATCGCCAGGAAACGGTCCATACCCGACGGTGTCTCCGAGATTCCAGACGGCATCGACCGGGCCGGCCGCGGCGAGAACTGCGTCCAGTGCGGCCAGATTCGCGTGAATGTCGGAAACGACTAGTATCGTCATCGAGTCTGTCGCCATCTCAGGATGAGACGATGGACGCATCGCCGGATGAGGGTCTGGGTGCAGACCGGAGATAGATGAGCAGCACGCCGACATCGGCTGGCGTGACCCCTGCGATCCTGCTGGCCTGTCCAATGGTCGACGGTCGCACAAGCTGCAGCCTCTCGCGTGCCTCGTTTCTCAACCCGGGGATGCGCTCGTAGGCACACGTGGCCGGGATGGTTTGATGTTCCATCGACTTTGTGCGCTCGACTTGTTCGCGCTCCTTCTCCACATACGCGCCGTAGCGAAGGTCGGTCTCAACGCGCCGGATCGTCTCGTCTCCAGACGGAGTGGTTGGTATCAGGTCCGGTCGCAGGCGCCCTATCACGATGAGGAGCGCCTGCAGATTGGAATCCGGACGCCGCGCGTAGTCGGCCGCGGTCATGCTCCGACTTGCAGGAGGAAGGCCAACCGCCGCCAGCGCTGCCGTGACGATGTCGTTGGGAGTCAGATAGACCTGAGTCAGCGCGGAGATCAGCGCATCACGCTGGAGGCGTTCCTGCTCGATTTCGCGAAGTCGACCATCGTTGATCAGCCCGGCGGTGTGGGCAATTGACCCGAGCCGTTCGTCCGCTGTGTCGGACCTGAGGAGTATTCGATGCTCGGCTCGAGATGTCAGCATCCGGTATGGCTCGACAAAGTCCTGCGTGGAGAGATCGTCGGCCATTACCCCGATATAGGCTTCATCCCGGCCCAGCGTCAACGGTTCGACCCCGCCTACGTAGCGCGCCGCGTTCAAGCCGGCGATCAGCCCCTGGCCGGCTGCCTCCTCGTAGCCCGAAGTTCCGTTCACCTGGCCGGCAAGGAACAGGCCATCCACGCGCTTGGACGCGAACCAGGGTGTTAGCTCCGTCGGCTCGATTGCGTCGTACTCAACGGCATATCCGAAGCGGGTGATTCGCGCGTTGCGGAGCGCCGGGATCGTGCGCAGAAACGCAAGCTGGACATCATGAGGCAGGCTGGTGTTCGCGCCCTGAACGTAGACTTCAGTCGTGCGCCACCCCTCGGGCTCAAGGAACAGCCCATGACTCTGCTTCTCGCGAAAGCGCATGACCTTATCCTCGATCGACGGACAATACCGAGTTCCAACCCCTTGAATCGTTCCGTTGAACATCGGCGATCTGTCGACATTCCTGGCGACAAGGTCATGACCGACCATGTTTGTTTGGACGAGGTAGCAGGAGAGCTGCTGGCGCCAGCCATTGGTTCGGCCCGGGTAGATCGGGAGAGGCGGCAGCTCGAGTCGCTCGATTCGCCCAGCGCGACCGGAGCGCGAGAACCAGAGCGGGCTCTCGGCGCCAGCTTGCTCTTCGGTCAGGCTGAAGTCGATCGTTCGCGCGTCTACTCTGGGCGGCGTCCCGGTCTTGAGACGGCGCAAGCGAATTCCGACATCTCCGATTGAGAGCGCCAGGTCGCTGGTTGCGGAGTCGCCGGCCCGTCCGCCCGACGAGCGCCACTCCCCAGCGATCAGATTGCCACGCAGGAACGTGCCAGCGGTAATCACAACCGAACCACAACGGTACTCGTTGCCGAAATCCGTGATCACCGCGCTCACGGATGGCTGCCCACCGTTGGCTTGCAACTCGATTGCGCGAGCCGATTCCTGGCGGAGATCGACGCCCGGCTGCGTCTCGAGGGCTTCCTTCATTGCCATCGAATAGAGCGTCTTGTCGGCCTGCGCTCGAAGTGCCTGAACGGCCGGCCCACGCGATGCGTTGAGCACCCGAACTTGCAGAGCCGTCCGGTCGATCGCTTCTGCCATCGCGCCGCCGAGCGCATCGATTTCGGCGACAATATGACCTTTCGCAGGCCCGCCGATTGAAGGATTGCAGGGCATGAAGCCGATGCGGTCGAGGTTCGGGGTCAAAACCAGAACCGACGCGCCAACCCGTGCGGCCGCTAACGCAGCCTCGCAGCCAGCGTGGCCAGCGCCAATCACCACGACGTCGTAGGTTGCGGTACAGGATAGAGTCATTGCAGGTGCCATATCTATGGTGAAGTATAGGATCTGGACACCGTAACCGGCAATGCAGGGGGAGACCCCTGGGGGCTGCGGCGCGCGAAATGGTTAATTGAGGAGGTACAGGCTCGTGAGCTTTATGCGGGGTGTGGTTGAAAGTGCCATCAAGAACATGTCACCCGAGGAGCGCGACCAGGCGCTCAACGCGGTGATGCAGCAGGTGGTGTCGTCGATGTCGACCGAGGAGCGCAAGGCGGCTCTCGCCGATATCGTAACGCTGCTCTCGAGTGATCTGAGCGCCGAAGATCGGGTCCGGATCATTCGCTCGATAGAGGGTTGATGCTGATAAGGAGGACACAGGATGGATCGATCGACACGAGGAACACTGGAGGTTGTCGGGATCGCCACTGCAGCCGCGGCTGCCATCGGCGGTATCGTCGTGGCGCTGAGTCGAGCGCAGTCAGCGCAGAACTCCGACGGTGAGTCTCCGAACGCGGTAGCGTCGGTCTCGTCGGTGACGTCGAACGGTGGCGATCGCGGTTCTGACGCGATGGCGACGGCGATGGGTTCGCTGGCGGAGGTGTATCCGGAGATTCTCGATAGCATCAGAAATCTGTTGACGAATGCCGGAGAAGCTGCCCGGCCAGCGGTGGACCGCGCTGCCACGTCGTTTCCATCGGCGACTGACGTCAGGGCAACAGGCGCATCAGCCATCAGCAAGCTGCAACACGCGGCTCTCGACACGATTGTCCCGGCTGTGAGTGAGGTGTTCTTGTCGGCTCGGGGACGACTGGAGTCGGATCATGAGCCAGCTGAGTCAGCTGAGTCAGTCGAGCCGGCCGTCGGCGTCGTGAGCGCGACAGACGCGGCCGCGCGACGAGCGATCGATCGAACGTCTCAGTCCGCCCACGCTGCCCTCACGGCATCGGGGAATGTCGCCAAGGAGTCGGCAGCCGCCGCACTCTGGCTCACACTCGCCAGCGCATTGGTGTTCTTTCTGATGTTGAGCGATCAGCAACGCGAGAAGGTCACGGCAGCCATCGGGTCGGCAGTTGAACAGGCCCAAACGCTTATTCGTGACTTCAAGGGATATGAAGACGAATACTAGGCCAACGCCAGGAAAAACGTGAGACACCGCGGGAACATCCCCGCGGTGTCTCACGCTGGTGTCAGGTTGGTTGTCAGCCGACGCGTTGGGCGGCTGGCGCTCCGTGGCAGTTCTTGAACTTCTTTCCACTGCCACACCAGCACGGGTCGTTACGGCCAATCTTCTGTCGCTTCTTCGCGGCTGGTGCGTTGCCCTCAATCGGCTGGTTTGTGGTGAGGTTTCGGGGCTGCGCCAGGACTGGCGCACGCTGAATGTTGGCGAAAAAGATCTTGTGTCCCGTGTCGTAGTCGATGTTAGCCAGGAGCTGCTCGAACATCTCGAACCCCTCCGTCTTGTAGGCTACCAGCGGGTCTTTCTGCGCATACGCCTGAAGACCGATGCCCTGGCGCATGTCGTCCATAATCGTGAGATGCTCGCGCCAGAGCTTGTCGATCACCGATAGCATGACCGCTCGCTCCAGATATCGCGTCATCTCTTCGCCGGTCTCGCGCTCTTTCGCGTCGTAGTGCGCGAGCGCGTCGTCGATGAGCTTCTCTTCGATCGCGTCAGTTGACAGCCCGGAGATATCTTGTGACCTGAGTGTTGACATCGGAACGATCGCCCGATAGGCGCGAATGATCTGGTTGTCGTCGATGTCATCGCCAGCGCTGTGGGCTGCTATGGCGACTCCGATCTGGCCTTCAATGATCTCCAGCATCCGCTCGTGGAGATTCTCACCCTCAAGGATGCGGCGACGGATGGCGTAGATTACTTCGCGGTGCTTGTTCATGACGTCGTCGTATTCGACAACGTGCTTCCGAAGGTCGAAGTTGTGACCTTCTACCTTCGTCTGGGCGTTCTCGATCGATTTCGAGATCATGTTGTGCTCGATCGGCTGATCCTCCTCGAGCCCCAGACGATCCATGAGCCCCGAGATGCGGTCAGAACCGAATCGCTTCATCAACTCGTCTTCGAGCGACAGGAAGAAGCGGCTGGATCCCGGATCCCCCTGGCGACCGGCACGTCCGCGGAGCTGGTTGTCGATTCGGCGGGATTCATGGCGCTCCGTGCCGATGATGTGAAGACCCCCGTTATCGGCAACGCCCGTCCCGAGCTTGATGTCGGTGCCGCGGCCGGCCATGTTCGTTGCGATGGTGACCATGCCTGGCAGACCAGCGTCCGTGACGATCTCTGCCTCGCGCTCGTGCTGCTTGGCGTTGAGCACCGAGTGCGGGACACCGTCTCGCATCAACATCTCCGACAACAGCTCCGACTTCTCGATCGAAGTCGTGCCGACCAGAACCGGCCGGCCGTGCTCGTGCATGTCCTTGATCTCGCGGACGACAGCTCCGAACTTGCCCAATTCCGTCTTGAACACCTGATCTGCCTGGTCGTCGCGAACCATTTCCTGGTGCGTCGGGATTACGACGACGTCCAGTCCGTAGATCATGTGGAACTCTTCGTCCTCCGTCTCCGCGGTGCCGGTCATTCCTGCCAGCTTGTCGTAGAGCCGAAAGTAGTTCTGGAAGGTGATGGTCGCCTCAGTGACGTTCTCGCGCTGAACCCGGACGTTTTCCTTGGCCTCGATGGCCTGATGGAGTCCTTCGGAGTAGCGCCGGCCGAGCATCTTTCGCCCGGTGAACTCATCGACGATGACAACCTCGCCATCCTCGATGATGTAGTCCTTGTCGCGATGGAAGAGTGCCTGCGCCTTCAGAGCCTGCTCAAGGTAGTGGGTGAAGTCCTGGTATCGGTCGTCGTAGATGCTTTCGCCCTCGGGGATTTCAAGCAACTGCTCGACCTTGTCGATGCCGTCCTCGTTCAGGGAAACGGTGCGGCGCTTCAGATCGACCTCGTAGTGGCGTTCGTTGCGAAGTTGTCGGACGATCTGGGAAAACTGGGCGTATCGGTCGACTGACTCGTCGCCTGGCCCCGAAATGATCAATGGCGTCCGCGCCTCGTCGATGAGGATATTGTCAACCTCATCGACGATGGCATAGTGCAGCGCTCGCTGGACACAGTAGCGCAGGTCTGGCGCCATATTGTCGCGCAGATAGTCGAAGCCAAATTCGTTATTGGTGCCATAGGTGATATCGCAGCCATACGCTTCGGTGCGCTCAACTGGCCGAAGGCGCTGCAACCGCTCGTCTTCGTTGACATATTCAGGGTCGTACACGAATGCCTCGTCATGCTGGATGCAACCAACAGACAGCCCGAGCGCGTGGTAGATCTGCCCCATCCATTGCGTGTCGCGCTTGGCCAGGTAGTCGTTCGGCGTGATGAGATGACTACCCTTCCCATCGAGGGCATTCAGCGCTAGCGCGAGAGTCGCGGTGAGCGTCTTGCCTTCGCCTGTGCGCATCTCGGCGATTTTCCCCTGATGGAGCACCGCGCCACCCATCAACTGGACATCGAAATGGCGCTGACCGAGAGTTCGTTGGGCGGCTTCCCGGGTTGCTGCAAACGACTCCGGCAGCAGGTCGTCCAGTGTTGCGCCGTCTGCGAGTTGCTCGCGCAGCCGTGTTGAGACCTCGGCCAGCGCGATGTCGTCCATTGCGCGATACTCATCTTCGAGTGCGTTGACCTCGTCCGCGATGGCGCGAAGAGGGCTGAGTGTCTTCTGACTTGAGGGACCGAAGACCTTCTTGAGCAGGGATTTCATGTGGCTATTCTCCGACGGCTATGGCGGATTCATGGAAGGTATGCCGGCATCGCTGCCGGCTGTCCGGCGAGGCGCCTGTTCCAGGGGAGCTGGGCAGCGCGCGCCGAGGCAACCTTGTTATTTTACTATAACCATACTGACCGACAGCGGTTATTGCTCCGATCTGAAGGGAGCCGATGATGTCCGCGAACTACCTCGATCGACCTGAGTTGGCGACGTACCTGCGATACGACGAGCTCGCCGCATTGCTTCGCCAGTGGGAGCGCGACTTTCCGCGATGGATATCCGTGTCGATCATCGGCCAGTCTGCGGAGGGTCGGGACTTGCTGCTGGCCACCGTTGGGGATCGGGACTCCGGTAGATATGGCGGGGTCGATCGGCGGCCAGCGATCTGGGTGGATGCGAACCACCATGCTGGTGAGGTCATCGGTTCTGCGGTGGCGCTTGGGACGATCTGGTCGCTGATTAAGCGCGCGGAGGGTGGCGACGATATGCTGGCTGAGACGACCTGGTACGTCCAGCCGCGCATCGCGCCGGATGGCGTCGAGGTGTATCTGTCGACTCCCTATCGGCTTCGGTCGGCGGCAATCGACTATCCGGCAGGTGACCCTCAACCGGGCCTGCACCTGGCCGACATCGACGGAGACGGCGAGATTGTCCAGATGCGTGTCCAGGATGATTGCGGGGACTGGCGCGTCTCGGATCTGGACCCACGCCTCATGGTTCGCCGTCTGGACAGTGACGATCCGGACATCGTCTACTACCGGCTGTATCCGGAGTCGACGATGGTCGGCACGTCTTCGCCCGCCAAGGTGGCAACGGCGCGTTGGGGTCTTGATTTCAACCGGTCGTATCCGCACAACTGGCAGCCTGACTATCGACAATCTGGAGCAGGGCCGTACCCGCTCTATCCACCGGAGACGCGAGCAAACGTCGACTGGATCGTGAGCCACCCGAATATCGGCCTCATCGTCTCGTACCACACGTTCGGCGGCTTTGCGTTCCGCTTGCCGTCCAGCGCGCCGGCCTCGTCCTACCGGCACGGCGACTTGTCTGGCGACTACGCGGTCCTCTGTCGTCGTTTCACTGAGTTCACCGGAGGCCCAACGATCCAGTCGTATGATGAGGAAACTGCTACGGCTCGTTATGGATCGCTCATGGACTGGGCCTACAATCAGCATGGGCTCTACGGCTGGGTTCCTGAGCTTTGGGATGTCTGGCTCGCGGCCGGCATCGACCGGCGCGATGACGCCGAGCAGTTTCATGCGTCCCATGGTGAAGAGGAGCAGGCAGCGCTACTTGCCTGGAATGACGCCGAGCTTGACGGGGCAGGATTCGTCGAGTGGCACCCGTTCGACCATCCCGCGCTGGGCAAGGTCGAGATCGGCGGATGGACGTATAAGTACACGCATCAGAATCCACCCGGTGTCTTTGTTCCGAGGATCGCCGAGTCACACATCCAGTGGACCGATCATCTCGCGACGACGCTTCCTCGGCTCGACATCTCCGATGTAGTCGTCGAACCGATCGGTGACAGCTTCTGGCGCGTGAGTGTCGAGGTGACAAACCGGTCGTTCTTGCCGACCAATATCTCCCAGCAAGCGATCGACGTGAGGCGCGCCGATCCGGTCACGGTCGAGCTCCGGCTGGACGAGGGCGTCCTGGTCGATAGCCCGCGGCGGATCGTCGGTCATCTGGCCGGCCGTGGAGCCGGCGCTCCGCGCCCCTGGGAGGAGCCACGGCCGGCGGCGAATGTTGCGCGCGTGTCGTGGATTGTCCGAGGCGCGCCGGCCGGCCGAGTGATGGCGTGGTCGAACAAGACCGGGACCGTAGAGGAAAAGATCGATGCGCAGAGCAA
>Ga0209476_10002196_pt1 | contig 13084 bp, 11 predicted proteins | sample KloWWTrecipitate_FD_187179 | JGI IMG/M metagenome (GOLD analysis project Ga0209476, IMG submission 187179) | Active sludge microbial communities from Klosterneuburg, Austria, studying microevolution and ecology of nitrifiers - Klosterneuburg... | ecosystem: Engineered > WWTP > Aerobic digester... | reverse complement strand
CGGGCAATGGCGCACCTGCAAGGTTTCGTTGCCCACCTGAACCTGGTCGCCGTCGTGCAGCCAGCGCGTGGGCACAAACGAGCGCGCTGGCGGAAACCCGAACATGCTGCTCTGCTGTGGCAGCCCGTCGATCCAGAACTGGTCTGCCGGGTGCGGCCCGACGATGGGCAGTTGCAGGCGCTGCGCCAATTCGCCTGCACCGCCCGCGTGGTCGATGTGCGCATGCGTCAGCCAGATCTGGGAGAGCGTGAGCCCGAGCCGCCGGGCCTCGCCGGTCAGCCGGTCGATGTCACCGCCGGGGTCGATCACGGCGGCCTGTTGGGTGGCGTCGCACCAGACGAGCGAGCTGTTTTGCTGGAAGGGGGTTACCGGGACGGTCAGGTAGTGCAGCATGGGCGGGAAAGAGAAAACCGGGCAGAGGGCCGCCGCGTGCGGCGGGCGGGTCAGATATTGGAGGCGGCCACCACCTCGGACATGTCGGTCAGGCCCTGAAGCACTTTCTCGATACCGTCCTGGCGCAGCGTCAGCATGCCCGCCGACAGTGCCGAGAGGCGGATCTCGGTGGCCGAGGAGCGGTGGCGGATGTGCTGGCGGATGGCCTCGTCGCTGAGCATGAGCTCATGGATGCCCAGGCGCCCCCGGTAACCGTGCGATTCACACTGGCTGCAGCCCTTGCGGCGCCACAGCGTGATCTCGCCGTTGTCTTTGCCGTAGCTGCTGCGCCAGCGTTCGATCTGCGCGGAGCGCGCCTCATGGGTGTTGACGGCGCTGCTGTCGAGGTACTGCGATGCCATGGATTGCAGGCTGTCTTCGTCGGCCACCATCGGTTCGCGGCAGGTGACGCACAGGCGCCGCACCAGGCGCTGCGCAAGAATGGCCAGCAGCGAGTCGGAGAAGTTGAACGGGTCCAGCCCGATCTCCAGCAGGCGCGCAATGCTCTCGGGGGCCGAGTTGGTGTGCAGCGTCGAGAGCACCAGGTGGCCGGTGAGCGACGCCTCGATGGCAATGCGCGCGGTTTCCTCGTCGCGCATCTCGCCAATCATGATCACGTCGGGGTCGGCCCGCAAAAAGGTGCGCATGGCGGCCGCAAAGGTCCAGCCAATGCGCGCATTCATCTGCACCTGGCGCAGGCCGCTCTGGGTGATTTCGATCGGGTCTTCGGCCGTCCAGATCTTGCGGCTGGCCGTGTTGATGTCGCGGATCACCGAATGCAGCGTGGTCGTCTTGCCGCAGCCCGTGGGGCCCACCACCAGCACCAGGCCATAGGGTTTCTGCACCATGGCGCGCAGCGCGGCGAGGTTGGCGCTGCTCAGTCCGATGTTGTCCAGCGGCAGCGGCTTGGCTCCGGCCAGCAGCCGCAGCACCACGTCCTCGAGGCCACGTGAGGTGGGCACCGTGACCACGCGCAGCTCGACCGGGGGGCCGCCAAAGCGGGAAAAGTCGATCTTTCCGTCCTGCGGCTTGCGGTGCTCAGAGATGTCCATGCTGGCCATGATCTTGATCCGGGCCACCATGGCAAAGCGGAACCGGGCGGGCAGTTCCAGGTAAGGCACGAGATCGCCGTCGATCCGCAGGCGCACGCGCACGTTCTGGGGTGCGGGCTCGGTCTCGATGTGGATGTCGGATGCGCGGTGCGCGATGGCCTCGTCAATGATGGAGTTGATCAGCCGCACCAGGGTGTTGTCGGACTCGGTCACGACATCGGGCGATGCGTTGTCGTTTTCCGTGGCCGTGCTGCTGAGGTTGACCACCAGCTCCTGCGAAGTGGCGCGTTGGGCGGGGGCCGCAGGCTGGTTGCCATTGCTGCCGCGCCCCGGCGCGGCAGCGCCGTCCTTGGCGGGTTCCGTGTGCACACTGTAGGCTTTGGCAATGGCCGGCAGCAGGGTGCCAGGCGCTGCCTGCAACGGCAGCAAGCGGCGCTGGCTCAAAAAGCGCAGTTCGTCGAGCAGGGTGCGGTCGTACGGGTCGGCCATCAGCACCACCAGCGCATCGTCGCGCGCCAGCAGCGGCAGCACCGATTCGCGCTCGGCCACCGAGCGCGGAATCAGCGCCAGCGCCACGGCATCGGGCTGCAGACGCCCCGGGTGCACCACATACTCACCCAGCCACGAGGCAATCACCTGGCGCAGCTGGTCCTGGGTGACCAGGCCCTGGTCGGCAAGGATCTGGCCAATCAGCCGCTGCTTGCCTTTGTCGCGTTCGTGCTGCTGCGCCTGCAGGCTCCTGAGCAGGGCACCGGACGAGACCATGCCGGCGTTGATCAGTGCCTCCCCCAGATGCTTGGCCTTGCCAACCAGAGGGTGGGGCGAGGTCAGCAGCCGCCAGAGTTCGTCGGTGTCGCGGGGCTCGAAGAACTGCGAGGCACTGCTGTCGGGGGCGTGGGTTTCAGGCATGGTGCAGAGGGGCGGGCCAAAAGAAGCAGGTTACAACATGAAACCATACTCGACCGTCAAAGGGGCGTGGTCCGAGAATTTCTCGTTTTTGTAGATGTGCTCGGTGCGTGCAAGGCCAGCCAGCGCAGGGGTCGCCAGATGGTAGTCCAGCCGCCACCCGACGTTGTTGGCATACGCGTTACCCCGGTTGCTCCACCAAGTGTAGGCCGTCTCAGTGGCAGTGGGCTGGAGTTGACGGTAAACGTCCACCAGACCGCCGCCTGAATCAGATGTGTCTAACAAATTTGTCATCCAGGCGCGTTCTTCGGGCAAAAAACCGCTGTTCTTCTGGTTGCTGCGCCAGTTTTTCAGGTCGATCTGCTGGTGGGCAATGTTCACATCGCCGCACAGAATGAACTCGCGCTCGCTGCGGATGCGCTGCAGGTGCGGGAGGAAAACCCCAAGGAACCGGAACTTGGCCTGTTGCCGGTCTTCACCGGAGGAGCCGCTCGGAAAGTAGGCGCTGATGATGGACAGCTTGCGCTGCGGGGTGTCAAAGCGCAGTTCCACGCAGCGGCCTTCGGCGTCAAATTCAGGCGAGCCGAAGCCGACAAGCACATCGCTCGGCGCATGGCGGGTGTAAATGCCGACGCCCGAATAGCCTTTTTTCTGCGCAAAATGAAAATGGCCCTGCAGCCCGGCCAGCCGCTCAAAGCGGCCCTCGATGTCCGCCGCCTGCGCCTTGACTTCCTGCACGCAAATACAATCGGGCGCGAGCTCGGCCATCCAGCGCTCCAGGCCCTTGCTGGTGGCGGAGCGGATGCCGTTGAGGTTGAGACTGGTTAATCTGAACAAGGAATTCCCCATGGTGGATACAGGCGCGCCAAACCCCTCAGGAGACGATCTGGCGCAGGATTTTGTGCGCTTTGCCGTGGATTCCGGCGTGTTGCGCTTTGGCGAATTCAAGACCAAGGCCGGTCGGCTGAGCCCCTACTTCTTCAATGCCGGGTTGTTTGACGATGGCGGCAAACTGGGTCGCCTGGCGGAATTTTATGCAAAAGCCCTGCTGGCCAGCGGCATCGAGTTCGACATGGTGTTTGGTCCCGCGTACAAGGGGATTCCGCTGGCCGCCACCGTGGCGGTGGAGCTGGCCCGCCGTGGCCGCAATGTGCCGTTTGCCTACAACCGCAAGGAAGCCAAGGACCACGGCGAAGGCGGCACCCTGGTAGGGGCCCCGCTGAGCGGGCGGGTGCTCATCATTGACGACGTGATGTCGGCCGGTACCGCGGCGCGCGAGTCGATTGCCCTGATCCGGGCGGCCGGTGCAACGCCCCATGCTGTGGCCATTGCACTGGACCGCCAGGAAAAAGCCACCGAGAATGGCGCAGACGTGGAATACAGCGCAGTGCAGTACGTACGCCAGCAACTGGGGTTGCAGGTGTGTGCTATCGCTACACTGGCAGACTTATTGCTTTACCTATCGCACCATGGTGAAGGCGAAGCATCGGCCCACCATGAACGGGTGTTGGCCTATCGCCAACGGTACGGTGTAGACAAAGGGTGATCCATTGAGCAGACATCTGGGATGCAAGCGCGGTGCGGCGGGCCTGCTGTTGGCAGGCCTGTGCCTGCTTGCGGCGGCGCAGGAGGCGGTGCCTGGCTCCGGCATCTACACCTGTGTCGACAAGCAGGGGCGCAAGCTGACCTCCGACCGCCCCATCCCTGAATGCATCGACCGCGAGCAGCGCGAGCTCGGGCCTTCGGGCAACCTGCGCCGCGTGATTGGCCCCACCCTTACCGACCATGAGCGTGCTGCCCTTGAAGTGCAGCGGCGCAAAGAACAGGAAGAGCGCAACCGTGTGGCGGAAGAGCGCCGCCGCGATCGCGTGTTGCTGGCGCGCTACCCCGACAAGTCGGCCCACGACGCCGAGCGCATGACCGCACTGCATCACGTTGACGAAGTTGCTGCCACCGCCAGCAAGCGGATCATCGAGTTGCAGGAGCGGCGCAAGGCGCTGGACCAGGAAATGGAGTTCTACCGCAAGGACCCGACCAAGGCGCCCATGGGCCTGCAGCGCAAGCTGCTGGAGAACGAGCAGGAAGTGCAGGAGCAAAGGCGCTTCATCGCCGGGCAGGACTCGGAAAAGCGCCGCATCCACCAGCGCTTCGACGCCGAACTCGCGCAGCTCCAGGTGCTGTGGGGCGGGCGCTTGCCTGCGCCGCAGGCAGCCACCATCACGCTTCCGACGGCCAACGGCGGCGCTTCCGCGCCGCGCTGAAACAGGGTCCGCAGCCCGGGCCCAGGGCTGTTGCCGCCGCCCTGGGGCCTCTGCATTTCACCCGTGTTCAGTCTGCCAGCCGTGCACGCAGTACGTCGTTGACCTGCTGCGGGTTGGCCTTGCCCTTGCTGGCTTTCATGATCTGGCCCACCAGCGCGTTGAAGGCCTTGTCCTTACCCGCCTTGAACTGCGCCACGTTGTCGGAGTTGGCAGCAATCACCTCATCGACGATCTTCTCCAGCGCCCCGCTGTCATTCATCTGCTTGAGTCCCTTGGCCTCGATGACGGCGTCCACGTCGCTGGCTTCGCCGTTCCACATCGCATCGAACACCTGGCGGGCCGCGTTGTTGGAGATGGTGCCGTCGGCAATGCGCTGGAGCATGGCTGCAAGTTGCGCTGCTGTCACCGGGGCTTGTTCGATGCCGATCTCGCCCGCGTTCAGGCGGCGCGACACCTCGCCCATGATCCAGTTGCTGGCCAGCTTGGCCTGACCGCTGGCCTGGGCCGCGGCCTCAAAGTACGCCGCCATGGCCTTGCTCTGCGTGAGCGTGGTGGCGTCGTATGCGGGCAGGCCGTAGTCCTGCACGAAGCGCGCCGCCATGGCGCGGGGCAGCTCGGGCATCTGCGCGCGCGTGGACTCCACCCACTCGGGCGCAATCACCAGCGGCGGCAGGTCCGGGTCGGGGAAGTAGCGGTAGTCGGCCGCGTCTTCCTTGGTGCGCATGGCGCGCGTTTCGCCCGTGTCGGGGTTGAACAGCACGGTGGCCTGCTCGATGGCCCGCCCGTCTTCGATCTGCTCGATCTGCCAGCGGATCTCGTAGTCGATCGCCTGCTGCATGAACTTGAAGCTGTTGAGGTTCTTGATCTCGCGGCGCGTGCCCAGCGGTGCCCCAGGCTTGCGCACGGACACGTTGGCGTCGCAGCGAAAGCTCCCTTCCTGCATGTTGCCGTCGCAGATGCCGATCCAGGTCACGATTTTGTGCAACTCCTTGGCGTAGGCCACGGCCTCCTCGGTGCTGCGCATGTCGGGCTCGGTCACGATCTCCAGCAGCGGTGTGCCCGCGCGGTTGAGGTCGATGCCGCTCTGGCCGTGGAATTCTTCGTGCAGCGACTTGCCCGCATCTTCCTCCAGGTGCGCGCGCACCAGGCGTACGGTCCTGGGTTCGTCGCCAAGGTAGAACGACACCTCGCCGCCCTGCACCACCGGGATCTCGAACTGGCTGATCTGGTAGCCCTTGGGCAAGTCGGGGTAGAAGTAGTTTTTGCGCGCAAAAATGCTCTTGGGCGCAATGTGGGAGCCCAGAGCCAATCCCAATTTGATAGCGCAGGCCACGGCCTCGCGGTTCATCACCGGCAGGGTGCCGGGCAGGGCCAGGTCCACGGCGCAGGCCTGGGTGTTGGGCTCGGCGCCGAAGGCGGTGCTGGCGCGGCTGAAAATCTTGCTGTGCGTGGCCAGCTGGGTGTGGGTCTCGAAGCCGATGACGACTTCGTACCCGTGGATCAGTTTCGCAGACATGGGGAGCTGTCCTTGGCTATCAAAAAGAGAAGCTGTTCGCGCTTGATTGGCTTGGATTTCAGCACGATTTGATGCTGAAGTTGTTTACTGTCAAGCGCCAGTAGCTATGATTTTCAGAGCGGGCTGCGCAGGTGAAAGTCCGTTGCCTGCTGCAGGCGGTGCGCCGCGTTGAGCAGGCGCGCCTCGCTGAAGTAATTGCCGATGAGCTGCAGGCCCACCGGCATGCCGCCTTCGCCAAAGCCTGCGGGCACGCTCATGCCGGGCAGGCCTGCCAGCGAAGCGGGCAGGGTGAAGATGTCGGCCAGGTAGTCGGCCAGCGGGTCGCTGCCGTGCTCGCCGAGCTTCCAGGCCACGCTGGGCGCCACGGGGCCAGCGATCAGGTCGCAGTCCTTGAAGGCGTTCTGGAAGTCGTCGGCGATCATGCGGCGGATTTTTTGCGCCTGCAGGTAGTAGGCGTCGTAGTAGCCGTGGCTCAGCACATAGGTGCCGATCATGATGCGGCGCTTCACCTCGTCGCCAAAGCCTTCGGCGCGGGTCTTCTTGTACATGTCCAGCAGGTCGGAATACTGGTTGGCGCGGTGGCCGAACTTCACGCCGTCAAAGCGCGAGAGGTTGGACGAGGCCTCGGCCGGGGCGATGATGTAGTAGACGGGAATCGACAGCTCGGTGCGCGGCAGGCTGATGGGCACGAGCTTTGCGCCGAGCTTTTCGTATTCCTTCAGCGCGCCATCGACGGCGGCGCGCACGTCGGGGGCCAGGCCCTCGCCGAAGAACTCGGCCGGGATGCCGATGCGCAGGCCGTCGAGCGGGTCGTTCAGCGAGCGGCTGTAGTCCTCGGAGGGCATGTCCAGACTGGTCGAGTCGCGGTCCGGGTCGGGGCCGCACAGGGCGGACAGCAGCAGCGCGCAGTCCTCGGCGCTGCGGGCCATGGGGCCGGCCTGGTCCAGGCTGGAGGCAAAGGCGATCATGCCGTAGCGGCTGGCGCGGCCGTAGGTGGGCTTGATGCCGGTGATGCCGCAGAAGCTGGCCGGCTGGCGAATCGACCCGCCCGTGTCGGTGCCGGTCACAGCGGGTGCCAGGCGCGCGGCCACGGCCACGGCGCTGCCGCCGGACGAGCCGCCGGGGATGCGGGTCGTGTCCCAGGGGTTGCGCACGGGGGCCGGGGCGTCAAAGCCCACGGGGGCCACGGCGGAGTTCTCGTTGGCCGAGCCCATGGCAAATTCGTCGCAGTTGAGCTTGCCCAGGGTCACGCAGCCCGCCTGGGCCAGGCGCGCCACCACCGTGGCGTCGAACGGCGACTGGTAGCCCGCCAGCATCTTGGAGCCTGCGGTGCTGGGGAAGTCGCGCGTGACGAAGATGTCCTTGTGCGCAATCGGCAGGCCTGCCAGTGGCCCGCCGGTGCCAGCGGCCAGCTGCGCGTCGGCGGCGCGGGCTTGGGCCAGGGTGGCGTCTTCGTTGAGGGCCACGAAGGCGCCAAGGTGCTGGTGGTTTTTGGCTCGGGCCAGGAAATGCTGGGCCGCCTCGACGGCGGAAACGCGGCGTTCGCGCAGTTCGGTGGCGAGCTGGGCCACGCCCAGGTCATGCAGTGCGGGTTGGGTCATGCGGGGCTCACTCGATCACTTTGGGGACCAGGAACAGGCCGCGTTCGACGGCGGGCGCGCTCTGCTGGTTGGCTTCGCGTTGGTTGGGCTCGCTGGCCACGTCGTCGCGCAGGCGCAGGACGATGTCCTGGATGGCGGCCACCGGGTGCGCCATGGGTTCGATACCGCTGGTATCCACAGCCCGCATCTGTTCCACGATGTCGAAAAAACCATTCAATCGAGTGAGCATGCGCTCACTTTCGTTGGGGCTGAGTTCAAGCCGCGCCAGATGGGCGATGCGGCCGATGTCCTGGGATGTCAGTGCCATAGAGAAAAAAAGGTCGGAAACCGGATGTAAAGCTTCGCAAGCGGGTATTGAGGCAGGAGTTATTCACAGGGGATGCGGTATTATCCCGCCTTTGCCTTAACACACTGCCATTGGCGGGGTGTTACGCGCAAAAGAGCCCGTTTAGACGCCACAAAACCGGCGATGGCAGGCCGAAGCGCATGCCGTGCCCGAGAGGATTTTTGAATGTTCGGAGCTTTCCGTCGGTATTTTTCCACTGATCTTGCCATTGACCTTGGCACTGCAAACACCCTGATTTTTGCCCGCGACAAGGGTCTCGTGCTCGATGAGCCCTCTGTCGTGGCCATTCGCCACGAAGGCGGGCCGCATGGCAAGAAGGTGATCCAGGCTGTGGGCCGGGAGGCCAAGGCCATGCTGGGCAAGGTGCCGGGCAACATCGAAGCCATCCGGCCCATGAAAGACGGTGTGATCGCCGACTTCGTGATCACCGAGCAGATGATCAAACAGTTCATCAAGATGGTGCACCCGCGCACCCTGCTCACGCCCAGCCCGCGCATCATCATCTGTGTGCCGTGCGGCTCCACGCAGGTCGAGCGCCGCGCCATCAGGGACGCCGCCGAGGCAGCCGGTGCCACGGCGGTGTACCTCATTGAAGAGCCCATGGCTGCCGGTATCGGTGCGGGCCTGCCGGTGTCCGAAGCCTCCGGTTCGATGGTGGTCGATATTGGTGGCGGCACCACCGAAGTGGGCGTGATCTCGCTCGGCGGCATGGTCTACAAGGGCAGCGTGCGCGTGGGCGGCGACAAGTTCGACGAAGCCATCATCAGTTACATCCGCCGCAACTACGGCATGTTGATCGGCGAGCCCACGGCCGAAGCCATCAAGAAGCAGATCGGCAGCGCCTTCCCCGGCTCGGAGGTGCGCGAGATGGAAGTGCGCGGGCGCAACCTCAGCGAAGGCGTGCCACGCAGCTTCACCATTTCCAGCAACGAAGTGCTGGAGGCCCTGACCGAGCCGCTCAACCAGATTGTTTCGGCTGTGAAGAACGCGCTGGAGCAGACGCCGCCCGAACTCGGCGCCGACATCGCCGAGCGCGGCATGATGCTGACCGGTGGCGGCGCCCTGCTGCGCGACCTGGACCGTCTGCTGGCCGAGGAAACCGGCCTGCCGGTGCTGGTGGCCGAAGACCCGCTGACCTGCGTGGTGCGCGGCTGCGGCATTGCGCTCGAGCGCATGGACCGCGCCGGCAGCATTTTTACCAGCGAGTGAACGTGCTGGTCCGACCCCGCAGGTCTGGCGCCGCAGCGGCATGAAAAACCATCCACAGGTCCGGTGTTCTGGCACAGGGGCGCCCGCCCGCCTTTGCCGCGCCTGAAAGCGAGCCACCATGCCGCTTGGAACACTGGACCGCAGTGCCCCTTCCTTCTTCCGGCAGGGGCCCACGGCCCTTTCTCAGCTTGTCCTGTACAGCGCCTTGGCGCTGTTTTTGATGGTGGCCGATGCACGGCTGCGCATCGCCGACCCCTTGCGCAAGACCGTGGCCGTGGTGCTGTACCCCGCGCAATGGCTCCTGCTCCAGCCGGTGGAATGGGTGCAGCGGGGTTCGGGTTACTTCCAGTCGCTGCAGGAGGCGCACGCTGACGCCGATCGTGCGCACCAGCAATTGGCACAGTCCTCTCTGCGGGCCAACCAGACAGACCGGCTGGCCCTGGAGAACACGGCACTGCGGCAGTTGCTCGGGCTGCGCGAACGCATTGAGGTTCCAACCCAGGCGGCCCAGGTGCTGTATGACACAGCCGACCCCTACACACGCCGCGTCATGATTGATCGCGGGCACGACGCAGGCGTTCAGCCCGGGTCGCCGGTGCTCGATGGTGCGGGTGTGCTGGGGCAGGTCACGCGCGTTTACCCCTTTGTGAGTGAGGCAACGCTGCTGACCGACCGGGAGCAGGCCATCCCGGTGCTCAACGCGCGCACCGGAGCGCGGGGTGTTGCCTATGGTGATCCGGTCGCCAGCCATGGGGGCGGAATCGAGTTGCGCTTTGTCTCGGCCAATGCCGACGTGCAGGACGGCGATCTGCTCAACACCAGCGGACTCGATGGTGTGTACCCTGCCGGCCTGCCTGTGGCGAAGGTTGTGCGCGTGGAGCGGCGGGCAGATTCTGCGTTTGCACGCATCTATTGCGAGCCGGTGGCTGCGATCCAGGGCGCGCGCCATGTGCTGGTGCTGCAGCCCGAGGCCCAGCGCTTGCCCCAGCGCCCCGAGGCCCCGGCCGAGGAAGGCGCTGCACGCAAGAAGGGACGCAAATGATGCGCACACACCGTGCTGCCACGCCTGGGGAACGGGTTCCCGGAGGTTTGCCATGATCATGCCTCGTGGGCAGCAGTTGCTGTTGCCCGTTAACCCGGTTTTCATCCTGGCAAGTCTGTTTGCTGCGCTGGCTTTCAACATGCTGCCGCTCGGCCGTGTGCCGTGGATGCCCGATGCGTTGATCGTGGTCCTGGCGTTCTGGGGGGTGCACCAGCCGATGCGTGTCGGAATGGGCATCGGTTTTGCCCTGGGCTTGTGCATGGATGTGCAGCAGTCGGCCCTGCTCGGGCAGCACGCCCTGGCCTACACCGTGCTGATGTTTGGCACGCGCCAGACGCACCGGCGTGTGCTCTGGTTTCGGCCATGGCCCCAGACGCTGCAGATGGTGGGGCTGTTCGTAGCGGCGCATGCGGTCTCGCTGCTGGTGGGTTTTCTTGCTGGCAGAGGCTGGCCCGGATGGAGCGTGCTGGTGGCCCCGGTGTTTGAGGCGCTGCTCTGGCCGTTGGCCAGTTGGGTGCTGCTGGCCCCCCAGCGCCGCGCGCTCGACCCCACGGAAAAGCGCACGCACTGACCCTTATGCGAATCGGGCGGGCTCTCAATGACTGAACTGCGCAATGCCGAAGCCGAGGCACAACGCTTCCGCACGCGGGTGCTGGTGCTGGGTGCGGTGGTACTGCTGGCCTTTGGCCTGGTGCTCGCACGGCTGGTGTTCCTGCAGGTGGTACGCCATGAGGATCTGGCAGACCAGGCTGAGAGCAACCGCACGGCAGTGGTTCCCATCGTTCCCAACCGGGGGCTCATACTCGATCGCAACGGGGTGGTTCTGGCCACCAACTATTCGGCGTACACGCTTGAAATCATGCCCTCCAGGGTTACCAGCCTGGACCAGACCATTGATGAATTGTCAGAAATTGTCGATATCCAGATGCGTGACCGGCGCCGCTTCAAGCGACTGATGGAGGAGTCCAAAGGGTTCGAATCGTTGCCCATCCGGACCCGGTTGACCGACGAAGAGGTCGCGCGCTTTACTGCCCAGCGTTACCGTTTTCCGGGTGTGGACGTAAAGGCGCGGCTGTTCCGCAGCTATCCTCTGGGCGAAGTGGGGAGCCACGCGATCGGCTACATCGGGCGGATCAATCAGACCGAAAAAGCACGCATCCAGGACTCCGAGGACGAAGCCAACTACCGTGGGACCGAATACATCGGCAAGCTGGGTATAGAGCAGAGTTTTGAGAGCAAGCTCCACGGCACCACCGGGGTCGAGCAGATGGAAACCTCGGCGGGTGGGCGCGCCGTACGCAGGCTCGACAGTTTTTCGGCGACACCGGGAGAGACCGTGATGCTCACTCTCGATATCAAGCTGCAAAGGCTGGTGGAGGAACTGTATGGCGAGCGGCGCGGTGCGCTGGTGGCCATTGATCCGCGCAACGGTGAAGTGCTGGCCCTGGTGAGCAAGCCCACGTTCGACCCCAACCTGTTTGTCGAGGGGATCGACGTCGAGAACTGGAACGCGCTCAACCAGTCGCTGGACAAGCCCCTGCTCAACCGGGCCTTGCGCGGTACCTATCCACCGGGCTCAACCTACAAGCCATTCATGGCCATGGCTGCGCTGGAGACCGGCAAGCGCACACCGTCTGCCATCACGCACGATGGCGGCTCATGGACCTTTGGTGGGCATGTGTTCCGCAGCCACGGTGATCACGGCCTTGGGGCTGTGGACATGCACCGCAGCATCGTGCAGTCCAGCAACGTGTATTACTACCAGCTGGCCAACGACCTGGGTGTCGATGCCATGCACGATTTCATGAAGCCCCTGGGTTTTGGGCAGATTACCGGCATCGACCTGCAGGGTGAAGTTCGCGGAGTCCTCCCCAGCCAGGAGTGGAAGCGCAATGCCTACCGCCGACCGGAACAGAAGAAATGGTACGCCGGTGAGACCATCTCGCTGGGTATCGGTCAAGGCTACAACAGTTTCACCATGCTTCAGCTTGCGCTGGCCACGGCCACGGTGGCCAATGGTGGCGTGCGGCACAGTCCGCACCTTGGCAAGGCCACAATGGACGCGGTGACCCGGCAGGCCTCTCCGGTCGAGCGCGAGGCACCAGTGGACCTGGGCTTCAAGCCCGCACATGTGGACGTGGTGCGCAAGGCCATGGTGGCTGTCACGCAGAGCGGCACGTCGACACGGGTCTTTGCCGGAGCGCGCTACCTTTCGGGTGGCAAGACAGGCACTGCCCAGGCCGTCACCATTGGTCAGAAGGACAAGTACAACGCCGCGCGCATGGAAGAGCGCCAGCGCGACCACTCGCTCTACATTGCCTTTGCACCGGCCGACGAACCCCGCATCGCGCTGGCTGCCGTGGTGGAGAACGCCGGTTTTGGCGCTGCCCATGCGGCGCCCATCGCCCGGCGTGTTTTCGATTACTGGTTGCTGGGTGAATACCCGAGCGAAGAAGACATCGCCGCCGTCCGCAAAGGCCAGGCGTCTGCGCCGCTGGGCAAGCCGCGGCCCGTGGCCGACGTGCCGCTAACGGCCGCGCCCTAAGAACTGAATTACGGTCTTCAGGACGCCACTTCGATCCGAGGTGTGGGCTGGAGCTGGCTGAACACCAGTGCGCCGACGATCATGGTGGCTCCCGCCAGTCCTGCCCATCCCAACTGCTCGCCCAGCAACACCCACGCGGTGATGGCGGCAAACACCGGTTCCAGCCCGAAAACG
>Ga0209476_10002193_pt1 | contig 13099 bp, 10 predicted proteins | sample KloWWTrecipitate_FD_187179 | JGI IMG/M metagenome (GOLD analysis project Ga0209476, IMG submission 187179) | Active sludge microbial communities from Klosterneuburg, Austria, studying microevolution and ecology of nitrifiers - Klosterneuburg... | ecosystem: Engineered > WWTP > Aerobic digester... | reverse complement strand
CCCAGTCGATGGCGAGCCAGGCGATGGCGGCGAAGCTGGCGGCGATGTCGGTATTCAGAAAGGCCACCGCGGTCACGGAATCGACGCGGAACTCACTGCCGGCGTTGAAGCCGTACCAGCCGAACCAGAGCAGGCCGGTGCCCAGCGCGACGAGCGGGATCGAGTGCGGCCCGCGGTCGGCGATCTTGCGCTTGCCGACGTAGAGCACGGAGGCCAGCGCTGCGATGCCAGCGATGTTGTGCACGACGATACCGCCGGCGAAATCGAGCACACCCCAGCTCGCCAGGATTCCGCCGCCCCAGACCTTGTGCACGAACGGAAAGTAGACCAGCACCAGCCAGCCGGTGAGAAAGAGCATGTAGGCCTTGAAGGTGACGCGATTGGCGAACGCCCCGGTGATGAGCGCCGGCGTGATGATGGCGAACATCATCTGGTAGCCACAGAAGACGATCATCGGAATGGTCGAGTTGATCGGCGACGGCATGTCGAGCGTGATCCCGCGCAGCATCGCCCAGTCGAGATTGCCGACGAGGCCGGCGAAATCGGTACCGCTCTTCATGTCACCGCTGAAGCAGAGCGAGAACCCGAACGCCCACCACAGCACGGTCGTCCAGCCCATCGAGACGAAGCTCTGGATCATGATGGCGAGGACGTTCTTGCGTCCGACAAGTCCGCCGTAGAAGAACGCCAGCCCCGGTGTCATCAGCATCACCAGGCTGGCGCAGAGCAGCATGAATCCGGTATTTCCGGTGTCGATCGTCATGTCGCTGCCCTCCTGGGCCGGTACCTGCGGAGTTGGAAAACGCCTCCAAGGTACTCCGGACCACCGCAGAAGGAACCGCCCGAAAGGGGTGTTCGGCGGCTGCGCCCGCACCTGCGGCCTGTCGCCCGGAATCTTCGCCGAAGCGGCTGCCCTTTCGGGCTGAAAGCCCGCCGCCTCCCGCAAGCCGGATCGCGCTCGGATATCTTCGGACAGTGCGCGACGAATCAGGAGATGGAATGCCCGAGACGACTTCCAACATCGAACTGGCACAGATTCTCCACGAACGCAGCCACCATGGCAGAGCCTCCCATCCGCAACACGAGTGGATCGAGATCCTCGAGGCCGTCGTCCTGGCGGCCGTCGCCGTCCTGACCGCCTGGAGCGGATACCAGGCGGCGAAGTGGGATGCCGAGAGCGCCGAGGCGTACGCCATGGTCGCGGCGACGACGGTCGAGAGCCAAGAGCAGCAGACCCTCGCCGGCCAGGATCACCTCTTCGACGTCGTCACCTTCGATTCCTGGTTCGAGGCCTGGCACCGCCAGGACAAGGTCCTCGCCGAGTTTTATGAGGCGCGGTTCCGGCCGGAATTCGCAGTCGCCTTTCGCGCCTGGATCAAGTCGGACCCGTTCCACAACCCGCGCGCATCGCCAGGACCGAGCTTCATGCCCGAGTACAGGAGTGCCCGACTCGAGAGGTCCCGCGAGCTTGCCGCGCAGGCGAGGGCGTACTTCGAAACCGGGGTGGCGACCCGGCGAACCGGCGACGAGTACGTGCGCATCACCGTCGTCCTTGCCACCGTCCTGCTGCTCACCGCTCTCGCCCAACGCTTCCGCATCCGCCGGGTTCGCCTCGGCTTGCTCGCCGTCGCCACGGTGCTGCTCGCCTACGCCAGCTTCCTGATCGTCAATTTTCCGCGCGTCTGAGGGACCCGCGCCGTGCCGGCAGCCAGGCGCGCAGGCCGTAGATGCACATGACGAGGAAGAGAGCGTAGAGGAGCGCCGTCAGGTCGAGGTCGCGCGAGAGGTAGAGCGGCACGTAGATGGCGTCGACGACGATCCAGACGATCCAGTTCTCGAGCCGCTTGCGACAGAGCAGATACTGCGCCACCAGCGAGAGGACGGTCGTCAGCGCGTCCAGGAACGGCGCGGCATCGTGCACCGCCACCAGAACGGCCCATAGCCCCCAGGTGGCGAACGGCGCGAGCGCTGCGAGGACCAGGGCTTCGGTCCTCGGCGTGCGCGAGACCTTCAGGGTTCCCTCCTGCTGCCCGCCATGGAGCCAGTTCCACCAGCCGTAGACGCCGAAGGCGAAATAGACCGTCTGCAGGCCCATGTCGGCATACAGCCTGGCGTGCCAGAAGAGGGCGAAGAAGAGGATGTTGTTGGCGAGCCCCAGCGGCCAGTTCCACAGATGCTCCCGCACGCACAGCCAGACGCAGGTGCCGCCGGTGGCGAAGCCCAGCGCTTCGGTCAGCGACAGCGGCCACCAGCGCATCCAGGTCGCCAGCAGGAGCACCCCGGATCCGGCGGTCATCAGCACGACCTCGGGTCGCGAGAGCGGCCGCGGGCTCGCGGCCGCATGCGCGATCGGCTGGCTGGCCTCGGGAGTCGTCACGCCGCGTTGCCTAGCGACCGAGCCAGGGCAAGATGTCGCCGTAGCCGCGCGACGGCTCAAGGTGGAAATCCGCCGGCGGGAAGCAGTCCTGGCGCGCGATACCAGCGGTGGCGAACTGGTAGAGGAGCGCGCGATCCGTGTCGGGAAGCATGAGAACAGGGTGCTTCGGACGCAGGCCCGCATAGAGCTCCTGCGGCGTCGCGAATCCCGCGTCGAGCACGAGCACGCAGCCCGCCGGCTGACCGGCGATCTCCTCGAGGAGCCGGCCCCGGTCACCGAACACCGTCGCCACGCGGCGCGGCGGCTCCCGCAGATGTCGATACCGCCCGAGGTAGTAGCCGAGCGAGATCTGCGCCCATTGGTTGGTGGTGACGACGTAGGCGTCCGGCCCTCGCAGCGCCGCGGCCGCCCGTGCCACCGCCGGCCAATCGGGCCGGCCATGCTGCGCGTAGCCGACGATTCCGGTCACGAAGGAGGCGAGCACCGCCGCGGCCAGGAGCGCTCCCGTGGCGATGCCAGAGCTGCGGCTGAAGGTGCCGAGCAGACGCGCGCAGGCGACGGTGCCGGCCGCCACTGCGGTGAGCAGGAAAAGCAGGCCGAACTGGTTGTAGCGCAGGTGACTGAAACGCCCCATCGCGAGCAGCGCGACCTCGATCAGCGCGGTACCGGCAAACAGCCCGGCAAAGACGGTCAGGCCTCCCCGTCGGCGGGAGAGAGCGGCGAAGCCGACGAGCGTGAGCAAGGCGAGGAGCAGGCTGGCGCCATCGATCACCGGCTGCCCGACATAGCCGCGAAACAGCAGATCGTCGAAGCGCCGCTCGACCAGACTCCAGTCCCATTGCGCGGTCCGAATCACCTGCTGTGGACCGCCGTAGGCAGCGAGCAGGCCGAACCAGCCGGCGAGCGGCAGCAGCGACAGCACGAGAGCGGACGGCAGGCGAAGGCCGAGGGAAGCGACCCGGCCCTCGCTGCGCGCTTCGAACCAGGCGGCCGCGACCGGCAGCCAGAGCGCGACCGCCAGGTAGTGGGTGATCGCAGCGAGAGCGGCAGCGAGAGCGAGCTCGAGGGGAAAGCGGGCCGCGCCGCGCTCCAGCCATCGTTCGCTGGCGTCGAGAGCCCAGACCGACAACAGCAGCGACAGGGAATACGGCCGTAGCTCGTGGGAGTAGCGCAGGAGCACGGGCGACGCGGCCAGCAGGAGCGCGACGAGAGCCGCGGTCGGCAGGTCGAAGCGACGCGCCACCCAGCGCGAGAAGAGGGCGACGGCGGCGGCGCCGAAGAGCGCCTGAATCAGGCGCCGAACGAGCTCCTCCTGACCGAGTTCGAGCAGCACCCAGGTCAGCAGCGGCTCGAGCGGCGGCTGCGCCTGATCGAAGAACAGCCCCGAAAAGAGCTCGCCCAGCCCATCGCGGGCCATGAGCGTCTCCATGATCTCGTCGAGCCACATCGACGAGCCGCCGAGGCCGATCAGGCGAAAGAGCAATGCCACCGCGAAACTCGCCGGAACGAGCCACCGCTCCAGGAACGATCGAGCGCCTCCGGCAGCGGCGCCTGGCGTTGGCTGCGAGCCCGCGACGGCTTCGGTCGCGACGACGCGCACCGTCAGGGCACGGCGATCGGCGCGAGGGCGGGCACGAGCTCCAGCCTCTGCGCAGCGAGCGCGACGCGGTAGGTCTCGACCTCCCTGGCGTAGAAGGCGTTCAAGTCGCCGAGCGCCGACTCGAGCTGCTGCCGTGCCTGCCGCAGATACTCGAGGTGCGTCGGATTCGGCCGGCTCCACGACGAGCCAAGGTAGCCGCGAACATAGGCGAGGCGCGACAGGATGTCGATGTCGGGCGTGATGCCGACGGTGTCGGCAGGCCACCAGAAGCGCGTTTCGAGCTTCTCCAGCCCGTCGCGAACCGCCTTCGCCTCATTGGCGAGTGGCAGGTCGCCCTCCTTCAGCGACTCGTTGCGCAACGCCTCGACGTTGGCGGAGCGGATGCGCTCGGCCACCGCGCCGAGATCGCGGCGCGTCGCCGCGATGCGCTCGATCGCAGCGACGGTCGCGTCGTTCAACCGGCCGGCCTCGAGGATCGCCTGCCAGCGCGCCTGCCAGTCTTCGGCGCTGTTGCCGGCGGCGGGATCGGCGAGCACGTTGACGAAGGTCCGGCGCTCCTCGCCGCCGAGCGTGAGCACGATTTCATAGCGACCTGGCGGAATCTGCGGCCCGCTCGGATTGAAGCCGGGCTCCTCGGGAGTCGAAGCCGGCGGGCGCTTGAAGGCATCGCGGGAGAGATCCCAGAAGACGCGGTTCAAGCCGCGCTTCGCGTCGACCTTCAGGCGGCGGACCCGTTGGCCGCCGGCGTCGCGGATCTCGAGCGTCGCCTTGGCGGCCTCCTCCTTGGCGGATTCCAACTTCTCTGACGCCTTGGCGTCGGCGTCGACAGGAGTGCTCGCGTCCTTCACCGCCTTTGCCGCCTCCAACTGGCGCGCGGCGACGAGGCGCGCGCGCTCGCGCTCCTTGTCGGCGATCGGCAGCGCGTCGCCGTTCGCCACGAAGGTGATGGCGGCGCCATAGGGGCGGCTCGCGCCGCGGAACTCGGTGGCGCCGAAGCCGAAGCCGCCGTCCTCCGCCGGCTGCCAGTACTGCCCGGCGTCGGCCACCGGGAAGAGCCGCAGCTGGTCTGCCAATCCCTTCGTGCCGAGCCCGCGCAGCGGTGAGATGTCATCGACCACCCACAGCGCCCGGCCGTGCGTCGCGACGATCAGGTCGTGGTCGCGCGGGTGAATCGCGAGGTCCATGACCGAGACCGTCGGGAAGCCGTTCGACCAGCGGGTCCAGCCCTTGCCGCCGTCGAGCGAAACCCAGAGGCCGAACTCGGTGCCGAGGAAGAGGAGCTCGGGGTCGACCGGGTCCTGGACGATGGCGAGCGCGTAGCCACGCAGCCGCGGCGTCGCGAGACTCCGCCAGGTCTTGCCGAAGTCGTCGGTGCGAAAGACGTAGGGAGTCCAGTCCGAGCGCCGGTGGTTGTCGAACACCGCGAAGGCCGTGCCGGCGGCGTGCGTCGAGGCTTCGATCGCCGGGATCCAGGTGTTCTTGGGGACGCTCGCGAGGTTGGCCTCGACGCTCGTCCAGGTGCCGCCGCCGTCGCGCGTCACGTGCAAGCGCCCATCGTCGGTGCCGACCCAGATCAGGCCGCGCTCCTTCTTCGAAGGCTCGACGGTGACGATCGTCGTGTGGTTCTCGGCGTTCGAGGCATCGCGCGTCAGGCCACCGCTCTCGCCGGCCCTCTGCCACTCCGGATTGTTCGAGGTCAGATCGGGCGAGACGATCGTCCAGGTCTCGCCGCGGTCGGTCGACTTGTGCAGGAACTGGCTGCCGAGATAGACCGTCTTCGGGTCGAACGGATCGAGCGCCAGGCCGGCGTTCCAGTTGAAGCGCAGCGTGACGCCCGCCGGCGGCGCCGGCTTGATCTCCTTCGACTCGCCGGACCGCCAGTTCCAGCGCGAGAGATTCCCTCCCTGCCAGAGGGCGTAGCCCTGGAGCGAGTCGGTCGGATCGGGCAGGGTCTCGAAGCCATCGCCTCCGCCGACCACCTTCCAGAAGTGGTTGCGGATGCCGCCGCTCTGACGCACCGACGACGGACCGCGCCAGGAGCCGTTGTCCTGCAAGCCGCCATAGAGGTTGTAAGGCCGATCCATGTCGTAGGCGACATGGTAGAACTGCGCCAGCGGGAGATTCGCCACGAAGCGGTTCGTCTTGCCGCCGTCGTGGCTCACCGCGACGCCGCCGTCGTTGCCGGCGATCAAGTGGCGCGGGTTCGCCGGGTCGATCCACAGCGCGTGGTGGTCGCCGTGGATCTCGTCCCAGCGAATGAGCGTCGAGAAGCTCTTGCCGCCGTCGCTCGAGACCCGCACCGTGAAGTCGACGCTGAAGACCCGGTTCGGGTCCTGCGGGTCGACCCGAAGCTCGCCGAAGTAGAACGGCCGCGGATTGACGTTGGGCTCCGAGTTCACGGTCTTGAAGCTCTGGCCGAAGTCGTCCGAGCGCAACAGGGCGCTCTTCTTCGCTTCGACCATGGCGTAGACGATCTCGGGGTGAGAGCGCGACAGGCCGAGGCCGATGCGGCCGAGCTCACCTTCGGGAAGACCGTCTTCGACCTCGAGGCGCTTCCACGTCTCGCCGCCGTCGAGTGAGCTGTAGAGGCCGGAGCCCGGACCGCCCGATTTGAAGTAGTCGGGCCACCGTCGGTACTGCCACATCGAGGCGAAGAGGCGGTTGGGACTCCCCTCCACCATGGCGATGTCGGCGCCGCCGGTCTTCTCATCGACGTAGAGCACCTTCTTCCAGCTCTTGCCGCCGTCGGTCGTCTTGAAGATGCCGCGTTCCGGGTTCTCCCCCCACTCGCGGCCGAGCGCCGCTACCCACGCGACATCCGGGTCGTCGGGATGCAGGACAATTCGGTGAATGCGCTCGCTGCCTTCGAGACCGAGGTGCGACCAGGTGTTGCCGCCGTCCGCCGAGCGGTAGATGCCGTTGCCGACCGAGGCGCTGTTGCGCACGTTGCCCTCGCCGGTGCCGACCCAGACGATCGCCGGATTGCGCTGGTCGATGGCGATTGCGCCGATCGCGGCCACCGGCTGCGTGTCGAAGATCGGCTTCCAGGAGATGCCGCCGTCGAGCGACTTCCAGACCCCGCCGGTGGCCGCACCGACGTAGACGATGTCGGGATTCGACTCGACGGCGTCGATCGCCGCCACGCGTCCGCTCATCCCAGCCGGCCCGATCGAGCGCGGCGCGAGGCCGGAGAGCAGGTCGGCATCGAAGGCCGGAGGTGCCGCCGCGGCCGCCCCGGCGGACGACGCGCCGGACGCACCCGCGAAGGCCGCCGGCGCGCTCGCGAACGCGCAGAGTGCGGCGGCGGCGAAGAGACGTTTCCCGAGGCTCCACCCCAGGTGCGGTCGCAGGTCTTGGCTGTTCATTCGAGCATCCTACGAAAAACCGCTGCCCGTCGCCCGCCGCTGCGCGGCTAGAATCGGGCCGTGCCGAGAAACACCCAGCAGCGGGCGGCGATCCGCCAGGCTTTCGAGCTCGCCGACCGGCCTTTGTCGCCGGCCGAAGCGCTCGGCGTGGCGAAAGAGATCGTCCCGGGCCTGGGCATAGCGACGATCTACCGCAACGTGAAGGCGCTGGTCGAGGAGCAGTGGCTCTCGGAAGTGCAGCTACCCGGCGCGCCGAGCCGCTACGAGGTCGCCGGCAAGCACCACCACCACCACTTCCGCTGCCGCATCTGCGACCGCGTCTTCGACGTCGACGCCTGTCCGCCCGACCTCTCCGCCCTTACCCCGCGCGGCTTCCGCCTCGAGGGCCACGACATCACCCTTTTCGGTCGCTGCGCCGCCTGCGCCCGCGGCTAGCCTGGAGCCCGCGCCGGCAGCCGCAAAACTCTTCGGCGAGGAGTGCGTAGACAGCCCATGGCCCTCTGCTTGTCGAGCTCCTCGACGACTGCGCAGCCCCGACGGCGGATCGTCCGCGCTCTGGCCGTCGCCTGGCTCCTCGCACCCGTGGCAAGCGGCGTGTTCGCCGCGCAGACGGCGCGCGATCCGCTCGCAGCGGCGATCGCGCGCTGGCAGGAGAGGATCCGGTCGACGGCGCCGGCCGACGACGAGGTGCGCGATATCCGCGTCTCTTCCGCGCCGCTGGTGGCGGAAGCCGAGCAGGCCTTGGTTCAAGGCAAACGATGGCTGGCACTTTCGCGCCTCGAGCGCGTCTGGACCGACCTCGAGGCGGCGGAATACAGCAGTGGCATTCCCGGCGACCTGCGCCAGCAGATGAGCGAGCTCGAGCGCGAGTGGCAGCGCCTCGCCCCCGAGCTGGGCACGAACCGTGCCCCCGGACCGCGGCCCGCTTTCGAACCCCTGCCGGCGGCGGCGCGCGCGCTCGCCGAAGCGGCCCTTGCGCAGATGCCTGTCTACTTCGAAGCCAGCCTCGACTACGGCCGGAACACGGCCCCCGAGTACGGCCTGTTCTACCTCGGAGCCGCGCAGGCGCAGCGCGACTTCATCGCCCTCCTCGCCGGCCTTCCCCGCCGCCCGCAAGCCGAGTCCGCGCTCGCTCCGCGAGAGGTGAGCGGCGAGATCGCGGCGGTTCGCGACGAGCTGCTGGCGGCCTATCGGCCGCCGCTCTCGATCGACCGCCACGCCGTCTTCATCCGCATTAGCGCCCTGCTCAAGGAGGCCGACGAGCTCACGGCGGCCGAATCGCTCTACGGCGCGTTGCTGCGCCTCCTCGACGCCAAGGCGCGACTCGCGCGCCTCGCGCACCCCGGCCGGAGCCTGAGTCAGGAGGAGGCTGCCCGTCGCGGCGCTGCCTTCGCGGCGCGCCTCGCGGAGAGTCCACGCGATACGACGCTGCAGCGCCTCTTTCTCGAGACCGCCCTCTTCTCCGCCGCCAATCCCGATCCCGCCGCCGGGGGAGGCGAAATCGCTGCCGCGATCTTCGACGACGTCCTCCCTTACTTCCCTGTCGTCTTGGGTCCGGCGCCGCCGAGTCCTCCTGTCCGCCTCGCCGAGGCCACCGTGACACTCGTCCGGTGGCCCTACACCTGAAACGTCTCCGATCCAGCAGGTCTGCTGGCACAAAGCGTCGTCAGGCAGTTCGGTGGTCGGGTCCGGTTCGTGGTCGAGAACTACGGTGACTCCGAGCTCGCCACGCGATTCGGCGTGACCCGGTATCCGGCGATCTTCGTCGACGACATCCTGGTCGCTACACCCAAGGACTTCGGCTTCTACGGCAAAGGCGAGGGCGAGAACGCCGGCCGCTATGCCCCCTGGCGCGACGCCCGCAGCCACGAGCACTTCCGCGCCGACTTGAGCCGCATGCTGAACCAGGTGCTCGACGGCAAGCGCGAGGCGCTGCGCGGCGAGCACGCCGCGCCGGCAGCGGCAGGACGCTCGCTCTCACCGGCCCGCCTCCCCGATTTCACGATTCCGGCCTTGGGCGGGGGCAGGCTGAGCAGCGCCGGGCTCGTCGGCAAACCCGTGCTGGTCGAGTTCTGGTCCACCTGGTGCCCGCCCTGCCGCGGGACCCTCGTCTGGCTGGGAGAGCTCGAACAGCGCTACGGCGCCCGGCTCGAAGTCGTGGCGCTGGCGATCGAGTCCGACCCGGCCGACGTGCAGAAGATTGTCGCCGGGATGAACCTGCCGCTGCGTTGGGCGATGGGCTCACCCGACCTCGCCTTGCAGTTCGGAGATCTCTCGGCGGTTCCGACGCTCTTCCTCTTCGATGCGGAGGGGCGCACCCGCGAGATCTTCTACGGCGCCCCTCCCGACCTCCACGAGCAGGTCGAGAGAGCGCTCGCTACCCTCCTACCCTGAGCGGCTCTCGCGGCGATCCGGGCGCAGCGCCCGGCGGGGAGCGAGATGCACCAAACCGAGAAGGAGACCGCCGAGCAGGATGATCGTCGGGCCCGCCGGCAGGGCGTAGCCGGAAGCGAACGCTAGTCCTCCGACGGTGATGATCATTCCCACGCCGCAGCCGCCGGCGACGATTGCCGGCAGGCTGCGAAACAGGCGCAGGGCGACCAAGGGCGGAATGGCGAGCAACGCGATAGCGAGAACCACGCCGACCAGCGACAGTAGGGCCACGACCGAGAGCGCCACGACAAGGAGCAGCAGGAACGAAAAGCTGCCTACCGGAAGCCCCTGGAGACGCGCGTGCTCGTCGTCGAAGGCCGTCGCTACCAGTTCGCGGCCGAAAAGCAGCAGCAAAGAGATCATCGCCAGGACGAATCCGCCGAGCAGCGCAAGATCCCGCGATCGGACCTGCGTCAGGTCGCCGAACAGGATCGCTTCGACATCGAGATCGCTGTGCGCCGCTCCGGAAAGAAGGAGCATCCCGGTGGCCATGCCGATCGCCCAGAGGACGCCAATCGCTGCATCCAGCCGCGCCAGGCGCTCGCTGCGCAGCGGCGCGAGCGCCGCAGCGGCGAGAGCGGCAACACCGGCGGCGCCGAGCCGCGGGTCGAAACCGAGCAGCAGCGCGAGTCCCACCCCGCCGAAGGCGGCGTGCGCAATGCCGCCGCCGAGCGCGACGAGACGGCGAAGGACCACGACGGTGCCGACAAACCCGCAGAGCAGACTGGCCAGGAGCGCCGCAGCGAGCGCCGTTGCGGGGACGCCGAGGGCGGCAGCCGCGGAGTCGAAGAGCGCACCCACTTCAGCCGTGTCCATGGCCGCAGACCAGCGGGTGAGCGTGCAATCCCGCGAGCTCGATCGCTTCGAGCCGTCGGTCGACGAGCACGGCACGCTGCGCCGCGAAGGTCTCGGGGGCGAGATCGTGGGTCGCGAGAACGATCGCGGTCGGCCCCGGGAGCCCGGCGAGGAGAGTCCAGAAGGCTCGCCGCGAAGGCTCGTCGAGGGCCGCGGTCGGTTCGTCGAGGATGAGAAGATCCGGTTCGGCGACCAGCGCCCTGGCCACCAGGGCGCGCTTCATTTCTCCCCCGGAGAGCTCGTCGAGGTAGGCGCGGCGCAGGGGATCGAGGTCGAGCCGCGCCACGACCTCGTCCACCAGCTCGCGGTCGCGCGGAGCGCCGGCAGCGAAGGGTCGCAGCCGGTCGCGATCGCGCAGCCGGCCCTGCAGGATCATCTCCTCCACCCGCACCGGGAAATGCCGATCGAAGGCAGGAAACTGCGGCACATACCCCAGACGCAGACCGGGACGACGCACGATCGTTCCGCTCGCCGGCCGCAAGAGCCCGAGCAGGAGCCGCACCAGCGTACTCTTGCCGCCGCCGTTCGGCCCGAGCAACGCCACGCGATCGCCGGGGGCGAGCGTAAGGTCGATCTCCTCGAGGACGACGTCAGCACCGAAACGAAACGAGACTGCGCGCAGGCTGACGAGCTCGCGCCCCGGCGGGAGGGGCTGCGGTGCGGCGGGGTCGTACACTCGCTGATGATATTACATTCTCACGGAGCGTCGGCCAGCGTCGTCTGGACCCCGTGCCGGGCCAGGTAACCCTTGAGGTGGAGCTTGCGCGCGGTGTTGGCGGAGCTCATGTATCGCACCGTGCCGAAGATCGGCCGTTCCGGCCCCCAGGGCCGGTCGAAACGACCGAAGCACCAGAAAATGCCGCTGTAGGAGTTGGGATTCCGTCCGTCGAGGGCATAGCGGTTGTTGAGCTCGATGAGCGTGGCGACTGCCTCGGCCGGCGTCGCCGTCCACTCCAGGACTTTCTTGCCCCAGAGCATCCGCAGGTAGTTGTGCATCTGCCCGGAAGCGACGAGTTGCCGTTGGGCGGCGTTCCAGAGCGGGTCGTAGGTTCGCGCCGCCGCCAGATCCTCGAGCTCGTAGCGCGGCGAACGCAAGTCCGAAGCATGCTTCGCGAGGGTCGCGAGCGCCCAGGCCGGCAGGGACGAGAAGCGGTCGTAGTCGGGGCGATGGTGGCAGAAGTGGTACCCGACCTCTCGCCAGGTGACGGCCTGATCGAGGAACGCCTCGGCGGGCGGGGACATCCGCCACCAGCCCGCGCGCGCTCCGGAGGCGCCAGCCCCGACGTCCTCCGGCGACCACCTCTCCACCGCGGCCAAGTCGTTCAGGATCTGATGCACCGAGATGTGTCCGAAGTGCAGGTAGGGCGACAGTCCGCTCGCGCCGTCTTCGTCAGGCTGGTTGCGATTCTCTGCGTAAAGCAAAAGCTTCCGGTAAAGGAAGTCCTGCCAAGTCGTCTCGGCGGCTGCGCTGCCGCCATGCAGCGCGGCCGCTCCGACAGAATGATCGATCGGAAGTCTGGCGAGGGCTGCTGCCGATCCCGATAGCAGGTCGTCGGAGGCACGGTCGCACGGCCTGCCAGAACCCTTTACCAGCAGCTTTTCTATCGTTGGCAGCTCGAGAATGTCGACCGGCGAAGCCGTCGGCATCGAGTCCAGATATTGCGGCAGCTTCTTCTGCAGGATTCTGCGAAAAGCGTAGGCTGTCGGCGAGGCGGCATCCGTCGCCGCCAGCGGCAGAAGGCCATTTCCATCGACCGCTTCGAATCTGCACTCGACCTGTCTCGCGGCCGCGGCGACCATGTGCGGCAGGAAGAAGCACGGGAAGTCGTCGGTGATGATGAGCGCGGCGCGCCGCGACAGCGCACGCAACAGGCCCTTGCCGGCGCCCACCGCTGGCTCCACGTAGGGGAAGTAGAGCATGCGCTTCCCCGCCGCTCGCCGGGCGTTCTCCGCCATGCCCTCCAGCACGAAGCGATGGATGCGGTCGCTCGCCCAGGGGTAGTCGCAGCGCAGCGCCTCGAGGACGATCAGCGGCTTGCCGAGCGCCTCGGCCCAGGCGATCGCCCGGTCGAGGGCGAAGTTCCAGCTCAACCGCCGCTGGGCGATCATCCAGTAGAGGACGAACTCGCCATCGGGCCGCGGCGGACGGTCGACCAGAACGCGCAGGCGCTCCTCCGGGAAGCTCTGCAGGGTCGCGGAAGAACTGCCGGCGTCGGTCGTCATGCCCATCGTCGAAGTCTCTCACCCTCCCCTACGCCACGGCGGCCGGGCAGGATGAACCGCCGGCGTTCAGTTGACGATGTTCCACCACTCCGTGAAGCCGCCGCCCTCGAATGCGGCCGCCGCAACCACCTCGGGGGCGATGAAGTCGAGTTGCTCGACGTCCGTCTCGAGCACGATCGGGTCGCCCGCGGCGTCGAAGAGCGCGGTCGCAGCTCCCAACTCGACGATCGAGATCGTTCCGACCGG